>Ga0134121_10004622_pt1 | contig 11249 bp, 24 predicted proteins | sample KB301_FD_96463 | JGI IMG/M metagenome (GOLD analysis project Ga0134121, IMG submission 96463) | Terrestrial soil microbial communities without Nitrogen fertilizer from Kellogg Biological Station, Michigan, USA - KB3-0-1 | ecosystem: Environmental > Terrestrial > Soil > Unclassified ...
CGAGCTTATGAGACTGGTGGGATACCAACATCCTTCTCGCAATTTAATTTCTACAGTTGTAGATCTACGTTTCCTTATTTCCGTCCCGGAAGTTTCAACCTACAAACTGTTTCAGTGAGCTGATGGAGAGATTCGAACTCCCGACCCGCTGCTTACAAGGCAGCTCTACCCCTGAGCTACAACAGCATTTTAATTTCCAATATTTCAAACAACAAAAAAGCCCCGAACATTGTCCGAGGCTTCCTGAATTTATTTTTGATTTACGCTAATTCGCATCAAAGACAGAAAGCCTCAACTCACAATCCTTCCCGGTTGTGCGTTCCCACATATTAATGGCTATGACGTTTCTGTACTGCATTTGTTTTATTTATACGACAAAGATAATGCCAAAGTTTCAATCTACAAAAAATATTTCAAAAATATTTTTGTGGCACGAAAATTGTGATTACATTTGTGCCATGAAATTTTATTCGTCATATCTCTTGTTAAGTTTTCTCCGGAAGACCGAGGATTGATATGCAATTAAATTGATATTTATTAAACCCTCGGATGCAAGATTCCGGGGGTTTTTTATTTACCGACATGGGCAAATTGGTAAAGTCGCTTCACTTAGGATGAAGAGGTTTGTGAGTTCGAGTCTCACTGTCGGTACTGGCAGCTATGGTGAAATAGGTTAGACGCACCAGACTTAAAATCTGACGGGCATTGCCCATATCGGTTCGATTCCGATTAGCTGCACAAAGGAAATCAAACCTACTAGGGTAGGCACGCACTGCTAACGCGTTGGATCGGTAAACCGGTTGTGGGTCGCGACCACTGATTTCCGCTTGGAAGATTAATACTGCATTGGAGCGGTACCTGTCTTGAAAACAGATGGCACCTGAAAGGGTGTGGGGGTCGGGTCCTCATTCTTCCGCTAAATTGAAGTGCTGCTCAGATGGTGGATGGGCGACGGTCTGTAACACCGTTACATTAGAAACGCAAAGAGTTCGAATCTCTTCACTTCAACTAAAGTTCGCTACCGAATAAATTAAAGGAAATCTGCCCATTTCCTGAATACACGCGAACTACATCGCCTGCACCGATAGGCATACTAATTGCAAAAGATAAAGTCGCATAAGCTGCGATCTCCATATCGTAAAATAAATATTGCTTCACATTATCACCTTCACCCAAGGGCGCAATACTTATTCTAAAAGAACTTGCTAATCCTGAACGATTACACACCACAATTGTACCAAGGGTAGTAAGTGTATTTAATGGTACAGTATAAATATCAGTTAATATGTTTACATCAGGAGATGATTGAGCAATCGTGCGTTTCATACATTAAAGATAATTATTTAACTTTCATTTTCGATGATCACGTTTGTTTTGTTGTTTGTGATGACATAATGCGCGCCACATATTCCTTTGGATTTTCTATTTAAAATACTGGGCTGAAAACTTACAGTAGCATCCGCATGTTTTATAACGGACCATCCATCTTTTCCCAAGGGTGTTACTGTTTTCTGACCACATCCACACAAACAAAGATGAACAGCAACATGATATTTTTCACTAATATAAATTTTGTTGGGTTCCAGTTCTCCAATTTCATCTACAAATACCGGTGTAATTTCAACGCTTGCCATCGATCGTTTTATAAATTTCCTTGGTGAGATATTGGATCATATAAGTATAGGCTTCGCAACTTGTCATTGGTACCAACTGTAATCCGATCCTTTCACAAAAGAAAAACACAGCGTGCGCAATTTCATGGGCAAGCTCTCCCTTTTGTTCCGGGGTCACAGGAATATACTTCAGCCTGATCAGCGTTTGATTTCCTGAAAATACTACGGTTCGTGCGTTGTTGGTATCTGAAACAAAAAGCCAGCCGGTTTCATTTTTGATGTCAACCCCATGATTTTCAAGTTTTTTGCCAAGTTCCAAATCGGTTTCAGCAATACTCACCATTACATCAAAAGGATATATCACCAAATTGATGATATTGTTATAAGATGTAGGTTTCTTCTTTTTGGTTTTTAATTTCATGATACTGAAACCATTACGATAATTACTATTGCATGTAAGAATTGATCGAAGCCAAATACAACCCAGTGCCACTTGTTTGCGGGGGATTGTAGGACCGGAAACCATGTATTCATCAAACCCTTCCACGTATCAATAAAGAAATGTAAAAGCAACTGAACGAAAAACATTTTGATAACTATGAAACCAGAGAATCCAAATCCCCAGAAAGCGATCGCCATAAGAACCGCATGAATTCCTGCATGACAGAGTATAGGAAAAAGTGGCCTACCTAATCGTTTTGCATTTAGCATCCAAGCGGTCGAGAGATGAGTGTAGTCTGCCAAGAAGTGACAGAAGATTAGGGAAAGTAAAAGGTATGTTTTCATAATGTTGGTTTTTTTAATTTTAAGAAAGAAGAGAGGTGGACAAAACCTCCCTTCTTTTTGCAGCCGAAGCTGCGGTTCATATGCAGAACAAAACGAATTTAAGGAATTTTTATTTACATTATATTTGTTTTATGAAATTAATTCGAACAGGCTCAAGCCGCTATGTTATTACTACAAAGAATTTTGCCTTTAAATTTCCTGCTCTTTATTCTTACAGAGCTTTTCTAAAGGGTCTTCTTGCTAACCTTCAGGAAAAAGAATTCTCCCGCATTCAGGAAATGAAACATAAACTTTGTCCTGTTCTTTTTTCACTACCGGCAGGTCTATTGATTGTTATGCCGAAGGCTCGCATCCTTTCTGAAAATGAATTACCGGCTTCTTTCCTTGAAGACTTTTGTAAATGCAATGAAAATTATTCTGTTCCAGCAGAAATGAAATTCGATTCCTTTGGATATTTACCGGCAGAGCCGGACCCAATTCTTGTTGCAGTTGATTATGGAAATTGACTTCACTTATAAATGAAGTTCTCGGGACTGAATGGTTATGATTAGGCGAGCCGTAAGGCGAATTGGGGTGAGCCGGGATTTGGAATTTATCGGAGCCGCTCTTTAAAACCACACTAATCTGTTAAAAATTAACAACTTCCGGTAAACAAAAAATGTTTGTGCCCATCATTAGTACAGGTACCCTTTCCCGACCCACCCCCGCGCACGCGCTTGGCTCCTACCCCCCACCCTTCTCACACCTCGATTTCCGTGTATTAGGAAAAAAAAGAATAAGCATTCTTTTTTGCCGGGAAAACCGGCTAAGATCAGCTTCCACTCATCTCACCCCAAATCATCCTGAAATTCAAGTTCTTTGAAACCGTGTCAGCGCTCTCATTCTCGCTAAGGAATGAGATGTCGCTGTTCCCAGATTATTAACCTCTTTAGCCCCTCGAAATTATGACAACACTAAAGTATAATCCGCAAACACTTCGCTACGAAATAGGATTTAAAGATATGCCGTGTGATCTCAGAACATACCGCAATGAGTTGATTGCTGACCTGAATCGTATTCAGCTCGCGCTGGTTAAAGAGCCGCTCGATACAAAACAGTTTGAACGTTTCATGCGCTCAACAACAGATCATCTTGAAAGACAAGTGCTCGATCAATCAGCACTGTTGAACAGAGTAAAATACGATCAGCGTTCTGAAGATGCTGAATAAAATATTGGGGAGCACCGAACACTGAAGTATTGATTCAGTGTCGAGTATGCGACGGCATCGCTCCCTTTTCTCACCCCAAATTATTATTAACCTTAAAATCCATTCCCATGTTTACTACATTATTTATTGATGGTGCGCTAAAGTTAGTGCAGATCATCCGCTACAAAAATAAACCAGCAACTGCAAGGATCTATGATCCACGCGCTACAGTTCCTGAAGGAATTTTCCTGAAAGGTTCTGCGGTCGATGCAGGTGGCATACTCTTTGTAGTCGCTGCAGGTATCCGCTTACTGCTGGTTTGACCAGTGTCCGGGAGATAGAGCAAATTCACCAAACGCCATGTGTGTTTTGTATTCGCTCCCGGTTATTTAAAATCTTCCTATGAACATACAAAGAATTTCTCGTTGTGCTATCGTATACGATATCAACGGGCTATATCGATTGTTAAATAATAAAGGTGAAACCCTATTTCACGGCAACTTACAATCATGCGAATATCACAAAGACAAGATTGATAAGGAGCAAGGATATCATTTTAACATTTCGACGAATTCCAAATAAGCCGGTGTTTTCCCGGCTTTTTACCACACTTTTACTCAATTCTATTCGACGAAAAGGGGTTTACGTTCGATAAGCACTTTATTTTTCTCACCCCTAATAACAATTAAAAACCAAATCCTATGAAAATTATCTTTGCCAGACAGTACAGATCTCGTGAAAAAGCCACGATGACATTCGTTTACGCTTTGCAAGGTGCTACACCTGAGCAACTTGCGGCTTACAAAAAATCAAAAGGCGATTTCTTTCGCGAACAAAAAGAAACCGAGGGTGGCATCGAAAAGGGAACACCGCTTTTCTTCAGTACACGCTACCACGGACCGGTTGCTAAATTGATGGAAACATCTGAAAAGCAATGGGTTGTAGACTCTTCTGAAGCTGATCGCCTGATCAACATGACTGCTCAGTGCGATGGTAATGTAGAGCTTGCAAAAGAGCTAATCAAAATGCAAAACGCTGGCGAATAACCGGCACAACAACTAAGTCGCGGGACATAAAACTCCTGCGGCTTCTTTATTAATTTCACATTAACTAATTGATTATGAAAAAGATATTTCAATTCTTAAATTTTCTCTTCGGCTGCTATCACATCTGTATTCCACCGCGACATGGCAACCCTTTCTATTCTCCGAGCCGTTCCTGGCGCATAAAGAACAAGATCCTCTTGTCACACTAAATTGATTAAGTCATTGGTATCCAATGGCTTAATCTTTTTTAACAAATCCGTTCTCCGTCTGCCTTTATTCCTCTGTCTCGTATTTCATCGACTCTTTTTCTCACTTCATCGGCTTATTTACCCCATTCATTGTTTGTTAATTTTGTTAAAAATAGCCGAAAATTTTTGTTAAATTATATTGTATGTAATTGAGAATCAGGTTGGTACATTGACGTAAAACGGCTCAGATAGTTTCGAAAAATCACCCAAACGCAAAAAAATCCGGCAAATGCGCGTCTACATAATGTTGTACTACCCATACTAACCGAGTAATACAAATTCAGGAAGATTTACATTACCACGATCTTTTGGTTGGTGCTCCGCTACTTTCTCTCACTCCCTTATTTCCTATAAATTCATTATTTTTGTGCCGGTAAAGCGGCTAATCCTATTTAAACCCATTAACTATGAAACCTTCAGATTTGAAGGTTAAACTATTTAAAATAAACAGTATGAATTATTTGAAACTTAAAAAGGACATGCCGATCGATAGTTTAAGTGTGATTAAAGCCGAAACTATTCTGAATACAGAAACTTGGAGACAACTTATTGGCAGAGAAGGTAATATTCCTGTGCCTTTGTTCGGCTCCGATGCGGAATGGTGGGAAGTCGTAAAGACTCCAAAAGATCTGATGATTGAAAACTTATTCCGGGAAATAGAAAGTGCTTTAAAAAACCACAACGAAAAATATCCTAAGAACCCAATCTGTTTTGAGCAAGTGTTAACCTACTTAAGGCGAAATAAAAAACATGAAGGACAATAAAATCATACTCATTGACTTCGATCCCAAGGAGATAACTCAGGAAATTATAGCCACAATGAGGAAAGCCCTTGGTGAACATATCGCCATTATAATGGTGAATGAACTAAATAAGGTACAGGCAGGGGAACGTTATATTATCGCTGGAAAAGAATTACCTGTAATGACACGTGAAGAATTTATGGTTAAATATGGAGAGTTAAGAGAGTTAGAAAACAACAAGATAGAAATCGAAAATGTTGTACTTATTAAGCCATATGAGGGACCAATGTTTTTTACCGAAAACAACAAAGGACCGATCGGAGCTATTCTTCCTAAAGGTCGTAAACGAAAATAGTAATAATTTAACAATTCAACTATGAGTAAAATTCTCCCTATTGTTGGACTCGGCTCGCCGGTTCTGCGTGAAATCTGTAACCCTGTTACAAACGGCACAGATAACAACGAAACCCTTGAAACCATTCAAAATTTAAAGGCTACCCTAACCCCGATCGGCCATAGATGTGCTGGGCTCGCTGCACCGCAAATTAACAAACTGCTCAGAATGTTTATCGTTAATCCCCTGAACCGAGTATTACCGCCCTACATTGTGATCAATCCTACCATTATCAAACGCAGGATGAAAGTCAGTTGGAAAGAAGGGTGTATGAGTATCCCGGGCATTTATCGCACAACCAGAGTTCGGGATGATATCATTGACGTACAATATTACGATGAACTGGGAAAAGTTGTTAAAAGACGTTTGAAAGGATTTGAATCTGTGGTATTTCAACATGAGCTTGACCACTTGAATGGAATTTTATTCATCGATCACCTTACAGAAAAAGGACTTGATGAAATCCAAGATCGACTTAAAACTATCGAAGAGGGAAAACATCGTACATACTACGACATGACTTTTCCCGGTACAAATATTCCTGATGTAAAACAATATTAAAAACCAACTATATGACAACTACAAAACCAAAAAGAATTAACCTGACTACATGGATCTCAGGAGATTTAATCATCTTGAAAAATGGTCATCAACGTGAATACAATTTATTCGGTTATCCGCAATCCGAAAAAGATGAACTTGTCGTTTACTTAAATACCCACAATCTTGGGTATGAGTTCACCAAAACCGGAATTGCAATCAATCCGATAAAATAAATTATATTTGCAAAAGTTTCTTTGAAATAATTTGAAGTGAACAGGAGTCGAACCCATTCACTTCACAACGATTAGGATAAAGTTATCGGTGTAATCTGAAACCGTAAATGGGCACGAAAAATTACTTCCTGATAATCTACAATTGATAAACTAAACTACCGAGTAAAGACTGAAACGTATTTAGTTTGTAAGCGTAGATATTCCTAATCACGTACTATCGTTAGAGTCACCTCTTTTAGCTGGAACAGTCTTAAACGCGAAAGTGGAGCGAATCCCAGAACGATAAAAATTCCGACAGTTGGCATCGGGGGTGCGATTGTCGGATCCGGGAGCAGTGCCTTCACTCGCTGCTCCCTTCTTTGAAAACTCACGCGCAGAAGAGCGCAACGATCGATAACATCCGCTGGCTGGGGTGTCGCCCAGTAAATTTATTTCCGCTGCAGGGGGGGGCGCTCCCCCATTTTTTAAATCCATTCTTATGAAAAAGAAACATGAAATAGTAATGATCGAAGCGGGAAAGCAAACTAATTTTCCACATTTGATAATGGGAAAAGGATCTAAAAGCTTAATGCTTTACGATAATCACTATTGTAAATTGAGTGACACTTATCTTAATCAACATCTTTACATTCTTTCAGATGAAGAGATTAAAGAAGGTGATTGGTTTATTTGGAATGATTCTGTTGAATTAAGATTAGATAAAATGTATAAAATGCTCAAGAAACATGATTGGGCAATAAAATACATTGAAGCTAAAAAAATAATAGCTACAACTAATCCTGAATTACATAAACCTGGATATGAAAGCGTAAAGCATCCTTCCTATATTCCTAAACTTCCAACTGATTTCATTGAGAAATATGTTGAAGAATGGAACAAAAGGAATGTTATTAAACAAATAGAATTAGATTACGAAGCTAATGTTTTATTGGAAGATGGAGATGCATTATCAGAGGCTTGGAAACTTAAACTTTGTTCTAATAATATTGTTATTATTCATCTTGTTCTTTGATAATTCGGGGAGACTGGTTGTGTACTCGAAAGAGATAATTTTTCTACGAATATTATGTACGACGGTATTACAAGAAGTTCGAATCTTCTTCTCTCCACGAATAAAAATTCAGCGGCAATCTCCTGAAAAGGAATAAACAAGTGGCACAATGGAAACTCGTCGTAGTGAAAATTGTTGGGTTGACCGCCCCGCTGAAACACAGGAGAGAGTAGTGGCGAGCGAAATCTCCTGTTTTTAAAAGTTTTAATCACAAACTACTTTCCAATACCAACTCCTATGACAAGAATTGAAGAAAACTTTGAAATAGAATTCGAAGGAAAAAAATATGAAATATTTCATAAAGGAATTAAATCATACAAAGAACAAAAGGATTTTATCAACGCTCTAACCGAAGAAATAAAAGCAACGTCTGTTCCTCACAAAAATATTTTTGGAATAAAAAAGGAAGGTCAAACAAAAGGATTTATTGCCTACAATAATTTTGAATGTTCTGTTGAATGGAATCTTATTAAAGAAAAAGAATCAGCGTGATGGCGAATTCTTTAAACCGTAAAATCATCACGGAATAATTTCCTGAGCTCCCCCAAAAGGGTTGAGTACTGAAATCGCACATAGGAAGTACAACTATCGTGGACCTGACGTAGGGAAAAGGAAATAACGAGCCGGAATTATTTCGGGGTCCCCGCGCACACAACTATACACCTACGCTCATAGCGGGTTGAGGTTGAGCCGGGGACTTTTTTTATTAATCATTTAAAAATCAATAAAATGAATCATTACGCTTATAGCAAAAATTCTTATCATCAGTGCGATGCTGAAGGATGTAAACTTAAATCCAAATATAGTGTTTACCCAGCCGGTCAACCTGCAGGACATTCTTACGGTAGTACTATGATGTGTGGAAAGCATTTTAAGTTATTCAAATCTCGTTACTGGAAAAGCGTTGAAGCATTTTATAATGCAGTAATGAACGGTGAAATTTCAATTATTGTTAAATCGATAACACATAAGATATGATGGGAGCTACAAAAACAGGCGAATACTATCGCTCTATCGAATTGTTCGAGGAAATAGTAAAGACTCAGCGTGCTTATTTCGGTTTAGCCTTCCTATACGACAGTCAGTACGACAGAGAAGACATTCGTAAAATGATGGAACTCTGTAAACCTAAAAACTACAAACGGGAAAGTAGGAATAGTGATAAACTACCTACTAGTATGGACTATGCTGATTTTCTCAGGAAAATTTGCGCAAAAGAAAAGATCGACATTGAAACCGCCCGTAATAAATATGGACAATTCACATACAGAGAGTGGAATAAATTATTAAACTAATCACCATGAAAGATCAATTTGTAACATACGAAATAGCTAAAAAGCTTAAAGAGCTTGGTTTTAATGAGCCTTGTTTTGGAATATACAGTAACGGAAAACTTGTTATCGAAGACCAATGGACGCACGCTACTAATGAATGGACAATGATGGAAAGCGAAAACCCAACAGCCCCACTATGGCAACAAGCTATTGATTGGTTAAGCGATAAAAAAGACATTGGTATATACGAATGCTTCTTTCATCCAACAATGAAAGAACGAATTTACACCGTTAAGATACACACGTTAAATCAAACCAGTGGAAACTTCCCTCGCGAAGCTGCAATACTAAAAGCACTGGAATTAATCAAATAAACCCATGGAAAAGAAAACTCTCTTACTGATCGTCAACCACATCAACGGACCCCCAGGAATTCAAGTCCCTGACTTTTCTGATGAAAATGTTAAATTGGCTCTATCGAACTTCCTTGGGATCAAAACTCAGGAGATGCAAGTGTTGACTGCGGATAATAATGGATCTTATTACGGAATAACCAAGGCTTATCCGGAGGTCCAAAACAACATTAAAAGTGATTACCACCTACAAGGCTACATTTTTACTATTCGCCTTATTTACGGAGATTTGTATATTTAAACCCTCAAGTTATGAATCAAAAACGCAAAGAAGAAAAATACAATTATGAATTCGTTAAAGATGTCAAAGCTCGCATGGCAAAAGGTGAACCTACCGAATTCTGGGAGCGCAACATTGTAAAAATTTACGATAAAAGAAAAGCCAAGAAATCAAAATAATCTTAAGGAGAGGTGGCGGAACTGGTATACGGCAGTAGATTTACGGAAGCGCCCTAAAGTCGTCGTTAAAAAAGCTCTTGGGTTTGAAGGTTCGAATCCTTCCCTCTCCACATTTTATTAATCTTAAATTTTATTCAATGACAACAAGAATTAAAGCTAAAAAGGATCTTTATAATGCAGGTAAATGCTTTATTAAAGGTGAAATTTATATTGTTTCAGGAAATGTAAATACTGAAGCAGGATTAATGGAAAAACAAACGATAAACGATCTTGATCAACCCCATGTTATAGGTAGTTGGTGGAGAGACTTTAAAATCGTAAAATAAAACATCTTCGCACTTTCTCACCCCCTATTATTCACAAACTTAAATTCATTCCCATGAAAAAAGAAAATCAAATTTTCAAACAACGTCATTTAGCTAACTTAGCTAAATTGTTTGATTTAACCGATGTTGCTACTTTAAATCTTTACAAATCTCTTCGGAGAATTGAATGTAAATTAAATCGTTTGTATGCAGTTGCGTGTGAACGAGAATGGACCGCTGAAGAAGATAAAACTGTTGACCGATTACAAGAACGCGCCAAAAAGTTATTAAACAACATTGATGGTTTAAAGTTCAACGCAGATCCGCGTGGTTACTCCATAAAAATGGATGATGAAAAACGCAGGAAACTTTTTGAAGAAAAAGGAATAAACCTTTACCAAGATTGGGGAGGATATGGAATTTTTGCACCTGATTTTAATTAAACAATTATGAAAAAATACACATTCAGTTTTAAAGGTCGTCAATCTGGAGCAATCGGAATAGTTTATAAAATCATGGATACATACAAAGCTGAGGATATTCATCAAGCATTAAGTTATTTGTATGAAGATTACTCGATCATTACAAATTTAAAAGAAATTTCAGGAAAAGAAATTCCTACAACAATACGTTTCCAAAAAGTTCGCAGTTATACAACAAGAGAAAGAAATCCAAAAACAGGATCTTACTTATATACCCGATCTGATACAATAAATCAATAATATTTCATGGGAAGCTCCGTTTGCTGTAATGGCAGCGGAGTGTCTCGTGATTAAAAAAAATAAAACCCATGAGCTCAATCGCAGTAAAAATAAAATTAAAAAAGAACGAACACGTAAACGTATTTGTTTACGAAAGCGACCTTTTAAAAGCAGAAAGAAATAATACTTCACTTGCCTATTGGATAAGAGGAGTTGGACACAAAAAAGCAAAAGTTTTCCAACGAATTGTTGAACTCCCTGAAAAATGGGCAGGCTCAAAAATGAGTTGGTTAAGAATTGCTGAGATTGTTGA
>Ga0134121_10004623_pt1 | contig 11247 bp, 13 predicted proteins | sample KB301_FD_96463 | JGI IMG/M metagenome (GOLD analysis project Ga0134121, IMG submission 96463) | Terrestrial soil microbial communities without Nitrogen fertilizer from Kellogg Biological Station, Michigan, USA - KB3-0-1 | ecosystem: Environmental > Terrestrial > Soil > Unclassified ...
ATCCCGCCTTCGGCACCAACTCACATTCCCCAATCCCCAAGGAGCGTCAGCGTTTTCACACCTTCATATTGAACACCGGAGAACACCTCTTCGGGGGTCTGTTTAACTTCGATTGTCATGTAGCTAGGGAGCTTTCTAGTCTCGATGTCTGTAAGTGCGTAGTACTATCCGTCGCATGACTAAAGCTCAGGCGGCTCTCCTTCAAACGAAGTGGAAGCAATAAGGCGATCCTCCGCCAGCCTGTCAACATTCGATCCAAGAATTGGCGTCGTCTGAGTTGGATGACCATGCCCATGTGTTGAACACCTATCATTGTCGCGATTGTGGAGAGCTAATTGTTCACAGGCTCAAGGGAAAGGGCTTGTCCAACAGCCCTCTGATGGAACCTGAGTGCTTCAACGAGCTATAAAGAAGTCTAAGCCATAGAAACACCCGTCATACGCGAAGAAATTCAATTGTATCTGAAGGCCTGCGTAACCTTTGCGGACTTTTCTCGATATATAATGACTCGATATAATGAAGTGCGTACCGCTGAGCGCAAGGCCATTGGCACTCAAATGCCAGGATTGAATTTTTCTCACACACCGCCCCTAAATGACGCGCCCTTGGCAGCGACGCTCTCAAACCTCCCACCAATCGATTGACATGACCAAGGCTGAAGCAACTGAAATACAGCTAAGGTGGACCCAACAAGTTGACCCGCCACTCTGTGAACATCTCAAAGTCGAATTGGAAGGGACGGAAGGCAGAGAGGTGAGTGGTACATATCGCCGTACTGCCTGTGTTGGCCTCGTCGGACTGGCATGGTGGCGACGGAAGCGACTAGCCTCCCCTCCTGTCAGGTTCCTGGAAGTGGAAGGACGGCACCAGCACCAGGAATGCTGGCCGATCAGGTGATCAAGCCTGCTCATTCCCGCCTAGATTACACCTTCCTACTCTGCCCTACTCTGCGCTTCACATACCTAGGCCGGGTACGTACGATAGGGGGCCAGGTTCAATACAGCGCTCTCCAGCCTCGGTTTGGCATACCGTCCCGCACCAGGACACAATTCCTGCTGCTAGCAACCGTGCTCATCCCAACTATTGTTTTTACTGCCGACTACTCCGCCCCCGATGTCGCCGTCCTCGACCGCGACAACCATCGAAGTCCTGCACAAACACCCAGGTGTAGGTGTCCTCATACACGCATCAATTCTACTCCACGTGATCCTACTCCTAACTGCCTGAATTACTGACTACTGATGATCTAAGGGCCGCGGCATACGTGTTGCTACGCAGTCGTGGGAATATGATGCCACCGTGAAGGAGATTCCATGGACGTTTCCACATCAGTTCTTCCCCAACAAGACTTCATTGGGCAGGTGAGTGACCTCCGACGGCGTGTGCGAAAAGTGGTATGGATGCCCGCAACCGTCGCAAGTCATAACGGTACCGGTCACGGAGTCGTGACAAATATTTCAGAATCAGGGTGTCAGCTCCAACTCGTCACGTCTTTCCGCCCCAGCCATCACCTCACCTTAACAATCAACCCACAGGATGGCCACACCGCATTGCAGATTACCCTAGCAGGGAACAGATGGATCAAGCAGGAATTGATTGGCGTGGAATTTTTAAGCCTGTCCAAGAAGGATAAGGCGAAACTCCAGCAACTCTGTAGCGGAAGTCGCACTCCTCTCGTGTGACTGAACCCCGATCGTGGTTCCCTCGCCATGGCATGACAAGCTTGCTCGCATGCGGTCTCTTCACGGCTCTCTTCATTGTCTGGTTTGCCGGGTCCGCCATGGCCGGCCGGTCACGGGTCACGTGATCCGTGTGGTCGACGGCGACACGATCGAACTGCTCCACAACCAACGTCTTGAATGTATGCTCCTCAGAGGAAACGATTGCCCAGAGAAGGGGACTGATAATCTCAGGGCCGACTGCCCGCGTCCAGAGGTATGACCCGGCTCCATGTCCATGCGACATCCGTTCATGGGACTGCCTGAATCGACAGCGCGTGATCTTGCTCATTCACCGTCGCCACAATACGATCACCCTTCTTGATTTGTCCCATCATCTGGGTCGTGTTATCAGTTTCTAGACCTATTTCCTTGCCGTCCTTCTGCTTGACGACATAGGTGCCATATTCCACGCGCACCACGTCGCCCTGGATGATGTGGACCCGCTTCTGCACCGTCGTTTCCTTTTGATCAGCTTGCCCACCTTTCCCTTCAGATGGGCCCGCTTTCATGTGTTCTACCTGTACCGCGGTGGACAGCCCCAGGCACAGCAGGAACCCACACGATAGGACACCGGCGGGTTCAAGAATTGCGACCATAAAACTCTCCTCAGTTGAAGCTGAACACCTTACTCGATGATGGTATGCCCTTCAGGAGAGTCAGCGGCATCGGTTAAATTCCTAGTATTGGGTCTGGATTTAACCCTAGCCAGCCCACTCGTTGGGCTCTGCTCGAAACCGAGCCCATCAATCACGAGCTGGTCAAAGACAGCTGGTGCTTGTTGGTATCGAAAATATGCACCGAGAGACACGGTGCTAGAGGGCTTAGAGAGGGACACCCGAGAGGCTAAGAAAGGGCTGTGGGCTGATCAACAGCCCGTGCCGCCCTGGGAGTGGCGCAATTCAAAAACTCTCGCTCATGGCTTTAACAGCGGCGCGGCATTCTGCTTTGAGCTGCCTTGCCCAGGGTTCTGGCTGCTGAGTTGTTTTTTAATGGATTCCAGTTCCTGCTTGAGGGTTTCGACTTCCTGAGGTAAGGCCTCTCTGGAGCGAGCCTTGGCTTCGGCCGCACGAGTTACTTGGTCCAGTAGCTGATAATCGACGGCCACAAATCTGTCGGTCGACTTTTCCAGCGTCGGCGGATTCGGGGGATCGGCTTGGAGAGCGGCTTTCGGAGTGAACCGCAGCGCACGGTACCTGAGGCCTGAATAATCAAATGGTTCCTGTTGTCGGTAGCTGATATCGGCCTTGTTCAGGTTCGTCCGCATCGGGTTGTAGCGATATTGAGAGAGGATCACATACAGCTGCCGGTCACGGGCGTAGAGAGAACCGGCGGTAATTTCCGTGGTCGGTGATTGAAATCTATTAGAACCTTCGAGCGTAGTCACCACACGATACTCGATATGCTGATTGGATGTTGCCGTACGTAAGCCGTCCGCAAGCAGTGGAGCAAGAAAGTGGATCTGATCTTCCGAAAAGAGAGGGTAGGCCGATAGCTGTCCAGCAAAGCCCGCGACATAACGATGGGGTCCCATACGTTCGTCATGAATCGTTAAGCCTGTCAAGAGCTGGGCCAGAAGGGCTGGCTCCAGCTTGACCGGATGACTGGCCTGAATCAATGGGTCGGAAATCGTCTGCAGTGACACGGAGCCACGAGCGTCCTCAAAGAGGATTGTTCCTGACGGAGGGGTCGTGCTGCAGGCGGTGGCGGCTACACATAGCGGCAGAGCCAACAGAAGCACACGACAGTAAGACAGTTTCCCTTTCTGAGACATTGATGAAAGAGTCATCGGTAGGAGTGAGTGTAACACAGACGATCGGTCCATCCCAGAAGGGTGGGCGGAAGGGACGGGCGAGAATGGTAGGATGGCATGGGTTCGAAGGCTGAAGGATGAAGTTCCGAAACTGACCAGCCAGGGTAGTCCGGACTAGGGAATGAAACCATGCAGATCGTCGTGGCCGGTGGAACGGGGTTCATCGGTCGACCCTTATGTGCCTTGCTCTGCCAAGAGGGACATCGGGTCACTCTCCTGACGAGAAGGAGGGAAGAGGCGCAACGTTCGTGTGGCTCAACCGTCACGGCCGTCGAGTGGAATGGCCGAGAGGCAGGAGCCTGGGAGCATTGCCTCGAAAGTGCCGATGCCGTCATCAATCTCGCCGGCGCACCGATTGCCGAGGGCCGCTGGACTGACGCCCGCAAGCAATGGCTTACCGAAAGCCGGGTCTTCGCCACGCGCCTTCTGGTAGAAGCCATGTCGCGCTGCAGGTCGAAACCCCGTACACTGGTCAACGCCTCCGGTATCGGCTACTACGGAACCAGCGATGATCGTGTGTTTGATGAGGGCGCAGCACGCGGCAACGGCTTTCTCCCCGACCTTTGCCTCGCGTGGGAAGCGGAGGCGCTTCGGGCTGCGGAGTTCGGGGTGCGAGTCGTCATGTTGCGGACCGGGATGGTGCTCGAACAAGACGGCGGGGCCCTGTCGAAGATGATGGTGCCGTTCCAGCTCTTTGCGGGCGGCCCGATCATGCCGGGGACTCAGTGGATGTCGTGGATCCATCGACGTGATCACATTGGCCTGATCCGGTGGATACTCATGACGCCGGACGTCTCCGGCCCCATTAATGCGGTGGCACCGGAGGCTGTGACAATGAACCGATTCTGCAAAGTGCTCGGTCGAATCCTCCACCGGCCGTCCTGGCTCCCCGTGCCGGGCTTCGTGTTGCAGATAGCACTGGGCGAATTGGGTACACTCATGACCACAGGCCAACGGGTAACTCCGGCGAAGGCGCTCTCCGGGGGATACCTCTTTCACTATCCGATGCTGGAACCGGCCTTGCGGGCGATCCTGTCGAAGAGATAAAAAGAATGTGTGCCAGGGCTCTTCTGAGTATCGGCGTACGTCCCAGGCGCCATTCTAGCGGGGAAGGTTTTCCTCTTGTTTATGGCCTGCATAGAGACTCTCACTCACAAGGAGGAAATCATATGAACACAAAAGTCTTACCGGTAAACCCGCGAGCATGATTGACTCTCGGCAAACAACAGAGGGCAAGATGACGACCGCGCCGCTCCGTCTTGGCATCAGCCGCTGTCTCCTTGGCGACGAAGTTCGCTTCGACGGGGGGCACAAGCAGGACAAGTTTCTGACGGAGGTACTGAGCCAATATGTGGAGTGGATCCCGGTCTGTCCAGAGGTGGAAGCTGGCCTCGGCACACCACGGGAGGCGATGAAGCTGGTCGGTGATGTTCAGAAACCCCGACTCATGACGATCAAGAGCGGAACAGATCACACGCACGCACTGGAAACGATAACCATGAATCGTATCGAGCAGCTCAAAGATATGGATTTATCCGGGTACGTATTTAAGGAGGGTTCGCCGAGTTGCGGAATCGAACGAGTTCGTATCTACCATGAACATGGAATGGTCAGTCGAAAGGGAGTCGGACTCTTTGCGCGGGATTTTATGGAGCGGTTTCCGCTGATTCCGGTCGAGGAGGAAGGAAGGCTCTGTGATCCTGCGCTCCGGGAGAACTTTATTGAGCGAATTTTCTGTTACCGCCGGTGGCAGAATCTCGTCCGAAGCGGGGGTACGAGGCAGGCCCTGGTGCAGTTCCACACGATCCACAAATACTTGCTGTTGGCCCATCACCCGCAGCAATATGAATTGCTCGGACGGCTGGTCGGTCAGGCCCATCAGCACCGGCCCAAGGAACTCGCCCGCCGGTATGGGGAACTCTTCATGGAAGCGTTGGCCGTGAAGGCGACGGTGCGCAAGCACGTGAACGTCCTCCAACACATGTTGGGGTATTTCAAAGCACGACTCGGCGCTCACGAGAAAGCGGAGCTGCTGGGTGTGATCGGAGATTACCATCACGGGCTCACGCCCTTGATCGTCCCTTTGACCCTGATCAAGCACTATGTCCAGGTCTTCGACGTCGGCTACATCCGTGACCAGGTCTATCTCAATCCGCATCCGAAAGAACTGATGTTGCGCAATCATGTGTGAACCTTCATCTCTGGGGAAAGGAGTTCGCTGATGGCGATTGCTGTACAGGGAGTGATTCTTGTGGGACACGGGGGTATTCCCAAGGGTTGCCCCCAGGAATTGATCACGAAACTGAAGCGGTTAGAAGGGCAGCGGCGAGCGGCAGGTACGCCGATGTCGGCAGAGGAACATGAGTTGGACACACGCATTCGCCGGTGGCCGAGGACACCGGAGACAGACCCCTATCAAGCAGGACTTGAGGCGGTGGCTGCTCAGTTACGGGCCAACCTGGGGGAGGCGCTCTTCGCCGTGGCGTACAATGAGTTCTGCGCGCCGACGTTGGAAGAGTCGGTGGAGGAACTTATTAAGAAGGGTGCGACACACATTACTGTCATCACGACGATGTTTACGCCAGGCGGTTCTCACTCGGAGATTGAAATTCCTGAAATCCTCGATCATCTGCGGCCTCAGCATCCCGGGGTCGAACTTCGTTACGCCTGGCCATTCGATCTGAGTCTTGTTGCGAACACGCTAACAGAGCAGGTAAAGCGATTTGCTTGAACAGAATCGGACGATGTATTGCGCGGTGACGCAGTGGAATTAATATACGAGTAGGATTCTATTTGGGCCATTGCCGAGTGTAGAATGGGGAACCTGTAATTGAGTAATAGGATGTCGCCCTTCAAGGTTCAGCTAGCAAAAGCCTTTCATGAGACTTACGCGTTCAAGTGGGACCCCGTGACAGGGTTCACACTGGCTTCCGGGTTGAAGAGCCCCTTCTACGTCGATTGTCGATCGCTCATGGCCTATCCTGGGTCGCGCCGGCTCGTGGGGCATCTCGCGTATGACGCATTGGTCGGAGTGACCATCGACTGTCTTGGGGGGCTCGAAATCGGCGCAATATCAATTGCCACGACCATTTCTGACTATTGCTACCGGGCGACTCCACAACGGGAATGGCGGACCTTCGTGGTGCGGAAGACCGCGAAGGACCATGGATTGGGGAAGCTGATTGAAGGGGCCGTACGTGCGGGAGATCGCGCGTTGATTGTCGACGATGTGTTGACGAGCGGTGGGTCCCTGCTGAAAGCGATTGCCGCGGCTCGGCAAGCCGGCCTTGTGGTAAGTGAAGCCCTCGTGATCGTAGATCGGAAAGAACAAGATGGGCGCGCACGCGTCGAACAGGAAGGAGTGTCGTTAATCAGTCTTCTGACGATCGATGATCTGACACGGCAGCAGGTTGCAACGCCTTAGCAGGATGCTGAAACGTTCGCAGCACTCATTTGCACCGAAACTCAATCCCCCACCGCCGCTCCTGCACGATTTCTTGAGATCCTTCAACACCGACGACACGTGCCCTTCCTTTGGCTTCCCCTTCCCGCACAATTGTATAACTGCGGCCGCATTTATCCCGCATCAAGGCGAGAGCTTCCTCCCGAAACGGGGAAAGGAGAGAGCCTTGCTCCCCCTTGAACGGGTACGTCGCCACCCCTCCATCGCCTGTGTCCTGCACAAGCTTCGCACCCTCGCCGCAGCCAGCCAGGAGCAGGAGGAGCGCACATATGAGGCTTGACCAACTCTTCATACGACTCCTATCATAGTAGGCAGAATCGTTCTCTATCGAATCGCATTCATCATCGCTGTAATCAGGAGCCCCCTCATGAATACACGAATTGCCATGATCATTGCCGGCCTGTGTATGACGCTCATCGCGACAGTGACGTTGGTATCGGCCGACCACTCGTATCTGTTGACGGTCCAGCAACTGGAGGCTGGATTGACGAAAGCCCCTTCGAGTACCCAGAAGGGTTTTGTGCTGATCGATGTGCGCTCTCCTGAAGAACATGCGAAAGGCTTCATTCCCGGAACCGATTTCAACATCGATTTCCGTGAAATTATGGCACGCCACCGTGAGCTCGGCGCCCAATTTGACGACCATATTGTCGTCTATTGCCAATCCGGTCGCCGCAGCAACATCGCCGCAGAAACGTTGGCCGATTTAGGTTATCGCCATGTCTACAACGTGAGCGGCAGTATGAATGCCTGGCTTGCAGCCGGCTTTCCGGTTGAATCAGGCCGCCGCTAAAGGATATTGGGGAAAGTCCACCAGCACCACGCATCATCCTGCTAGTCTCATGAGGCTATTCTGGTTGGACGTTCGCCTCATCTCCCTGACGTATGGATCATCGAGGATCTTCCGAATCGAAAAGGTTTTCTCCAACCAGGTCGTTCCACGTGCATCGCACCACGCTCATCTGGTCTACCGGAGTTTGTCGTCTGGGTGGTCGCGGCGCGGGCTGATTCCAATCACGGCTGGCAATCCGACGTGAGCAGTGGTGATGCCTTCTAACAGTGGTAGCCCGGTGTGTACACCGGCCGCCCTAGACATGGCTTGTCGGAGCGAGGGACTGACGGCGACGTCGGAAGAGGATCCTCCATCCATGGCCATGACCTGGCGTAGAGAGGGAAAGGCATCCCGCAGACATTCTCCAAGGGCATAGAGTGACACCACTTCCGTGGTCTTAAGGATAACGAGATGTCCATTGCCTTGTTCTGCGACGAGGGTCTGATGTGCGCGTTTCCCGGTTTGACGCACACGGATTTTTCCTGTCCGGTCCAGGAGCATGAGGGATTGAGCCACCTCTCGATAGGGGGGTTGTCGCTCATCGAAGGCGTCATAGCTCAAGTCCAAGACCCGCGCGCGGCGTGAGTGATGTTCTGCCGGTTCTGCCACAAACAATCCCAACCACGTGACGTGCCTCTTGCTCCCCAACGAGCGGCCGTTTCCGTAGAGCAGGCCGAGATACGCGTAATTCTCACGGAAAAGTCCGGCGTTGAATACCAGATCGTGGCCGGTTCGCTCTTGCCACTGACGAATATCGAGCGGATCTGATAATCCATCCTGCTGGTAATAGTGTACGGTAAAGCGATAGCGATCGGGATCGATTTCGACGGCGACCAACGGTGCGACGTCAGGGCATTGCGTGCGAGGATTCCAGACAGAAATGGATAAACCGTCTCCGAGTTGATCTTCTGCGAGGGTCTGAGCCATCGTTGTCGAAGGTCCGCTGAACACGACGATGATGAGACCCATGAGACATTGGGCGACAGGGAAAGACCAGTGGACGCTGTTATCCTGTACCATCATATTTCAGGATCAAGTATAGAGAGGGCCGGTACGGAGCGTCAAATCCTACAAGGAAGTGAGGCAACGGCTGCGAGGTGAGCCTCGCAGGTCAGCACGGAGTGTTTTGAGGTGTCGATGAAGAGGCGGCACCGGTCCTGGCTGATGGCGTGCTGACATCGAGCAAATTGCGAACGGCTCGGGCGAGCACCTCGGGAGTGAAGGGTTTTTGTAAAAAACTGCTCGTGCCCTCTTCTTGTCCGGCCATGATGCCGATGTCATCCATGTATCCGGATATGAATAGAATTCGTAAATCCGGCTTGATGACGGAGAGATGCTGTGCCAGCTCTCGTCCGCCCATGCCCGGCATGACGACATCGGTCAGAAGGAGCTGGACCAATCCGGTTTGTTGCGTCGCCAGCAAGCAAGCTTCGACCCCATTTTTGGCTTCTAGAACCCGGTAGCCCAGCTTCCGCAGTTCATCTCGCACGAGCGTACGGACGCTGGGGTCATCTTCCACCAAGAGAATCGTTTCCGTGCCTCTCTGCGGTTGTCCCACGGGCTGGGTCGACGCTGTGGTGAGGATATCGGACTCGACGTTCGGGAAATACAGGTCGAAGCGTGTGCCGTGTCCCACTCGGCTGGTCACGTCGATGGCACCGCCGCATTGGGTGACAATCCCAAACACCGTAGAGAGGCCCAGACCGCTGCCCTTTCCCTCCCCTTTCGTGGTGAAGAATGGCTCGAAGATATGGGATTGTGTGTTGCGATCCATGCCACAGCCGGTATCGCTGACGGCTAACCGGACATAGAGACCGGGGAGCAACGGGGTGAGGTGGTAGACCGGACTGCGGGTCAGTTCGACCTGCGCCGTTTCAATCGTCAGTGTTCCGCCCTTCGGCATGGCATCCCGCGCATTGACGACAAGATTGACCAGGACCTGTTCAAGCTGGGCTTGGTCGGCTCGCAGCCGCCCATTCGCCGGGTCAAGTGTACTGACAAGTTGGATGTCCTCGCCGATGAGGCGACGCAACAGACTTTCCAGACTTGTGACGGCGGTATTGAGTGACAGAATTTTCGGATCCAGCGATTGTTTGCTGCTGAATGTGAGCAGTTGCCGGATCAACGTCGCAGCCCGTTCGCCGGCCTTCAGTGTTTCGTCGATCTTTCCGCGAAGGGGGTGTTGCGGGCCAAGTTCCGTCAAGAGGACTTGGCTGTAGCCCATAATGACGGTCAGGAGATTGTTGAAGTCATGCGCAATCCCTCCAGCCAACCGACCGACTGCTTCCATCTTCTGGGACTGCCGAAACTGTTTCTCGCTTTGTCGAAGGGCCTCTTCCGCCCGTTTCCGTTCGGTACGGTCATCGAGTTCACGTAGTGCACGCTGAACCGAAGGCACCAGCCGCCCAAGCCGTTGCTTGAGCACATAGTCCGTCGCACCTTGATGCATGGCGTCGATAGCCAGTTCTTCTCCGATGGTGGCGGAGACAAAGAGAAAGGGCACGTCGGGACAGTGCTGACGTGCCAAGGTCAGCGCCGTCATGCCGTCGAAGCCTGGAATGGAATAGTCCGCCAAGATCAAGTCCATCCGGCCTTCCTTGAGGGCCGCCACAAATGCCTGACGTGTCTCGACGAGTTGCGACTGGCAGGGGATTCCGCCCTCGGTCAAGGTAGCCGTGATCAGGTCGGCATCAACCGTATCGTCCTCAAGCTGGAGTAAGCGGAGCGGGGTTTTCACAGGTCCTTTTTGAGGAAACTACTCGATCGGCTCAGAGCTTTCGGGAGGCGGTTCGTTGATTACGCCCCAAAAGACACCGAGTTCCTTCACGGCCGTGATGAACTCGTGAAACTCAACCGGCTTCACGACGTAGGCGTTGGCACCCAACGCATAACTTTGGGCCAAATCGCGCTCCTCTCGCGAGGAGGTGAGCATGACTACGGGGATCGGTTTCAGGTTCACGTCGTTCTTAATGGTTTTCAAGACTTCGAGCCCGTCGACTTTCGGCATCTTGAGATCCAAGAACACAACTACAGGATTGCCCTGCTGCCTGGTGGCAAAGATTCCTCGACAATAGAGGTAGTCGAGGACTTCAGCGCCATCGTGACAGACCACCACTTTGTCAGCGATATGGTGTTCCTCCATCGCGGCCAACGCAAGCTCGGCATCACGCGGGTTATCTTCAGCGAGCAGGATTGGCTTGACCGTGGTCATCGGAGAGGCCTCGCGAGGGGGAGCGAAAAATAGAAGGTGGCCCCTTCGTCCGGTGCTCCTTTGGCCCAGGTCTGCCCGCCATGCCGATGGATGATTCGGCGGACATTGGCGAGACCGATACCGGTCCCTTCAAACTCGTCATTTCGGTGAAGACGCTGAAACACGCCGAACAATTTGTTGACATACTGCATATCAAATCCGACCCCGTTA
>Ga0134121_10004624_pt1 | contig 11245 bp, 9 predicted proteins | sample KB301_FD_96463 | JGI IMG/M metagenome (GOLD analysis project Ga0134121, IMG submission 96463) | Terrestrial soil microbial communities without Nitrogen fertilizer from Kellogg Biological Station, Michigan, USA - KB3-0-1 | ecosystem: Environmental > Terrestrial > Soil > Unclassified ...
CAACAGATCGGCCGGCTCCGCCGCCGTTACGCCGAGCGGTGGGCGTAGGTGGTGGACGTGGGTGAGGGGGACGGCCTTGATGTCGTGGGCAGAGTGAGCGGCCGAGATCTGCCCGCCGGTCCAATCCACGCATTCCACGCGGAACTGGTCCCCAGGCTTGACCCAGGACACCATGGGAATGTCGGGATGCCAGCGGTTGTGCAGGACGTCCTGCTTGATGGGCTCCTCCGAGATATCGACCTTGATCAGGGTTTCCATGCGCACATTCCTCCGGCGATTTTCGAGTTTTGTCTGCTTTGGGGATGGGGCTGAAGCGATACGGGCGGCTAGATCGACAGCAGCTTCGCCACGACCTTTTCGTCTATGTCCTTGCCTGCGCTTTCATGCACGAAGCGGCCGCGGTCGAGCACGAGTACTCGATCTGCAACCGACAGCGCGAAGCTCAGGACCTGTTCTGACACCACGATGGTCAGCCCCTTCTTGTCACGGATGTCTTTCAGGACCAGGGCGAGCTCCTTGATGATGGAGGGCTGGATGCCTTCAGTGGGCTCATCGAGCAGGAGTACTTCGGGGTGGCTCGCGAGCGCACGAGCGATGACGAGTTGTTGCTGTTGCCCGCCGGAGAGGTTCCCGCCGCGGCGTTTGCGCATGCTCTCGAGCACGGGGAAGAACTGGTACAGCTCCGGCGGGATGGGTTCCTTGTCGGAGCGCAGGCCCGCGATGATGTTTTCCTCGACGGTCAGCTTCGGAAAGACCATGCGCCCCTGGGGCACATAGCCGAGGCCCGCGAGGACTCGCTCGTAGGGCTCCTTGCCGGTCAGATCCTTGCCGCCGAGCAGGATGCTTCCCCGCCGCACGGGCAAGAGCCCGATCAGCGACTTCATCAATGTCGTCTTGCCCATGCCATTCAGGCCGAGTACGGCGACGATCTCACCCGGTGCCACCCGCATCGACAGGTTCTCGATGACCTGGCTCTGCCCGTAGGCGACGTTGATGCCGTCGACCGTGAGTGCGCTCGGTGCTGCCGAGCCCACGGCCCGGCGGGCCGCGGAGGCTGACGAGACGGCGGCGGAGCCGCCCATGGAAGGAACAGTTGAGGCGTGCATGACAAGGCTCCGTTCAGTGCCCGAGGTAGACGTCGATCACTCTGGGGTCCTGTTTGACCGCACTCATTTTGCCTTCGGCCAGCAGCTTCCCTTGATGCAGGACGGTGACGCTGTCCGCGATGCTCTCCACGAACTTCATGTCGTGCTCCACCACCAGCACGGCGCGCCCCTGGCACAGCCGCCTGAGCAGCTCCGCGGTCCGTTCACGCTCCGAGGCGCTCATGCCGGCGACGGGCTCGTCGAGCATCATCAGATCCGGGCTCTGCATCAGGAGCAGGCCGATCTCTAGCCATTGCTTTTGTCCGTGGCCCAGGATCTCCGCTCGGTCGTTCAAGCGATCCGCGAGGTAGATCGTCTCGGCGATCTCCTGGACGCGTTCGATCACCGCCGGGGTGCGCTTGCAGTTGAGCGCGCCCCACCAGGTGCGCTTTGACGGGTAGGCCATCTCCAGGTTCTCGAAGACCGTGAGCTCCTCGTATACGGACGGCGTCTGAAATTTGCGTCCGATCCCGGCCTGTACGATCTCGTGTTCGCGCAAGGTGGTGATCTCGTTGCCCTTGAACCGCACGCAGCCGTCCGAACAGCGCGTCTTGCCGGAGATCAGGTCGAGCAAGGTGGTCTTGCCGGCACCGTTCGGGCCGATGATGGCCCGGATCTCGCCGTTGTCCAGGTACAGGTTCAGGTCGTCGACGGCCTTGAACCCATCGAAGGACACGCTCAGGGATTCGACCTCGAGCAGATGCGGTTCACCGATCATCGCGGGACCTCCCCATGCGGACGGCTGGGGGCGGCGGGGCTCGGCTCGAGCCGGGCGACGTCACGCAGGGTCGCGAGCGGCATGGGACGGAGCGCCCGCGCCTTGAAACGGCTGCGCAGCTGTTTGTACCCATCCCCCTCGAGCCAGCGGCGAACGTCGAGACCCGCCAGCCCGTTCGGGAAGGCCATCACGACCAGGATGAACAGCCCACCGAGCAGGAACAGCCACAGTTCGGGCAGGCTCTCGGAGAAGAAGGTCTTGCCGTAGTTGACGAGCAAGCTGCCGTAGATCGCACCCAGGAGTGAATGCCGACCGCCCACGGCGGCCGCGATCACCATCTCGATCGAGGGCACGATGCCGACGAAGGACGGAGACATGAAGCCGACGAGCAGCGTGAAGAGCGCGCCGCCCACGCCAGAGACGACGGCTGCGAACACGAACACGAACACCTTGAGGCTCGCGACGTCGTAGCCCGTGAAGCGCACGCGTTCCTCCTTCTCGCGCATCGCGCTCAGGATGCGCCCGAGCCGGCTGTTCATGAGCCAGCTGGACAACAGTGCCGTGCCGAGCAGCAGGCCTGCCGTGACGTAGTACAGGATGAGTTTGGCCGAATCGGTGCGGATGTCCCAGCCCTTCAACGTCTTGAGATCCGTGATGCCGTTGACGCCGCCCGTGTACCCCTGCTGGCCGATGATCAGGATCGTGAGCACGGAGGCGATGGCTTGCGTGATGATCGCAAAATACACACCGCCCACCCGGCGTTTGAACATCGCGAGCCCGATGCCGAGCGCGAGCAATCCAGGCACCACGAACACCGCCAGCAGCGTGAAAGTGAGGCTCCCGAAGGGACGCCAGAATAGCGGCAGCGCCGTGAGCTGGTTCCAGTCCATGAAGTCGGGGATGCCGGGCGTGGATTGGATGCTCGTGCTCTGTGGGTCCGAGGCCTCCAGCTTCAAGAACATGGCCATGCAATAGCCGCCGAGGCCGAAGAAGACGCCCTGGCCGAGGCTCAGGATGCCGCCCTTGCCCCAGCACACCACCAACGCCATCGCCGGGAAGGCGTAGGTCAGGTACTTGCCGATCATGCCCAGGCGGAAGCCGCTCAACGTGAGCGGGAAGCCCACGAGCAAGAGCAGGGCGGTCAGCGCGAAGGTGACGCGGTCGTGCGGCCACTCTCGAACGTTGAGCAGTCGGCTCATGCGCCTCGCCGGGGTGTTGGTCGATACCATCGGAGTGACCATGTTCAGCGCCTCACCTTCAGAGTGAACAACCCCTCGGGTCGCGCCATCAGGATCAAAATGACCGCCATCAGTGTCAGTACCTTCGCCATCGATCCCGTCATGAAGAACTCGGTGGTGGCCTGAGCCTGTGCGATGCTGAATGCCGAGGCTATCGTGCCGACCAGGCTCTGCGCGCCACCGAACACGACCACCAGAAAGGTGTCGACGATGTACAACGAGCCACTCGTCGGGCCCGTCGAGCCGATGGTGGTAAAGGCCGCCCCGGCGACCCCGGCGAGCCCACAACCGAGGCCGAACGTCAGCCGGTCCACACGGCGCGTGTTGATGCCCGTGGCGCCGCTCATGGCGCGGTTTTGCGTCGTGGCCCGTACCCGAATGCCCCAGCGGGTTTTGAACAGCGCAATGAATACGCCGGACGTGAGTGCGACCGTGAGGCCCATCATGACCAGGCCGTTGATGGGGATGTCGATCGTGGGCGTGGGCTCGAGCGAACCCATCAGCCAATCCGGCAGCGTGGCGCTCACCTCGCGTGCCCCGAAGCTGGAGCGGAAGGCTTGCTGCATCACCAGGCTCAGGCCCCAGGTGGCGAGCAGGCTGTCGAGCGGGCGCCGGTACAGGTGCCGGATCATGAAGTGTTCGACGAACAGGCCGAAGGCGGCCGCGATGACGAACGAGAAGAGCAGGGAAACCAGGAAGTAGGAACCAATGAGCCACGGCGCAAAGCGGTGGCTGAACTCGGACAGGAGGTAGGTGGTGTAAGCGCCGACCGTGAGGAACTCCCCGTGCGCCATGTTGATGACGCCCATTTGGCCGAAGATGATGGCTAGCCCAAGGGCCATGAGCAACAAGACACAGAACGTGCTCAGGCCGTTGAAGCCCTGCATGATGGTGATGGAAAACAATTCCGAGACCGACATGTTTTCTCCTGGTGAGACTCCCCCCCGGGTCCCCCCCATGCATTTTCCTGGTCGATTCTCTTTCACACCCGCCGAGCCAACGCCGGGCGGGGTTCTTCGGGGCTGAGCACGGTCGAGTCGGCCTATGGGCGACGCACGTGAGCCCCGTCACCTGTCGTCAGGCGCTGCCCGTCACTCATTGATAGCCTTCGGGGAAAGGGTTTGGCTCGATCAGCTCCGACTCGTACAGCACCTTGAATTGCCCGTCCTGCTGCGCTTGCCCGATGCGCAGCTTGCTCCACAAATGGTGGTTCTTGTGAATCTTTACGTACCCCTCGGGCGCGGTTTTGAGCTCGATGTCGGCCGATGCCGCAACCACCTTGTCGACGTCGAAGCTGCCTGCCTTTTCCACGGCCGCTTTCCACAACCAGGGCCCGAGATAGGCCGCTTGCGTCACGTCGCCGATGACGGATTTCTCGCCGTACTTCTCCTTGAACGCCTTGACGAAGGCCTTGTTGTTGTCGTTGTCGAGGCTCTGGAAATACTTCATGGCCGCATAGAAGCCGACCATGTTCTCGCCGCCGATACCGAGCAGCTCGTCTTCCGTGACCGAGATGGTGAGCAACGTCTGCTTGTCGGAGGTGATGCCGGCTGCCTTCAGCTGCTTGTAGAACGAGACGTTGCTGCCGCCGACGATGATGGCGTAAACGACGTCCGGCTTCTGTAGCTTGATCTTGTTGATCAACGAGCCGAACTGCGTGTGGCCGAGCGGGTAGTATTGCTCGTCGACCACCGTGCCCTTCAGCACTTTCTCGATGTGCTTACGTGCAATCTTGTTGGAGGTGCGGGGCCAGATGTAATCCGAGCCAATGAGGAAGAAGGTCTTGGCTCCCTTCTCCTTTTGCAACCAATCCAGTCCGGCGAGGATCTGCTGCGTCGCCTCCTGGCCTGTGTAGAAGACGTTCTTGGACTGCTCTAGTCCTTCGTAGAAGGTCGGATAATACAAGAGGCCGTTCTCCTTCTCGAACACCGGCAATACGGCCTTGCGCGATGCGGACGTCCAGCAGCCGAAGACCGACGCGACCTTGTCACTGACCAGCAGCTTGTTAGCCTTCTCCGCGAAGGTCGGCCAGTCGCTGGCACCGTCCTCCTGAATGATCTCAATCTTGTGCCCAAGGATGCCCCCGCCCTGGTTGATCTGGTCGATCGCGAGCCTTTCGGCCTGAATGGATCCCGTTTCGCTGATCGCCATGGTGCCGGTGGCGCTGTGAAGCTGCCCCACGGTCACCGTCGTGTCCGTAACGGCGATGCCGCGAGCCAGAGCGGGCGCTGGTTTCAGGGATGCCGTCGCCGCCACCGCGGTGCCTTCGATGGGCTTTGTGTCCTTGCTGCAGCCGAGCCCGAGCGTGGGACCCGCTAGCAAGAGGGATAGACCAAGCAACGCATTGGCCATGCGCCTCGGACGGGCCCCTGGGGAGTTCAGCGAGGGAAGGCGGGGAATTTCGTGGGATTGTGTCATAAGTACCTTTCGGTGCCGTCGCGTCTCGACATCGGACGGCAATCGTCTGCGCGGAGGCCGATGGGCATAGCGAGTGCGCATCGGTGTCTGGTCGAACGTCGCCATGGGGTCCGAACGGTCCACCTCTATGGACTCCCCGAAGCGTTTGGTCTCGAGGCGACAGTGGGTCCAGACGAGTTGTCGTGTCGTGATTGCGAACGAGTTTGTTACAAACCTGACGGTACGTGCTGCGGTGACGTGGGTGCGGCCTTCGGATTCATGCGTTGATCTGCGCACAGGACGCTGCGCCTTCGAGCGCCCGCACCGTTGTCATAGTGGGCAGTCTCTCCACCCATTGTTTCGCATCCGTACGCGCGAGGTAACTGAAGCGTAAATCGTCACGACGCGTGCGTAACGAGTGCTGAGCAGCCAAGTGTCTCACTGGGATCGCGGAGATCTCGGTGCGCGACGTTGCGGGCACGGTCGCGTGAGCGCGCCGTGATAGTTGGCGTTTCTCGGCGAGTGCTCTCGAGGTTTCCGTGGCTCGGCGCGTTCAAGTCAGCACGCGTCGGAGAGAAGCGTGGTGCACGTCGCATGAAGAGCCGTTGCCCCCGTGCCGTGGCACCGATCGAGCGATTGGCTGGCAGCGCGGCTCGGCGTGGTCTGCCCGCTCCGGTCTCGTGCTACCGAACGGCGACGATGAACGAACCGCGCCAACATGTTCCCTGCATTGCTCGGTGGGACACCTGGAGATTGCTCGGTCGAGTACGCTGGGGTTCGCGCCTCGCCGCTGCGATGCGCGCGATCACGTTGCGGCGCGCGCCTCATCGGTTCCTTCGTCGAGGGAACGTCGACTTCTGGCGTGAGTGCCGCGCTCTCGGTCGGCGGGGCGTGGTGCTTCAATATCGGCAACGACGTCCGGGCCTGGATCTCGCGAAATTTGCGCCGAGCACGGCCGGCGACGGCCTCGGGCGCGGCTCTCGAGCGCAAAGCAGCGGACCGGAGTGCCGTTTGTTGTTAGCGTTTATGCATGCTGCAAATCGATGTTTCGGGGAAGACGGCCCTCTTGACCGGTGCGTCCGGTCAACTCGGCCGGGTCATGGCGCGCACGCTTGCAGAGTGCGGGGCCGACCTGATCCTTCAGTATCATCGAGACAAGGCCGGCATCGAGCGCGTCGAAGCGGAGGTGGTCGCACTGGGGCGTCGCGCGGTGAGCGTCCAGGCAGACGTCGGTGAGGCAGCCGGCGTGCAACGGATCGTGGCGGCGGCCAGGGCCTCGCTGGGCCTGCCGGACATCGTGGTGATCAACGCCGTGCAACAGATCCACCCCTGGAGCTCCGTCGTCGAGGAGAGCATCGAGGACTACGCGAGCCAATTCCAGACGTGTGTGCTCCAGACCGTTCACCTGGCCAAGGCCTTTGTCCCAGAGCTACAGAAGAGAGGCTGGGGGCGGATCATCGGGATCAACACCGAGTGCTCCATGCAGATGTTCGAGACGCAGTCGGCGTACGTCGCCGGCAAGCGCGGCATGGACGGCGTCTTGCGCGTGCTGGCTCGAGAGATCGGTCGCCACGGCATCACGGTCAATCAAGTCGCCCCGGGCTGGACCGTCTCGGATCGCGATCGCGAGCACCCGGCAGAGGACGCGGGCTATCGCCAGAACGTGCCTCTGCGCCGGCGTGGGACCGACCAGGAGATCGCCAACGTGGTGGCGTTCCTCGCTTCTGACCTGTCGAGCTTCGTGCACGGCGCCTTCGTGCCGGTGTGCGGCGGCAACGTCATGCCCACGATTTGAATGGAATAGATCCTATGCCTAGCGCGCTGCCTGATGCCGGCCTAGCACTCCGCTCGCGGAGCGTCAGCACTGTGACTGCCACCGAAGAGGGGCGAGCCTTCTTCCAGGCCCGGCTGTCGATCTTCGGGTTGTGTCTCGCGTTGCTCGCCGGGGGCAGTTGGAGCGTGCTCGCGCTGGTGTTTTACGTCACCGGGCCCGCCGCGCGGCCCGACGCTCACGGCCCCTTTTCGAGTGGGGGAGTGCTGCATGCTGCGAACGCGCTGCTGGGGATGGTGCTCTGGCTCTCGACACGAACGGGGCGGCGCGACGGGCGCCTGTTGCACGCGTTCGATCTCGGCGAGTCGCTGGGTCTGAGTCTGGTCTGGATGCTGCTCGGTACGCTGCTGCCGGGGAGCATAGGGGCGTTCGTGGCGTTGCTCGCGTTCACGCTCGGTACGTTGGCGCGCGCCATCGTCGTGCCGAGCACGGCGCGTGGCACCCTGTCGATCGGGCTCGTGGGAGCGGGATTGCTGGTCGCCGCGGTCTTCTCGCGCAACCCGGCCGAGCTCCGCCTCGGCGCTGCTGCTGCGACGGCGTGCTGGGCCGGCTCCGCCATCAGTATCGCGACGCTGGCGTCGCACACCATCTTCGGCCTGCGGCGTGAAGTGCAACAGACGCGCGTTCTCGGCCAGTACACGTTAGAGAGCAAGATCGGCGAAGGGGGGATGGGCAGCGTGTGGCGAGCGAGTCATGCGCTCCTGCGCCGGCCCACCGCGATCAAGCTGTTGCCACCTCGACAGCTGGGTGACGCGGCGATCGCGCGTTTCGAACGCGAGGTGCAGCTGACGGCGCGGCTCACGCATCCGAACACGGTCGCCATTTACGACTACGGCCGAACGCGGGACGGCTATTTCTATTACGCCATGGAACTGCTCGAAGGCATCGATCTCGAACGGCTGATCGCCGAGCATGGCGCTCAGCCTGCCGGTCGGGTCGTGCACGTGCTCACGCAAATTTGCGGTGCGCTCGCCGAGGCGCACGACCTCGGCCTGGTGCATCGCGACGTCAAGCCAGCCAACGTGCTCCTCGCCCCGCGCCACCACGAGCACGAGTTTGCCAAGATCGTGGACTTCGGGTTGGTCAAGAGCATCGAAACGAGCTCGGATGATACAGCCCTCACTCAGACCAACACGATCACCGGCACGCCGCTGTACATGTCGCCCGAGGCGATTCGAGCACCCGAGGCCGTGGATCCGAGGAGCGATCTCTACGGGCTCGGGGCCGTCGCCTGGTTCTTGCTCGTGGGGCGGCCACCGTTCGAGGGCAGAAACGTCATCGAAGTCTGCAGCCAGCACTTGCACGAGCCGCCGCGGCGACCGAGCGACGTGCTCGGGCGCTCGCTGCCGAGGGACCTGGAAGATCTCGTGCTCGCGTGCCTCGCGAAGCGCCCGGAAGAGCGTGTACAGGATGCCCGAACGCTGCGCGCCGCCCTCGAGGCGTGCAGCGCGGCGGGCCTGTGGACTCCTGAACAGGCCGCCGAGTGGTGGAGCGCGACGGCACCCAGCGCGGCACCCCAGCATGAGCCCTCGGCCGAAGGACGCAGCATCGCCCTCGACGTGACGGCGAGGACTGAGCGTGCCGCGTCGTGATTGGATTGCGGGGCGGGCGCACCCGCGGTGCCGCGCGCGCAGCTCGAGCCTATCGCGATGCCGGCGCGCTCCGAGCGCTGGGTGTGAGCGCCCTCAGTCAGTCGATTCCGATGCGGAACACGAGCTCCACCACCTGGGGATCCTCCTCCAGCCCGAACCAATGGATCTTCAATTGTCGGTCGTGGAGCGATACCGCCGCCAGCCGACGCGGCAGCTCGTCCAGCTTCCCTCGTGTCGTGGGGTTGAAGACGCGTTCGAGCTCCGCGTCGCTTCCATGGACCAGACAGCGTCGGAACCACGGACGGTCAATGAGGCGCATCCCGACATCGAAGAGCGGCTGTTCCAACGCGGGAAACCTCTTCGCTAGTCTGCCGGGCTCGGGCTCGACCGCGGACCGATCCATGGTCACGCCGCTCGAGACGGAAGTCGGCCATTCGATCCTCACCGTCGTCGTCGTCTCTTCCCGATCCTCACCTATGTCCATGCCGAACGCGACCGATACCGGTATGCCGTCTCGCTCGCCGCGCGCGACCTTGATCCTGTCCAGTGCCCAGGGTACGCTACGGATCTTGGCGCGTTGCAGCCCGAGCGCCGTGCACATGCGGTCGAGCAGCTGCTTCTCCTTCTGCATGCGCCGCATGCTCAGGTACAAACAAAGCCCGATCGTCGCGGCGGCGAGGCCAACACCTGCAATCACGCTCGTCAACGAGGGTTCCAAGCGCCTCCTCTCGGAGCCCCAGACCGAGCGCCAGGTGCAAGCGCCTTTAGACAGTCGATGCCGATGCGGAACACGAGCTCCACCACCTGGGGTTCTTCCTCCAGCCCGAACCAATGGATCTTCAATTGTCGGTCGTGGAGCGATACCGCCGCCAGCCGGCGCGGCAGCTCGTCGAGCTTCCCTCGTATCGTGGGGTTGAAGACTCGTTCCAGCTCCGCGTCGCTACCGTAGACCAGACAGCGTTCGAACCACGGACGGTCGATGATGCGCATCCCGACATCGACGAGCGGTTGGCCCAAGGCGGGAAACCGCTTGGCTAGTCTGCCGGGCTCGGGCCCAGCGGCGAAGCGATCCATGGTCACGCCTGTCGAAACCGAAGTCGGCCATTCGATTCGCACGGTCGTCATCGTCTCTTCCTGGAACTCGCCCACGATCATGTCGAAGGCAACCGACACCGGTATGCCCTCTCGGTTGCCCTGCGCGACTTTGATCGTGTCGAGCGCCCAGGGTGCGCTCCGGATCGTGTCGCGTTGCAGTCCGAGTCCTTCGCACATGCTGTCCAGCAGCCGATGCTCGTGTCGCCAGCGTCCTACGCCGAGGCGAATCATGTAGGCGAGAACGGCTACGACGAAGACCGCTGCGACGACTTGAAACGGTTCCAAGTGTCAGTCCTTTAGAGCGCCTTGCCCCAGGTGTGGCCGAGCAGACGCCCTCCCTGTTCTCTGGAGGTCTCCTGGGTCGTGGGCTTGTCCGCCGCGGACTTGGTCGTGGTCGTCGAGGTACGTTGATACCCTGCGCCGGGCTCGGCAGCGACGGTCTGGGAGCTGGTCGTGGTCTTGTCCGTCTGGTGCCCGTGAGCGTCCGTGCTCGTCGCGCTGCTCGCGCTCTGTTTTCCAGCGACACCCCCGGGCCCTACCACCTGTCCTTCGCTGACCGAACCAGACGTCGTCCGGGTCCTGCTGCCGTCGGCGTTGTGCTTGTATTCGTACTTCCCCGCCACCGCCACGGCACCGACGGTCGGGGTTGGTGCCCCGAGTTGGCCAGCGGCTGCCAGAGACCACTGGCCGTCTTTGGTCTTTGCAAAGCTCAAGCCGACACTGGCATAGTCGGTACCAACCTTCACGGAAAGGCTGCCCTCACCGGTGAGCAAGAGGCGTGTGGCCCCCGTCGCGAGACTCACGACAGTCTTCTTCGCCAGGTTCGTCCAGTTCTTGGCTGTAAGAGGGACGACGAATTTTTCGAACAGCGACTTCGAGTCCAGCTTGGGTACTTCCGGCCCCTTCTTGGAACGTAACAGCCGATCGGTGAACATCGTGATCGCGATGTTGATCCAACCCGCGAGCACATCCATCCAGGTGAGACCCACCTGAACGTTGTTAGCGATGTTGGTGATGGCCGTACCCGTCGGCAACGTGACCGGGTTTGCGCAGCACATCATGGGTAAGAAGACCATCAGGCTGCACGCCACCTGAGCGGTGTTCGCCTTCACGGTCGAGGATGAGAACGCCATCTTGCGACTCGACAGCAGGATCTGGAAGGTCAGAAGCGTGTTGAACGGCGCCGGGGGAATGGTGACATGCGGAATCATGTAGCCGCAGTTGTGGCC
>Ga0134121_10004625_pt1 | contig 11245 bp, 6 predicted proteins | sample KB301_FD_96463 | JGI IMG/M metagenome (GOLD analysis project Ga0134121, IMG submission 96463) | Terrestrial soil microbial communities without Nitrogen fertilizer from Kellogg Biological Station, Michigan, USA - KB3-0-1 | ecosystem: Environmental > Terrestrial > Soil > Unclassified ...
CTTAGCTGGTCACGCAGTGTCGCTAGCTCCTCCAGATGTTTGCCATGCTTGAACGGCTTGCCCAGTCGTGCCTGATATTCCCGCAACTGTCCTTGCGCGATAGAGAGGTCTTGCTGGGTATCAGCAATGGCTCCGGCGTAGCTGCCGGCAACCCGTTCGAGAGCGTTTAGCACGGCCCGAGGTCCGCGACTGTCACTGAGGAAACCTGTCTGCCGAAAGGATGCCCCCTCGAGAAACACATCCGGAGCACTGAACGGGTGCAGAACCAGGCCAAAACGCAACCCGCGGTATATTCCTAGCCGGATGTTGCGAATCTCACGGGAGTTCTCGGGCACGCCGTTCAGCCTGGCGCCGAGAACTGCCGGTGCGTCGTCATGAAGGCACTTGCTGTCACCGATGATGATGTGGTCGCCGGCGTGGCTCTTTGCCGTCGCTTCGTCGCCGATGAGATTGGTCAGCCGTATGGACAGCCGTTCAATGGTGGCGGGCAAATCGCGGACACTGCGCCTGGCCAGGAACTGCTCGTCCATGTGGCATTTGCGGAGCATGGCAAGCCGCTGGAGCTCGGCGTCGGCCTCGGCCAGCGTCAGCACAGCCGGGTTGCCGGAGGCAATCGCCTTCACCTCGGCATAGGAGAGTTCCTGGCTGCCGATATCCTCGGCCTTGCGCAGGCCATTTTCGCCGGTCATGATTTGGCTGATGAAGCGGGCCTTGGTCTCCAACGTTTGCCACATATAGGCATCGAAGCTTCCTTCGGTAACATAGCGGTAGATCGCCACTTCCTCATTGTCATTGCCCTGGCGTAGGATGCGGCCGTCACGCTGCTCGACTTCTGCAGGCTTCCACGGTGCGTCCAGGTGGTGGAGCGCTATGAGCCGTTTCTGCACGTTGGTACCAGTCCCCATCTTCTGGGTGCTGCCGATCAGCACGCGGATATGGCCCTGGCGGACCTTCTCGAACAGAGCTTGTTTCTTGGCGTCGGATTCGGCGTCGCCGATGGCGGCGATCTGCTCCTTCGGGATGCCAAGGGCCACAAGGCCGCGCTGGACTTCCTCATAGGCGGAGAACGCCCAGGGAGTCGTGTGCACACCCATGTCACAGAAGATCATCTGCGTGGCACGGCTGGCCGCGGTCCCGCGCCAGATGTCGGCGACTTGCTCTAGTAAAGCTTCCAGCTTGGAATCCGGCGAGCCGGATGCATCGCCGGACAGCAACCTTGCATCAAGCGCCAGCTTCCGGCCTTCCGTCGTGATCTTGAGGGCATTGTCTTCACGAGGATCCACCTTTTCGGACCGGATTCGCTCATAGCGGCGGACCAGACCCTGCTGGAGTTCCTGCTGCTCCGCAGACATCGGCCGCGAAATGGTCTGGGGCTTGTCGCCTTGCAAACGCGGCCGAGGCAGGTCCAGCATGTCAGCGGTTTGCACGTCGGCAAAGCTTCTAAACATCTGCTGGAGTTCCGGAAGATTCACGAACTTCGCGAAGCGCGAACGTGGCCGAAGGCTCGCACCATCTGGAGCGATCTCCATCGCCTCCACTACCTCGCCGAATGTCGCCGCCCAGGCGTCGAAATGTTCAATGGCCCGGCACTTGAGGCCATCGGGATCAAGGAATCGTTGTAGCGTGTACATTTCGCATAAACTATTGCTGATCGGCGTGCCGGTAGCGAAGGTGACGCCGTGTTTGGGGTTCTGCTGATGGAGATATCGAGTTTTCATGTAGAGGTCGAAGGCCCGCTCGCTCCCGCCGGTTTGGATGCCAGCGACTCTTTCCATCTTGGTTGGTGTCTCCAGGTTCTTGAAGTACTGGCTCTCATCAATGAAGATGTGGTCGATGCCGAGTTCGTCGAAGACTAGGCCGTCATCTTTCTTGTCTTCGGCCAGGAGGTCCTTAAGTTTCTGTTCGCGGGCTGCTTTTTGCTTCTCGATAGTCTTGATCAAGTTTCGCTGGGCCTTCGCGGCTTTGGACATCGCTGCATCGCACAGTAGCTCCTGATACTCCTGAATTTGCTCGGTTAGAAACCTCTCCTGGTAATCACTGGACATCCCAATTCGTTCAAAGCTCGAATGGGTCACCACGACGCCGTCCCAGTCTCCCGTGGCGACCTTGGCCGTCAAGAGTTTCCGGCGATCACGCGTGAAATCCTCCTTGGCAGCGACGAGCAGCTTGGCGTTGGGGTAAATCTGTTGGAACTCGCGTGCAAATTGCTCAAGTAGGTGGTTGGGGACCACATAGAGGGGCTTTTTGATAAGCCCCGCCTGCCTCATCTTCATGCCAGTGGCCACCATGACGGCCGTCTTTCCGGCACCAACCACGTGTGCCAACAAAGTATTACCGGAAGACATCCCCCTCCAAACCGCATCTTTCTGGTGCTTTCGAAGCGTGAACGCCTCGTTCATCCCCGGAAAGGTCAGGTGCGAGCCGTCAAACTGGCGGAGCCGAATGTTGTTGAAGTTATCGTTGTAAAGACGGACCAGCCGTTCCGTGCGGTCCGAATCGGCAAACACCCATGCCTTGAACCGCTCTTTAATCTGCTTCTGTTTCTCGCGCGCTGAGAGGGTTTCCTCTTGGTTGACGACTTTTTCTTCGCGGTCGCCGTGATGGACAGTGTCGTAAATCGTCGGTGTTTTCATGTTCAGTGCCTGCTCCAAGAGGCTCACGCCGTTAATGCGTGAAGTGCCGAACTCCGAGGTGGCACCGACAGATTTTTGCGCAGTGTAGTCGGCGTCGATACTCCATGCGGCATCCTTAGCCAGATGTGCAACCTGGATGGCGGAAGGTTCAACCTTAAAAAGCTCTGCGGCATATCCCTGAATGTCCGTTTCGGGAATCCAAGGTGCCCCGAGATTTGCGTCGATATCGCCAGGCAGCACATCCTCAGGCTGCACTGATTTCAGGGCCAGGACATTGCGCGGCTCGCCGCCATGCTGGGCTTCGATGAGCTTGGCCCGGACATTGCCGGAGAGATACTCATCGGCAGTGACGATCTCACCTGTCTCGGCATCCGAAAATACCAGGTCGCCTAACTCCTCGAAGATTTCCGGCATTGATTTGCCGTAAAGTTCGGCGATGAAGGCAAGATCGACTACGCCCCGTTGATTGAGGGAGACCAGCAAGCCTTCCTCAGCGGTGTTCACATGCGTAATCGGCGAAAGCTTGCCGACCACGTCGCGCTCAAGGATTGGCGCCTTGCTGGCCCGGCCGGTTTCTTCCAAGTAGTTCTCCAACGACATGACCAACATGGCGTCGGGGTCTTCACGGAACTTGACCAAATTGGGCATCCGGCGGATGACCTGCCTGTCCTTAGTTTCGCTAAAAGTAGTCTTGTTGACCGGGCCATAGCAGCTGATGAAGCGGTCGTAAGCCCAATTGAGTTCTCGACGGGCATCAACGCGGTGCTCTTCCGGCCAGCCTTCATTCTGCGACTGCAAGACGCGGCGCGCTTTGTCGCGGAGACCAATGAGCGCGGCGAAACGCTTTCCGGTCATCGTGCCGCCGGCGGAAAGTTTGGTGCCGCCATAAATCACCGGCACGGCCAGACCATCAACAAGCTGGCAAATGGTGCGGTCCTCTTTCAGGAAGAAACTGCCCTCATTGATGTGGCGCTCCAAAGGTGGAGGTGTAAACGCCGCTTTAGTCTCGCTACGGTGTGGAAAGTCATCAGGCGTTGAAGTAATCTGAAGCGGAGCAAACTGAGGTAGACAAGCAATGGCCTCATGGAGTTGTTGAGCCAGTTCGCCATTGCTCAAAAGACTGTAGCCTTCGTTGCCGTAGAGAGTGTCCTTGCTGCTCCAGGTGCCCAGGACCATTTCGGGATGATTGAGGAAGTAGCGATTGATGGCCACGTCCCGGCCGTCGATGCAAAGCGGCGACGTTGCGAGCCATTCGGGATCGGCATGGCTGGCCGGCTCATCCAGTGACCGCTTTCGCATGAAGATGATGTCGGTCACGACGGCCGTGCCCTCCCGTTTGAAGGCGTCTGAGGGGAGACGGACTGCTCCGACGAAATCCGCTTTGCCAGCCAAGGCTTCGCGGATAGCTGCGTTTTGTTTATCGAGCGTGAAATGCGAGGTGACCAAAGCCAGCACGCCGCCGGGCTTTAGCGCATCCACTGACTTGGCAAAGAAAAAGTCATGCAGGGAAAGGCGCTGGCCATCGTAGTCCAGCTTCAAATCGGCAAATGGGACGTTTCCGATCACCGCGTCAATCGCCGGAAGCTTGGAATCGCGGAAATTCTCGTGCCGGATGTCGTGGCCAGGATGGAGGGCCTTGGCAATGCGTGCCGATAGTCCGTCCAGCTCAATGCCGATAAAGCGCATGCTCTCGGGAGCCAGCAATGGGAACCGACCAGGCCCGCAGCCTGGCTCCAAGACTAACGCGTTATCGGGGATACCCAAACGGCTTAGTGCCTGGAACATCGCGCGGATGACAGCCGAAGAGGTGTAGAAGGCGTTGAAAGTGGACCGTTTGGCCGAGTCGTATTCCGCCGGCGTCAGTAGCGCTTTGAGGTCGTCACCATGTGACTGCCAGCCGTCCTTGTACTGCCCCGTAACCGGATCCGGAAAAATGTTCAGGGCGATTGAGCCGAATCCACAGAATCGCATGAGGGCTCTTCTTTCGTCGCCGGTCGCGTCATGCCCTCCATGCTCGATGTTCTTCACTACGGAGATCGCGGCTAGAATGTCGCGGGCCTTGGCCTTCTGCCCGCTCGCTATGCTCACGTCCGCAGATCTGGAGTTGTGCGGATGGCCTTCGTGAGCTTCATCAGTTTCCTTGGACCGACTTGGAGCCGGGTTGGCCTCGATGAAGGATGTGTTGAGGGGATTTGCCTCTTCAATCCCGCAGTCGCCCGAAGACACGTAGTCGAACAGAGTCATGTCTGGCCGAGCGGTAATGCAAATTGGTGGAGAGGGGGCTAAATCTACCGCAGTTGCTACTGCGTCCGGTGACTGCCCGTAGAAATCAAGTAAAGGTTGGTGCGTTCCAGCCAGTTTTTGGAGGTTACTTTTCGATTCGCGACAGCGAGATTGCGAGGATTCAGAGGACAACGACATACGCACGACAATACAAACAGCGTTTGAAATATCTCGCGGTTGCCTTTGGAAGTCAAGGAGGCAGCAGGAGTCGGTGAACTTTTACGCCGTCCTTGGCCTGGCAGGGGCCAACCTGTGGGCCGCCGAGTCAGGCCCTCCATGGCCTTTGGTGTGGCGGCCGTTTACGGTTGACATCCGTGCCAGAGATCTCCGCCTCCTGCGGAGGGATGGAGGCATGAGGGCTCAAGTGTGGCGCAAAGAGTGAGGTGCCGGAGGTGCTTGATTAAGTACTCGCATGTCAGGTATCGTTGAATCGCACCATTAAACGGAGAGGGACCGTGGGGACACGCCCTTGAGGGATAAATGGTGTGGCGACGGTGTGGTCGCATGACCCTTCGTCCGGACCTGGAAGACCTGTTCTTCCAGGTCCGACATTTTTTACAAGGTTGAAGGCTTCCGACCGGTGTGCCACAACAAACACGGGTCATCGTTTTTCCTGCAAAAGCTGGCAGCTCAAATCAATACAGAATAGCCATTTTGAGGTGGTGCAGGTCGAACTTGACAAGGCAAATACTGCTCGACGGCGAGCGGCGTTTTGGAGTATCATAGAAATCATGGGGCACAAAGCTCCAACCTGACTAGGGAGCACAAAAAAATGAACCGAATCCACGCCATCTACACAAATGGGGCCTTTCGCCCTTTGGATCCGGTCTCCTGCCAGGAACAAGACCGCGTTTTCCTCACGGTCGAAAATGCAGGTGCCGCTGAGGACGTTTCTCTCGATAACGAGTTTCTCGCTTATGTCGAACAGGACGCCGACGACTCGGTTTCCCTGGAGCAGGTGCGAGCCGCATTGGCTAAGATTTCCGGCTCTCTCGCGAGCGATGTTCGAGCTGATCGGGACGAACGTTAATGTCCGACCATTTCCTTGACACCAGTGCCTTGGTCAAGCACTATCACGCCGAAGTCGGTACGCCCAAAGTAGACTTGCTTTGGAATACTCCCAGCGCCAGACTATTCGTCTCACGCCTGGGAGTCGTTGAAACCGTATCGACGTTCGCCAAGAAGGTGCGTACCGGCTCGATTTCGGCCACTGATTTTCACCTGGTTCGCCGCCGTTTCTTTGCTGACTTGCGGCGACGCCGGCCAGCTATCCTTCGTGTCCTCGTCCGCCATTACCAAGATGCCGACAGGTTGCTTCAGCAACATGGCCTTGTCCACGGACTGCGCACATTAGATAGCCTTCAGTTGGCGGTTGCGTTGGAGCTGTCTCGAAAAGGCGTTCCGGCCGAATTGGTAACTGCGGACCACGTACTTTTGGCCGTCGCCCCCTTGGAAGCGCTTGCCGTCATTAATCCTGAGGTTCCGTAGCCTGACTTGGCGGTCAAGCGTCGCTGTCGTTTTCGATCTGGGAAATTTCGTCGACTTCGAGCTCGTCGTCCAACGATGGGTCGAGGTCGTCATTTATGTCATTGTCATCCCAGCAAATCGCTTGGCCCTCTTCGTCCAGGCCTTGCCTCGCCAAACGCAATGCCTTTACCCTTGCTTCTTCCGGACTATCCGCCACGACTTGCAAGCTCGTGCTTTGTGACACACGGCGGACGATCGTTCGGCTCAATTCGCACTCGTATTCTTGAGACATGGTATTAGCCCTTCGACTTCAGGCCTACTGCTGCCCGGGGTCAAGCTGACTCGATCGTATCAGAAAAGATCCTCCAAAACCTTCTCCTTTTCCTCCTCAGATGGCTTGACGTAGCGCCAGATGTAGTTGCTAGACGTGTGGCCGGCAGCCTCCATCGCGTGCTGGACGCCAGACTTCTCGGCGACCTTCCGAAGCATAGTGTGCCGAAGAATGTGTGCAGAAAGCCGAATTCTCTGGTCATCGGGGAGCTGAGCGTTGGCCTGTTTCATAAGCACCTTCAAGGCGTCATCGACGTTTTGCCGCTGCAAACGTTCCTTGGTCCGGGACACAAAAAGCGGCCCCTCACCCCTTCCCCTTACTTCGTCCAGATACCGTTCTAGAGCGTCCCTGGCCTCCTTCGGCAAAAACACCTGGGTCGTGACTTTGTTCCCTTTGCGTTTGACCTCCCGAAAATGCTTTCCCGACAGCTGACTTAGATCAAGGCCGAGTAGTTCGGAAATCCGCAGTCCTGTTTGGAGCAGTACAAGGAACAGGGCATAATCTCGCACGGGTTGTTGATGGCGGCCCGTTTTCAGGCGAAGGAGTTGCTCGCCAGCCGAGCGCAGCCTGGTCACTTCAATATCGCTCAATCCTTTCCAGGCCGGCTCGTCAACGCGAAGGTCGGGAATACCCCTGCAGGGGTCGCCGGCGAGGAACGACCGCTGACGCTGGATCCACTGCGCACAATGGCGAAGGGTGGCAATTACCCGATTGATCGTCGTAGGCTTTCTTCTTTCGCTTCCTCGGCCCAGCGATTTTTGGAATGCCTTTGTCACCGACGGCGTCCAGTGGTCCGGATGGTTGGACCTGGAAACTAGCTGGAAGAAATCCAGGAACGCTTGAAGGTCGCGCCGTTTTGCTTGGAGGGTATTGGAGTCGGGTTCAACTTCGACGGTCAGGTAAAGCCCAAACCAGGCGGCAAGGCTTTCCCTTTTGTTGGGAGGAAGCAGTTCCTGAGCGGACGAGGCAAAGGGCACGACCGATTCGGCCTTGGCCGGCCGCTCTTTTTCGTGACGTTTCAATCTTATGTCATCCATCGGGTGCAGTTTTTAGACGCCACTTCTGCCCGATTTGACGGGGCCAAGGAGCAAGTGGCATGCCATAAGGTACATTATGTCATGCATTTGGGCACGAGAAAAGTTGACTTGGGAGGAGAAATGCAGATCGCGTTCTTCCATTCTATCGGGGGGCCGTCCATCTGGAATGACTGCCAACGCGCCAATCTTTAGGCTTGAATGCCAGCCAAGTCCTTATACAAATGCATTTGTAGAAGCCACAAGGGGATTGGTGTTTTCACAATGAGACGGGTTTTAGTTCAATGGATCGGCCACAGCGACCTGCGGGCAATGGCAGCGTCACTTCCGGCCGGCCAACGTGACGAGATTATGCAGCAGGTCAAGGGCGAGGCTCCCCGTCCTGGCGACCTCGGTCCGATCAAGACGCTGCTCAACACCCAGGAGTTCGACGAGGTCCTGTTGCTTAGCAACTACCTGGCCGCGTGGAATAAGAAGTTCGTTGCTTGGTTGGGAGTAAAGGCCGAGGTGGTATCGGCCGACCTCAAAAAGCCGACCGATTACAAGTCAATCTTCCCGATCGCCGACGCCGAGCTTTCCGCGATCCGCAATCGAAAAGACTGGGCAGAGACGCAGCTTTGCCTGCACCTTAGCCCCGGCACGCCGGCAATGGCAGCCGTTTGGCTCCTTCTTGGAAAAACCCGTTACCCGGCGACCTTCTACGAGACATTCGCCGGACAATCGTGGATCACGGAGGTTCCGTTCGACCTCACAATTGACGTGATTCCAGAAATCTTCAAAAATCCGGACGCATATTTGCAGCACTTGGCGTCCGAGAGCCCGAGCGAAATCGAAGGGTTCAAGGACATCGCCGGCGACACAAGGGCCATTCGTGACGCTGTCGGTCGCGCCAGGCGGGCTGCGATGCGAGGTGTCACAATACTCTTGTTGGGCGAGAGTGGCACTGGAAAGGAGATGTTCGCTCAGGCGATCCACAAAGCCAGCCCCCGAAGAGACAAGTTGTTCCTAGCCATCAATTGTGCGGCCCTGTCAAAAAGTCTGCTGGAGTCAGAACTCTTCGGCCACACCAAAGGGGCCTTTACGGGAGCTGACAAGGATCGAAAGGGCGCATTTGAATTGATCGACGGAGGCACGATTTTCCTCGATGAGATCGGTGAGTGCGACATTGAAACCCAGGCAAAGCTCCTCCGAGTTCTTCAGCCATTGCATGGAGAAGGCCCTACCATCCGCACGATCGGCGTGTGGGTGATGATAAAGATCGAAAAGTCGATGTTCGGCTCATCGCCGCCACAAACAAGGATTTGCACGAGGCGATTCGGGAAGGCGGATTTCGGAAAGACCTGTTCTACCGCCTGTCGGCCATTTCAATTACGCTCCCGCCCCTCCGGGATCGGAAAGCTGACATTCCCAAGATTGCCGAAAAGCTTCTTGACCAGGTCAATCGGCAGTTTAAGGCAGAAGAACCGAACTACCTGGACAAATCCCTTTCTGCTTCCGCAATGGCATTTGTGAAAAGGCATGATTGGCCGGGCAACGTCCGCCAGCTTTACAATGTCCTGGTTCAAGCCGCCGTGCTAGCCGAAAAAGAAATCCTTGAGCGAGGGGATCTTGTGGCGGCGCTGGGAGAAATGCCCGAGGCCAATCGACTGGAAGCTGCCATCCTGGATCGGCCAATTGGGGACGAATTTGATCTGGAGGCGTATCTTAACGACATCCATCGCAATTACTTGCGGCGAGCGATGGACGAAGCGAAAGGCGTGAAAGCCCATGCCGCTCGCCTTCTGGGAATGAAGAACTACCAGACCCTCGATGCCCAGCTCAAGAGGCTGGATGTATCCGTTGACTCTAAAGACTGACTTCCATGTGTTGAGACGACGAAAGCGGTTTGGCACGCGTTTCGCGTTGGCCATTCCCCATGCTCCAAAGAAACGATGTCGTTCTGGTGAAATCGATCAACTTCGAGTTCCTGAAGCCGAAGTGGCCAGAGCTTGCCGGGCTCGGTGGCTTTGCGGAGACGTATGCACACGGCGATCCCATCGGAGCTATCGGAAAGCTTCGCGCGTTCTGTGAGCAAGCAGCCAAGTTTATCCACTACGAACTGAGACTCCCTCGTTTAATTCGGCCAAACCTCATCGACCTGCTCGACGACTCGTCCTTCCAAACAGCCGTACCGCGAGTCGTCGTGTCCAAGATGCACGCCCTCCGTATCGAGGGCAACCACGCTGTCCACGGTAATCGCGGTGACACGACGACTGCCCTTCGCCTGCTAAAGGAAGCGTATGACCTCGGCCGTTGGCTGTTCGTGAATTTCGCACGCGGTAAGGTTGAGAGTTGTCCAGCGTACGTCCAGCCTCCCGAAGGTGGCGCCGAGGCAGCGGAACGACGCAAGGAAACACGAGCAATCCTGGAACGCATCGCGGCCCAGGAAGCTCAAATGCAGAAACTTCTTGAAGACCTCGAAACTGAGCGGGCCCGAGCAGAACAGGCTGTAGCTTCCGCTTCCGAATTACAGGTTGCCTTGGTTGCCGGTCAGCAAGCGGCTGCGGCTGTCAACGCAGTTGATCCCCTTTCCTTCAACGAGGAGCAAACTCGTCGATACCTGATAGACGTCATGCTGGCCGATGTAGGGTGGAAAGTCGGGCCTGATCTGACCAGTACGCACGAAGTGAGGAAGGAAGTTGAGGTTGCGGGCCAGCCAACCGATTCCGGGATTGGCTACGCCGACTACGTTCTCGCGGATGACAACGATAAACCGCTTGCGGTCATTGAGGCGAAGAAGACTTCCACGAGTGTTGAGGCAGGACGCACTCAGGCCAAATGCTACGCCGACGGCCTCTACGCCGAGCACGGTCAGCGGCCCGTCATCTTCTTCACCAACGGCTACGACCTCTGGATGTGGAACGACGCCGCCGGCGAGCCGCCCCGGAAGATTTATGGCTATTACTCCAAGGACAGCCTCCAGCACCTGCACTTCCAGCGGAAGGAACGCAAGCCCGCGACGGAGGTCGGTCCTGACAAGGCGAAGAAGATAATCGACCGCATGTACCAATTCGAAGCGGTGCGGCGGGTCATCGAGAGCTTTGCCCAGAAAAAGCGGAAGGCACTCATCGTTCAAGCCACCGGCACCGGCAAAACCCGGGTTGCAATCGCTCTGTGCGACGCCCTGATTCAAGCCCACTGGGCCAAGCGGATTCTTTTCCTGTGTGATCGTCGTGAACTCCGCAAGCAGGCTCACAATACCTTCAAAGCATACCTACCATCCGAGCCGCGAATTTACGTTACCGCCAACACCGCGAGCGATCGGAATCAGCGAATTTACTTGGCAACTTACCCCGCCATGATGAAGGTCTTCGAGACTTTCGATCCTGGCTTTTTCGATCTCATCATTGCCGACGAATCGCACCGAAGCCTTTACAACCGCTATCGGCAACTATTCGATTACTTTGATTGCTACCAGGTTGGGCTTACGGCAACGCCGATTAACTACGTGTCCAAGA
>Ga0134121_10004626_pt1 | contig 11245 bp, 7 predicted proteins | sample KB301_FD_96463 | JGI IMG/M metagenome (GOLD analysis project Ga0134121, IMG submission 96463) | Terrestrial soil microbial communities without Nitrogen fertilizer from Kellogg Biological Station, Michigan, USA - KB3-0-1 | ecosystem: Environmental > Terrestrial > Soil > Unclassified ...
AGCTGGTCAACTGACCCCGTCCGTCTCCATGAAGCTCTACGCGATCGCCGACCTCCACCTCCGCTACGAGGTGACCCGAAGGGCTCTGGAAGCCCTGCGCCCGCACCCGCAGGACTGGCTGATCCTCGCCGGGGATGTCGGGGAGACGGAGGAGCACCTGCGCTTCGCGCTGTCGCTCCTCTCCCGCCGCTTCGCGCGGCTCCTCTGGGTGCCGGGCAATCACGACCTGTGGACGATTCCGACCAAGCCGGGCGATCTGCGGGGGGAGCAGAAATATCTCCGCCAGGTCGAGATCTGCCGCGAGTACGGCGTCTTGACCCCGGAAGACCCGTACGTCGTCTGGCCGGGCGAAGGGCCGCAGTGCATCCTGGCGCCGCTCTTCTTGCTCTACGACTACAGCTTCCTGCCGGACGACGTCCCGCCGGAGAAGGCCATCGAGTGGGCAGCGGAGGACAATCTGCTCTGCTCGGACGAGGTGCTGCTCCATCCCGATCCGTATGCGACGAAGCAGGACTGGTGCCGGGCGCGCTGCGAGCAGACAGAGCCGCGGCTGGCGGAAGCGGCGGAGCGGGGTCCGCTGGTGCTGATCAACCACTTTCCGCTGCGGCAGGACCTGGCGGTCTTGCCGCGCATCCCCCGCTTCTCGATCTGGTGCGGCACGCGGCGGACCGAGGACTGGCACCTGCGCTTCCGTGCCGAGGCGGTGATCTACGGCCACCTGCACATCCGGGCGACCCACGAGCGGGACGGAGTGCGCTTCGAAGAGGTCTCGCTGGGCTATCCGCAGAATTACGATCCGGAGCGCGGGATCGAGCGCTATCTGCGGCAGATCCTCCCCCATCCCGCGAAGGGTCCCGCCCGCCCGCGCCCCCTGGAGGGGTCGGTCGCCCGACCCCAGGGGTGAAGCGCTTACTTCCCGGCCTTGTCCTTGTCGACGACCTGGAACTCCTGGGTGTTGACCTTCTCGTCACCGACCCAGACCTCGGCGCGGTAGTCGCCCTTCTTCCAGGAGGTCGTGTCCGCCTGGAAGGGCAGGTACTGGGCGCCGGCCTCGACGGTCTTCGAGTCCTCGTTGATCTTTGTCTCGCCGGGGCCGTACCAGAGCACGCGCACGACCGAGCCGGCGGGAGCGTCGGCGACCTTCATGGTGACGTTGACCGTCTCTCCCGGAGCGAAGTCGTCGCCCTGATCCGCGGCGGCGATCGTGCCGTCGCCCGCCACATGATGGCCGATCGTCACGTCATCGATCATCATCTGGGCGGAAACCGGGTTCAGGTCGCTCTCTTTGTCGGTCCCCGGGACCTCCTTCTCGGTGTTGGCCGTCGGGGCTTTCTCCTGATCGGAGTACTCCGCCTTCTCATGGGTCCTGCAGGCGAGCCAAAGAGGCAGGATCACGACGGAGAGCAGGATAGCTAGGATCTTTGATCGTCTCATCTCGAGCCTCCTTCTGAGGGAAGTTCCGAGCTGATTGATACTGCTGCGCCCCGGCTTCAAAAGAGCAAGGCTCGTGCCACGCCGGGCGAAAACGAAAAAGAGCGACGCCCCAGAGAGCGCCGCCAAGGGAGAATCAGCCCTGTCCTTCGACCCGCCTATTTACCCGCCTTGTCCTTGTCGACGATCTGGAACTCCTGCGTGTTGACCTTCTCGTCGCCAATCCAGACCTCGGCCCGGTAGTCGCCCTTCTTCCAGGAGGCTGTGTCCGCCTGGAAGGCGAGGTACGTGGCACCGGTCTCGACGTTCTTCGTATCCTCATTGATCTTCGTCTCGCCGGGGCCGTACCACACCACCTTCACGGCCGAGCCGGCGGGAGCGTCCCCCACCTTCATCGCGAGGTTGACGGTCTCGCCCGGCGCGAAGTCGTCGCCCTGATCCGCGGCGGCAATCGTGCCGTCCGCACCGACCTTGTGGCCGATGGTCACGTCGTCGATCATCGTCTGCGCCTCGACCGGGTTCAGATCACCCGGGCTGTTCGTCCCTGGGACCTCCTGCGTGGTCGCGGTGGTCGCGGTGTCGTCCCGATCATCGACTTCCGCCTGCTCGTGGGATTTGCAAGCCATCCCGAGGGGCAGAGCGCCTACCAGCAGCATGGCCAACAGCTTGGATGGTTTCATATCGATCTCCTTAGTAAGGGAAGTTTTTTGGCCAGTACGGCCTACGGCCTGCTCTGGATTACGAGCAAAGCTCATGCCAAGGCTACTGCCGCGGCTTGACGGCCGCCTGCAGACCCAGACCGGGCAGGGTGCGGAAACGCACCGGCTTGGAGGGCCGGAGATCCGCGCCGCGCGCCCAATCCGCCATCTCGTCGAAGCTCCAGGTGCCCGACTCGCTGGTCAGTGCGAAGTAGAGGTCGAGGAGGCCGCCGAGCTGCCCTCCCTCGCGGGGCGAGTTGCGGCGCAGCAGCTCCAGGATGGCGAGGACCCCGCCGGGCCGCAGGGCGTGGGCGAGCCGCCCGACCACGTCCCGGTTGGTGGCGTCGTCGAAGTGGTGGAGGAGCTGGGAGACGAGGATGAAATCGTAGCGTTCCGTGCCGAAGTCCTCGACCAGGGCGTCGCCCGCGCGATGGACCACCCGCTCCCCCAGGCCCTGCGCCGCCAGGAGAGGCGCCGCATGCTCCACCGCTTCCGAGAGGTCGAGCACGGAGGAGCGCAGCTCGGGGTAGCGCCGGCAGAGGGCGGCCGAGTGGAAGCCGTGGGCGCCGCCCACGTCGAGCATCTCGCGCGCGCCGCGCGGCACCGGCGCCCGCCGCGCCAACTCCGCCGCCGAGAGGCGGGCGACGGCGAGCATGCCGCGCTGGTAGAGCTCCCACTGGTCGCGCGCCATCTCGCGGTGGATATGCAGGGGCTCGCCGCTCCGCAGATAGTCGTCCAGGCGGGCGATCCAGTCCCACTCCAGATAGCGGTAGAGGAGACTGTCGTGGAGCGAGACAGGGCTTTCCGGTACCAGCCACTTCCGCGCCAGGGGGGTGAGGGCGTACCGGTCCCCTGCGAGGTCGAGATAGCCGCAGCTCACCAGCGTATCCAGCAGGGTCCGGGTCGCTTCCGGATGGGTGCCACAGCGCGCGGCGACCCCGGCGGCCTCCTGCGATCCCTCGGCCAGGGCCTCGAACACACCGAACCGGGCCGCCGCCATCAGGACGCGGGCGAGCAGGAGCGGCGGCAGGGTCTCCCCCAGGGGGAGGGGAACGAGGCCCAACGCCAGGACCAGAGCCTCCAGCGGGCTCTCGGGCTTGAGACCGATCTTCACGGGGCACATCCTAACCTTGCCGCTGCCAACAGCCTCTCCAGGTCCTCCGGCACCGGCGCCACCACCTCGACGGTTGCGCCGGTGACCGGATGGGGGAAGCGCAGCCGCCGGGCGTGCAGGGCCTGGCGTGGGAAGTCGCGGCAGGCGGCGGCGAGGCCGGGGTCGCGGAGCCCCCTCCAGCGCGGCTCGCCGTAGACCGGATCGCCGACGATCGGCATCCCTTCCACTTGCAAATGAACCCGGATCTGGTGGGTCCTGCCGGTCAAAAGGCGGCAGCGCAGGAGGGCGATCCCGGGGTCTCCGGCGTCCGACTCGGCGAGGCGCTCCCAGAGCGTGCTGGCCTCCTTCCCCTCGGTGCGCGAGGTCGTGCGGCGCCGGGGGTCGCGCGGGTCCCGCAGGATGCGGCGGTCGATCCTCCCCTTGGGCAACGGCACCGGGCCGTAGACCACGGCCAGGTACTCCTTCTCCACCGCTCGCGTGCCATGCTTTCCAAAAATGCGCGCGAGACGGCCATGGACCTCCGGGTCTTTGGCGACCAGCATCACTCCCGAGGTCCCCTTGTCGAGCCGGTTGACCAGGCTCGCACCGCCTTCGGCCTTGCCGAGATGCCAGAGCAGGGCGTTGACCAGGGTGCCGTCGGCGTGCCCCTTGGTGGGGTGCGCCACGATCCCGGACGGCTTGTCGACGGCCAGGAGCCAGTCGTCCTCGAAGAGGATGGAGAGCGGGATGTTTTGGGCGACCGGAGGAAGACACGGGCGGGCGGCGGGGAGGAGGACCTCCACCTCGGCGTCCGGACCGGGCCGGGCCGCGGGCCGCGTGACGGTGGCTCCGTCGACCCGGACCCGGCCCGCGCCGATCCACTCCTGGATGCGGGCGCGGGACAGGCCGGGGATGTCCGCCAACCGCTGCGCCACCAGGCGGTCGAGGCGCCAGGCCGCGTCGCCGCGGCCGGTGCGGAATCTCCGAGAGACGCGGCGGGGAGGTTCCGGAGCGGTCACACCGCCGGCTTCACGCCGAGCGTGGCGTAGACGGCCGCCGGATCGAAGACCACGCCGTCCTTGACCGTGAGCGTCACCCGGCGGACGTCGGAGATGCGTGCCACGGGATCGCCGTCGATGAGGATCAGGTCGGCCAGCTTTCCGGGCTCGACCGAGCCCAGCTCTCCGTCCTTCTTCATCACCCGGGCGGCGCCGAGCGTGTCCATGCGCAGCACCTCGGCGGGCGGGATGCCGGCCTGCACATAGAGCTCGAGCTCGCGGTGCAGGGAGAAGCCCGCCTGGGCATCGGTGCCCGCCACGATCGTCACTCCCGCGTCGTGCAGGGCGCGCACCAGGGCGAGCACCTTCCGGAAGGAATCGGCATAGCGCTGCGCCTTGTCCGCCGGCGGGTTCAACCCCCCGCTCCGGAAGCCGCGCTGCACCTGCGGCGGCACCCGGTCGGCGACCGCGGCATAGAGGGGAGAGAGCTCGCCCGGCCGGGCGGTGAGCATCTCCTCGAACACGCCGACCGTCGGATCGAGCACCGTACCCCGTTCCTTCAAGAGCTGGATGAAGGAGCGCACCGGCGGCGAGGCCAGGTCCAGCTCGGCCGCATGCTCGGCCACCGCGGTGAAGCGGGCCGGCGTGCGCGTGTCGATCCCGTCGAGGAAGTTGAGGAACAGGAAATTGGCGTGCTGGATCTCGTCGTAGCCGGCGCGCACCGCCTGCTCGGCGGTCATCCCGTTGGGGATGTGGCCGCTGACCCTGAGGCCGCGCTCGTGTGCCCGCTTGGCGATGGCGGGGACGAGCTTCGGGTCGAGCGAGCTGTAGAGCTTGACCTGCTGATAGCCCAGGTCGGCATAGCGGTCGACCCAGGCGAGCGCGTCCTTTTCATTGTCTACCAGCACCTTGGTGGGTCCGGCGAAGGGGCCGGGGCCGTCGATGATGCCGGCTCTGAGCACGCGCGGGCCGACCGCCTCGCCGGTGTCCCACTTCCGGCGCATCTCGGTGAGCTGATCGATGTCGTTGGCCATGTCGCGGACGGTGGTCACACCCGCCGCGATGTTGAGCGGTCCGTCGAGGGGAGAGAGGTGGGTGTGCATGTCCCACAGGCCGGCCATGAGGAACCTGCCCCGCGCCTCGATCACTTCGGCGTCGGCCGGGATCGCGACCTCTCCGTCCCGCCCCACGGCGGTGATCCGGTTGCCGGTGACGACCACCGTGGTATCCGGACGGACGGCGCCCGTGACCGGATCGAACAGCCGCGCGCCGCGGATCGCCAGCGGACCGGCCGGCCGGTGGGTCAGCCGGGCGGCATTGTCCTTCAATCGCACGGCGTCTCTCTCCTCCTGATAGCGGGCGAGATCCGGCACCGCGCTCTCCCAGCCCTCGCGGATCAGGGCCGTCCATCCGTCGCAGGTCGCGAAGAGACGGAGGTCCTCGTCGAGCCAGATCCAGTTGGGCTCGAACCCGGCGCCTGCCAGGGCATAGAGATGGACGGTCCGCGCCTGGCCGTTGGCCGTGACCCGGACCGATCCGCTCTCCTCGATCCGCATTTCGCCGGCCGGCAGCAGGTCGATCCGTCCGCCGGGCGCCCGGAGCAGGGCGCGGGCCAGGACCTCCCACTCCAGAGGCGAGGCCGCGAAGCTGAGATAGAAGGCGGGGCGCGCGAGAGTCCGCTCTCCCTTCTCGGCGGCGTTGCTCCAGGTTGCGCGATCGCCGGTCTTCTCGAACCTCTCGGCGACCGGGTTCTTCCAGTAGTCGTGGCCAGTGATCTCGACACGCACCGGCACGCTCTGCTCGTCCACCACCTCGCGGATCGTGAGGTTGGAGCCGCGGCCGCGGTCGTTGAACCCGAAGGTGGAGATCTGCTCGCGATCGGACACAGCCCGCGTGGTGGCCGCTCCGGCCCGGTTCCCACCCAGGACGAAGGCAAAGCGGATCTCCGGCGCCGCGGCGGGCGCGGCAGGCTGCGCGGTGGCGCTGGGGAGCGCGAGGAGCGCGAGGACGATCAGTCGGCGCAGGGTTTTAGACATGTCATCTCCGCAGAACATCCAAAGGATGCCGGAGATGATACCGGAGACCCGGAGTGTTCCCTCCAGGATCGTAACCAGCCCCTGATTCGGCGAAGCCACTCGGACTTCCAGCCGAGCCGTTCGGCCTCCGAGCCGAGCGATCTAGCCTCTGAGCCGAGCCATCTAGCCCCCGAGCCGAACGATCTAGTCTCTAAGCCGAGCCATCTAGCCTCCAAGCCGAACTGTTCAGCCTCCGAGCCGAGTCATCTAGCCTCTGAGCTGAGTCGTTCAGCCTCCGAGCCAAGTCGTCTAGCCTTCAAGCTGAGTCGTTCAGTCTCCGAGCCGAGTCGTCCAGCCTCTGAGCTAGATCATTCAGCCTCTGAGCCGGATGACTCAGCCTCTGAGCCGTATCATCCGGCTTTGGAGCTGAATGATCCGGCCTTCGAGCCAGGTCGCTCAGCCTTTGAGCCGGAGCATTCAGCCTCTGAGCCAGATCGTTCAGCCTCCGAGCCGAGACACTCAGCCCTCGGGGCGAGCCGTCCAGCCTTCGGGGCAAACGACTGCTCTGGTGGTTTGATCAGCCCTGAAGTCACCCGCCGAGAATCCGCCCCAGCCATCCCGCCAGCCGGTCGAGGGGGACGCGACCTCTCTGGGTCACCGGCACGACCACGCTGCCGACGAGCGGAGCGGCGAACTCGAAGTCGGCGTTGAGCTCGTAGGAGGGATGGTCCTCCCGGCGCAGGTTGCGGAGCGCCCGGGCGACGTCGTCGTAGCGGACCGTCACCGGCAGGGTCACCCGGCTCTCCCCGGAGGCGGCGATCTCGGTGCGCTCACCGCGCCGGCCGTCGAGGAGTCGCGCGCCTTCCAGGTTCAGGCGGTATGCGACGCCGTCCAGCACCAGGCTCCGCGCATTCGGGTTGTCGACCTGGAAGTCGAAGAGGAGCTCGGCCGAGTCCAGCCCCACGCTGCCGACGTCGAGGCCCATCAGCCGCACGTCCGGCTTGGCGAACGACGCGAGCCCGAGCGTCGAGCACCCGGAGAGCCCCGAGAGGGCGCCGAGGCCCGCAATCAGGAGCGCAGCCGCCGCGACGGTGCGATGTCGTAGTATCCCGGAAATGTCCATTCCTGGCCTCCTTTTGGTACCCTCCCACCTTCTCTACTTTCAAGGAGCGTGCCGCGGCCTCGAGGTGGCAGACGAGCTACAATGAAGAGCACTCCGAAGTCTTCCCGTCGCGAGCCACCATGCCGCAGCAGGAGCAGGTGTTGTACGAATTCGAAGGGTATGTCCTCGATCCGGCCCGCCGGCTTCTGACCCGGGCGGGGGAACCGGTCCCTCTCCCTCCAAAGGCCCTGGCGACGCTCCTCGTCCTGGTGGAGCGGCACGGTCAGGTGGTGGACAAGGAGGAGATCCTCCAGAAGGTCTGGCCGGATACGTTCATCACCGAGGCGACGCTCACCCAGAACGTCTTCCGTTTGCGCAAGACCCTGGGCGAGGAGGCGGGCGAGCACCGGTTCATCGTGACGGTGCCGGGGCGGGGGTACAGCTTCGTGGCCGATCTGCGGCACACCGCGGTGGATGATGCGCCATCCGTGCCTCCGGAGGCTCCCGAGCCGTCCCTGGAAGAGGACACCGGGGCCTCGCTCCCGGCTCCGGGACCAGATCCGGCGGAGCCGGTGCGCAGCGGGTCGAGGATCCCCCGGTGGATCGTCTTCGGCGGATCGGCTCTCCTTCTGCTGATCTGTCTCGCGGCGGCCTCCTTCTTCATGGGCTCACGCCGCCGGCCCGCTCTCCCCCAGCCTCGGGGCTCCTCCCAGGAGATCGCCCGGGTGCCGCGCCGCTCGATCGCGGTGCTCGGCTTCCGGAACCTCTCCGGCCGCGACGAGACGGCCTGGCTGTCGACCGCTCTGGCGGAGATGTTCACGGTGGAGCTCGGCGTCGGCGAGCGGCTCCACACCATCACCGGCGAGAGCGTGACCCAGACGAAGCGGGATCTGCGCCTGGGCGATCCTCAGAACCTGTCGCGCGACACCCTGAGCCGCCTTCACGACCGGCTGGCGTGCGATGTGGTCCTGCTCGGGTCGTATCTCGCGCTCGGCAAGGAGGGCGGGGGCCGCATCCGGGTCGATCTGAAGCTGCAGGACACGGCCACGGGGGATACGCTCTCCGTCCTCACCGGGACGCGCGCCGAGGGGGAGCTGTTCGATCTCGTCTCCGAGCTCGGGCGCGATCTGCGAGTCAAGCTGGGGACCGGCCCGGCCACGCACACCGAGGTGGCATCGACCCGCGCCGCCTTCCCGACCGGACGGGAGGCGGGCATTCTCTACTCCCGGGGGTTGGAGCACCTGCGCGCTCTGGATACCCTCGCGGCGCGCGACCTCTTGGAGCGCGCGACCGGGGCCGAGCCCACCTTCCCGCTGGCCCATGCCGCCCTCGCCAGCGCCTGGTCCACACTCGGTTACGACACGAACGCCGAGCAGGAAGCGGCCCGCGCGCTCGCGCTCTCCACCAACCTGCCGCGGGAAGACCGCCTCCTCGTCGAGGCTGCGCACGCCGAGACCCGCCGCGACTGGGAGAAAGCGGTCGACATCTACGACAGCCTCTGGCGTTTCTTCCCCGACAACCTCGAGCACGGTCTCCACCTCGCCGACGCCCAGGTCGAAGCCGGAAACGCGCAGCGCGCGCTCCTCACCATCGCCGGCTTGCACCGGCTGCCGGCGCCCCTGGCGGACGATCCGCGCATCGACCTCGCCGAGGCCAGAGCCGCAGCCTCCCTCTCGGATTATGCCGGCCAGGAGAGGGCCGCCATCCATGCCGTGGACAAAGGGAAGAAGCTGGGGGCCCGCCTGCTCACCGCCCAAGCGCTGCACCTCCAGGGACACGCGCTGCGCAGCTTGGGGAGGCAGGAGGAGGCGCTCGCCCGCATCCAGGAAGCGGAACGCATCTTCTCGGTCGCGGGCGACCAGGTCGGCGTCGCCAGCGCCATCCACGACATCGCCAATCTGCTGCGCGACAGCGGGGACTTCGAGGGCGCGCGCCAGCAATATCAACGGGCCCTGGACATTCATCGCGAAGCTGGAAACCAGCGCGGCATCGCGCTCGCCCTCACCAATCTCGGCGGGTTGGAGATCCAGGCGGGGAACTACGACAAGGCGCAGGAGCTGCTGCAGGAAGTCGTCAATCGCTCGCGGGAGGTCCACGATCCGTTAGGGGAGGCGCGAGCCCTCACCAGCCTCGGCAGCGCGTACCAGGAGCAGGGCAACCTGCAGGCGGCCCAGCGGTCGCTCGAGGAGGCGCTGCGGCGGTTCCGGAGCATCGGCCACGTCCTGGGGGAGGCGGGAGCCCGCACCAGTCTTTCGGCGGTGTACCTGGACCTCGGCAGACTGCGCGAGGCGCGGAGAGAAGCCGACAACGGAATCCGTCTCTCCCGGCAGATCGGCCATCCGCGCAGCCTCGGCCTGGGGCTGCGCAAGCTGGGCCTCGTCCTGGTCGAGGAGGGACAGCTCAAGGAGGCCCAGGCGGCCTACCGGGAGATGGAGGAGCTGGCAAGCAGGACCGGGCACAAGCTGCTCCTCGCCGATGCCAAGGCCGGGATGGCCCAGATCCAGCGCCTCCAGGGGAAGCTGGCGGAGGCGCAGCAGAACGCGAAGATCGCGCTCGATCTCTGGACGGAGACCGACGAGCGGCAGCAGAGGGCGGAAGGTCAGCTCGCCCTGGCCCGCATCGCGCTGAACGCGGGGAGGCTCGAGGATGCGGAGCAGCAGGCCCGTGAGGCGGTGGACCGGTTCAGCGCCCTGCGGCTCGCCGATGGCGAAGCGCTCGCCCGCGAGGCTGTCGTCGAAATCTTCCTGGCCCGCGGCCAAGCCGGCGCCGCGGACCGCGAGCTCCGCCGCGCGCTCGATCTGATGGCCCCCAGCCAGAACCGGCGGGTGCATCTGGCCCTCGAGATCATGGCGGGGCGAATGGCGGGTGTCCAGGGACGGACGGCCGAGGCACGGCGGGCGCTCGCGGCCGCCCGCGACGAGGGAGACCTCCTGGGTCTGCGGATGTCCGCCCTCGACGCTGCGCTCGCGCTCGCCGAGCTTGAGCTGCGGCAGGGGAATCCAGTGGCCGGAGAGGAGAGCTTGAAAAACCTGCACGAGGAAGCCGCCCGCCAGGGCTACCACCTGGCCGCCAGCCAGGCGCTCCGGCTGCTGCAGGAGGCGGAGGTGGCACGGCGGTAGCCCCGGGGAGGAGCGGGGCTACCAGTCGACGCAGATCCTGACCCGCAGGTCGCGCCGGCGGTCGTGGTAGAAGAGGCAGCCCTCACGCCGGCCGTGGAGATAGAGGTCGCGGAGGATCTCGACGTCTTTCCGGCAATACTCCTCCACCAGATCGAGCCGCCCCTGGCGCACCCATTCGAGGCTCTGAAGACCGTCGGCCGACTTGTCGGTGCCCAGGGTCTCGCGGGCGAGGTGGCCCATGCCGATCCGCCGGCCGGCGCGCGCATAGACGTCCTCCAGCAGGTCGAGGGTGGGGAGCAGGCGGGCATAGTCGAATCCGGTGTAGCCGGAGAGGACCTTGTAGTCGAACCGCCGGATGTTGAAGCCGATGACCAGGGTCGCCGCCCGCAGCGCGTCGCTCAGGGCCTGCACCTCGCTCTCGGGATAAACCGCGAAGCTCCCCTCCTCCAGGCAGCAGACGACGCCCACGGCGACCCCCATGCGGTGGGCCTTGCGCCACCCGCCCACATCGGCCGCGGAGCGGAGGGTCTCGATGTCGAAGAGAAGCGTCCGCAGCAGGCCCTCGGAGATGAAAGGCGCCCGCTCATAGCGCCGCGGCGCCGGCCCCGGCTCCGACCACGGGCCGGCCTCGCGCTCGGGGAAGTCGAGGTCGTCGTCGGCAGGAGGGGCTTCCGGGAAGTCAAAGGACGTAAAAGACTTAAAGGACTCAAAGGACGGAGAAGCTTCCGCCTCGGGGGTGGTGGGTTTGTTGTCCTTTAGGTCCTTTGAGTCCTTTAGGTCCTTTGACCC
>Ga0134121_10004628_pt1 | contig 11241 bp, 3 predicted proteins | sample KB301_FD_96463 | JGI IMG/M metagenome (GOLD analysis project Ga0134121, IMG submission 96463) | Terrestrial soil microbial communities without Nitrogen fertilizer from Kellogg Biological Station, Michigan, USA - KB3-0-1 | ecosystem: Environmental > Terrestrial > Soil > Unclassified ...
ATTGTTATCCCATATAATTTCTACTGTAGAATTGGAAGTTACGGAAACGCTTAATATGGGAGTGACGTTCGGAGGAAGCGTATCGAGCACATGGATCATTGCCGGGAAGTTGACGCTTCCGTTACATCCATTGTTATTCGTTACGGTAAGACTCACTGAATAAAATCCCGGATCTGTAAAAAGCATGTCAGGATTTTGTGATGTGGATGTCAACCCATTTCCGAAATCCCACAGGTAATTCGCGCCCTGTGTCCATGCAGTCGTACTTGTAAAATGCACAAACAAAGGCGCACAGCCCTGGCTGCTGCTGGCTGTGAACTCCGGGGAAGGTGTTGCAAGCACCTGGACGGCTGTATTGAGTGCTGCAGTATCCTTGCAGCCGTATTGGTTGGTACTTACCAGTTGTACACCGTAATTTCCGGGAATGGTGTAAGTATGTGAAGCATTGGTAGTGGTAGAAGTTGATCCGTCGCCAAAGATCCACAACGAGCTTGTACTGCCCGTTGATGAATTGACAAAGTTCGTTGCATAGGGCATGCAGCCTGAAGTATTCGGCGTGCTGAATGCGGAAGTCGGAACTTCGTGCACAATTACTTTCTGCGGATATTCATAATAAGAAGAACATCCGGCCGTGTCATGGGTCACAAGGGTAACAGTGAAAACTCCGGTGTCCAGGTAATTGTTGGAAGAATTGGTGGTCTGCAATGAATTTCCATCTCCGAAATTCCAGCTCCAGTCAACGGCATTCTGCGACTGGTCAGTAAAGTTCACGAGGAATGGAACACAGCCTTCAGTCGCTGATGCAGTAAAGCTGGTGATCGGGCCCAACACCGTTACGTATTGCGGGATCGTCAAAGTGTCTGCACAGCCTACATTTGTGGAAGCAATCAGGGTCACCGTATAAACTCCCGGGGTATTGTAAATGTGCGTGGGGTTGGAATTGGTAGACGTGCTGCTGTCGCCAAAGTCCCATAAGTAAGTATCGGTATCGATTGATGAATCAGTGAACTGGACAATTGATGGCGCACAGGAATATAAGTCAGGCGATGAAAACCTGGCAATGGGTTCCCGCACATGAATCCCGGTAGGTAAAACCATGGTATCAGTGCAGTGGTTATAATATGCGCCCGCATCTACGACCAATGTCACTGTATAATTTCCGGGTACAGCATACAGGTGGTCTGGCTCCATAAGAGAGGAAGTGGTCCCGTCCCCAAAATCCCAATGAAAGGAATTCGCCATGATGGAATTATTATCAAAGTGGACCGACAAAGGAGTACATCCCGAGTCAATGTCAGCAGTGAAGTCAGCATTGAGTGTTGCAATGGCAACCCTTCGTGCAGTGTCAATGCATCCGTGGTTATCCACTATTGAAAGCCAGATATAACTATCCGGAACAGAATCGTAAACGAACACAGGATTTTGAAGCGCTGAGCTGTCAGTAGAATTAAAATGCCAGTTCCATGAAACTGCATTCGTGCTGAGATCAGAAAATGCAACCGTCATCGGCAAACATATTCCATCAGGCACCAGGGTGAAGTCGGCATGCGCCGTATCCACACGCACTGCCTGCGGAATATTAAAAGAGCTTACGCAGCCGCCACGGTAAACTGTTAGAGCAACGTCATAAATTCCTGCCTCGCCATAATAGTGAATCGGTGTTTGAACCGTCGAATTATTTCCGTCCCCGAAATCCCAATAGTAACCATCGGCATTGGAAGAAAGATTGGTAAAGAAGATACTGATTTCATTGCAGCCGTGGCCGCTTCCCAATAAGCTGAAATTCGCCTGCGGTAGATTGACAGTGATGGCAGGAACTACTGAGAATGTTTGAGAGCATCCCGTGTTGTCTGTGACGGTAAGCGTTGCGTTGTAGGTTCCTTCTGTCCCATACACGTGGTTAGGCTGGGGCAGAGATGAAGTAGTACCATCCCCAAAATCCCAAAGGTAGGTAGGGTAGTTCAACAGGCTCGTGGCAAAGTGAACGGTATCCAGCGCGCACAGTTCTGTTTCGCTTGCAATGAGCGGAGATACAAAGTTGGCGAAGATGCTTGTTGACAGCGAACTTGTACAGCCAGCCGTGTCAGTCACAGTCAGCGATACAACATAATTAGGCAGCCCGCCAGTATACGTATGCAAAGGATTCTGTTGCGTGGAAGATGTTCCGTCGCCGAAATTCCATTGCCAGGTGTTTGCGTTGACGGACGAATCAATTAATGTCAGCTCCGTGCTAAGGCAGGATGAATTCTGCTGAAATCCAAAACGCGCTCTTGGTCCTGAGACACGTACAATGCTGTCCATGGGGAAGACGGATAAAAGCCCCAGTGTATCCCATGTTGTCAAAGTAACATCGTAAATGCCCGGGTTGAAATAGGTATGATTGGGAAATTGCTGATCGCTGGTGTCGCCATCTCCGAAATCCCAGTGCCATCCCACGGAACCATTTACAATTTTAGAGAATGCAACATTCAGAGGTGCACATCCGAATTGTACTTCAGGAACTCCGGTGTTGCCTACGGGAAAAGGCGTGGTGTCAGGAATCCCGAAATTAAATGGAGGAGGAGCATAGAATAATGTGCAGACCCCATTGGTTATAGTCAGCGTTACGTTGTATTGTCCTCCCACATTATATAAATGCTGAGGGTCTTCCAGGCTCGATGAGCCTCCGTCACCAAAATCCCAAAGCCAGCCCGTGGCTCCGACAGAGTTGGCGAAGAAGTCTACAATCATCGGGAATGTTGTTCCGTTCGGCACGCCGTAAAAGTTCGCACCAAAAGGTTCAAAGTACACGCTGTTGCTTTGCATGGTGGTATAGGTACATCCATCAGCAGTTGTGATGGTCAGAGAGACACTGTGAAATCCTCCGATAGCGTACGTATGCTGCGGGTTTTGCAGCGTCGAAAATGTTCCGTCGCCAAAGTTCCACAGCCACGAAACCGCATTCATGGATGTATCCTGGAATGTGGCGATGTAGGGAGGACATGGAGATTCAGTATGTGTGAATCCGGCATATCCGCCCGAGACGATGAAGGTGCTGAAATTATTGATCAGCTGCTGGCATCCGCCCCCGGCAGAAGTTGTGGTAAGAGCAACCACATAGGTACCGGGTGTTGAATAAGTATGAATCGGGTTTTGCAGTGTTGAAGTTGTTCCGTCTCCGAAGTCCCACAACCATCCGAGTGATCCTACGGTTGCGTCTGTGAACTGTGCTGTGAGCGGAGCGCATCCCGTGGTAGGCGGTGGCGGTACATAGCTGGCGGCAGGGTTTACCGTTTGCACATACGCTTGCTTGGTAAGCGTGTTTGAACAGCCTGCTGAATCTGTTACCGTTAATGATACATTGAAGGTTCCTGATGTTGTGTAAGTATGTACTGGAAGTTGCGCAGTGGACGTTGTTCCGTCGCCGAAATCCCATAAATATGTGAGCTGGTTCCCAGTCGAGAAGTTTGTAAAGTTTACATCCAGCGGCGGACAGCCCACGCGGGGGTTTGCGGCAAACAAAGCGCGTGAAGTGGAGACGGAAACGATGTCTGTTTTAATTTCACTTTTTGTACACCCTGTGGATCCCCAGCATTTCAGCAAAACCGTAAAGGTTCCGTTCCCCGTGTATACGTGGCTCGGGTTGACAGATGTTGAAGTGGTTCCGTCACCGAATGTCCACTTGCATGAATCATAATTGGAAGCGAGGTTTGTAAAATTCACTGTCAGCGGAGAGCAGCCGACTGAAGCTGAGTAGCTGAAGTCAACATTGGGGGTGACACCGGCCAGGATGTAATTCACTTTTGTGAGTGTGTCCGAGCAACCGCTGCTGGTGGTTACGATAAATGTTACTGAATATGTTCCCGGGTTTACATAGGTATGAGAGGGGTCGAGTTGATTGGAAGTGGTACCATCACCAAAAAACCACGTCACCGTGGCAGCATTTGCTGTTGAGTTATGAAATTGTGTGTTGAAGGGTGCGCAGCCTGTGTCCTTGGTAGCATAAAAGCTGGCCAGGTAGGAAGAACCGACATTAATGGTGATCGGCTGATCACTCGTGTCGGCGCAGCCGTGTATATCTGTGGTGATCAGGGAAACGTTGTATTGTCCGGCCGAAGTATAGGTATGAGATGGATTTAAAAAGGTACTTGTTTGACCGTCTCCGAAATCCCAGTGCAATGTGCTTAATCCGGGCGTGGAACAATTGAATGTATATAAGGTGCTTGCGTCGCAGCTCGAAGTGTAATTACTCGTGATAACAAGGGGCGGCTTCGGGTAAACAGTGATGTATTGGTTTTGAATTTTTTGATCTGTGCAGCCGAAAGCATTGGTGACAATCAGTGTAACCGTAAAAGTCCCTCCCAATGAATAGCTGTGCACGGGATTTAGCTGGGTTGACGTTGTACCGTCACCGAAATCCCAGAGGTAGCTGGCACCTCCGGCAGAATTATTTACAAATGAAAATGAATTGTTGTCCAGGCAGGACGTAGTAGTGGTGGCAATAAAATCAGCAGTTGGCCTGGGAACAACAGTTATGAAGTTTACATATTGTGCCGTATCAGTGACCCCGTTTCCGTCAGTAGCAATCAACGTGATGGTATAATTGCCCGAAGAGATGTAAAGATTGCTTGGGTCCTGCAGTGTGGAAGTATTACCGTTACCGAGAAGCCAGTAGTAAGAGACAGCACCTGTGGAAGTGTTCGCAAACTGCACACTGAGCGGCGAACATCCCGTGGTCTGGTCAGCCGTAAACGAAGCAGTTGGCGTTGCTTCAGCCTTCAACTGGATCAATGAGATCAGCAGAAGGAGTACGGGCAGCGTTTTCGTTTTCTTTGGTGTATATGTCTTCCAGTGTGGTTCCATGAAGGACTCACGTATCCCGTAAGTTGTTTTTAGTTGGACTGCGAAAACGGCAATGATGAATTACTTCACCATTACCATCCTGCTGCCTTTGTCGATGAATAGAGGATTCTCAGGTGACGTAACCTCTTGCGGATCTGCTTGCGCAACAAGGTTTCCGTCATTGTTAATCTGTTTTACGCGGTAGTGAACTGTACCGGTGGAAGGCTTTGTATCTACCCAGCTATAAAGGAGTTCAATCGGAGAACCGATACCTTCTTTTAAGCCTACAGGCTCATATTCAACGCCGTCCTGTGAACGCTCGATTACATAAATGCAATCAATGGAATTTGATTTTGCAATCCAGTTGAGGTAAACCTTACCTGAATTGTAAACCACAGTTTGTTTCGTGAATTCCAGTTTTCCCGGCTCACCCGATACTGCTGCAGTCTGCGCAAAAGTGCTTACTGTGGCAAATACCAGGAAGAAGAGAACCACCAGTTCAAGTGCGTACACGAAGAGTCTGTTCGATCCTGTTTTCATTTTTAGTGATTGATAAATGTTAGTTTGCTGAATGCTTGTAAGAGATGCTTTCATTTGAATAGGAATTTTGTTTTGGAAATTTATACCATTAGGGGTAGGAGTTGTTTGCGCAACCCCCCTGCACTCTTACATGTGTAAGGTTTTTACCATTTGTCACCAGCCAGAATGAAGAGCTGAATGCATTTTCGGGAAAACTCTTACAAAAATCACAGGTGTTAAAAAGGTTACGCGCCCAAACAGAAAAAAACTGTGTTTGATCCCAATGTATTTTTATCGGAGAAAAATCGCTGAGTTTGAATCTTCATCGGCTTTGCAGCCGTTAAAAACTTCAATTCGATCTGGGATTAAAATCAAACTCTAAATAGATAACGGCAATGGAAACATTAAATAAAACAATTAAAAAACTTACTGAACATGACTACCAACAGCTTTTATCAGCTGTTGCCGGCCGCAAAAACAACAAACCCTATACAGTTCTTGAAGCTGCCCGCCACCATGACTATGACGAAAATAAAATGATGGAAGTGCTGGCGGTAAACCCGAGCACCTATTATACATTAAAGAGCAGGCTGAATGAGAAAATAGCTGCCTATCTTTCAAAGAACATGGAGAACCCTATCAATGCCCTGAAAGAAAAGGTAGCCATGGTGCCTGCCATGCTTTTCGGGAATGACCGCGAGGTTTCCATCCGGGCTCTTAAAAACCTTGAAAAACAACTGATCGAATACGACCTTTCCAATGAGTTGATTACAGTTTACAAAGCGCTTGCCCGCCTGAGTATGCATAATGGCGACTACGATTTTTATGAGCGGGAATACAACAGGCACGTTGCCTACTCACTGGCTGTCGTAAAAGCAGAAGACTTGTTTTTTGAATTCACAAAACGCGCAGGACTGTTCCAGCTTACGCATGAGCAAAGCGACCTTGATGCTTTGCAGACAACCCTCCGCGAACTGACGAATATTTCAGAACTCTACCACGGCCACAGGTTATTCGTACTATACAATATCGTTCATACCTATTATCTCTGCATCAATACTCAGCGCAAGGAAAATCTCCAGTCTCTCGAAATTGAGATTGACAACATCCTCCAGCAGATCCGCAGGCATTTTGAGACGTATGAAATGGATACGTTCTACCAAAGCATCCGCTTCATCGTCGACTTCATCTACTTTGAATATTATACGCGCACAGGGAACATGGTTCGCGCCGAGCACCATTACCAGATGGTGAACAGGCAGGTCCCGGATATTTCTTTCAAGCCTGTGTTCAGCTTCTACGTCATGCAGTACCTGAACGCAAGCGTGGAACGTTACCTTTCCAGCGGCGACATTTCCGGTCTTACAGGGATCAACGGGGAACTGGAAACCAACTTTGATACTGAAAATAACGATCCATACCCTTTCATACACTTCCAGCGCTACCTCGCCATCAGCAAATTCTACAGCGGTGATTATGCAGGTGCTGCCAAATGCATCAACAGCCTGCGGAACGAAATCAGCATGAAGAAATTTTTTCATACTGACGTAGAATGCAAACTTTTCCAGGCACTGAACTATTGCATGATCGGTGAAGACGGACTCTGCAACCAGCTCCTTCAAAGTGTGAAGCGGCAGGTTTCTGAAGATGAAACAAACTACGAATCAGCCAGCACGTTTATCAGGTTGATTAAAATAGCGCTGAAGCCTGATGAATTCAGAAGGAAGGTTTCCAAGCTGAATGATACCTGGCATGCCTTCACCAATTCGAATACCGGTGCCAGAAAAATCCTGACCTTCTTAAAGCTGGATGAGTCTGCCCTTCGCAGAATGGCCAACCCGATCAAAGATTAACTCTGAGTACTCCAAATAAAAAGCCCTGCTGAATATTTCAGCAGGGCTTTTCTTATTGTCAAAAAAATTATTTTCCGGTAATGATGAGTTGTTTGGTCAGGCTCGTTGCTTCTGAGCGGAACACCACAGAGTAAACACCCTGTGCCTGCTTGCTGAGGTCAAGAACACTCGCTCCCGCTGTTGCAGTTTGTGAAAGCACCGTTTTTCCAAGCATATCGTAAACAGTAATTTCAGTCAGTTCCCTGATGCCACCTACATGCACCAAACCGTTCGATGGGTTCGGGTAAAGCGCAAGTGCTGAGGTATTGATAGCAGGAAGTGCATTCGGGCCGTTGTAATAAACATTGATGTCGTCAATCTTCAGGTCAGTAGAAGAATCCTGTTGCGTAACATGCCAGCCGATGAAATAATTGCCGGATGCACCGTCAGGAAGATAGATCGTGCTGCTGCTCAGCGTCCAGTTCGCGGTGTTCACAAGCATCGTCGGAACAAGCGTTGATACCATTGTTGAAGCATCCTGGGAAGTGCAAAGGATCACTTCCATGTTTGCCTGGTAAGCCGGAGAGAAATTGCGGTAGTAGAAATCAAGTTGGTAAACGTTGGCCGCATCCAGACCCAGGCAAGTAGAGAAATAATAATCATTGGCGCCGTTTGTAGGCAGCTCATGCACATAGTCAGCGCAGGAAGTTCCGGTGTGCGGAAGTATTCCCGAAAGACCCCATGTAACATTGTCTGCATCTACATCCACAGCAGCCCAGCCTGACTGATCTTCCACGGCCTCAAAGCCCTGGGTATAAGGAGTCACCTGGTCTACAACATGAGGCCCGCTGTATAGGTCAATTGCAATTTGATCATTTGAATTATCTGCATCGCTAGCCACACCGGTTGAAGCAAGGATGTTGTGTGCGCCTCCGGCAGACAGGTCTGCTGTTGTTGTAAAAGTGTAACTTAATGTATCGCCGGCAGGAATTGTTGTGTAAACCGTTTCGACTACCGCGGGTTGGTTATCCAATACATATGACACTGCAAAACTGTCTAAATCAGCAGTTGCAAAATTCTTAATATCAATTGTAACGGCTTCTGCATTTGAAAGAAGTGAACATGAAGAAACCGGCGCAGTAATATTTATCACGCCACCATCAGAAGCAGCAACTTCATAGAGCCCGATATCATCCACCATCCAGAAATATTCAAACTCACCGATCCATTCAAACTGGATGTAAACAGTGGCCTGTCCTGCGGCTATTGAACTGATATCAATGTCCTGGGCAAACGGGTTGGCAGTAGTTTGATCTGTTGCCAATCCCGCTTCAGCATGGTGAATGTCAGTCCAGGTAGACCCGTCATTACTTACCCAAACGATGCCCTGGCTTACGTTAAACTGCGCAAAATATTCATTGAAAGTAAGGTGTACGTTGGTTTTTGCGGAACAGTCAATTGCTCCTGATATAATTGAGGCGTCTTCTCCTCCCGAAGCAGCCGCTGAATCACTGTCGAAAATCATGTACCCGTTGGAAGCAGTGGTGCCCACATTGCTGAGCGCGTTTGCGAATGGAAATCCATTCATGGCGCCGGTAGTGGTATACCTCCAAAGAACATTGGCTGTTGAGCCGTTGTCAATATTTTGCCATGAGCCGGGTAGACCAGATGCAAAATCTTCAGAATAAAAAGGAACAGTTAAAAGATCGTTCTGGTGCGTATGACGCGCAGTTCCGTTCTTTTTCTTTCCAAAAGAATTTGCCGCCATCGCAGACGATGCGCACAGCAAAAACACAAAAGAATAAGTAATGAATTTTTTCATAATGGATGTGAGTTTGATTTAAGGGTTTCAAAAATAGAATTTTAATATGATTGTGCCAAAAGATTTTAAAGTTAGCTTTTTCTGATATTGGAATCTAATTCGCTGCAGTTTCCGCGTATTGTTCTATGGGCGGACAAGCACATACTAAGTTCCTGTCACCGTAAGCGTTATCCACACGGCCTACACTGGCCCAGAATTTTTTCTCCCTGTTATATGGAAGCGGAAATGCAGCTTTTGAACGGGAATACGTATGGTTCCAATTATCTTTCGTGACTTCATTCAGCGTATGCGGAGCGTTTTTTAACACATTATCTTTTTTATCCGCAAACCCTTTTTCGATCTCTGCAATTTCCTCGCGTATTGAAATCAGCGCATCGCAAAACCGGTCGAGCTCTTGTTTTGATTCGCTTTCTGTCGGCTCAATCATGATGGTGCCCGGAACCGGAAACGACATGGTGGGCGCATGAAAGCCATAATCCATCAGCCGCTTGGCGATGTCTTCCACTTCAACACCTGCACTCATTTTAAATGGACGGCAGTCCAGAATCATTTCGTGGGCGCACCTTCCCTTTACACCCTGGTATAAAACAGGATAATGGCTTTCAATCTTTGACTTGATATAATTGGCATTCAGGATGGCATACTTTGTCGAATCTGTAACGCCATCGGCTCCGAGCATTTTTATATATGCATAGCTGATGAGCAGGATGCTTGCGCTGCCCCACGGTGCAGCGCTGACGGCATGCGTTCCTTTTTCACCGCCCGTTTTTATGACAGGATGCGATGGAAGAAACGGTGCCAGGTGTTGTGCCACACAAATGGGTCCCATGCCTGGTCCGCCACCGCCATGCGGAATGGAAAATGTTTTGTGGAGGTTGAGGTGACATACGTCGGCACCAATGCGCGCGGGGTTTGTCAATCCCACCTGTGCATTCATGTTCGCGCCGTCCATATATACCTGCCCGCCGCAATCGTGAATGATCTTCGTGATTTCAGCAATGCCTTCTTCAAAGACGCCATGTGTAGAAGGATAGGTAACCATCAGGCATGAAAGGTTGTCCTTATGCAATTCCGCTTTTGAACGCAGGTCTGTGATGTCAATATTACCCAGCTCATCCGTTTTCGTAACAACTACTTTCATCCCTGCCATCACGGCGCTTGCGGGATTGGTGCCATGAGCGCTTTGCGGGATAAGAACAACATTGCGGTGCGTGTCGCCTTTGCTGAGATGGTATTCGCGGATCACCATCAGTCCGGCATATTCACCTTGTGCGCCAGAATTGGGTTGCAGCGATGTCGCAGCAAAACCGGTAATCACAGATAAATATTTTTCAAGCTCATTTATAATGACACCATATCCTTCAGCCTGGTCAAGCGGTGCAAAAGGATGCATGTTACCCCAGTTGCTCCAGCTCAGTGGAACCATTTCTGAAGTTGCATTCAGTTTCATGGTACAGCTGCCCAGCGGGATCATGGAAAAGTTCAGCGAAAGATCTTTATTTTCAAGTGCAGTGATGTAGCGAAGCATTTCCGTTTCACTGTGATGCATGCTGAAAACCGGATGTGTCAGAATTTCTGAAGTTCTGCGGGCGGTTCCTTCGATGATGTTGCTCCAGTTCCCGATGTACTTTTTAATTTCTTCATCTGTGATTTTTTTGCCGGCAGCAGATGCAAGCACCTGGAATAAATTATGAAGATCACGGGCATCCGTAGCTTCGTCGATGCTGATGGAAACATGTGACGCATCGACTTTACGCAAATTGATTGCTGCTTTTGCTGCTTCCGAAATGAGAGCATCAGCATGGCCTGCTTCAATGAGAAGAGTATCGTAATAAACTTTATTAAGCTGCTTGTAGCCCAGGTGCCTGGCTATTCTGTCCGACAACTGAGCATGGTGGTGGATTTTTTCGGCGATGTGCCGCAAGCCTTTCGGTCCGTGGTAAACGGCATACATCCCTGCCATCACAGCCAGGAGAACCTGTGCCGTACAAATGTTCGAAGTGGCCTTGTCCCGCCTGATATGCTGCTCGCGCGTTTGCAGCGCCATCCGCAAAGCGCGGTTGCCGTGATTATCCATGCTCACACCGATGATACGGCCGGGCATTTCTCTCTTGTAAGATTCTTTGGCAGCAAAGAACGCAGCATGCGGACCGCCGTATCCGAGCGGCACGCCAAAGCGCTGTGAGTTTCCGAATACGATATCAGCTCCCCATTCGCCGGGAGGTGTAAGCATGACCAGCGACATGA
>Ga0134121_10004630_pt1 | contig 11240 bp, 10 predicted proteins | sample KB301_FD_96463 | JGI IMG/M metagenome (GOLD analysis project Ga0134121, IMG submission 96463) | Terrestrial soil microbial communities without Nitrogen fertilizer from Kellogg Biological Station, Michigan, USA - KB3-0-1 | ecosystem: Environmental > Terrestrial > Soil > Unclassified ...
ACTGCTCTGCGCAGGGACAGCAGAAAATCGTCGACCAGCTTTGCAGCGATTTATAGCGTGTGAATGCGTTCAACACGCTATAAATCGCTGCGAAGCTGGTCGGCGATTTTCTGCTGTCTTTGCGCAGAGCGGTCGCCAAGCTGAGAACGCAAATCCGATCGTGCACCGATGTCGATACCCAGTGATGTCGCACTCTCCGGAGACAGACACAGAAGATTGTTCGCAACCTCGTCCGACAATGCGAACACTTCGGCTTCAACCTTGTTGGCAGGCATGTGTTCCGGCTCCCAACTGCAAGCGGACATCATCGACAGAACTGCTGCAGACGCGAGCACCGCTGCGATGGCTTCACGACGATTCATAAAGTCTTTCATTGACGCCGGAGCTTAGACGTTTCCCAAGCCGGCTTGCAAGCGGCTGCGCGTTGGGAGGGAAACTGGAGTACGCTTAACGGCGCACCTTAAGACTGCGAGGATTGGCATGGTTGATGAAACGCGCGAAAGCGTTCATGCCCGGTGGGTCCGAGTCACTCATTGGATCCTCAGCGCGAGTGTCTTGACACTGGCATTCAGCGGGTTCGTGATTTTGATGGCACACCCTCGCCTTTACTGGGGAGACGCGGGTAACGACCTGACACCGGCACTCATCGAACTCCCGATCAGCCGGAACTTCCGTCACGGCGGCTGGGCCGACAGAACTTCAATCTCTGAAAACGACCCGGGAGTGATCAGCGCCAGCCGCACATTCGACACCTTCAATCAAAATGGATGGGGACGCAGCCTCCACTTCTTCGCCGCGTGGGGCCTGGTACTCGTTGGCTCGGTATATTTGATCGCCGGTATTTTGGGCGGGCATTTCCAGGCGCATCTCCGGCCGAGACTCCGCGAATTGTCTCCGCCTCTGGTGTGGCGCGACCTTGTCGATCACTGGAGTCCGAAGGGCCGGCCGGCGCCCCGAGGTCCAAACTATGGATTGCTGCAAAAGTGCGCCTATTCTGCAGTGGTCTTTCTCGCAGCGCCGCTTGCCGTCCTCACAGGCCTGACAATGTCTCCCAGGGTGAGCGCCGCATTTCCATTTCTGTTGCGCGTATTCGACGGCGCACAGTCTGCACGCACGTTACATTTCGCCGCCTTCCTCGTGCTGCTGCTGTTCGCAATTGTTCATGTCGTCATGGTCATCCGTTCTGGATTTCGTCGTCAGATCCGCGCCATGACGTTCGGGGAATGACATGAAGAAACTCATCACACGACGCACTGCAATTGTTGCGGGTTTGGCTTCAGCGGGGGGATTGCTGCTCACGCGCTATCCGAAGAATCTGCCTCCCACATACGGCAATCTGTTGCGCATGGGCGATAACCTCACCTATTCCGCCCATCGTGCACTCTTGCCCGGACAGCCGCTGGTGAAAGAATACCGCTCCTCCGATATCACGTCTTTCCCCGCGATCGGCACCACGAATCCCGGAACTTATGAGAACCCCCTCGTGGCGGCCGAGTATCGCGAGCTGCAAAAGGGAGGGTTTCAAGACTGGGAACTTTCGGTCGAAGGCAGCGTGGCGAAGCCGCGCACGTTCTCAATTGCCGAACTGAAACAATTCCCGTCGCGCACTCAGATCACGCGCCACACGTGCGAGGAAGGCTGGAACGCTATCGCCCAGTGGACAGGAGTTCCGCTCAGCACGGTACTGGATGCGACCGGTATTCTGCCCTCCGCCCGGTTCGTGATGTATTATGCCTGCGACGATTGGCTGGACAGCATCGACATGCTCGACGCCCTGCATCCACAGACGATTCTCGCCTACGGCATGAATGGCCGCGATCTTTCTGTTCCCCATGGCGCCCCGCTGCGCATTCGCGTGGAAACCCAACTGGGCGCCAAGAGCATCAAGTACCTGAATCGCATCGTTGTGCTGGACGAGTTTGACGATGGAGGGAAGAGAGGCGCGATCCAGAACGGCTGGGCCTGGGATATGGGGATTTAGTGTGGCCGCCGGGGGCTGTCGACGCGTTTAGCGGGCGGTCAGTCCGTTCGCCTTCAGAAACGCTTCCACCTCTTTATATGCGCGTTCGTTCTCATCGTGTGAGAAGCCTCCGTGTTTTCCAGCGGGGATGGTCACCAGCTTCTGAGGAACGCCTGCGCGTTGCAGCGCTTCATGAAGCCGGACGGACTGTGTGTAAGGAACTGTTGGATCGGCGTCTCCATGAATGGAGATGACCGGCGGTATGCCAGGACGGAGCGGGAGTGGTGACAATACTCGTGCCACCTCCAGGGGATTGGGTAAGCCACGAACCCAGTCCGGGGCGTAATCCTTGCTATTCGGACCTTGCAGGATGTCCGCAAGATCCCAGTTTCCGTACCAATTCACCACCGCGGCAACTTTCGGCTCCTCATCACCCGGACATGCTTCACTCCAACCGTCCGGCCGCACACCCAAACCCGCGGCAACAGCAAACCACGAACCTGACGATGCGCCAGAAATCACCAGCTTGTTGATATCAATATTGTAGCGGCCGGCATTGTGCATGCTCCAGCGAACCGCACAGAGGCTGTTCTGCAAGGTCGCGGGAGCCATGGTCACTCCATTGAGGCGGTGCTCTACATTGATTACATTCCAGCCAAGCTCCAGATAGGGCTGGAGGCTGAAGAGGGCGTTGTCTTTCGTCCCAACGGCCGGGCTGCCGCCGTGCATCCAAATCAGGGTCGGTTCCGGGCCGGAAGGATTAATTCTGGAGTAGACGTCGAGCTTCCCTTCCCAAGAACCATTCTTGACGTAGGTCACATTCGGGGTGATTCGGTAGGCGGGCAGGTTTCGGGAGTAGTCCTGCGCAACCGTCCCGGGCGCGGACGCAAGCATCCACGTCACCAAGGCAACAAGGATTCCTGATCTTCTATTCATAGTCCCAACCCTTCCTATCTGATTTGAACCTGCCTGGCCGCTCTGCCGCTCAGGATCCTACAGTCGAATTCGATCGACGTCCCCTCGATTCCTTAAGGTTTGGACAACCTCGACTCTGTCTACAATGGATTTCCTTCGTCACTCGTGAGGAGCGACCATTTTGGTGACCCGGCCGACGCTGGTGTCTCCCGCGTACAAGTTATCTTGCTTGTCAAAAACCCAGTAGCTGGCTTCGATGAACTGGCCTGCCCCTATGCCCATTCCGTTACCGATCGCGCCGAGGACCTTGCCGTTCCGGTCTAACTTCAGGAACTGACCATCCTGACCACTGGCCATCCACGGATTGCCGCAGGAGTCAAAATGGAGGGCGCAAACGAGGTTTCTCATCTGCATGGTTTTGAGGAATTTGCCGTCCCCGCTATAGACGACGATTCGATACTGTTCGCGGTCGCCGATCCAGACATCGCCGTTTGTGGGATCGACAGCGAGCCCATGGACCGAATCGAATTTTCCTTGTCCGACACTATTGCCGTACCACTGATTGATAAATTTGCCGGCGTTGTCGAGGTGAATGACTCGCGCGACACCCAGATTGTTCGCCGCATCGCTGGAATCGGTGTCATTGGGACTCTCATTGGCGTGTCCTTCTCCGATATAGACATCGCCACTCTGCCCGAAAGCGATCATGACCGGCTGCCACAACAGCCGTTGTCCTTTGGCTTCATCCCAATCTCCGCGGCGCCCCCTCGTACCAATGGTCACCAGAAGCTCACCCCTTGGGCTGAGCTTCATAACTGTGGCGCCATTTGCATCGGAGATCCAGACATTGTCCTCTGCATCGACGGCCATGCCGTGCGCCTTGTCCTGGTGACCGATCACGTCGTCGCCGATTTGCAGGATAAGTTTGTGTTCCGCGTCGAACTTGAAGAGCTGAGGGCTACCTGCAGCCTTGCGCTGAAAGACCCAAAGGCTGCCTTGCGAATCCAGCGCGACTGCCGGGACACCACCAGACCCCGGAGGCAGGACATACGGATAAGTGAACGTGTAACCCAAAGTCTGTTCCCACGTGACGCGTTGCAATGCATTGCGACCCGGAGTAAGCCGATTTCCGCAAAGGGGAGACCGACTGCAGCCTGGCGTTGGCGCGAGTGCAGGCACCGCCGGAGTTGCAGAGGCCGCAGGCCGCGGCGGCGCGCCGCCGCCCCTTTGCGGGACGATGACACGCCCCTCCGGATCAACGACAGTATTCCCACCCGGATCCGGAAATGATCCCTGCAGGAACCAGCCTGGCGATCCGCCCTCAGCCGGCCCGCGCGTTGCCGGCTGCGTCTGGGCGAATGCTCCTGTCGCAGTGAGAATCACGCCGAGGGCCGCAATGGCGACATCAGCGAAATTGCGTGCGTTCATTTGCGTCTCCCTTTGGGACACATCTTTACATCGAGAGGAGCCGGGTCGTCAAACGTTGTACTAAATTTTTTCGGAATCTCGATGGTTCACTCGCACACGGTAATCTTTCGATTCAAAATGGCGGGCGATTTCATCGGTGATAAAGACAGAACGGTGGCGGCCACCCGTGCAGCCGATGGCGATTGTGACGTACGACTTCTCTTCCTTCTCGTACTGAGGAATCAGGAAATCCAGAAAACTTTCAAATCGTCGAAGGAATTCGCCGGTTTCCGGCTGCGCGTTCATGAATTCGATAACCCCGGGATCACTGCCAATCTGGGCCTTCAGGTGAGGAACGAAGTGCGGATTCGGCAGAAACCGTACGTCAAACACCAGATCGGAAGCGCTGGGCACGCCGTATTTGAAGCCAAAGCTGACCAGGAGGATTAGCAGCCGCGCCGAGTCCTTGCCATCGAAGAGGGACAACGCGTGTTTTCGCAGTTCGTGAATGTTGAATGCGGAGGTGTCGAGAATGTGGTCCGCAAGTTCCCGTATGGGGGCCAGCAGTTGCCGTTCGTGAGTGATCGATTCCACGACCGGCCGGTCCGGATTGAGCGGGTGGGGGCGGCGGGTTTCACTGAAACGACGAACCAGCGCGGCATCCGAAGCTTCGAGAAACCACAGAGAAGCATCGACGCCTTCCTGCTCCTTCAAGCCGGAGTAAATTTGCGGCAACGCCTGCAGCGTCTCGCCCTCGCGAACGTCGATCACCATCGCGACTTTTGTTTCGTCGTCTTCCGACTTCAGGACAAGTTCGTAAAACTTGCTGAGTAATCCAACAGGCAGGTTATCGACGCAGAAGTAGCCGCGGTCTTCAAGGGCCCTCAGGAAAGTTCCCTTACCGGAACCGCTCAGCCCTGTAATGATGACAAAGGAAGACGGCTTCACACTTCAGGTTCGACGATCTCTGTTTCTCGATCTGTGCCGTGCCTCTTGCGGGTAATGGTTTTGTCCTTGTCTCGCAGAAGTTGCCTCTCGACCTTGTCGAAAACAGCTGCGATGGATGTATACATATCCGAGGAAGTTTCCTGGACGTTATGAAAGTCGTGCTTGGTCTTGATATTCGCTTCGGCAGCGTGGCGCTGATGCTTTTCGACCGTAAGGACGAGATGGACTTCCATGACGTCTGCAATGACGCCGTGCATCCGTTCAATACGATCAGAGGCAAACTTCCTCAGCGGCTCGGTGATCTCGATATGCCGTCCCGTGATATCGACTTTCATGTTGTCCCTCCTTGATGGCCGCGCCCTATCGCTTAAATGATTCGGGCTATCGCGCTCACGCTTCGCGCGGGCTTGCGTTCGCTGCCGCTCACCCTTAGTTTCGCGGGCGTCAGTTTCGCTGACGCCGCTGGTGCGTGCTGGGAATCTTCATATCCTCCCGGTACTTCGTGATGCTGCGTCGGGTGACCTTGATGCCGTCATTCTCCTTCAGCATTAGCGCAATCTTTTCGTCGGTCAGCGGGGCTCGCGGATCTTCCATTTCGATGTACTTCTTGACCTTCCGCTTGACGATCAGAAGCGAAGTATCGCTTCCCATGGGCCCGTTGACGGATTCAGAGAAGAAGTAGCGCAACTCAAAAACGCCTTGAGCCGTGTGTGCGAATTTGTTGGCAACCGCGCGGCTGACCGTCGACGGATGAACACCGACTTCTTCGGCGACTTCCTTGATCATCATCGGCTTCAGACAATCGATGCCATTGTCGAAGAATTCGCCCTGGCGGCGAATCACGGCTTCGCAGACCTTCACGATGATGTGCTTCCGCTGTTCGATGTTCTTCATCAACTGCGCAGCCGACTTGAAGCAATCCTTGACGTAGTTCTTTACTTCCTTGTTCAGCGAGCCGCGCTCAAGCATGCGGATATAGGTCGTGCTCAGCCGCAACTGGGGCATTTCGTCTTCATTTGTCAATGCCCGGTATTCGCCGTCAACTTTGACAATGTAGACATCGGGCTCGATGGTGCGGGCCGCCGTGCGGTTGTATTTCTGGCCGGGCCGGGGATCCAGGGCCTTAACGATCTCAATTGCGTCCATGATTTCTTCGAGCTGACGGCCCATGGCACGGGCGATCTCCTTGTATTGCTTGTTCTGAAGCTTTACCAGGTGGTCCCGAACGATATCCATCGAATAACAATCGTCTTCGCCGAGAGCGCACAGCTGAATCATCAGGCATTCTCGGAGATCTCGCGCCGCAACTCCGGGCGGATCGAACTGTTGGACGGTCCTCAGAGCCTTCTCCACGTCCTCGAGGGAATGTTCGCCGCTTTCGGCGATCTCCTCGAGCAGGATGGGAATCTCCCGTCCCGATTCGTCAACCGCGCAAAGATAACCGTCTTCATTCAGGTTTCCGATGATGGAACGGCAGGCAAAGCGGACAGGATCGTCGACATTGGCGAGACCGAGCTGCCACTCCAGGTGGTCCGTCAGGGTTGAGGGCTTGGCAAGGAAGTTTTCGAATGAGGGTTTTTCGAAGATTTCCGTTTCCCGGGGACGCGAGGCGCCATCATTGAGGTAGTTGTCGAAACTCTGGAAATCCATGTCGGCGTAGGGATCGCCTTCGGGCTCGGGCTCCGGAGGTTTTGCTTCGACACTATCAGCGACGATATTCTCGCGGTGGTTGATCTCCGCGTATCCCGCATCGCTCTCATCAAACTCCGCCACCGCAGGCGCTTCGACGCCGTCGCGCCCAAGGCTCAGATCGCCGTTTTCAGCAGCGAGTTCAGTCCCCTCCGAAATCTCCGTGCCTTCTTCCAGCACGGGATTCTGCACCAGTTCCGCCTGGATCATTTCAGTGAGCTCGAGCTTGTTGAGGGCAAGCAGGCTCACCATCTGCATGAGACTGGGAGTCAGGACTGTCTTCTGCTGAACTTTGAGGTTCAGTTTGTGCTCGAGAAAAGCCATAGTGCTCGAATACGTCTACTGTTTCTCAGTCCAGTGTGAAGTGCTCTCCAAGATAAACCCGCTTAACTTCGGGGTCGTTTCCCAACACTTTGGGCGTACCCGATCTGAAAATTGACCCGTTATTGATGATATAGGCGCGGTCTGTGACCTGCAAGGTTTCTCTAACATTGTGGTCCGTGATGAGTACGCCGATGTGCCTGGATTTCAAATGCGCAATGATTTTCTGAATTTCAATGACCGTAATCGGATCGATGCCCGAGAAAGGTTCGTCGAGAAGAATGAACTTCGGTGAGATGACTAACGACCGGGCGATCTCGACTCGGCGGCGTTCGCCTCCCGACAGCGTGTCGGCCACGTTCTTTCGTACCTGCACTATTCCAAATTCCTCCAGCAGACTTTCGAGTCGGGCGCGACGATCTTTCCCGGAAATCGGCAGAGTTTCCAGAATTGCCATTATGTTCGCTTCGACCGTGAGCTTGCGGAAGACCGATGCCTCCTGGGGCAAATAGCCGATACCGTTCTGGGCGCGAAGATACATCGGCAGGTCGGTGATGTTGTGCGTGCCGAGTACGATCGAACCGACGTCGGGGCGGACCAGCCCGACAATCATGTAGAAGGTCGTGGTCTTGCCTGCGCCATTGGGACCAAGCAGTCCGACAACCTCTCCCTGCGCGACTTCGATATTCACATCGCGAACCACGGCGCGCCCTTTATAGGTCTTCGATACGCCTTTCGTCTGAAGGACTATCAGTTCTTCTTGGTCTGGATCGAGGATTTGACACTCCTGCCGGCACACGGTGTTACGCTCTCGCCGCCGCTTTTCGTGATCTGAATAGTGCATCCTTTAACGATGTCTTCACCTTTATGAACTTCCGCTTCGGCAGAGTTCGTTCCCGTCAGCAGAATATCTCCAGTCGTGGCGTTGTAATCGACCCGCTCACCGTGGCCCTTCCGTTCAGAGCCCTGAGTAATGTTCGCTCCCATTGTGGCAACAAGGTCTTCCATTTGTCCGGATTTCAAATGTACTTCGAGGTCACTCGTCTCAAGCAGTAAAACAGCACCCTTGTCGTCGGTTTGCCTCGCCACCACGTCTCCAGTGTAGTGCGCCGTTTGACCGGCGTCACCCTTGTCGGTAAACACCAAATCGCGGGAAGTGGCGCTAAAACCGACGCCTATCGAGGAAACGCCTCCCCCAGCCACGAAGCGATTCTCCCTGGGATAGGCCACCAGGTGTCCGGCATCGATCTGCCCACTATTCGGAAAGAGTTGGACCTTTCCCGTGTAGTCAATGTGGGTTTCATCGCCAGTTGCGTGGTCCGCGCGGACGATAACCGGCTGCGTCTTCGAAGATGTATCGGCCATCGTGACACGAATGTCGGCGACAAACGATTTGTCCGTCTGAGAAATCGTGATGGTCTGCCCCTTTAAGACTCGCTGGGCCTCCGTTTCGGTAACCTCTGGATTGTCCTGTTCCAGAATAATCTGATCATCCTTGATAGTAAGCTTGCCGGCCTTCCCCTTGCGCTTGCCTTTCGTGTCATCGAGGGTGACCTTACCCGTCTGCTCGAGGGACACGATCTTGTTCGTCGCGCCATCGATGTGGGCCGTTGTCTTGTCGGCGATCGTGGTCATGTCGGCAGATTTCAGTGTTGCCCGTGACGACGTGTTGAAGATGCGCTCATTCTTCTTTTCATCGTTCGAAATTAGAAAATCCCTTCCGGTGATGCTGTTGGTCTCGCTTTCGAACAACGACGCTCCGAGCGTCTTAATGGATCGCGGTCCGTAGTCGATGTGAATCGTATTTTCGGCAGTCAGCGTCACATGATCGCTGTCACTTTCGAATTTCGGATGCTGCCGGGCCTCGATGGTCTCAGGCCGCCCTGTTTCGTTCAGCCGCGTCTCCACTTCAGGACCGCTGAGCGTACCGCTCAACGACTTGTCTTCTCCGGTGGATTTATTCTCGGCAACGACCCCTCCGCGAGCGAGCACATGTTCAGGCTTTCCCTCAGGCGAAAGTTCGCTTTGAAGCCAATCCGACTTCATCGTGAACAGCGAATGCGGAGAATGGGATTCCATCGATGCACCGTTTTCGATGGTGGCTTTTGTCGGGCGGAAGGTTCCTGGCGCGAGGTCGGCACGGCCGCTTCCCCCCCGAAGCCATCCGTTGGCAGACGACATCTCGATGCCCTGTGAGACCGTGACCCAGTTTTCCTTTTGCTGAAAGACGGCGACGCCGGTGTGCAGGCTGCCGCCCTCAGTGAGCAGGATATCGGCCTGTTTCGAGAGCCGCAGCAATCCCGATTCGATGAAGTACTGCATCTCGCCTGCGGTGCCTGTCATGTGCCCGGGGCGCTCAAGACGCGTGGCGCCCGGCGAAGAGATCAAGTCCGTCCTGGAATCGTAATGCAGCTCCTCCGTGTAGGCGACGGTACCCGAGTCCAACTCGACACTGACATTGCCATCGCACCGCACCTTCGATTTTTCTTCACCCTCTTTGGAGGTGGAGTAGGTGCATTTGTCGCCATGGATATGCCGGTCCGGCTCGCCTTCCTTCTGGCTCAATACGAGAACATCGACATTACTTGCCAGGTTGCGGTTGTCTCTCAAGATCACTAATTCGGAGCCGTGAATGGAGAACTTACTCTTGCCGCCATCGTAACTGCGATAGGTGAAAGCACCGGTATGGACGGCAACATCCGGAGCCAAAGCCTCTCCCCCGAGCACTGGCGTTTCTGGCAGATCACGAGTCCGAGCCCAGTAGTTCCATGCAGCGACACTCACAAAGGCCACGATCACCGCAGGGAGAATTCCGGAAAGGATGCGTACCGCCCGATGAAAGGCTATTCGCTGCAAGCGCATCAAGGTCAGTATACAGGGGAGTCAGCCCTGAAAATGACAATTGAACATTGAACAATGAACAATGAACAAGCATTCTCCGTCTCATCCAGAGGGGACGGGTGCTTTGTCATTGTTCAATGTTCAATGTTCAATTGTCATTTTGGAAAACCCCGAAACTCTCGCCTACTTCTTCGCAAACCAGGCGTTCACGCCGGCTTCGAGCGCCTTCAGGTCAGGTCTTTTCTGCGCGATGACGACGGACTCGCGCCATTCCTGATCGAGGTTTCCCAGATTGACCGATGAGCCCACACGAACGAATAACGGTATCTGGTGCGGTGCGGCGTTGACCGTTACGGTTTGGCCGCCCGGGTAAATCGTGGCCGGGCTCCAGGCATCCCGCCACCGCGCACCCGACGGCAAGTAGACTTTTTGTTCGCGGACACCTTTTTCCCAAATCGGCGATACCACAAGGTCGGTCCCATAAAGATACGTCCACCAATTCTTCCACGCGTCGGGACGATTCGGATCTGCCACAAACAAGGGGCGCACGATCGGCATGCCGGTTCGATGCGCTTCCTGCGCGAGCCGGTAGCTGTAATCGGACAGCCGCTCATGCAGCCGCGCATAGAGGCGCCAGATCGCAATCAGCACATCGTCGTATTGCGGGGGTCGTGGTGCATTCCAAAAGGCCACATTGCGCGTCGGACCGACTTCCATGATCGGCGTGAATGCCGAAAACGCGAGCCAGCGGCCGCACACTTCCTGTTCCATCAATTGCTGGTTATACCCGCACGTGTCGGAACCCCAGTTCGGATAACCCATTACCGCAGCGCGCTGCACGGCAATGATCGACGCGCGCAGACCCTCTTGCGTGCCGCCAATGTCGCCGCCCCAGAACACGGCGTACGGCGCCGAGCCCGTGTAGCCCGCGCGCGGCATGACAATGAAATCCTCGCCGCGGTCCATGAACGCCTGAACCGGGCCGGGCAGCCCCTCGACAATGCGGCCCAGCACCCGCCGCCAACTTCGGTTCGTGATGTCTGGATTCTGCTCCGAGCCTGAGAGCGCGAACTCCTTTGCGATGATGCGCCGCGTCAGGATGATCCACGAGTAGTCGTAGCCCGTCGCGAGAATGTGCTGGAGCGCGCCGAGCGTGTCG
>Ga0134121_10004631_pt1 | contig 11239 bp, 8 predicted proteins | sample KB301_FD_96463 | JGI IMG/M metagenome (GOLD analysis project Ga0134121, IMG submission 96463) | Terrestrial soil microbial communities without Nitrogen fertilizer from Kellogg Biological Station, Michigan, USA - KB3-0-1 | ecosystem: Environmental > Terrestrial > Soil > Unclassified ...
ACCATGAGGTCGATTGCGCGTAAACGCCGCCGCCGCCGATTATCGCAATAAGAAAAGTCAGGAACGCTCTGAGAATTGTTTTTGTCGGCATGCGATCCCTCATCAGCTTAACCTCTCTTTCGACCAGTTGGTGCGCGTTTGCGCGCAACCGCTTTTTCTTGTTCGGACGTGAAGGCCTTTTGCGCAAGCGTGAGGTGTTCATTCATGGCGGCGGCTGCTTCTCGAGATTTGCGCGCCCGAATCAACCGGTAGATTCTTCGATGCAGTTCGGCGGATTGCTTCAGATCGGTCGCCCGCTCGACGGTTTCACGACGACTTTCGTACATTGCGGTCGAGACCATATTCATTAGGGCGCTCAAGATTTGATTGCCACTGGCGGCCGCCACCGCGCGATGAAAGCGAATGTCGTGAACGAGATACTCCTGCGGCTCATCGAGCGTGGCATACATCTCGGCAATTTCTTCCGCCATCAGGGCAAGATGCTCGTCCTTCGCATTCATGGCAGCGAGTTCAGCGAGCGCGCATTCCAAAACGTTGCGAGCCTCGAACATATCGTCGTAACTAAAACGATGCAGATCGGCGAGCGCTTGCAGGGACTCGCTTTTCAAAACCGGTGGCCCAGGCGCGATGTACGTGCCCGAGCCGTGTCGCGAATTGAGCACCCCGATGGCGGCGAGAAAGCGCAAGCCGTGGCGCAGGCTGGCGCGGCTAATGCCGAGGCGCTTGGCTAACTCTCTTTCCGATGGGAGTCGATCGCCCGGCTTTAGCTTGCCTTGCCGGATCATTTCCCGGATCTGATCGACGACCTGTTCAGCAACCACCCCGGCCGCGTCTGGTCTAACCACTTGGAATTCTTGTAAGCGAACAGGGTCGCTCTCATCCCTGACCATATTCCGGATCGCTTCCTTCTTTGCCATCGCCATTCGCCGCTCATTCTAACCGATTTGCTGAGGTAAAATGCAAGAGGATCTTTCAGGAAACACATTCTCATCTTCTTGACCTCGCTATCGCCACTATGCTAAAAAGCCGAAGAGTGGTCTGACCAATATCATGAGTTCATCTCTTGCGTCCGAAATGTCGATTGAGCGCCGAGCAGCCGGCGAAAGCGTCTGGCTGAGGCGAGGCGGGGCTGACGACCGCGCCGAGTTGAGGTCGTACACGCCTCACTCGCTCAGTTACGAAGTCCTTGAGTCGGAAGAAGCGGTCGGCCGCGCGATGCTGGATGAGATTGAAACCGCCGCGCGAAGCAAACCCGGCGAATTAACGATCGTGATTCTGGGCGGGCGCGGTGCTCAGGCTCTGCATCGCTTGATTGGTGAGAAGGCGAAGACCAGGGAACTGGATTATCTTCTCGGCCGATTGAATGTTTTTACGCAGGACGCGCTCGCACCGATGCGCATGGAGAATTCATTCAGTTTTGTGCGCGACTTTGAACGCCTGTTGGGCCGCGCGTTCTTTGAGAAAGTGAAAAGCTTCAACTCGATGCAAACCGGCGCATCGGATCTCGAAGCTGAAATGATTCGTTACGTTGACGCTTTGGAATCGGCAGGTGGCATCGACATTTTCTTTCTCGGACTTGGGCCCGAGGCGAATGCGGCATCGCACATTTGCTACATCAAGCCTGGCAGCGGCGCCGGCGCGAGGGACTTAGCCGGGTTGATCCCGATTTCGCAAAATATCGTCGAGCATCACATCAATAAGTTCAAAGCCGGTGGCGCAGCTGCGAACCAGGCGGATGAAATCGAATGTCGCAACGCCACTCACATTCTGACCCTTGGGCCCGCGGTGGTATTGGGCGCGAAACGAATCGTGCAGTCGATTGTTGACGCCGACACGGCCCCGGCCAAAGTTGAAAGTTTCGACCGCTTCATCAAAATGGAAATAGCCGACGAGGCCGAGACGCGCGCGCGGCAGCTTGATGAAAATCCCGGACTTTGGATTCGGCTCAATCCAAATGTGAGATCGCTGATTCTGCCCAATGTGCTGACACGATCAAAATTGAGGAGTATGGATTGATGAGCACAACACTCACTAAAGCCCCGATAAGCGACTACGCGATTATCGTCGACCGGCGCGACAACGTGGCTGTGGTCAAGACGGAAACGTTCGCCGGGCTTGAGGTCGCTTTGCCCGACGGCCGTGAAATGCGCGTCAAGGCTGCCGTGACGCCCGGTCATCGCTTCGCGACGCGGGCGATTCCCGCGGGCGAATTCGTGCTGCAATACGGTCAGCCGATCGGAACTTCGCTCGGGATCGAATGCGGCGATTGGATCACGCACGAAAACATGTCAGATGATGTGCCGGTTATTCGCGATCTGCCGCAGGATCTGCATACTTCGGCGCCTGAGTACATACCGGAAAAGGCCCGCGAAAACTTTATGGGGTTTCGCCGTCCGGATGGCCGTGTCGGCACGCGCAATTTTCTGCTGATTGTTCCCACCAGCATGTGCGCGAGTCACGAAGCGCAGCAGATTTCGATTATCTCTGAGTACACGCTCTGGAGCCGCCAGAAATTTCCGAACGTCGACGGCATCGTGGCAATTCCACACAACAAAGGTTGCGGCTGTCAGGACGGGTCGACGATCGACGTGATGTTGCGAACGCTTTCAAACTACGCCGATCATCCGAACGTCGGCGGCGTAATCCTGATCGATCTGGGCTGCGAAAAAACGAACCTGTCGTTGGTCGAAGAGTATCTGCTCAAGCGCGACAAGCCCTTTGATAAACCGGTTGCGAAAATTGGCATTCAGGAAGTTGGCGGCACGCAAGCCGCGATCGCGCAGGGCTTAAAAGAAGTCGAGGGCATGTTGCCGGAAGTTAATCGCGCGACGCGCGAGGAAGTTGGGGTCAGCGAATTGGTGCTGGGTGTGAAATGCGGCGGCTCGGATGGCTTCTCCGGAATTTCGGCAAACCCGTCGCTGGGGCGCGCGGCAGATTTGCTGGTGCGCTCAGGCGGGACCGTTTTGATCACTGAAGTGCCGGAGTTCTGCGGGGCAGAGCACATTCTTGCGAATCGCGCGAAGGACTTCGAAACAGGCAAGGCTGTCTATGAACTAGTTGATTGGTACAAAGACTTCGCTTCCAAATTCGGGGCCGTGCTTAATCAAAATCCGAGCACGGGAAACAAAGCCGGTGGCTTGCTTAACATCACCATCAAATCACTCGGCGCGATCGCGAAGGCCGGCACGACTCGTGTCGAAGGCGTCGTTGGTTATGCGGAGACTCCGAAGCATCGCGGGCTGAATTTGATGCAAGGGCCCGGTTACGATCAGGAGTCGACTCCTGGCCTGGTGGCCGCGGGAGCTACGGTGATCGTCTTTACGACTGGGCGCGGCACGACGATCGGGAATGCAATTGCGCCGGTGTTGAAGTTGGCTTCGAACTCGTCCGTGTTCGAGCGAATGAACAACGATCTTGACTTATCAGCGGGCGGCGTAATCGACGGAACGGAATCAATCGACGAAGTCGGCCGTCGCGTCTTCGCACAAGTCGTCAAAGTTGCGAGCGGGGAAGAACTGGCGAAGGCTGAAATCCACAAGCACCGCGAGTTCCAGTTCTGGGCCGAACAAACCGTATCTTTGTAGCAGAAGGTCGGGCCCCCGAGCTGTAGCGGGCGGATCAAGAAATACAAGTTGATTCATAATCGCCCCGCTAATCCGGGACTCTGTCAAAACAATCGTCGAGAATAATGAGCTGCGCTGCACTGGATCTTACCGGCGAGTTCCTTGTAGTCGACTGAGGGTTTCTCGCGAGTGAACCAATAGCCATTGGACAGCCCATGAACGAAATCGGCAAAGCAGTAGAGGAAGTAGCTCTTCCTAAATCACAGTCAACCGTCGCGCCGCCGCAGTCTGCAGGCGTTAGCGCAATTGGAGCCCTCGATGCCGCGTTGGGAGTTCAGACGCGAGTCGGAAGCGTTCGCTGGACGATCTGCGGCCTGCTCTTTTTTGCGGCGACTATCAACTATCTCGATCGGCAAGTCATCGCCACGCTGAAAGACACGCTGCAGCAGGCTCACGTTTGGGACGAGATCGGATACAGCTGGGTGGTCTTCGCGTTCCAGACCGCGTATGCGATCGGACTGCTCGTCGCGGGGCGCGCGATGGATTGGCTCGGAACACGCAAGGGTTTCTCTCTTTCAGTTCTTATTTGGAGCATCGCGGCAATGGCACACGCGCTGGTGAGCACCGTCACTGGCTTCAGTGCGGCGCGCTTTGCACTCGGACTAGGTGAAGCAGGAAACTTTCCCGCATCAATCAAAACCGTCGCCGAATGGTTTCCGAGAAAGGAGCGTGCTCTCGCTACTGGAATTTTCAATGCGGGAACCAACGTGGGCGTGTTGGTCGCTGCCGTGACCGTCCCCTGGCTTACGATCTCATACGGTTGGAAATGGACGTTCATAGTTACCGGGTTGACCGGCTTCGTTTGGCTGACACTGTGGTTGTCCTTCTATCGAAGGCCGGAAGAACATCCGCGACTCTCGGCGAGGGAACTCAGTTACATTCGCAGCGATCCGCCTGAAGTCAAATCGCGTGTTCCGTGGAAGCGTCTGCTTCCTTATCGTCAAACGTGGGCGTTTGCTATGGCCAAATTCATGACGGATCCGATCTGGTGGATCTATCTGTTTTGGTTGCCGGATTTTTTAAAGAAGAGTTATGGCATCGATCTGAAGAGTGTCGGGCTGCCGCTCGTCATCGTCTATTTGATGGCTGATGCCGGAAGCGTCGCGGGCGGGTGGCTATCGGGTTCGTTAATTAAGCGCGGCGTTAGCATTAATCGCGCGCGCAAGACCGCAATGCTTATTTGCGCATTGGCCGTCGTGCCGGTCGTGTTTGCGGCGCAGGCTTCGAATGTGTGGATCGCGGTGCTATTGGTTGGTTTGGCGGCGGCTGCGCATCAGGGGTGGTCGGCTAATCTCTTCACCACGACTTCCGACATGTTTCCACGACAGGCGATTGGATCCGTCGTGGGCATTGGCGGAATGGCCGGTGCGATTGGCGGAATGTTGATTTCGAAAATCGTCGGTTACATTCTGCAGTCGACCGGAAGCTACGTCCCGATTTTCATAATTGCCGGCAGCGCCTACTTGCTCGCGCTATTGATTATTCACTTGCTCGCACCGAAGTTACAGCCTGCTCTGCTCTTCAACTCTGAAAATCTTAATCCTGCGCAATGAACGAAGTGCTCCCAACTCACGTGCGTGCCGGGAGCCATCACTGATCGCGCAGCCTGCCTAAAGCGATAGCGATTAGCTATTGAGTCGCGGCCGCAGCAGAAAACTTGAAGACAGTTGTGTGCCGATATTCCTCGCCGGGTGTCAGCACGGTGGACGGAAAATTCGGATGATTGGGCGAGTCAGGAAAATGGTGCGGCTCAAGACAGCAGCCTGAATGCTTCACGTAAGCGCGGCCGCCTTTGCCGGTGACGGCGCCGTCCAGGAAATTGCCCGAATAGAAGTGCATGCCGGGTTGCGTCGTTAACACTTCCGTGACGCGGCCAGTTGCCGGTTCGTAAATGCTTGCCGCGGTTCTCAAGGTTCCGAGTTTGCCGCGCAGCACAAAGTTGTGATCGTAGCCGCAGGCAATTTGCAACTGTTCATAACTCTGATCGATTCGCGCGCCAATCGCTTGGCTTGAAGTGAAATCCATCGGCGTCTCGCTCACCGGTCTGATCTCGCCCGTCGGAATCAATCTGATATCCATTGGAGTGAATGCGTCGGCGTTGATTTGCAGTTTGTGATCGAGAACCGTTCCGTCTCCCGCGAGATTGAAATAAGAATGATTCGTTAGATTGACGATCGTGTCACGATCCGTGGTTGCGACATATTCAATTCGTAGTTCGTTCGCGTCATTGAGAGTGTACGTCACGAAGACTTCAAGATTTCCGGGATAGTTCTCTTCGCCGTCCTGACTGAAATATTTGAGCTGGAAGCCATCGTTAGTCTCTTTTGCAGCCCATACTACTTTGTCGAAACCCTTGACACCGCCGTGGAGATGGTTCTCTCCGTTGTTGGTTGCGAGCTGATAGTCGATGCCGTTCAACGAGAATCTGCCGCCGGCGATCCGGTTTGCATATCGTCCGACCAGCGCGCCGAAATATCTCGAACGATTCAAATACCCTTCGAGCGAATTGTGACCCAATACCACGTCACCGACCGTGCCCTGCCGGTCAGGAACATCGATCCCGACAATGACGGCACCATAGTTGATGAACCTGACTTTCATCCCCGCATTGTTCGCGAGAGTGAAAAGGCAGACTTCCTGGCCATCGCACATTGTTCCGAATCGTTCACTTGTAATATTCATGACGGAATTGCCCGGCGTGCCAATCATTTGTCTAATCGAGGCGAATTCTTTTTTGGTCGTGTCCTATCAGTGCGTTGTTCACAGCGTTCTGGTCTGCGTTTGTTCAATGCTACGGAATCTTTCAAGAAGAATACTCGAAGATCATGAAGATAGTCTCGGTAATATTGCCTTTCTTCCTTGTTTGTCGTTGTAGGGGCATTCCGATACTTGAGGCTCCTATGGCTGTGGCGAATAGCGGCAGCGAGTTTTTTGACTTCTGCTCCCAGGTGTTGCCCTGCTCATAGAGGTCCATGGAGCCACACACGTTCACTACCGTAAAAATTCGGAAAAAACTTCTTAACCTCATCTCGCTTTATTTTCTGGTTACGGCTCGTTGTGCAATACTTCGGCGTATGGATCGTCCACCAGGACCAGACGGTTTTCCTCTTTCGCAATCCGATCGAAACTATGATACCCAACTCCTGCTTAACGACTACCTATTGACTGAAGAGATACTTGATCCCGAACGCTTTTCGCCTGATCCAAAATGGAGAAAACTTCCCAAGCGTGAAACTATCGACCTAATTGAAGCCGTGCTGCGACGACTCGCGTGGCTTCACGAACACGACGCTGAACTCAGCAATGCACACCTCACGCGTCTCAAACTAATAAAGTTGCTGCGCGTCTTCTACGTGAGGAAACTGCCTTGCAACGAAACCGATCTGCGAATGATGCTTGATCTCACCGTTCCGCTGTTCGACCTGATTGCTCCTGACGGTCCCGTAGATTATGTGATGGAATATGTTAAAGAGCATGATCTCACTCCCGAGCTTTGTCGTTCGTTACATGAATTCCAGGAGAACCTCGTTCAGCAGGGCTCAGTCGCCGGCATGCAGTCGTTGCGACAGCGTTTGCATACGCTCCTGTGGATGGATGAATGGGAGCCGCTGAATCCCGCGCGCTGTTGGAGCGAATCTATCCGGCGTGATTTCCGGACCATGAGCGGCGAGCGGCGAGAAAACTGGCGGCGACTGCTGAAACATATTCGCGGCAACGCACCGGTAAATATGCCCGGCAGCTGGGCGCGTGAGGCCGAACAGCGTCTGGCGGCTGTTGGCGTTAATGATTTTTCCGAGCAACTGTCACTGTGGTTTGCTCCGTTTCGATCGGGGCAGCCGCTGCCACTTTCGATAGCCGGCAGTCACATTTTGAAAGGTTTAATCTGGTATGCCGCCCTGAGTCGTGACGAGAAGGCCAGGCAAGCTGCTCTGGGACTTCTGGATGTTAAGTGGAAGCAGAAGAAAAACACAGCAAAGTCAATGATCGCTTTGGAGGTCTTCGGTATATCGAAGCAGGAATTGTTGTCGCGCAACCTCATCAGCGAAGTGACCACTGCGCCACCGCAAATTTGGGAGAGGGTCCTGGAGGTACTCAAATCTCCAATGGCTGGCACCCACATCGTATCTGAGCCGGACAGCGATCTGATTGTCGTCCAGGGACAACTACATTTTTATCGTCTCTTTCGATCAACCGGAAGGATCGAACGCGTGACCGACAATACTGTGCTGGAGTTGAACTGGCCGGCCATTCCAGATGACTTCCGAATCCGTCTGCAACGTCATTCCAATTCCGCTGAGCAGCTGCATCTGCGGGCGACGATGCTCATGTATGATTCGATCTATGGGAAATACTTTAACCCCGAGGGAAGCGGGCTATGATTGATAGCAGTAACCGGTAACGAAGTCTTAAACCACCATACGCGTTGCTGGGCATTTGCGAAGGCTTTAACGTCAGAACTAGTGCTCGTCAAGTGACAGTGAATTGCCGGTATATTTGATCCTGCTCAACTTTGGCTGAAAGTTTTTGTTCGCTTCCGTAGGCCTTTGGAATAAGCGCTCCAGCACGGGTTGTCCTGCCGTACCCAAGTAGTAAGCCTGATGAATGGCTTGCGGCTCGTCAAAAGCTTGATCCGACAGCAGGTCGTCCCGCGCCTTGGTATTTTCTGCGCAAGGGAAACCTGGCGGAGCCGCCCTCAGCCGGAAAAACCTTGAGGGGAGAGTCCATACGGTTGTAGAATCGCTTTCCCAAAAGCACAAAGGATTTCAGTCAGAAAGGACATATCCATGCGATTTTCACGACTCTTCCTGATGCTGGTTGCGGCCGGCGTGACCTTGATCGCTTTTCAGAAAACTATTTTGGCTCAAACTCCGCAGCCGCCTCCCAGACACGTTCACTATATTGAACCTGTGCAACAAACAAAGTCCCCTACCGGCGCCATCGCACCGCGCCTGCAGAAGCTCGGCACCCACACATTTCCCGTATCGACCAGGAACGCGCAGGCGCAGCTCTTCATGAATCAGGGTTTGAATCTGTCGTATGCGTTCAATCACGCGGAAGCGGGTCGCGCGTACAGAGAGGCGGAGCGCCTGGATCCTGATCTTGCGATAGCATACTGGGGCGAGGCGCTCGCGCTCGGGCCGAACATCAATGCGCCCATGGATCCAGCCAGCGAGCCGAAGGCGCTTGCAGTAATTCAAAAAGCTGTCACGCTCAAGTCAAAAGCATCTCCACGCGAGCAGGCGTTGGTCGATGCGCTAACCCAGCGCTATTCCGGACGCGCCGAAGATCGCAAAGCCCGTGATCGGGCGTACGCCGACGCCATGCGTGAAGTGCATCTGCGCTTTCCCGACGATCAGGACATCGCCATGCTCTACGTTGAATCCGTGATGGACCTGCGGCCCTGGGGTTACTGGACGCGAGATGGCACGCCTTACGAGAGAACCGCGGAAATCGTGGCGCTGACTGAAAAAATCATCGCGCTCAATCCGCAGCATCCGGGGGCGCTGCATCTCTACATTCACCTGATGGAAGCGTACCAAGCGGAAAAGGCTGAGGCGGCTGCCGATCGTCTGCAAACACTGATGCCCGCCGCGGGTCATATGGTGCACATGCCCGCGCATATCTACCAGCGCGTGGGCCGTTATGCCGACGCCGCGAAGAGCAATGAACTCGCCATCGCGGCCGACGAAGATTACATCTCGCAGTGTCAGGCGCAGGGGCTTTATCCGATGGCTTATTATCCCCACAACCTGCACTTCCTCTGGTTTGCGGCGACGGCTGACGGCCGCAGCGCGGTGGCAATCGCGGCGGCGCGGAAAGCGGCTTCAAGAGTTGACGATGAAACTCTAAAGGCAGTTCCGCTGCTGGCCGGCTTTCGGGTTGTGCCTTATTACGCGCTGACGCGTTTCGGAAAGTGGGACGAGATGTTGCGCGAGCCTGAGCCGCCGCCGACAAGCGCGTATCTCCGCGGCATGTGGCATTACGCGCGCGGCACAGCCTTCCTCGGCAAAGGACAGACTGATTCGGCCGATCAGGAATTCGCGAAGTTGGACGAGATAATGACGGATAAGTCGCTGGATCAACCGCTGTTTTCGCCGAACACCGGGCTCATGGTGCTTTCAATTGCGAGAGAAGTTCTGGCCGGTGAGATTGGCGCGGCGAAAAAGAGTTATGACCCGGCGATCGCGCATCTCGAGCGCGCCGTGCGACTGGAAGACGCTCTGGTGTACACCGAGCCGGCCGAGTTCCACTTCCCACCGCGCCAGGCGCTCGGCGCAGTGCTGCTGGAAGCGAACCGGCCCGCCGAAGCCGAGACTGTCTACTGGGAGGATCTGAAGCGCAATCGCGAGAACGGCTGGTCGCTGTTTGGCTTGATGCAAGCGCTCAAGGCCGAAGGTAAGAATGAAGACGCAGCACTGGTCGAGTCGCGCTACAAGAAGGCGTGGGCCCGGGCTGACGTTAAGCTGACCTCATCGCGCTTCGGACAATAAAGCATTGATTTGGGGTCAAGGCTGCGATTGTGATTCAGGCCCGAAGGGCCGTTATGCAGTAGCCCCGACCGTGAGGCTGGGGTAGGGATTTCTTAGAATGTTGGCGAGGTCCGAAAGACCGGCATGAATTCATGTCGGCCCTTTGGGCCTCGGTTCTTAATTGCAATCGGTTCCCCGACCTGACGGTCGGGGCTATTGCATGACGGCCCTTCGGGCCTCAATTTTCGACATCCATTTCCAGCATCATTAGAAAACATTTCCAGCATCATTAGAAAAAAGATCGCCTCTCGGAAGTGGCTACGCCGTTTCCGAGAGGCGAAAAGTTTTTCAGTAGTTCAAGGGCTATAAACGTCTGGTGGTGATGTCCCAATAGTGTGTTGCTATGCCGGGGCACTAGCCCGACCGTCAGGGAGGGCTCGCGGAGCGAACCCCTAAGAGAGCCCTCCCTGACGGGGCTAATGCCCGCTCCGCGCGATGTATCAAACAAAATGCAAAGAAGTGGTACTATCCCGGGCCGATAGCTCGAACAGAAACAAACGAGGAACTGAATAATGGCAAAGCCTTCGAAATTCGCGCACGTTGTATACAGCACGCGTCGCTTTGAGGAAATGGTCGACTGGTATCAGAAAGTCTTTGAGGCGACAGTGGCCTATCAAAATCCGGCGTTCGCTTTTCTCACCTATGATGACGAGCATCATCGTTTCGCTTTCGCGAACTTGTCGCTGCTGAGTCCTTCGAGCGCCCCACCACCGCGCGGAAAGGAAGGGGTAAATCACGTCGCTTACACCTATGCGAATCTGGGAGATCTGCTGGCGACTTACGAGCGGCTCAAAGAGATGGGTGTTCTTCCGTACTGGCGCATCCATCATGGGATCACCCTGTCGCTCTATTACCAGGACCCGGACGGAAATCGCATGGAGTTTCAAGTTGATGCTTGTAGTGTGGCAGAGGCAAATGCCTACATGCGAACTGAAGCCTTTGCTGCGAACCCAGCCGGCGTAGAAATTGATCCCGAGAGTTTGCTGGCCCAGTACCGCAGCGGCGTGCCCGAGCAACAACTAATGTCGATGCCTGTTGGTCCGGCGTCGCCAATCCCTGAGGCGCATGGAATGAGCTGATGAATCA
>Ga0134121_10004632_pt1 | contig 11239 bp, 19 predicted proteins | sample KB301_FD_96463 | JGI IMG/M metagenome (GOLD analysis project Ga0134121, IMG submission 96463) | Terrestrial soil microbial communities without Nitrogen fertilizer from Kellogg Biological Station, Michigan, USA - KB3-0-1 | ecosystem: Environmental > Terrestrial > Soil > Unclassified ...
ATTGCCGAGCACCACGATGTCGTGTTTGGCCTTCTTGATGATCCCGCGCTTGTGCATCACTTCCGGCGTGATCTCAGTATTCGCATCAAAACTGCGGTCGAGCGCTTCTAAACTAACCTCGATCCAGTGCTTCTTGAAGATATTTGTGAAGCCGCGTTTCGGCAGCCGCCGGTGCAGAGGCATCTGACCGCCTTCGAAACCGGTCTTCGACGAGTATCCCGAGCGAGACTTCTGACCTTTGTGACCGCGACCGGCAGTCTTGCCGAGACCGGTGCCGGGTCCGCGACCGAGACGCTTCTTTTTGTGCGTCGATCCTTTGGCGGGACGGAGATTGTTTAGGCTTAGAGTCATCTTAATACCATTTATCATTTACCATTTGTCATTTGTCATTGATGAATTTGGTCATTTCTGAAGTAATCGCACGTCGATCAAATTCATCAATGACAAATCTCAAATGACAAATGGCAAATAATCTTTTGGGCGACTATTCAATAATCCTTATCAAATGCGGAACCTTCGCCACCGCGCCCCGCATCGAAGGTGTGTCTGGCCGCTCGACGACTTGATTCAGTTTGCGCAAGCCGAGGCTGCGCACGATTTCTTTCTGCGTCTTCGAAAACGCAATCGTGCTGCGATAGTACTGGATCTTGATCTTAGCCGCGTCGGCGTTGGTTTTCTTCTTCGTCACCATAATTCAAAACTAAAAACTCAAAACTGAAAACTGTTTTTTAGAGTTCTTCGACCTGCTTACCGCGAAGACGCGCCACTTCAAAAGGATCTTTCATTTTCAACAGGCCATCGAAAGTTGCGCGCACAACGTTGTGCGGATTTGTCGATCCCAAAACCTTGGTGCGCACGTCGCGCACGCCCGCGGCTTGCATGACCGCCCGCACCGCGCCTCCGGCAATGACGCCGGTTCCTTCAGAAGCCGGCTTCATCATGACGCGGCCGGCTCCAAATCGCCCGATCAGTTGATGCGGCAGAGTGTTTTCGATCAGCGGCACGCGTATCAGGTTTTTCTTCGCAGCCTCTACCGCCTTCTTGATTGCCAGCGGAACTTCGCGCGCCTTGCCGGTACCGAAACCAACGTGACCACCTTCATCGCCCACGACTACGAGCGCGGCGAACGAAAGGTTCTTGCCGCCCTTCACCACCTTGGTCACGCGGTTGATCGAGATGACCTGATCTTTAAGATCCAAACCCTGCGCCGTAATTCTCTGTTTCGGTTGTCTCATTTATTGTTCTTTCGCTCTACGCAGCCTGATCACCAGTGTCTCCAGTGTCGCCTGATTCAGCCTTCTCCGGTTTAGAACTGGCTTCGGGCTCCTTGGCTTCTTTCGGAGCTGCCTCTTTCCTGGCCTTTGGCTTTGCACCAGCTTTGCCGTCGCCAGACTCTGCAGTCGCGCCTTTCGCCGCGGCTTCTTTCTTAGTCTTGGCCTTCGGCTCTTTCTGCTTGCCCTTAGCCTTATCCGGCTCGGCTGCCGCAGCTTCAGGCTTTTCGGCCTCGACTGCTTCCGCTTCAACCACTTCGTTCTTGTTGAGTCCCGCCGCGCGCGCCGCATCGGTCAAAGCCTTCACGCGGCCGTGATAAAGATACCCGCCACGATCAAAGACCACGCTCTCGACTCCGGCTGCCAACGCACGCTCGGCAATCGTCTGGCCGATCTTCTTCGCTGCGTCGATATTGCCGCCACTCTTCACGCCCAAACTCTTCTCGGTCGTCGAAGCTGACGCGATGGTCTTCGCTTTTTCATCGTCGATGAGCTGTGCGTAGATATGATTGAGACTGCGGTAAACCGCCAGTCGCGGGCGCGCAGTCGTGCCGCGCACCTTGCGACGAATGCGGCCGTGGACTGCCGTTCTTACTTCTGCTCTGTTTCGATTAGCCATTGCTTCGTGAATCGTTAATCGTGAATCGTAAATAGAATTCCTATTCACGATTTACGATTTACTATTTACCGGTTTTACCCGGCTTCAATTTCAATTGGACGTCAGCATAACGCACGCCCTTGCCCTTGTACGCATCGGGCTTACGCAGCTTATGCATTTCAGCGCAGACCTGCCCCAGCTTCTGCTTATCGATGCCCGACAAGGTTAAAGTCGTTTGATACTGCTGAATGCTTCCCTTGGTCGTCAGACGTTCCGCCTTCGCTTCGATTCCTTCCGGCAGAGGGAATTCGATCGGGTGCGAATAGCCAAGCGCGAAAACGATCTTCTTTCCCTGGACGTCGGCCTTGTAACCAACGCCGACAATGTCCATCTGCCTGGAAAAGCCTTCGGTCACGCCGACAATCGCGTTGTTCGCCAGCGCGCGCGCCAGCCCATGCAGCGCCGCCTGCTCTTTCGAGGTACGCTCCGCCACCAGCGATTCGTTCTCCTGCTTGAAAGAGATCCCTTCAGGAATCGGAGTCTTCAACACGCCCTTCGCGCCCTTCACCTCGAGTTCGCGATCCTTGATCGTAACGGTGACGCCTTTGGGAATTGTTATCGGTTTTTTTCCAATGCGAGACATAACAAACTCAACTATGAATTCGGAACGATGAATGATGAACCGTCTTTTATTTCGCGTTCATCGTTCATGGTTCATCGTTGCTAATAGACTTCTGCCAGCACTTCGCCGCCGATGTTTTCCTTCCGCGCCGTCTTGCCACTCATCAAACCCCGCGAAGTCGAAACTATGTTGATGCCATAGCCGCCGAGCACGCGCGGAATCTGATGCGAGCCGACGTACACCCTGCGACCGGGACGCGATACGCGCGCCACGTGCGTGATCGAAGAAGTTCCGCGCGCGTCGTAGCGCAAAAAGATGCGCAGCATTTTCTTCGCGCCTTCTCCCTTGAGGACGAAGTTATTGATATAGCCTTCCTCTTTCAGGATGCGCGCGATTTCCAGCTTCAACTTTGACGCCGGAATGTCCACGCGCGAATGCTTGGCCGAGACCGCATTACGAATTCGCGCCAACATGTCGGCAATAGGATCAGTCATTCCTTAAACTCCAAATCGTCAGTTGTCAGTGGTCAGTGGTTTCGGTCGCCAGGCAACAACTGACGACTGACTACTAACCACCGACGCTCTACCAGCTTGATTTCACGACGCCCGGAATTTGTCCGGCTAGCGCCAGTTCGCGAAAACAGATACGGCACAAGTGAAACTTGCGCAGGTACGCCCGGGGCCGGCCACATCGCCGGCAACGGGTATATCCGCGCGACGAGAACTTCGGCTTGCGATTAGCTTTCGCGATTAATGATTTTTTTGCCATATAACCTCAGTAACAAGTGATCAGTTCGCCTTCGTGACTTGTCACTTGTCACTCGTAACTTGTCACTGCCTAAAGGGCATTCCCAAACTCTTCAGAAGCGCTCGCGCCTGATCGTCATTGCGAGCGGTGGTCACAATTGAGATGTTCATGCCGCGCAGCTTATCGACTTTGTTAAAGTCGATCTCCGGAAAGATCAGCTGCTCGCGAATTCCGATCGTATAGTTGCCGCGCCCGTCGAAGGCCTTCGGCGACACGCCGCGAAAGTCTCTCACGCGCGGGAGAGCCACCGAAATCAGCCGGTCAAAGAACTCGTACATTCGCTCGCCGCGCAGTGTCACCATCACGCCGATCGGCATTCCCTGGCGCAGCTTGAAGCTCGCGATCGATTTCTTTGCCTTGGTAATCACCGGTTTCTGTCCGGCGATCGAAGTCAGTTCGGTTACCGCCGTATCCAGCACCTTCGCATTCGCGATCGCTTCGCCCATGCCCATGTTCAGGACAATTTTATCGAGGCGCGGCACCGCCATCGGGTTCTCAATGCCGAACTCCTTTGCCAGCGACGGCGCGATTTCCTTTTGATAACGCTCTTTAAGTCTTGCCATGTTCGTTAATCGTGAATCGAAAATCGTGAATAGTTCGCTTAATTACCTCGTCTATTTACGATTTACGATTCACTATTTACTTTTCTATCGTGTGGCCACTTGCGGTCGCCACTCTGAATTTCGTCCCGTCGTCGTTCTTCTGATAACCCACCCGCGAGGCCTTGCCCGATTGCGGATCAACGATCTGCACATTCGAAATATCAATCCAGGACTCTTTGTCGATGATGCCGCCGCCTCGATTGCCCGCAGCTTTCTGGTGACGCTTGATCACGCCGGCGCCTTCCACCTTCAACTTGCCTTTGGTGGGCGCCACCGCGAGTACCCGGCCGCGCTTTCCCTTGTCGCGGCCCGCGACCACGATCACCTGATCGTTCTTCTTAATCTTTGCTCTCTTCGTTCCCTTCAAAGCTTTCCCTCAACGCGGCGCTTAGATTACTTCCGGCGCCAGCGAAACGATTTTCATATAGTTCTTGTCGCGCAGCTCACGAGCTACGGGTCCGAACACGCGCGTCCCGATCGGTGTTCCGTCTTCCTTGATCAGCACCGCGGCGTTCTGATCGAACCGGATATAAGTTCCGTCGCGGCGGCGAACTTCTTTGCGCGTCCTCACGATGACGGCATCCTGCACAGTGCCCTTCTTGATCGTGCCGTCGGGCGAGGCTTCCTTCACGGTGACCTTGATGCGATCGCCGAGACTGGCAATCGCGCCCGTCGAGCCGCCGATACCCATGATCATCTCGACGCGTCGTGCCCCCGAATTGTCAGCGACCTCAAGCGAGGTCATCATTTGAATCATTGTCTGCTCACTTCGTTCGCGGAGCCGGGAGTCAGGAGTCGCGAGCCGGCAGTGTATTTTCCGGCCCCTGGCTCCTGGCTCCGGTCTCCTGTTTTATTTCGCCGCCTTCTGCACAATTTCAACTACGCGCCAACGCTTCCTGGTCGACAGCGGTCGCGTTTCGACGATGCGCACGCGATCGCCAACCGTCGCGCCGAGTTCGTCATGCGCCATGAACTTCGAAGTGCGGCGCACGTACCGCCGATACTTCCGATGGAGCACCTTTCGATCAACCCGCACGACCACGGTCTTCTGCATCTTGTCGGACGATACGGTGCCGACTTTTTGCACGCGATTACCGCGACGACCCTTGACCACCGGGCCTTTTGATTCCGCTTCGCTCGCGGCCGGCGCTACCGAGGACTCGCTGGCCGCCGGTGCGACTTCAACTGGCGCAGTCTGCGCTTCGGGTGCGGCCGATTCAGCTATTGGCTGCTCAGTCACCGGCGCTTCTGCTGCAGTTTCCGGCGCGACGGGCGCGTCAGTCGGTTCATCTTTCTTTTTTCTTCTAAACATTTATTTCGGTACGCACGCCTCTCGCGTGCTTAATCGGTACGCACGCGTCTCGCGTGCCGGCACTCCCGAGGAGCGCGCGCCTTGTCTATTTACCCGCAGCAATCTCGCGCTGCCGTTTTTCGGTGCGAATGCGCGCCATCGATTTCTTTTCCTGGCGCATCTTCTTGATCGCATCGACTTCGCCGAGCGCCAACTTAAAGTTCAAGCGAAACAGCGACTCTTTCAGACGATCCGCTTCCGCCGCGAGATCTTCATCCGCCATATCGCGATACTTATCAACTTCTTCCCGTTGCTTCATCGTTCGCTTCGCTCACTCTGAGTTTTCAGTTTTGAGTTTTCAGTTTTGAGTAAGCGGCTGAAAACTGTGAACTGCAAACTGCAAACTTATATCGCGCCTCCCTCTTGTTCTGCGCGAGTCACAAACTTCGTCTTAACCGGCAGCTTCTGGGCCGCTAGTTTCATCGCTTCCCGAGCCGTCTTTTCATCCACGCCTTCAATCTCGTAAAGAATGCGGCCCGGCTTTACCACAGCCACCCAATACTCAGGAGCGCCTTTGCCTTTGCCCATACGAGTTTCGGCCGGCTTCTTGGTCACCGGTTTATCGGGAAACATCCGAATCCAAATTTTGCCGCCGCGCTTGATGTGACGCGTCATGGCAATACGAGCGGCCTCGATCTGCCGATCAGTGATCCACGCCGCCTCCAGCGTCTTCAATCCATACTCGCCAAAGCTAATCGCACTGCCGCGCGTCGCGACACCGGTCATGCGGCCGCGCATCTGCTTGCGATGCTTAACTTTTTTTGGCATCAACATAGCTTTTTCTCAAATCCTCGACCTGAGATCTCAAATTTCAAATCTGAAATCTCAAAGCTCGCAAACTATTCCTGCGGCCTTTCCCGGCGCGGACGCGGCCGGGCGCGACCTTCGCGCGGACGCGGCGTGTCATTAATCGGATCCGTTCCGGTGCCGCGCGCCATGGCCGCTTTCGCATCCAGAATCACTCCGCGATAAATCCAAACCTTGACGCCGATCACTCCGAACGTCGTGTGCGCTTCCGCGAATCCGTAATCAACATCGGAACGCAGAGTATGCAGCGGCAGCTGCCCTTGGAGATGCCACTCGCTGCGGGCGATTTCGGCGCCGTTCAAACGGCCGCTGACTTTCACCTTGATTCCCTGCGCGCCGAAGCGCAGGGACTCTTCGACGGCCTTGCGCATCGCGCGCCGAAAAGCAATTCGTTTTTCGAGCTGGGCCGCAATCTTTTCCGCCTGCAACTGCGCGTTCAGTTCCGGCTTGTGAATCTCCTGAATTGACACGAGCACTTCCCGGCCCGTGCGCGAGGAGATGTCCGCCTTGAGCTTGTCGATCTCGGAACCCTTCCGGCCAATGATGATGCCCGGGCGCGAAGTGTAGATGATGATCTTCAAGCGATTAGCCGCGCGTTCGACATCGACGTGCGAGACGCCGGCGCCGGCAAAGCGGTGCTTCAGATCACGCTTCAGCTTCAGGTCCTCGATTAGGAAATCACCAAACTGCCGCTTCGCAAACCAGTGCGAATGCCAGTCCTTGTTGTAGCCGAGGCGAAAGCCGTATGGATGAACTTTTTGGCCCAAACTTTACTCCTCTTTAGAACCCGAACCTTTTGGAATCTGGAATCCGGAATTTCAAATCTGAAATTCGAAATCCCACGCTCTACTCTTCCTTCTTCTTCCTTCTCAACGCGCTGCCTAACTTCGAAGCTGCTTTCTTAGCTCCACCCTTTTTCGCAGCCGGCTTGTCCGGCGCTTCACTTACCTCTGTCGCAGCAGTTTCGGGCTTCGCCGCGCGCTTCATTCTCGGCGCTGCGGCCGCGCCACCGCGCTTCGCGCTCTTGCTCGCTGTCGGTATCCCTTCAGACTTCCCGTCCGTTTTCGCTGCATCCTTCTCATCGCTGGAAAGCAGGATGGTCACGTGACAGAAGTGGCGGCGCTCTTTGTAAGCGCGACCCTGCGGCGCAGGTCTCATGCGACGACGATTCTTGGTCGGACCCTGATCGATGTAGGCGGCCTTCAACCAGAGATCATCCGGATCGACCGAGACATTAGCTTTCTCAGCCGCTTCGTTCGCGTTGGCAATCGCCGACTTGACGCATTTTTCAATGCCCAGCGCGGCGCGCTTGTTCGAATAGCGCAGTATTGCCAGCGCCTGGTTCACGTTTTTGCCGCGGATCATGTCAATGACCAGCCGCGCTTTTTGCGGCGACCCGCGTAGGTATTTTGCACTCGCTCTTGCTTCCATGATTAGTGAATCGTCAATCGTGAATCGTAAATAGAAGTTACCGTTTTCTCAGCACCGTGCTTCTCAACAAAGAGACCTATTCACGATTTACTATTTACTATTTACGGCTCTCCTATGCGGCCGGTGCCGGAGCGCTGCCAGCGGCCGGCGACACCTTCGCAGTCTTCTCTGCTTTCTCAGCCTTTGTTCCTGAGTGGCCCTTGAATGTTCGTGTCGGCGCAAACTCACCCAGCTTGTGACCGACCATGTTCTCAGTGACGTAGATCGGAATGTGGCGCTTGCCGTTGTGCACACCAAAGGTCAGGCCAACCATGTCAGGCGTAATCGTCGAACGGCGCGACCACGTCTTGATTACTTGCGGCCGTTGCCCGCCCGAACGGACACGCTCGACCATCTTGCGAATACCCTTGTCGATCCAGGGACCTTTTTTAACTGAACGTGGCATAGATTAATTTTTCATTGATTCATTTTTTCATTGATGCAATGGATCAATAATTCAATGATTCAATTACTTAACTCTCCGATCTCTAACGATCATCTTCTTGGTGCGCTTGTTGTGGCGCGTCTTGTAACCGCGCGTCGGTTGGCCCCACGGCGTTACCGGATTTCTTCCACCGGAAGTCTTGCCTTCACCGCCGCCGTGCGGGTGATCGACCGGATTCATCGCCACGCCGCGCACGTGCGGGCGAATGCCTTTCCAACGCGAACGACCTGCTTTGCCGAGCGAAACGTTCTCATGCTCGACATTGCCAACCTGTCCGACGGTCGCGCGACATTCAACCGGAACCCGTCGCACTTCGCCCGAAGGCATCCGCAACTGCGCAAAGAGACCCTCCTTGGCCAACAGCTGCGCAAACGATCCGGCTGCGCGGGCCATTTGTCCGCCCTTGCCCGGACGCAGCTCGATATTGTGAATCTGCGTACCCAGCGGAATGTTCCGAATGGGCAGAGTGTTGCCGGGAAGAATGTCTGCCTCTTCGCCGCTGGCGATCATCTTGCCAACTTCCAGGCCCACTGGAGCGATGATGTAACGCTTCTCGCCATCGAGATAAGTCACCAGCGCAATGTTTGACGATCGATTCGGATCGTACTCGATCTGAGTCACGCGTCCGGGCACGCCGTCCTTGTCGCGCTTGAAATCGATCACCCGATAGAAACGTTTGTGACCGCCGCCCCGACGACGTACCGTGATCCGGCCATCGTTGTTACGACCCGAGATGCGCGTCTTCGGCTCCAGCAGAGACTTCTCAGGCACCGCGCCCACAGTCAACTCGTCGCGCGTCAGATAAGTCTGATAGCGTCGCGCCGGCGATGTCGGTGTTAGTTTCTTAATTCCCATTGCAGTTTTCTTTTTAGTTTTCGGTTTTCAGTTCGTTAACAGCGACCTGCTGAAAACTGACAACTGAAGACTGAAAACTTAAATTGCTTCGCCGTAATCAACCGGCTTCTCGCCGTGTTTCAGCGTCACAAAGGCTTTCTTCCACGAAGGCTTGCGCCCTTCGAATCTTCCGCGGCGCGCCATCTTGCCCATGTATTGGGCCGTGCGCACCTGGTCGACTTTCACCTGAAAGATCGTCTCGACGGCGTTCTTGATCTCCGGCTTAGTCGCGCGGCGATCGACGCGAAACGTCAAAAGCTGTCGCCGATCCTGCGTCTCTTCTTTCGCCATCAGCGCCTTCTCGGTGATGACTGGCGACTTGATGATGTCCCAAACCGTTCGCATTCTTAGGCTGCTGCTCCTCTATTTCCCGGCACGCGTCGCGGCGGCCGAGTATCGCCATCTTCGCGGGGACGAAAACCTTCCTCGTCGTCCTTGGCGCGCGGCTTCAAAATATCCGTCAACTCTTCGACTGTCTTCGGCGTTAAGACCAGCTTCTGGTGATTCACCAGATCGTAAATATTCACGCCGTAGCTGTTCACCACCTTGGCCGTCTGCACATTGCGCGACGCGAGCATCAGGTTCGTGTTCTTCAGCGAATCGACGATCAAGGTCTTGCCGTTGAGCTTCAAACTACCCAACATGCCGAGAAACTCGCGCGTCTTGGGCGCATCCAACTTCCAGTCGTTCACGATCACCAGGTTGCCTTCGCGCAGGCGCTCAGAAATCGCCGCACACATCGCGCGCTTCCGCATTTTCTTCGGCAGGTTGTATGACCAATCGCGCGGCTGCGGTCCGTGTACGTTGCCGCCGCCCTTCCAGAGCGGTGAACGCAAACTCGCAATGCGCGCGCGGCCGGTGCCTTTCTGCTTCCACAGCTTGCGGCCCGCTCCGGAAACATCGCCACGAGTCTTGGTGGCCGAAGTGCCGGCGCGGCGGTTGGCCAGGAAACTCCGCACCGCTTCATGAATCAACGGTTCGTTAACCGGCACGTCGAACACCACTTCGGGCAATTCGATTTCGCCGACTTCTTTGTTGCTCAGGTCCAGAATTTTCGCTGTAGGCATAAAGAGCCTCCGTTAGAACAGCGGTCTTTGATCTAACTCTTCTTTCTTTGCCTTGCCGATTTCTTAATCACCACGACGGTGCCGTTTGCGCCCGGCACGGCGCCCCGAATCATCAGCAGATTGTTTTCCGCATCTACCCGAGCAACAGTCAACCGCTTGATTGTTACTCGCACATCGCCCATGTGCCCCGACGAGCGCATTCCCTTCACTACTCGCGATGGATACGCCGAAGCGCCGATCGAACCCGGCGCGCGCACGTTCATTGAACCGTGCGATTCCGGCCCACGATTAAAGTTATGCCGCTTCACCGTGCCGGCAAACCCGCGACCTTTCGACTTGCCCACGACATCCACAATGTCGCCGTCAGCGAATTGATCGACCAGGATTTTGTCTCCCACGTTAGTGGCTTCATCAGCTGCAGCCAGGCGGAACTCTTTCAAAAATCTCGTCGGGGGAATTCCGCCGCCGGTTTTTTCAAAGTGGCCCCGCATCGGCTTGTTGACGTTTTTCAGTTTGATGGGCCGATCTTCGACCAATCCGACTTGTACGGCGTCATAACCATCCTTGCCGCCCGCTGACTTCTTCTACACGACGACGCACGGCCCGGCCTTGATGACTGTCACCGGAGTGACCGTGCCATCAGGCGCAAATATCTGCGTCATCCCAACTTTCTTGCCGATGATTCCGTTAATCATTTCAATCCAGTGACGAGTGACAGGCGACGAGTGACAACCGGCTTTTCCTGTCACAGGTCCTGGTCACTTGTCACTCTCCTACTGTTTTCCAAACGCCTTAATCTCTACATCGACGCCCGCGGGCAGATCCAACTTCATCAGCGCATCTACCGTTTGCGGTGTCGGATCGAGAATGTCCATCAGACGCTTATGCGTTCTGATCTCAAACTGCTCGCGCGACTTCTTATCGACGTGCGGCGAACGCAGCACCGTCCACTTGTTCTTCACCGTGGGCAGCGGAATCGGCCCAGCCACCCGCGCGCCGGTGCGCTTTGCCGTTTCGACGATTTCCGTCGTCGATTGATCGAGCACGCGATGATCGTAAGCCTTGAGCCTGATTCTGATTTTTTCGTTCAGCATAAGAGTTTGTCCGCTGTCAGTTGTCCTTCGTCAGTAGCTCGCAGCTGCTTCGTGCAACTGACTACTGACCACTGACTACTCCACTACTTCTGAAACAGTACCCGCGCCCACGGTTCGGCCGCCTTCACGAATCGCGAAGCGCAAGCCCTTCTCCATGGCAATCGGCGCGATCAATTCAATCTCCATCTGCACGTTGTCGCCGGGCATCACC
>Ga0134121_10004633_pt1 | contig 11239 bp, 10 predicted proteins | sample KB301_FD_96463 | JGI IMG/M metagenome (GOLD analysis project Ga0134121, IMG submission 96463) | Terrestrial soil microbial communities without Nitrogen fertilizer from Kellogg Biological Station, Michigan, USA - KB3-0-1 | ecosystem: Environmental > Terrestrial > Soil > Unclassified ...
AAGAATGTTCTCAGTCATCGCGAAGCCCAACGCTGACAATGCCGCGTACACGATGCCGTCAACAACACCGTCGAATTCATCTTTCTTCCAGAAGAAAAAGATGAAGAGGATCAGCGCCTTGCCGGTCTCTTCAACAATCGGGGCAGAGATGACAGCGGCGAAAGCTTCGCCAGCTTTGGCGTTCGTCAAAATCGTGACGATGCCGGCGCTGCCGGTGTTGAGAAGAAATGCGAAGAAGGTAGCGAAGAGAGCGCCCCAGAAGAAAGCCGTGGCCAACATCCAGAGCGGCTCGGCTTCATAGCGATCGATCCACAACACGAGGGCGACGTAGATCGGGACCGGGATTGTCGCCGCTAGTAGACCAAGCAACAGTGCGATGGGTCCGGTCTCGATGCCGATTAGCAGCAGGACCAGTAGTCCGAGGAACAGTGCGATCAGTCCCGCAAAGATCGCGAGTACGAGCCGGATCGCGCTGATACGCGGCGTGGGGCGGATGACGATTGTTGGTAGTGGGGTGCTCATTGGGGCGGCAGTATACCAGCCACAAAAAGGCACATCCACAGATTACGCAGATGCGATAAAAAATCTGCGCAATCTGTGGATAAGAGCTTTTGTAGGCCTAACGGGCACAGGTTTGGGCGCGACCGCCGTCGATGGAATAGGTTGCACCTGTGATCCAGGAGGCGTCGTCGGATGCGAGATACAGAACCAGCGACGCGATTTCTTCTGGTCGTCCGGTGCGACCAAGAGGATGTGTGCTCTTCGAGTGTTCGAGAAACGCCGCGTAAGCTTCTTCACTCATGCCGCCGCGTTTGTGAATCTGCGTTACCACGACACCCGGATTGACAGCGTTCACGCGCACACCTTGCGCCGCCAGCTCCAACGCCGCACACCTTGTTAACTGGTCCAACGCTGCTTTCGAAACGCAGTACGCGAGCACGCCCGAAAACGCGCGCAACCCCGTGACACTCGAAATGTTCACGATGTTGCCACGACGCTCGATCAGGCTCGGCGCGGCTTTTTGCATCAACACAAATGAGGCGCGCACGTTGACGTTCATCATGTCGTCCCATGCCTTGAGAGACGTGTTTTCGATCGTGCCGCTGCTGATGTGGCCGGCGGCGTTGACCAGTACGTCGATACCGCCAAACACTGCGACTGCATGTTGGACAGCGCGCTCGGCTTCATCTTCATGTAAGAGATCGGCGCGGATTGTCAGAATTCCCGAGCTGGTTTTGAGAAGATTTCGCTCGAGTTCTCTGAGCGCATCTTCGTTGCGACCAACGCAAACCACGTTCGCTCCCGCATGTGCGAAAGCCATTGCGCACGCCTGCCCGATTCCCGACGTCGCACCCGTAACGAAAGCCACCTTGCCGGTAAACTGTTTCTCGTTCATCTTTATTGTTCCTCAGTATCCGCAGATTACCCGGATTGTTTAGACAGTCTGTGTAATCTGTGGATGGTTCCTATATTGACAGGGCAATCCCAAAAAGCTGACTATTATTACCCTGACAGCGTTGTGAGGTCATCCCCCCGGATAGTACGGCACCGTTTTCATTGAGGTTAGTAGTTGGGAAACAACTCGGCGGATCAGTTCTTCCCTAGAAACCCGCGATCTCATTCGCGCACTTCTGCTGACTTGCACACGCGTGCGCCTCGTGGTCGCATGCCTTCGAGCACTGGTTATCTTGTCGGCGCGATCGTCCTCTCAGTCGGGTTGTTCTTTGGACTTTGGTGGATTTTGGTTAGCGGTGGTGATGAAGCGCCGTGGCTGCCTGCTGGACTCGCCGCGAGTGTTGTTCTTGTCGTTGCACTGTCTGCTCGCGAGGTCGTGATGCGACGTGCGTGGACGCGCTATCTTTTAGAAAACGGTATTCGTCAAAACTCGCCGAGCCGCTCGTCGCACCAAAGTAGTCGCAGTCAGAAAAAAGGATTTTCCTCGTCGTTACAATCTGCCGCGCTTCGTGCGATTCAGAAACAATCGTCCGCTGCCGACCGACCGGGTTCAGCTCCGGAGATGCATCTCGACGTGGCACAATTGTGCCATGACTATCTCTCGAGCACTGACGAAGCGATTAGATCGGGAAGTCATGGAAGTGAGAAAGGCATTGCGCTGCGTGCGAGTCAGGAACGCGTGCGTGCACTGCACCGGCATCACTTGTTGACGTGGGCGAAAGGACAGTCGCAGCTATTGACACACGAAGCGCAACAACGTGCGCGCACGTTCGACAAGATCGAGTCAGCCACGCGCGCCCTCGATTGCCTCGATTCAGCGTTACGAATTTATCCTGACGAAGCGGAACTCAGTGAGTCGAGAGTTGCGATAGAAGAGTTTATTGCGTCAGTAAAAGTCGCCCACTGGGTTGAGCTGGCAGAGCGGTCGGCATTTAAAGGACATTACCGACGCGCGATCGATCGTTATCGCGATGCGCTGTTTTACCTTGACCAGGATGTGGTTAAAGAGGACGTTCGCGTCGCCGGAACTCAAAAGATCGAGCACGAGATTGAAGAACTGAAGGCGCGGCTCCGGTCCGCTAACGGCGCGAGCCAGAGAAAGTCTGACGACTCTGGTCCAAACAACGATTGATGATCGCCCCCAAATGCCCGAAATGCGGTAGTTCGCAGATTCGAAGAGGCTATAAAAGGCCTCTTTTAGTGCTGCGTCTGGTTGGCATCCATCACCTTTTGTGCGATCATTGCAACTTGCTTTTTACGGGCTTTGTCGTGCCTGGTACCTTGCGCCGCCGAAAAAAGCACCGGCGACACAAACACACGGAATAATAAACTTCAGGGTTGAGGTGGAGAGAATGAAAACTAAAAAATCCTTGCTTTTAGTGATCGCGTTTGTGTGCGCGCTTGCGGGTTCTGTTTACGCGCAAGAGTCTCAACCGCAGCAAACTGCGCCGCCGCCCGAGACGCCAGGGATGGACATTCAGGGCAGCAGGAATTACCTGCTTGGCCCAGGTGATGTGGTTGATGTGCGAGTGTTCGGTCAGCCGGAGCTAAGTGGTCCGGCGCAGGTAGACAGCGACGGCAATCTCAGTTCGCTGCCGTTTCTGGAAACAGCGATTCGCGCAAAGTGTCGCACAGACAAGGACGTGCAAAAAGACATCCAGATCGCCTACGCGAAGTTCATTAACAACCCTCAGGTGAGCGTCCGCATTTCGGAGCGAAACAGTCGCCAACCTGCGACCGTGTTTGGCGCAGTGCGCCAACCGACGCGCGTCGAGATGAAAAGAAAAGTTCGTTTGAATGAGCTGATGGCTGTTTCCGGTGGTTTTACTGAGCGCGCCGCCGGCACTATTCAAATACTCCACACCGAACCATTGATGTGTCCGGAGCCGGGTGAAGAAGCTGAAGCAGCGCCGATCGACAGCACACAACTTCCATTTTCAGTCCTTCGCATTGCCGACCTCCGCTCTGGAAAACGGGAGTCGAATCCGGTGATTCGTCCTGGGGATTACGTGCTGGTAACAGAAGCTGAGCCTGTTTACATGACAGGCGCGGTGGTTTCGCCAGGCGGTATTTATCTTCGCGACCAACTCACGTTGACCCGTGCGCTCGGGATGGTTGGTGGCGCGAGAAAAGAAGCGAAGCTTAGTGATGTCGTCGTCTATCGACAGGTTCCGGGAACTATCAAGACGGAAACATTTCACGTCGACGTAGCGGCAATCAAGAAGAATCAGAAGCCGGACTTCGTGTTGCAACCATACGACACTATCGAAGTCAGCGAATCGGGCCTCTTTTCAGGGCCGCGCATCACCCAGACGCTCCTGAGTGCGTTTACTGGAGGTATCACAAACGCAGTCTCCTCGTCGACAGGCTACCTGCCGATGCGAGTAATTTATTAATAGCCTGCGAAGCAGGCGATATCATAAACCCTGGGGCGCAAGCCCCAGGATAGGAATAATATGAACCGTAAAACAATCGCCGGTGAGCGCCGGCGCCGAAAACTAATGACCGCCCTCTGGGCCCTGGGTGTCGCCGCCGTTGTCATCACTCTGATTTATCTCGAACAATCGGCCATCCTTTACATCCTCTGCACCGTCAGTATCGCAGTGCTCCTTCTGATCGTTGCTTTCTCAGACTTGGCCCACGAACAGAAGGGCCAGGATCTGGCCCAGGCGACGGATTTACCCGGTGCTGCAAACAGGGAAAGATAACGCTTCGACAACCTCAATCGAGACGATCACAGGAGTACTGTCTCGCTCTCGATTGGAGTTGCTTATGCGGTCTATAAATTTTATTGTCGTGCCTCCACGCTGCAACGAATATTGCGATTTCCCTAAAACAAATAAGCAGGTTGAAAGTTTAGACGGACTATTGCATAATCCGCATGCGTTCACCTCCCCGGTGGACGAAGTGGTCGCGTGGGGTGAGGACACGTGGCCTTAGGGTGGGGGCTGTGGGAGGCCCCCGCCCGCTTTTTTTGTCCGGACTTATGCGCGATACTTGTGATTGACTGACACCAACATGGGGCTGCTTCAGAGATCACGACGTAAGTTTCAACTCTGGCTTTTAGAGGGCCTCAAACGAAGCGGCTCGACTCGCGATTCCTCAACTACACACAAGCAACATCCGTGGTGGCAGGTGATGTGCCTCACCGGTGTGGATTATTTCTCCACACTCGGTTACCAGCCTGGCATCGCATTCTTAGCCGCCGGCGCACTCTCGCCCATCGCTACTCTCGTTTTAATTCTACTTACACTGTTTGGCGCGTTGCCGATGTATCGACGCGTAGCTGCGGAGAGTCCGCACGGCGATGGCTCCATTTCAATGCTCGAGAATTTGCTTTCGCGTTGGAAAGGAAAACTGTTTGTTCTCGCTTTGTTAGGTTTTGCCACTACGAGCTTCATCATCACGATCACGCTCTCGGCCGCGGACGCAACTGCGCACATCGTCGAGAATCCGTTTGTGATCGAGCACATAGATTTCCTGCACCATCGCATCGCCGTCACGCTCGTTTTGATCACAGCACTGGGCGCAATCTTTCTACGCGGCTTCAAGGAAGCGATCGGAATTGCCGTGTTTCTCGTGCTGATTTACCTCGCGCTCAACATCACTGTGGTTACAGTCGGTTTTTATGAAATCGCCACACATGCCACGGTCGTGTGGAACTGGAAACAAGCTCTTTTTGGAAACTACAAAAATCCGCTTTTCATGATAGGAGCCGCGCTGCTGGTCTTTCCTAAACTCGCGCTTGGTCTGTCTGGATTTGAAACCGGTGTGGTCGTAATGCCGCTCGTCAAAGGCGATACAAATGGCGGCCCCGCACCCATTTCATCAAAGCACGTCACGCGTGCCGGTGAATCATCTGCGGAGTTAATTGGCCGCATACACAACACGCGCAAGCTGCTTACGTCGGCGGCGCTCATCATGAGCTTCCTGTTGTTTGCAAGCAGCATCGTCACGACGATGCTGATTCCAGCCCAGGAATTTCTACCGGAAACCGCGACGCAGGAAGCCGGAAGCGCCAACGGCCGTGCGCTCGCTTACCTGGCCCATCATTACCTCGGCGACGTGTTTGGAACCATTTACGACTTGAGCACGATCTCGATTCTCTGGTTTGCGGGATCGTCAGCGCTTGCGGGTTTGCTCAACATCGTTCCGCGTTATCTGCCGCGTTACGGAATGGCGCCCGAATGGGCCCGCGCCACACGCCCGCTCGTCGTTGTTTTTACTTTGATTTGCTTCGTCGTCACGATTCTTTTTAAGGCTGACGTCGACGCACAGGGCGGCGCTTACGCGACGGGCGTGCTCGCGCTGATGACTTCAGCCGCGATTGCAGTGACACTCTCGGCGCGCCGTCACAACGAGCCTGTGCAGTGGTTGTTCATGTTGATCTCGATCGTGTTCATCTATACGACGATCGTAAACATTTTCGAGCAGCCGGAAGGGCTCAAGATCGCTGTGATCTTTATTGTTGCTATCGTCGCGAGTTCGCTCTTCTCGCGTGTATGGCGCTCGACGGAGTTGAGAGTGGAACGCATTGAACTCGACGATCAGGCGCGTGAGTTTGTCCGCAAAGCAGCGAAGGGAACCGTGCGCATAATCACGAACCGTTGCGATCGTGGCGACGCACTCGAATACGAAGCGAAAGAAAAGGAAAAGCGGGTCGACAATCACATTCCGTCAGGCGAGCCGATTCTTTTCTTCGAAGTAACGCCTGGAGATGCGTCTGAATTTTCAGGTGTGCTGAAGATCAGGGGCGAAAGTGTCGATGGATTTAAGATCCTCCGCACTGAGTCGCCGGCAGTTCCGAACGCGATTGCGGCGTTTTTACTTTTTCTGAGAAACGAGACCGGAAAACTGCCGCACGTCTATTTTGGTTGGAGTGAAGGAAATCCGGTTTCTTATTTACTGAAGTACATCGCGTTCGGCGAAGGGGATACAGCGCCGGTCACGCATGAGGTTTTACGTCAGGCGGAAAAGGATCCGGATCAGCGGCCGATCGTGCACGTGGGCGGATAATGTTGGACACCGCAGGTGGTACTGACTGTGTCCAACAGTAGATCCTAACTTTGAGGCAATGGTGCTGGACAGGATTACAGGATCATGTCTAACATCTCGCTTGTTGAAAATTAATGTCTGCCGAAGTTGCTTGTGCAACGCGGGGGAACCAACACAGGGGCTAATCGTGAAGCATTGGTCATCACGACGAACACTTCCAGTTCGAGTCCGACAGCTAACCTCGTAGGCCAAAGGGAAGGGCAGTAAATGCTCGATTGGTTAATTGGTAGAAACGCAGGAAGACGATTAAACCTCTGGTTATTCAAAGGCTCCACTCAACAAGACACCGCTAACACTCCGCATAAACAACACCCCTGGTGGCAAGTGATGTGTTTGACCGGAGTCGACTATTTCTCGACTCTCGGTTATCAACCCGGCATCGCTTTTCTCGCCGCGCAGGCGCTCTCTCCGATCGCTACATGCATTCTCGTATTGCTGACACTGTTCGGCGCGCTGCCGATCTATAACCGCGTTGCTGAAGAGAGCCCGCACGGTGAAGGCTCGATCTCGATGCTGGAGCATCAGCTCTCGCGCTGGAAGGGAAAGCTTTTCGTTCTCGTCCTGCTCGGGTTTGTGGCAACCGACTTCGTAATCACCATCACGCTTTCGGCTGCTGACGCGACCGCGCACATCATCGAGAACCCGTTCACTCCGCCCATACTAAAACACCAGATCGGAATAACTCTCGTACTAATCGCGATCCTTGGCGTGATCTTTATGCGTGGTTTTAAAGAAGCGATTGGCATAGCCGTCGCGCTGGTCGGCGTCTATCTCGTGCTGAACACGATCGTCATCGGTTTTGGTTTATACGAGCTCGCAACGCATCCATTTCACTTTCCCGAATGGAAGCGAGCACTCTTTACCCACCCGAAGGTTCATGGAAGTCCGTGGCTGATCATTGGGGTGTCGCTGTTTCTGTTTCCAAAACTAGCCCTCGGTCTATCCGGATTTGAGACTGGCGTTGCGGTGATGCCACTTGTCAAAGGTGATGGCGATTTGAGTGAGGCTGACTGGGCCAACATTCAATCAACTCGGACCGGTCATGAAGACGCGAGCGCTGCGCCGTTACTGCGCGGGCGAATTCGCAACGCGAAGAAGTTGTTGCGGACGGCAGCCATAATCATGAGCGTCATGCTCATCACCAGCAGCTTCGTAACGTCAATACTGATCCCGGCAGAGAAGTTTTCGGAAGGCGGCGAAGCGAATGGACGCGCCATCGCTTACCTCGCGCATGAGTTCTTCGGAAACATCTTCGGAACAGTCTACGATCTCAGCACCATCACGATTCTCTGGTTTGCAGGTGCTTCGGCAATGGCCGGCTTGTTGAGTATTGTGCCGCGATATTTGCCGCGTTACGGAATGGCGCCCGAGTGGGCCAGAGCGGCGCGACCACTCGTCATCGTTATCATCGCGATCGCTTTTGCCGTGACTTTCATTTTCAAAGCCGACGTTGATGCGCAGGGCGGCGCTTACGCGACTGGCGTGCTGGTGTTGATGACTTCGGCTGCTATCGCTGTGACTCTTGTCGCGAAGCGGAAAAAGGAAAACTGGTATCCATACCTCGCAATTGCGGTGATCTTTGTCTACACGACGATCCAGAACATTCACGAAAGACCGGAAGGCATCAAGATCGCTTCGTTCTTTATTCTGACGATCATTCTCGCTTCGTTGTTCTCGAGAGTGTATCGCTCAACTGAGCTTAGAGTGGAAAGAATCGAGCTCGACGATCAGGCGCGGCAATTCATCAAGGACGCTGCGAAAGGAACGATTCGCATCATCACGAATCGCAGAGACAAAGGCGACGCCGACGAGTACGCGCAGAAAGAACACGAGAAACGCACCAGCAATCATATACCTACCGGAGAACCGATTCTGTTTTTTGAAGTAACTCCTGGCGACGCTTCCGAGTTTTCCGGCACGTTGAAAATTTGCGGTGAGACGGTCGACAATTTCCGCATATTGCGAACAGAGTCACCGGCCGTTCCGAATGCAATCGCGGCGTTTCTGCTTTACCTGCGCGACGAAATGGGAAAACTTCCACACGTTTATTTTGGTTGGAGTGAGGGAAATCCGATTTCGTACCTGCTCAAGTATATAGCTTTCGGGGAGGGCGACACTGCGCCCGTTACGCATGAGGTGCTACGTCAAGCTGAGCGTGACTCGAATCGACGACCGATCGTGCACGTTGGGGGATGATGATCGAGTTATGCGACTTCGGAGTTGGGAGTTTTTCCCGCAAGGAAACAGGAGCGGCAATAGACCGGACGTCCCTGGGATGGGTAAAACGGGACAGTAGTCTGTTGTCCGCATTGTGCGCACTGCACCGATACCTCGATGCGTTGTCGCACTCCCGACGACTGCGCTGCGGCGATCGCAGCTAAGCGTTCGTTCTTGGCCTGCTTGCAGGGCTTACAACGCTTCGGTTCGTTCTTGAGGCCCTTGTCGTGGAAGAATACTTGCTCGCCTGCAGTCCAGATGAAGTTCTCGTTGCAGTCGACGCACCTGATGGCGCGGTCTTGAAACTCGGTTTCCTGGGTTCTTTCCATTACCTGAACGGCTTCCGTGTGTGCCATGATCTACTCCCCTCGGGTCCGTAACCTATAATCATCATGCCGGCGGGCGGTATAAGAATTAACAGCGTGAACGAATACGCTCTCGGTCTGTAACCTGGTTGGGAAAAGGTTCCAGCCTGTTGGGCCGCTATTTAGTTAACTGGTATATATCTATGTCGAAAATGTGTCAAGGTAAAACAGGCTGTCTTGACAGGAATCTTGCAGGATGCCAGCATCCGCGCTCTAAAACATGAGAAGAATATTGATTGTCGGTTCGGGCGGGCGCGAACATGCGATCGTGTGGGCGCTGCGAAAAACCTCACAAGAACCAGTTCAGCTTTTTTGCGTTCCCGGCAATGCGGGTATCGCAGAGTTGGCTGATTGTCCGAGTGTGCCCCTAAATGACCAGGCTGCGTTGGCTGAGTTTGTCGAGTCACAGCAGATCGATCTGACGTTTGTAGGGCCTGAAGCGCCGCTTGTGTCAGGGCTTGTGGATCAATTTAGCCAGGGTGGACTCAGAATCGTTGGGCCGAGCGCTGCGGCCGCACGACTCGAAGGAAGCAAAACCTTCGCGAAAGACTTCATGGCGCGGCACAAGATCCCAACAGCAGCGTTTCGCGTCGCTGAATCACCGGAAGACGCTATTGCGGGTCTGCGCAGTGGAGAGTTTGGCGTAGGTCCGGTGGTCATCAAGGCGGACGGATTAGCGGCAGGAAAGGGTGTGGTTGTTGCTTCACATCGAGCTGAAGCAGAGCAGGCAGTTGAGGATTTGATGATCCATCACGTCGCCGGACGTGAAGCCGCGCAGCGTGTTGTTATTGAAGAAGCCTTAATGGGAAGAGAAGCGTCGCTGCTGGTTTTTGCGGATGGGCGTGACTACGCGTTGATGCCGGCAGCGCGCGATCACAAACGGATTGGTGAGAATGATACTGGCCCAAACACTGGCGGCATGGGAACGATCACCGATGTCTCCGTTCTCGACCAAGCCACTCAGGATCGAGTCGTACGTGAGATTGTGGAACCAACGCTTGCTGGTGCTCGTAAGAAGGTTTTCCTTTCAAGGGCGTGCTGTTTCTGGGGTTGATGCTAACCGATGATGGACCAAAGCTGCTCGAATACAACGTGCGATTCGGTGATCCCGAAACGCAGGCAATCCTCGTCCGCTTGAAAACAGATTTAGTCTCAATTTTTGACGCGATATACGACGGAACACTTGGGAGTTTGAATGTCGAGTGGTCGGAAGGCGCGTCTGCGTGCGTCGTGGCGGCGAATAAGGGCTATCCCGGGAAGTATGAGAGTGGCGCCGTGATCGAAGGGCTGCATGAGTTTCGGGAAGGTCCCGTACAGGTATTTCATGCCGGCACTGCGCGCGACGGGAGCGGCCGTGTTACCGCCACAGGCGGCCGAGTGTTAGGCATTACGGCGAGCGCCGAACACCTTCCCGACGCCCTGTCGCTCTGTTACGGCGCCCTTGAAAAGATTCACTGGCCAGGCATGCAATTCCGCCGTGATATCGGGAGGTAACGCCTTCGGGCATATGTGACCAGCTATTCTGGAAGCGATTTCACAGTACTGTTATACTCAAAACCCAGTTTTCGCCGGAGTTGAAACCGCCTGAACGTACCTGACGTACATCCAATCGTCGTATGGGGCCGGAACCGGCGTTAAATTGAATCGCTTTTGGATTTCATATCGCTGTCGGAGGATGAGCGAATGGGAGTTTGGACAAGAATGAAGCGCTCAATACGCGCTCTCTTTGGAGGGATAATCGAAAAGACTGAAGACCCCGAGCTCATTCTTCAGCAAACCATCCGCGATATGCGCGACCGCGTGCCGGAATTGAACAATTCCGTGGCGCAGGTCATGGCCACCGAGAAGCTGCTCGCCAAAAACAAAGAGCGCCTCGAGACTCAGGTCGTTGATCTCGACTCGAAGATCCGCGCTTCAGTGAAGATGGGTCGCGACGACATCGCCACCGCTTACATCGGTCAACTACAACAGGCACAGCTCGATCTGCAAAAAACGTCGCAGCAACTGGAGCACGCGGGCGCGGCATCGAAACAGGCACTTAAAGCACGCGATAATTACGTGCTTCAGATGCAACGCCGCACCGCCGAGGCGATGCAGTTGATAAATCAGTCGAAGCAGGCAAAACTTCAGGAACAGCTCGCGCAGAC
>Ga0134121_10004634_pt1 | contig 11236 bp, 11 predicted proteins | sample KB301_FD_96463 | JGI IMG/M metagenome (GOLD analysis project Ga0134121, IMG submission 96463) | Terrestrial soil microbial communities without Nitrogen fertilizer from Kellogg Biological Station, Michigan, USA - KB3-0-1 | ecosystem: Environmental > Terrestrial > Soil > Unclassified ...
ACAGCGGCCGCTTGCCCCGCCTATGCCGCGGACCTCTGCACCGACGCCCATATGAAGCAGATGGATAAATTGATCGCCGAGATGACCGATCCAACCAAGCAGAAGGAGGCAACGGCGGCTCTCGATCAATCAAAGGCAGCCATGGAGAAGGGCGATAAAGCGGGCTGCATGCAGCACATGACCGAAGCGCACAAAGCCATGGGCCTGTGAGGCGCCAGCTTACTTTGTGAGCGAGGTGGGCGCGGCCTGCGAGATCATCGGGCAATCGAGCGTCTTCTCGAGCGCTTCCACGAGCTCTTCCTCGCTATTCGTCTTGATGTAGAGGCCGTGGTTCTCGTTGGCGAGACACATCAGGTCCATCACGCTGCTCTCGCCGGTCCATGAGAAGCTCTCATAGCGGAAGCCGATGACGTGAACAGTGAGCTGCTGAGCGGTCATCTGGAGCTGCTTGGCAAGCGCGCAAGGCGATCGGCCACAAGTCTCCTCGCCGTCAGTCACGACCACGACTACGCCAGGTTTCTTTTTGAAGTCGAGCACCTGGGCCGCCTGCTCTACGGCCGAGGTGAGCGGTGTCTTGCCCGCCGGCACTAAGGCGTTGACCGTGCTCATGATGGCTTGGGCAGCGTCCGGCGTTGGTGGGAACTCGACCTTGACGTTGCACTGGTTGTACGGCCCTGGCCCGTAGGTGACGAGACCGACTCGCCGGAACTTGGTGACGCTCGGCAAGACCTGAGCCAAGGCCGCGCGGACCTCATCAATGCGCGCTTGCGAATTAGGAATCCCGAGAGTCTGGTTGCCTGACATTGAGCCGGAGGCATCGAACACGATCATGGCGTCTTCAGTGCAGGGCGACGGCTTCTTCTCCTCGCTTTTGCTAGAGCCGCTACCAACCGTGATCGTGAGTAACGCCATGATCGAGAAAGAGAAAATCCAATAAATGGCATTACTACTGCAGGCACGCTTGAGGGCCATTTGCGTAAATCTCCCCGTTGGACGTGCCGGAATTTACCGCAGGAACATGCCCGGCGGTTAGCTTTCCTGTCGCAGCGGGCGAGCTATGGGGCGAAACCGGAGTTAGCCTTTGCCCTTGGTTCGAGTGTTATTCGGGGCTGCGTGGCGCTCGAGGAACTCGATGATCGGGGTTGCCACGTCGATGCCGGTCGCCTTCTCCAGCCCCTCAATGCCGGGTGATGAGTTGACCTCGAGCACAAGCGGGCCGTTTTTCGATCGCAGCATGTCGACGCCGCAGACATTGAGACCGAGCGTGCGCGCTGCCCGGACCGCCGCGCTTCGCTCTTGCGGGGTGATGCGCACCTTTTCGCCCGAGCCGCCGCGATGCAGGTTCGAGCGAAACTCGCCCGGCGGCCCCTGCCGCTTCATCGAGGCCACCACGCGATCGCCAATCACGAGCGCGCGGATATCGGTCGAGTCGGATTCCGCGATGAACTGCTGCACCAAGATGTTGACGTTCACGCCCTGAAACGCCTCGATCACCGACTTTGCTGATTTCACGGTCTCCCCGAGCACAACGCCGATGCCCTGCGTTCCTTCGAGCAGCTTGATGACGACCGGCGGCCCGCCGACGAGGTCGATGATGTCCTCGGCTTGGCTTGGATCGTGGGTGAAGGCTGTAACTGGAAGTCCGATGCCACGCCGCGCGAGGAGCTGAAGGCAGCGCAGCTTGTCCCGCGAGCGTCCGATGGCAACCGACTCGTTCAAGGGATAAACGCCCATTACCTCGAACTGCCGAAGCACGGCAAGACCGTAGAACGTCACCGAGGCGCCGATACGCGGAATTACCGCGTCGAAGTTGTCCAGCGCCCGCTTGCGGTAATAAAGAGCAGGCTTGCGCGAGGTGATGTTGATCGAGACGCGGATCGTATTGATGATCTCGATGTCGTGCCCGCGGGCGCGCGCCGCCTCGACGATACGGCGGTGGCTATAGAGATGGGGATTGCGCGCGAGCAACGCGATCTTCATTGGGATTCTCTTTGCCGAGCTCGATTGTCAACGCAGTAATTTGCTCGGCCTTAAAGGAGACGCGCGCCGCCGCCGCCGCCTCGGCGGGCGTGCGCCAAGAAGGTAGGAGCGGCCGGGCTCGATCAGCGCGCGGCCCTCGAGCGCAGTGCGGCCAAGCAGCATCCGGAAGCCCATCTGGTCGCGATTGGCGAGTGCGAGCTCGATCGACCAGGCCTGTTCGCCGAGCTTAAGCATTGTCTTCACGATGTAGCGGCGCTCAACCCCTCCACCTGAGTTGCGGACCGTGCGTTCGTCAATGGCGCGCGCTTCGCATGTAACTTTACTCGCCTCGCTTCGCTGGATCGGGTGCAACTTGAAGCGAAGCCATAATGCGCCGCCCCGGCGGAATGGCTCGATTTGGTAGGCATGCAGCGCGCTAGTGCGGGCTCCGGTGTCGATCTTGGCCTTAATGGCGCCAACTCCGAGGTCAGGCAGGCCTACCCATTCGCGCCAGCCAATCTTGAGGGGTTTCGGGGTAAGGCGGGCTTCCATTTGAGGCGGCGAGAGAAAGCAAGCGGGATATGTCGAGGGCTCATGTAGCACACCGCCAAACGCTTGGCTTAGCTTCTGTAACGAAGCCGGCTCAACTATAGTTAAGCGGTCAGCTGGCGGGGGGTGGAAGGCCATGGGCAAGAACCAGCACGTGGTCAGCCTTGGGAATCGATGGGCGGTGAAGGAGGAGGGGGCGGCCGAGCCCTTTGCCGTGTTCAAGACCCAGAGCGAAGCCTGGGAAAAGGCGAAGTCGATTGCCCGGAAGGAACGCACGGAGGCATTCCTCCATGGCCGAGACGGGCAGATCCGTGAGCGCAATACCTACGGTTACGATCCGACCCGCCATAAAGGCTGACACTCAGGGGCTGAAGATCACCTAGTAGCCGGTGATGAGACCGTGATCAATACGGCGGTGATGGTAAGTCCGATGGTGGCTAGGGCCGAGCCGAGGCACACATTCACCGCACGCTGCAAATGATTGACCAGCGCCGCATGGAAAGCGGTCAGCCCTTCCGGCGAGAGAACGAGGATCGCGATCATGACGCCGCCGAGCGGCGCAGGGAATCCAAGATTCTCGATGCCGATGGCGCGGGACTTCGAGAGCAGCACGATCGGAATCAGCGTGAGCAAAAGCAACGCCACATGAAAGGCGAGCGAGCTACCTCTACTACCACCATGCAGCGCATTGGATTCGTGGCTATGACTGTGCGAAGGTTCTGCGAAGAAGGCTCTATGCCGCACCGTCTGGATAATGACGAACACGATGTAGAATAGGACGGTAATGGAGGCGAATAAGACTGCCTTCATAGGCGCCTGGCTCGGGTCGGGCTCGGTCTTGGTGTAGTTCGGAATGATCAGCGCGAAGACCGCGAGCGAGGCGATGACCACGAGGAACGCGCGGGTTCCAGCGAGATTGTACTCCTGCTCCCAATAGCGTAGCGCGCCCATCAGCAGCGCGGTCCCAACCATGCCGTTCAACACGATCATGAGGGTGGCGAACATTGCGTCGCGTGCGAGCGTCGGATTGTTTTGGCCGTGCAGCATGATCGCTGCGAGCAATGCCACCTCGATGATGATGACCGAGAGGGTGAGCACGAGCGTCCCGTAAGGCTCTCCGAGGCGCTCGGCGACCGCCTCGGCATGGCGCACCACACCGAAGGCGCACCACATCATCGTGCCGAATAGCCAAACAAAGAGAAGGATGGTGAGCATGTAGTTGTGGAGATCGGAGAAGAGCGTCTGCTGGAAAACATTGGCGACGAGAACACTTCCAATTCCGGCGACGACTGCCCCGAAGGTGGAGAGGAGAGCGCGCCAATCCTGCCTGCTCGCGGTGGCCGGCTCGAAGGTCTCGCGCTGGTTCATGAAGGCTCCCGTCTGCCCGGCCCGATGCCGTCTCATCACGCCAGCTGGCCGATGATGAGGCGAAACTAACACGGCGACGCTATGCCGCTAGGCTTAACCTCGTGGATTCCCGGCCTTGGCAGTCCCGCGTGGCTTCATGTAAAAGCCCTTTACATGAATCCTCCAGATCGCGGCTGGCGCCGACCTCGCTCCTATCATCACGGCAACCTCAAAGAGGTATTGCTAGAGGCCGCTCGCAAGCTGATCGAGGAGCATGGTGCCTTCGGCTTCAGCCTGACTGAGGCCGCGCGGCTTGCCGGAGTCAGCCCTGCAGCGCCCTACCGGCATTTTCGCGACCGCGACGCGCTTCTCGCTGAGGTCGCCAAAAACGGCTTTTTGCGCTTTGCCGCGCGGCTCGACATGGCGTGGAACAATGGCTTGCCCACGGCGCTCTCCGCCTTCGACAACCTCGGCAAGGCCTATCTCGCCTTCGCCCGTGAGGAGCCGGCAAGTTATACCGTGATGTTCGAGACCGGTGCGATTCCGGGCGGAGAGGTCGAGACGCTGCCCGCGGCCGAGCGCGCTTTCGATGTGATACAGCACGCGGCAGCCGCACTCTGCCGTCAGGTCCCCGAGGCCGAGCGTCCGCCGCTCAAATTGATGAGCCTGCACATCTGGGCGATCTCCCATGGCGTTGCGACGCTGTTCGCGCAAAACGACCTACAGGCGCACAAAGTACCGATGAAGCCTGAGGAGATTCTCGAAAGCACGATGCTGATTTATCTGAAAGGACTCGGAATTTTGGGCGACGGCAAGAGCGCTCAGCGCCGGCCCTGATACAAGGATTCAGCGGTTCACGTAGAGCTGGTCGAGAATACCGCCATTGGCGAGATGCTCTTCCTGCACCTTTTGCCAACCGCCAAAGACGTCTTTGACCGTGAGCAGACGCACATTGGCGAAATCGTTCGCGTGCTTTGCCGCAATCTCCTTGTCGATTCGGCGGTTGTAGTGAGCAGCAATGATCTCCTGCGCCTCGGGCGTGTAGAGATATTGCAGATAGGTCTCGGCGAGTTTGTGCGAGCCGCGCTCATCGACCACCTTGTCGACCACGGCAACGGGAAAATCGGCGCGCAGGCTGACCGGCGGGATCACGAGATCGGTCTTGTCCTTGCCGTACTGGCTTCCGATGCTCTGCACTTCGGCCTCGAAGGTGACGAGCACGTCACCAATGCCGTGCTCGACGAACGTAGTGATCGCCGCACGGCCGCCAGTGTCGAACGCAGGCACATTGGCGAACAGCTTGCGCACGAACTCCTTCGCCTTCTCCTGATCGCCTTTGTTCGCCTCGAGCGCGTAGGCGTAGGCCGCAAGATAAGTGTAACGGCCGTTGCCCGAAGTCTTGGGATTGGGGAACACGACCTTCACGTCATCGCGGACGAGATCGCTCCAGTCCGTGACGCTCTTCGGGTTGCCCTTGCGCACGAGGAATGCCGGCAGCGAGTAGTAGGGAACCGAATTGTTGGGGAAGCGCGATTGCCGATCCGCAGTGACTAGGTCTGTCTGATCGTGCAGAACCTGGATATCGGTCACCTGATTGAACGTGACTACGTCCGCCTGAAGACCGTCCAGAACCGCGCGAGCCTGCTTCGATGAGCCGCCATGCGACTGATTGATGGTGATGTCTTTTCCTGTCTCGGCCTTGTATTTTGCGACGAATGCCTTGTCGATGTCGGCATAGAGCTCACGCGAGACGTCATACGAGACGTTGAGAATGTCGCTTGGCTCCTCAGCCACGGCAGGACTCAGCCAAAGCGCAGCGAAGGCTGCCGCGGCGGCCAGACTTTTTCTCCTGATGACCTCCGAAGAGCGCAAGCGAGCCACAATCCCGCTTACAAGGATCATGCGTAGCGCCGCAATGTAAGCAATTGAAAAAGCAGTCTGCTTCAAAGAGTGTAGGGACTGGGCAATGTCATGCCGCCGTCTCCCGTGTGGAGAGGTGGCGCGTGCTCAAGCGAAGCACGTATTTGGTGGCGCAGCTATTCGCCAGCTTGCAGCCATTTCAGCACGCTCTCCCAATCTTGTTGCGTGCCGTTGAAGCTGTTGCGATCGACTTTTCCTTCGACACCAGGGACTTTGCCCGTCGTGGTGAACTGCCAAAACGCGTACGGCCGTTCGCCGTAGAGCCGCCCCGGCGAGGCCGCGACTGAGCGCAGCCAGAAATGGTACTCGGGAAATTCGCCTTGCAGCACCTCGCGGTGGAACACAGGGTCGGTATAGATGATCGGCCGCTTGCCTGTGTGAGCCTGCATTGCATCGAGCAGGACCTTGATCTTGGCGAGCGCTGTGTCGCGCGCAACCTTGCCGGGACAGGTCTTTGAATGGCTATTCCACTCGAGGTCGAGCACCGGCGGCAGCGCATCAGGATCAGCCGGCACGTTCAGCATGAACCAAAGCGCCTGCTCGTTGGCCGGACGGCACCAATAAATGAAATGATAGGCGCCCCGCGCCACGCCCGCGCGCTTTGCACCTTCCCAATTTTCGATGAACTTCGGATCGACTCGGTCGCCGCCTTCTGTCGCCTTGATGTAGGTGAAGCTCACGCCGGCATCGCGCACCTTCTGCCAATCGATGTCGCCTTGCCAGTACGACACGTCGATGCCCTGGATCGGCATGGCATGGGCAGAGGCCACGCGATCATTCGGCTTTGCATCTTTAAGCGAGCCAGCGGTTGCGCTGCTCACGACGAGACCAGTGCCAAGCAGCATTGATGCCGTGGCCAAGGCCACAAGCTTTCGGCTGAAAAAGTTCAACGAACGCCCCCGTTGACGCAGCATTCCTCATTCCCGAGATGAGGCTAGCCTGTCGAAGATTAAGATTTTTTTGTGGACGTTGGCGCGGGACAAAACGCGCGCTCCCAATCACATTTTGTGTCGCCCCTTGACTCTGGACAGGGCAGGGGCATCTATGTGAATGTAAATTACATTCACACTGGAAGGAAGGACCCCTGATGCACGTGGTTGCGACCTTAGACGAGTATGGGAAGCCGGCATGGATCACAGCCATGATCGTCGGCTTTCTCCTCTGGTGGCCTATCGGCCTTGGCGTTTTGGCCTATCTGATCTGGAGTGGACGCATGGGATGCGGAGCTTGGAAACGCGAGTGGAAAGACAGCGAGTTCGGGCGTGAGGTGATGCGCTGGCGGCGGGGTGTAAGCCCGCTTAGGTCGACCGGCAACCGCACCTTCGACGAGTATCGCGAGGAGACCTTGCGGCGCCTCGAGGAGGAGGTCGACGAGTTCCAGGCCTTCTTGCAGCGCCTGCGTCAGGCCAAGGACAAGGCCGAGTTCGACCAGTTCATGGCTGAGCGTCGCGGCAGCGGCTCAACCGCCTGACTTCGAAACGTGCCCGGTCAACGGGCGACGAGTAGAGAGGCAACGAAAAACGAGGGCGCGGGATCTCTTGTCCCGCGCCCTTTCTTATGCTGCTTCCAGACTACCCGCGGCGCTATTCCTCGCTATGATGCTCGCGGGGAGTAACACATGAGACTGGGGCTTGCTGCTTTCGCGCTCGCGACATTGATCGGCGCCTCTGCCGCATCGGGCGAGTGCTTGCAGGCGAATCAGGATGAGCAGATGGCCGAGGGAATTCTCTCGCTCGGCTCCTTCGAGGATGCAAATGACCGTCCGGAGAAAGCCTACATCCTCACCTTGTCAACTCCGGCTTGCCTGAGCGGCGGCGACGAGATGGACAAGGTCGAGAGCGCCGACACTATCCACATCTTTTCTTCCGACGAAACCGTCGCGCAAAGCCTCAAGCAGTTGGTCGGCAAGAGCGTCAAGGTGAAAGGCAATCCATTCGGCGCGCACACGGCGCATCACCACGCGCCGATCGTCATGGAGATCACCGAGATCGATTCAAACTGAGAAGAGCGGCTCCGCCTATCCGCCGTGTTCTGGCTCCTTCTCCGCATGAGAATTGTCGCGTGCGAATTGCGACGTGCGAAAGTTTTCCCAATCCTGTTCGGTGGCCTCGGCCATGGCGCGCCCCGCTTCGACGAGCCAGCCCGGCTTGCGGTCTGCCAAGTCGCCTAAGATCTCGTCTCTCCGCTTAGGACTCGCGAGATGCACATTGGCAGTTTCGCGGCCCATGTCTCTCAAGATCAGCCGCTCGTCGCGACGCTTGGGGAATTGACCGAGCTCGATGCGCCCGCAATGTGGTCCGATCCGGCGAACCACCCAACCGGCCTCGACGGAATAATAGGGATCGGGCTGCCGCACCGCATGCTTGAGCATTCGCACCGAATAAGCGTGCTCCTTGACGCGTCCCCTGGCCCAACTCCAGGCCGAAGGCAGCCACGCTTTCGCTTCGCGCGCAATTTTGCCGCCGTTGCAACTGCCCACCTCAACGTAGCGTGGCCGGCCGAGACTCCCGATGCCTGCGACACGATGCAAGAATCTGATCTCCGAAACTCCACCGGGAAGCGACTGGTCCAACAACCGGCGAACGCGCTTTGGTGGTTCGAGTTGAGGTGAATCCTTCAACTTGGACCAAAACGCAATGGGGTCCCGTTCGGCACTCAGGGCCATTGCCCGCAATCCAGGATGGCTTTCCTCGAGGATGAAGGGACCGCCGCCGGTCTCCAGCCATTGCGAGTAGCCCTCCAGCACAGCATCCGCTGCGTGTTCCGCGTCGATGGCAAGCTCATTCTGCCGCTTGGCAAGGATGACACTAGTGACCAGCCGCACCAGGTCGATCGTATAGGGCATCTCCGCGACCTCATCGAAATCGTTGATGCCCCAAACGAGCCTGCCCTCGAGGTCACGCCAAGTTCCGAAATTCTCTACGTGCAGATCTCCTATCGCGAGTAGCTCGGGCGCGTCCGCGAGGCCGGGACAGACCTGTGGCCACAGCATGCTCCACCGATAGAACGTAGCGCGCAAAAACGCGAATGGCTCTTTCCGCATCTGCGTGTATTTCTGCCGGAGATCAGACTCAACCACGGCGACACGCTCACGCAGCCAGTTCTCGTATTCAACGGTGGCGGCGACGACCGGGGGGACGTTGACCGGCGAAGAAGTTTCGCCCGAACCATGCGCGTTCGCCTTTTTTGATTTAGCCATGGGTTTGTCCCCCAAAGGCACCACACAACGCCAGCTTAGCGCAAAATAATGACGCCTCAGCGCCGGTCGCTTTTCTTGCCGAAGCCGCCACCGGTTGGCGTTTTGATGATGATGGCTTCGCTGGGCTCGAGCACAGTCTGGTCAGAGTTTTTCAGCCGTTCGAGCCGGCCGCTCTTCCGCCGGACCCAGTTCTCGCCGGCCTGGCCTTCTTCTCCGCCGTGAAGTCCGAACGGCCTTGCCCGGCGGAAACCCGAAAGAATCGCGCAGTCCATCCGCTCCAGGAACCTGATCACGCGGAGCGTGCCATCGCCAGCGTGCCATATCCCCTTGCCGCCCGATCCGCGCACGATCTCGAAGCGCTCGAGCAGCACTGGATAACGCAGTTCGAGCACCTCAGGATCGGTGAGCCGCGAGTTGGTCATGTGCGTCTGCACGGCGGGGACGCCATCGAAACCTTCGCCGGCTGGCGCGCCTGAGCAGATGGTTTCGTAATATTGGAAGCGCTCGTTGCCGAAAGTCAGGTTGTTCATGGTCCCTTGCGCGGAGCCGAGCACGCCAAGCGCGCCATAGAGGCAGTTCACTATGGTCTGGCTGGTCTCGACATTCCCTGCCGCGACCGCGGCGGGATAACGCGGCTTCAGCATCGATCGCTTCGGCACCACGATCTTGATTGGTCTGAGGCAGCCGGCATTCATTGGAATGTCCTCATCGACCAGAGTGCGGAAAACGTAGAGCACGCAAGCCCGCGTGATCGGCTCTGGCGCATTGAACGTATCTCCCGTCTGCTTGCTCGTGCCGGTGAAGTCGACGACTGCTTTCTTCGCCTTGCGATCGACTCTGATCGCGACCTTGATAAGGTTGCCCTGGTCGGTCTCGACCGCGAAGCGTGAGGTCTTGAGCTTGGCGATAGCGCGCGCCACAGATTCCGCTGCGTTGTCCTGCACGTGGCGCATGTAGGCCAGCACCGTGGCAAGTCCGTAATGACGCACCATCTTGCGAAGCTCGAGGACACCCTTCTCGTTGGCCGCGACCTGAGCCTTTAAGTCGGCGATGTTTTGAGAAGGATTGCGGGCAGGGTAGGAGGCTTCGGTCAGAAGCTTGAAGACTTCCTCCTCGCGGAAGCGGTCCTTGGCCACAAGCTTGAATGGATCGATATAGACGCCTTCTTCCTCGATGCGTGTCGCCTTGGGACTCATCGAGCCAGGAGCAATGCCACCGATATCGGCGTGATGCCCACGCGCCGCGACAAAAAAGAGGAGGTCGGGGCTGTTCTCACCGAACACCGGCGTGACCACGGTGATATCGGGGAGATGCGTGCCCCCGTTATAGGGTGCATTCAACATGTACACGTCGCCGGGCTTGAGCTTGTCGCCAAGCTCGCGGCGAACCGTCTCGACACTCCGGTCCATCGACCCGAGATGCACCGGGATATGCGGGGCATTGGCGATCAGCCCCCCGCGCGCATCGAAAATCGCGCAGGAGAAATCGAGCCGCTCTTTGATGTTGACCGAGCGCGCGGTGTTTTGCAGCGCGTAGCCCATCTGCTCGGCGACCGAGGTGAAGAGATTGTTGAACACTTCGAGCATGACGGGGTCGACGCGCTTGCTCACGCGCGCAGCCTTCTTCTTGGCGACGCGCGCGAGCAGGAGATGATTGCGCTGCGTGAGCTGGGCCTTCCATTCAGGCTCGACCATGACGGTCTGATGGTCCTCGATGATCAGCGCGGGTCCTTCGATCTCATGACCGGGCGCGAGGTCCGAGCGGAAGAAGACGCGCGCGTCGTGCCAGCCTCCGCCCGTAAACAACCTTGTGGTGGCATGCGGTTTGAGAGGCGCGGTTGGCTCGGTCGAGACCTCGGGCTCCTCGATCGGCTCTCCGCCGCCTTGGGCCTCCACCTCGAGCGCCTCGATCTCAATATCCTTGTCCGGGCTGATGAAGCCGAAGCGCTGTTGGTGCTCGACCTCGAACAGGGCGCGCATGCCGCGCAGGCTCGCGACCGGAACGGGAAGTGAGCTGTCGGTCCCGGCATAACGAAGATGCGCCTGCGCGATGATGATGATCGCGCCGCTTTCGACGCCTTGCTGCAACAGTTCTTTCCGGACTTCTTCCTCCAGAGGCTTACGGAGCTTGGCGGTCTCGGCAAGCCCCTCATCGTCGAGGCGCTTCAGCACACTCTTGCTGCGCGTCGCTTGCAGCGAAGCGAGCCCCATGCCGAAGGCAGACAGCACGCCCGACAGAGGGTGGATCAACACTGTCTTGATA
>Ga0134121_10004636_pt1 | contig 11233 bp, 10 predicted proteins | sample KB301_FD_96463 | JGI IMG/M metagenome (GOLD analysis project Ga0134121, IMG submission 96463) | Terrestrial soil microbial communities without Nitrogen fertilizer from Kellogg Biological Station, Michigan, USA - KB3-0-1 | ecosystem: Environmental > Terrestrial > Soil > Unclassified ...
CCACCAGGAGAACCACCGCACCACGGGCCACATCAATCACCACTCGGCGAAGTCGCTGATGTTCCCCCTGCCGGCGCCGATGAGCGTTCCGAAGAAGGCTCCGGTCGCGTGGGATCCGCAGCACCCCGCTCGCGGGCTCGGGTACCGGGAGATCGACCTCAAGGACAAGGGGAAGGCGGTCACCCTCGAGGAGTACGACGTGAAGGGCGGCCGGGTGTGAGGGGCGTGGTGATCGGCGTGGCGCTCGGAGTGCTGCTGGAGCTGACCGGGCGCGTCCTTGCGGCGGAGAGCGCGCCGCCCAGGGTCATCAAGATGACGGCGAAGAAGTTCGAGTACTCGCCCTCCGAGGTCCACATCCGGAAGGGCGAGCACGTGGTGCTCGAGCTCACCTCGCTCGACCGGAAGCACGGCTTCAAGCTGCCGGAGCTCGGCATCCGGGCCGACGTTCCTCCGGGCGGGACCGCTCGGGTGGAGGTGACCGCCGAGAAGGCCGGGCGATTCCCCTTCGCCTGCGACGTCTTCTGCGGTGACGGCCACGAGGACATGACCGGGACGCTGGTGGTCGATCCCTGAGGGTCAGCCGCCCGGCGCGAGCTTCTCGCAGAAGCAGCCCCCCGGTGAGAGCCGGAGGGAGAGGTCCTTGCTCGCGCCCGAGCCGATGAGCTGCGAATCCCACCCGTCCTGGACGTGGGTCAGCCGGAGCCACGCGGTGTCGGGCTCGAGGGAGACCATCACCCGGTGCTGCACCGCGAAGGCGCTCGCCCTGACGGCCATCGACGCGCTGCGGGGGGTCGCACCCCGCGACTGCGGGGAAGAGTCCCCAGAAGGGTCGTTCCGCCGCCGTGCGCTCCAGGCGAAACCGCAGCGAGAATCGGTGGTCCGGGAATTGAAGTGCAGCCCGGATGCATGGGTCTGCGCGTGCGGCGCCGCTGGGTGGTCCTTGCTCTCACCCTGGTCCTCGGGTGCGAGGGGAAGATCGTCGGCCGGGGTGGACCCGGCGGCGGGACGCCCTCGGCCGCGGCGCTGAAGATGGGCCCCACCGGGGCGCATCGACTCTCCCGGGACGAGTACGACAACACGGTGCGTGACCTCGTGGGCGACACCGCCGGCGAGGGATTCGCGCTCCTTCCCGAGGACGCCCACGACCCGTTCGACAACAACTACCTCACCCAGCTCCCGTCGCAGTCGCTGGTGGACGCGACCGAGCAGCTGGCGATCGACATCGCCCAGCGGCTCCAGGCCGATCCACCCCGCCTCCGGTCGCTCCTGCCCTGCACGCCGACCGGACCCTCGGACTCGGCCTGCCTGAAGCAGTTCATCGCGAAGCTCGGCCGGCGCGTGCTGCGGCGTCCCCTGACCGACGCCGAGGTGGCCGAGTACGCCACGCTCCAGTCGTTCGCGGTGGAGAAGGCCGACTTCAACGTCGCGGTGGGGCTCGTCGTCCAGACGATGCTCCAGGACCCCGAGTTCCTCTACCGGATCGAGCGGGGCACGCCCGCCGCGGGCGCGGCCGGGACGTTCCGTCTCTCGGCCTACGAGGTCGCCACCCGCCTCAGCTACTTCCTCTGGGGAAGCACGCCGCCGGACTGGCTGCTCGACGCCGCCGGGACCGGACAGCTCGACTCGAAGGATCAGATCCGCGCCGCGGCGGTGCGCCTGCTCGGAGATCCGCGTGCGCAGGACCGGGTGGACCGCTTCCACGCGCTCTGGCTCGGGTTTCACCAGCTTCCGCACCCGGTGGACCTCACCCAGGCCTTCCGCACCGAGACCGGCGCGCTCATCCGCAAGGTCGTCTTCGATGACCACGCCGACTACTTCCAGCTCTTCACCTCGACCCAGACCTACGCGAACGCGATGCTGGTCACGAACTACGGCCTGCCCGCCGCGCCCCCGGCCAGCGGATACGCCTGGGTCTCCTACGCAGGAACCGGGCGGAAGGGCATCCTCTCGCAGGGCGCGGTGCTCTCGGCGGGCGCGAAGTTCGGCGACACCAGCCCGACCCAGCGGGGAATCTTCGTCCGGAGCCGGCTGCTCTGCGAGACGATCGCGCCCCCGCCGCCCACGGTGGACGTGGACCAGAAGCCGACCTCGCCGACCAGCAACTGCAAGGTGGACCGCTACCAGGCCCACTCGGCGAACGGGAACTGCAACACCTGTCACCGGCGTCTCGATCCGGTGGGCTTCGGCCTCGAGGCCTACGACACCTCGGGCGCGTTCCGGACCCACGACCTGAACGAGCCGGCGTGCCCGATCAGCGGCAACGGCGTGCTCGACGGCGTGGGGGACTTCAACGGCCCGGGCGGGCTGGCGGACCTCCTCGTCCAGTCTCCGTCCTTCGAGGGCTGCATCACCACCCAGCTCTTCCGCTTCGCGATGGGCCGCAACGAGACGCCAGACGACGGCGATCTCATCACCCAGCTCACCCGGTCCTTCCACGACGGGCAGCGGAAGTTCGATCAGCTGCTGCTCGACGTCGTGTCCGACGACCGCTTCGCCTACCGGCGGGAGGAATAGCACCCGTGCCCGTGAAGAAGCCGCTCCGGCTCTCCAGACGCACGCTGCTCCGCGGCGCGGGCGGGGTGATGGTCGGCCTGCCGATCCTCGAATGCATGCTCGACGCGGGGCCAGCTCGGGCGCAGTCCGCGGCGCCGAAGCGTTACCTGGTGGTCTTCGACGGGCAGTCGCTCGGCGGGGACGACGACACGCTGCTGAGCGACTTCATCCCCGACCGGACCGGGGCAGGTTACGACCTCAAGACGGCCCTGGCGCCGCTGGGGAGCGCCGGCGTCCAGTCGTGGGTGACGGTGGTGTCCGGGATGCGCATCCCCACCGCGGCCGAGAACGGCGGTTCGCCGCCGGCGGGTGGCCGGACGGACGACTTCCACGTCAGCTCTGCCAGCCCGCTGCTGAGCGGCACGCGCTCGAACTCGTCCAGCGCCACGGTGAACGGTCCCACCTCCGACCAGGTGATGGCCGCGCAGCTCGCCGGGAGCACCACCTTCAAGTCGCTGGTCTATCGAGTCCAGGCAGCCTGGTACCTGTCGGTGTCCGCGCCGTACGGCCGCGACCTCATCTCCTACAAGAACGACAGCACCGGCCGGGTGGTTCCCGTTCCCGCCGAGGTGAGCCCGCGCCAGGCGTTCACCCAGCTCTTCGGGAACTTCGTGCCGCCGGGGGTCGATCCGGCCACCGCCGCGGCGATGGACTTCCAGCTCCGGACCCGGCGCAGCGTGCTCGACCTCGTCCACCAGCGGACCACCCGGCTGCTGCCGCAGCTCGGACGCGCGGACCAGCTGCGGCTGCAGCGCCACTTCGACGAGATCCGTGATCTCGAGGTGCGCGTCGCCGCCACGCCGCCCCCGCAGACCAGCACCTGCGTCAAGCCGGCGGACCCCGGCCCCGACCCGGCGCTGGGCGGGAACCAGGGCCTGGACGGCGGCGGCAACACCACCTACGACCAGAACCTCGGCTACTCCGACGAGGAGGACCGGGCGAAGAGCTTCGTCGACCTCATCCACATGGCCATGGTCTGCGACCTGACCCGCGTCGCCTCGCTGCAGCTCACGCTCTTCCAGTCGCACATGAACATGTTCTCGCTCACCGGCCAGGGCTGTGACCTCCACGAGGTCGGCCACTTCGGCGCCGGGCGGGACACCACGACGCAGATGGCCAAGGGACAGGCGTGGCACGTGAAGCACTTCGCCTCGCTGATCTCGAAGTTTGCCGGCACCCCCGAGGCGGGCGGCACCATGATGGACAACACCGCGATGGTGTTCCTGCTCGAGGGCGGTCACGGCTTCGACCCCGGAAGCGGGAAGACCTGGAGCTCGCACAGCACCGAGAACATGGCCTGCCTCGTCGCGGGCAAGGTGGGCGGGCTGAAGCCGGGCCTTCACCTCCAGGCCACCGGTCTCCACCCCGCCCAGGTGCTCGTCACCGCCATGCGGGGCGCCGGCTACGGAGGAAGCTCCCTGGGCGAGGTTTCCGGGGAGATTCCGGGCCTCCGCGGCTGAGGCGGAGGTCCCCTCCGCCTCGCCCGCGGTCCCGCTACTTGCCTTGCGCGGTGTCGACGGACGCCCGGTACTGGAGCGCGGCCCGGAGCTGGCGGACTGCCTCCTCGCTGGCCCGGATCGCGTCCGCCTTGTGACCACCGAAGTCGTGCGGCGCCTTCTGCATGTCCGCGATGGCCCGCTCGAGCGCGTCGATGGCGTGGGCGATGTTGGGGTGGGCCGACTTCTCCTGTTTCGGAGTCTCGGCAGCCGCGGCGAGGGGAACGAGGCTGGAGGTGGCGAGGGCGAGGCCGAGGAGCAGCGGGAAGCGCTTCATGGGGTCTGTCCTTTCGACCGCCGGGACGTTCCGGCAGGCGTCCATTCCGACGCTCGCTCCCTGGGCGGATTCGATCGGCAACCGGATGGTTTCAGCGCGGGGGTCGCTTCGCCCCCAGCTCGATGCGCCGGACCTGGACCGGCATCGGCTCGCCCGGTCTCGGGGCGCCATACCACCGGCGGAGCTGCGTGTTGGCGAGGTAGAGGAGCGAGTCGCCGTCGATGGCGCCGGTGGTCGGGCCGTCGATCCAGGGAGCGTAGGCCTCGAGGACCTCCATGCGCTCGAGTCGCCGGAGCTGCCCGTCGAGACCGAACCGGACCACCCGTCCGGGATGGACCCCGTTCTGGACGCCGACCAGGGCTCCCTTCCAGAAGTAGAGGCCGTCGATGCTCCCGTCCACGATCTGCGCGGCCCGCTCGAGGCGAGCGGCCTTGCCGGTGGCGAGGTCCACGCGCGTGATGCCCTCGTCGCCGGCCACGAAGAGCACCCGTCCGCCGGAGTCGAGGGCGATGCCGTTGGCGCCGGGGACCGTCTCGTCCGGCAGCAGCTCGCGGAGCTCGGTGTCCTTCTCCGTGGCCTGCATCACCGCGCCGGTGGAGGTGTTCGTCGTGTAGAGCGTGCCGCTCGACGGGTCGATCGCCAGATCGTTGAGGAAGCCCTTGCGACCGGCGGGCAGCCGGAGCGCGCGAACGGGTCGGCCGTGGGCGAGCGCGAAGCAGAGGATCCCCGTCACCGCACCGGGGATGTCCTTCCCGGGGCCGAAGCTCGCCGCGCTCGCGACGCACAGCCGCTTTCGCGCGGCGTCCACCTTCATCCCCGCCGGGAAGCCGAGACCCCCGGCGCGCGAGGGGACCAGCTCGTGGAGGGCGCCGGAGCGGTCGGTCCAGACGATGCGCTGGGTTGCCGCGCTTCCCGCGTAGACCCGCCCGGTGCGCCCGTCGAAGGCCATGCCTTCCGGGAACAGGTCCGGCTCCTGGAAGACGTACGCCGACTGGCTGGAGAGTACCGGAGGATTGCGCGCGCGGATGTCCCGCACCAGCCGGTCGAACTCGGGGTCACCGCGGAGGAAGGCGAAGCCCCGGAAGTTTCCGGGATCGAGCCCGCCCCAGGTGCGGGCGACGGCGGAGAGGCTCCGGAGCGTCCGCTCGCGATCGCAGAGCATCGCGTGGGCGATCGCTTGCTCGAAGAGGAGCAGTGGATCTCCCGGACTCTGCGGGAGCGCCTTCTCCAGGCGGTCCAGCTCCGGTCGCACCACATCGGCTGGCGCCGCGGTGCAGCCGGGGACACCCGCATCGGCCCGTGCGCGCGCGGCCCCGGGCGCCAGGGCGGAGACCGAGAGGACGATCGCCAGAGGGATCCGCATCGAGTCAGTGCAGCCCGGAGGCGCAGGGCCGTGGAAGCCGCATGCAGCCGCGCGGCACCTCGATGCAGCCACGACGTGGCGGATCCGGGGGCACTCCGGTCGTCCGGGCTGACGCGAAAGCTCCGTCCGCTGCGGATCGTGCCGAGCCCGCGCCGTCGATTCCTGCCGCCGCCGTTGATTCGTCCCGTCGGACGTCGTCTCCTCCCGTGCATCAGCCGCCAGGCTGACGGGGAGGAATTTCATGCAACGTCTCGTGCTCGGATGCGCCGCGCTGCTGGTCTGCGCGGTGGGATGTGGCAGTTCGAATTCGCCGTCCTCGACGTGTGACAACGTCGCGAACGCTCTCAACGGCCTGAGCGGGAAGTACTCCGCCTGCGGCCAGTTTCCTTCCATTCCCTTCAACAAGGACTCCTGCGTCCAGGCGTTCAACGGCAGCAGCTGCACGGACGCCGACCGGCAGAAGATCAACGACTTCACCAGCTGCCTGAACGGGCTTCCCAACTGCACACCCCAGTCACAGTCGACCTGGGCTGACGCGCTCGTCGCCTGCGACGACAAGCTGCAAGGCGTCTCTGCGGGCTGCGCCGCCGCCGCGCCCTGAGTCCCGGGGCGGCGCTCAGCCCCGCGCCGAGGCGGCCGGTGGAGGAGCCGCGGGGGGTGCCACCCGACCGTGGTCCGGTTCCCCGATCGGTAGCCCGACCCCGCGGATGGAGGCGTCGAGAACCTCCACCGGGTGCGCCGCGGGCAGCGCCACGCCCCGGGCCTTGAGCAGCCGCTGGATGTGCAGCGTGCAACCGGGGTTCGCCGAGGCCAGCAGCTCGGGCCGGGTGCGCAGCACCGCCGCCACCTTGCGCTCGCCCACCTCGTCCGCGCTCTCGGGCTGGAAGAGGTTGTAGGTCCCCGCGCTGCCGCAGCACTGCTCGCCGTCCGGGACGTCCGACACGACGAGCCCGGGGATGCCTCGCAGGAGGGTGCGCGGCTGGCTCCGGATGCGCTGGCCGTGCGCGAGGTGACAGGCGTCGTGGTAGGTGACGCGCGCGGCGATGGGGTGACGCTTCGCCCGCGGCGGGCCGAGCGCCACGAGGAACTCGTGCACGTCCTTGACCTTCGCCGAGAAGGCGCGTGCGCGCTCCGCCCAGACCGGATCGTTCCGGAACAGCCGGCCGTAGTCCTTGAGGTGCGAGCCGCAGCCGGCGGAGTTGATGATGATCGCGTCCACCGGGGTTCGCTCGAAGCGTTCGATGAGACCCCGGGCGTACCGGAGCGATTCCTCGTCCCGGCCGGAGTGCATCGACAGCGCTCCGCAGCACCCCTGTCCTCGCGGGACCAGGACCTCGCAGCCCTCGGCCGCGAGCACCCGGAGGGTCGCGTCGTTCACCCCGGGGAAGAACACCCGCTGGACGCAGCCCGCGACCACCCCCACCCGCGCCCGCGCCGGTCCGGCCGCCGGCACTCGCTCCGGAAGGCGGCGGACCAGGTCGCCCCAGCCGATCTCCGGCGTGAGCGCCTCCATCTGCTGGAGGCTCGCCGGGAGGAGCCGGAGCAGACCGGTTCTCCGGACCAGCCACTGCAGGCCGGTGCGTGCGTAGAGGAGGAGGAACGCACCGATGACCCGCAGGCGCCCCGGTCGCGGGAAGAGCGCGAACACCATGCCGCGGAAGAGCCGCTCCCTCGCCGAGCGCGGGTGGGTGTGCTCGACCTTCGCCCGTGTCTCCTCGATGAGGACGTCGTACTTCACGCCGGAGGGGCAGGCGGTCATGCACGCCAGGCAGCCGAGGCACTTGTCGAAGTGCGAGGCGACCGTGGGCGTCATCTGGATCTTCCCGTCGCGCAGCCCGCGCATCAGATCGATGCGCCCACGGGGGCTGTCCATCTCCTCGCCCCAGCTCTGGTAGGTGGGGCAGTGCGGGAGGCAGAAGCCGCAATGCACGCAGTCCTCGATGAGATCCCGCTCCGCCATCCGCGCCCTCCCTAGAGTCCGCCCACGAACCGCCCCGGCGCGAGCCGCCGCGCCGGATCGAGCCTCTGCTTGACCGCTCTCATCAGCGGGAGCGCCGCCGGCGGTGGTCCCCAGACGTCCACCGCGGCGCGGACGTCGGGCGGGGCGGCGTGGATCACCACGCTCCCCTCCGGAACCGCCTCGCGCGCGGCGCTCACCGCGGCGGCAACCTGCCCGGCGATGCGCACCTCTCCGGCGACGAACGCGAGCCCGAGCGTCGGGTAGCAGACGCAGCGAGGGACCTCGAGGGCCGCGAAGAGCGAGCCGATGGCGGCGTTCGCCACCCGCTCGAGATCCATGGGCTGCGCTGCCAGCTTGGCCCGGAACCCGGCGGAGGACTCGCGCGCATCGTCGTGCCTCGCCCAGAACGCCCGGGCCGTCTCCGCGCCGATCGACTCCGCGCGCCAGCGCTGGCCGGTGGCGAGATCGAGCAGCTTCATCGCCTGCTGCCGCACGCCCGCCTCGAATCCCTCGAAGCGGACGCCCAGCTCGAATCGCCCGTCGAAGCGGACTCCGAGGTCGTCGCCGCCCTCGTGGACCAGCGCCGCGACGGCGCCGGGCTCGAGCTGCGCCTGGCGCAGAGCGAGCGCCACCTGCCGGACCGCGTCGGCGTCCAGGTCGGGGAAGAGCACCGTCCGCTCCGTCTCGGGACGGGGGTGAAGCCGGAAGGTCACGGTGGCGATGAACCCCAGGGTCCCCAGCGAGCCGACCATGAGCTTCGGCAGGTCGAAACCGGCGACGTTCTTCACCACCTTGCCGCCAGCGCGGGCCTCGGTGCCGTCGGCCCGCACCATGGAGATGCCGATGATGAGGTCGCGGATGCTCCCGTACCGCGTGCGCCGCGGACCGAAGGCGTTGGTCGCGACCAGCCCGCCCAGCGTGGCCCGTCCGGCCCAAGGCGAATCGAGGGCCAGCATCTGACCCGAGCGGGCGAGGACGTCCTGGAGCGAGGCGAGCCGCACGCCCGCCTCCACGGCGACGATCTGATCCAGGGGCGCGTACTCGACGATGCGCTCCAGCCGCTCGGTGGAGAGGAGCACCTCCACTCCGTCCGGAGGCGCCCCCAGCGTGAGCTCGGTGCCCCCTCCGAGGAAGAGAATCCGCTCTCGATCGCGGTCGGCGCGCTGGAGCGCCTCGGTCGCCTCGGCGAGCGTCGACGGGCGTTCCTGGCGCGCGGCGGCGAGCGCTTCCAGGCCTCCCGCCGTGGCGGTCATCCTCGGTCCGCGAGCCCGGCCACCTCGGTGGCGTGCGGGTGGTAGGGCCCGGGGCGGTCACCGCAGAGCCTCGGGGTGGGGAACACCTTGCTCGGGTTGAAGGTCGTGGCCGGATCGAAGGCGCAGCGCACCTTCGCCATGGTGTCCAGATCGGCGTCGCTGAACATCTCGCCCATGTACGGGGCCTTGTCCGCGCCCACCCCGTGCTCGCCGGTGATGGAGCCACCGAAGCGGATGCAGATCCGGAGGATCTCCCCGGCCAGCTCCTCCGCCGCCTTCTCCTGGCCCGGAACCCTGGCGTCGTAGAGCACCAGCGGGTGCAGGTTCCCGTCGCCGGCGTGGAAGACGTTCGCGACCCGGAGCCCCTGCTCCTGCGAGAGCCGGGCGATCTCCGACAGCACCCGCGCGATGTCCTTCCGGGGGATGACCCCGTCCTGCACGATGTAGTTGGGAGAGAGCCGGCCCATGGCGGCGAAGGCGCTCTTGCGGCCCTTCCACATCAGCATCCGCTCGTCCTCGTTCTTCGGGACGCGCACCTCGAGCGCCCCGGTCCGCCTCGCGATGCCGACCGCCACCTCCGAGGTGTGCTCGGCCTCGGCGGTGCAGCCGTCCACGTCCATGAGGAGGGCGGCGCCGACGTCCGGCCAGTCCACCCCGGTGGCGGCGACGGCCGCCTGGATCGCCAGCCGGTCCATCATCTCGATCGCCGCGGGGACGATGCCGTTCCCGATGATCTCCGAGACGCACAGCCCCGCCTCGTCGGTGGAGGGGAAGGTGGCGAAGAAGGTGCGGGTCGCCTCGGGCTTGCGGAGGATGCGAAGCACCACCTCGGTGACGATGCCCAGCGTGCCCTCGCTCCCCACCACCACCCCGAGCAGGTCGTAGCCGGGCGGATCGAGCACCGGGCCGCCGAGGTCCACCACCTCGCCGGTCGAGGTCACCATGCGCACGCCGCGGACGTGGTTCACGGTGAACCCGTACTTGAGGCAGTGGGCGCCGCCGGAGTTTTCGGCCACGTTGCCGCCGATGGTGCACACGCTCTGCGAGGAGGGATCCGGCGCGTAGTAGTAGCCGGCGGCGGAGATCTCCTTGCTGACGTCGAGGTTGATGACCCCCGGCTGGACGCGGATCCACCCGTCATCCAGGTCCACCTCCAGGATGCGCTTCATCCGGGAAAGCCCGAGCAGCATGCACCCCGGCACGGGGAGCGCTCCTCCGGACAGGCCGGTGCCGGCGCCACGGGGGACGACGGGCATCCCTGCCTCGACCGCGATCCGCACCGCCGCGGCGACCTCCTCGGTGGAGGCCGGGAGCACGACCACGCTCGGAGCGGCCCGGAAGCTGGTCAGCGCGTCGCACTCGTAGGTGCGCAGATCGTCCCGGTCGCGGATCACGTTCCGCTCGCCCACCACCGCGATCAGCCGGTCGATCACGCTCGGGGGAGCGGGAATCGCCTCCACGGCCGGTGCGGGCGTGACCAGCGAGGGCGCGGACATGGCCCGACCCTAGTCGAGATAGCGATACGCGGGCACGGTCAGGAACTCGGGGAACTCCCGGTTGAGCACCAGACTGTCCAGGATCTCCGCTGCCTCCCTGAACCGCCCCGGGCCCCCCGCGGTCAGGCGGGCGATCTCCGCGTCGCGGGTGGTCCGGTACAGGTCCTCGGTCGCGCTCCGTCCGTCGTCGAGCTTCGCCCCCTGGTGGATCCACTGCCAGAGCTGCGCGCGGGAGATCTCCGCGGTCGCCGCGTCCTCCATGAGGTTGTAGATGGCGGCGGCGCCGTTCTCCAGGAGCCAGGAGTTGATGTACTGGAGCGCCACGTCGACGTTCAGGCGGAAGCCCGCCTCGGTGATCGTGCCGCCCGGCACCGCCGGATCGACGAGCTGGGCCGCCGTCACCTGGACCTCGGAGCGCAGTCGGTCCTTCTGGTTGTCCCTCGCCCCCAACTTCTGGTCGAAGACCTCCTTCGCGGTGGGGACGAGGTCGGGGTGCGCCACCCAGGTCCCGTCGAACCCGTCGGCCACCTCCCGGAGCTTGTCCTCGCGAACCTTGGCCAGGGCCTTCTCGTTGATCTCCGGGTTCTTCCGGCTGGGGATGAATGGAGCCATCCCGCCCATCGCGTGCGCGCCATGGGTATGGCAGGTCTTGACCAGCAGCTCGGTGTAGGCGCGCATGAAGGGGACGGTCATCGTCACCTGCGCACGGTCGGGAAGAAGCTTGTCCTTCCGGTTCCGGAACTTCTTGATGAAGGAGAACATGTAGTCCCAGCGGCCGGCGTTCAGCCCGCTGGTGTGCTCCCGCATCTCGTACAGGAACTCCTCCATCTCGAAG
>Ga0134121_10004637_pt1 | contig 11233 bp, 10 predicted proteins | sample KB301_FD_96463 | JGI IMG/M metagenome (GOLD analysis project Ga0134121, IMG submission 96463) | Terrestrial soil microbial communities without Nitrogen fertilizer from Kellogg Biological Station, Michigan, USA - KB3-0-1 | ecosystem: Environmental > Terrestrial > Soil > Unclassified ...
CCTTTCTGGATCCAACCTGGGTTCTCGAGGTGACCCTTCAATGTCCCGAGAAAGCGCGCTGCGCCGACGCCATCCACGGCGCGGTGGTCCGCCGAGAGCGTGGCTTGGATGACCTGCCGGATCACGACCGCTCCGTCGCGAACAACGGCCGCTGGAATAGCCCGACCAACTGCGAGGATCGCGACCTGCGGCGGCACCACGATCGCTGTGAACTGCGCGATCTCGAACATCCCGAGATTGCTCAGTGTGAATGTCGCATCCGCCCACTCTGGGGCCCTGATCTTTCCGGCCTTCGTTCGAGCCACGAGGTCGCGCAGGCCGGCTGCGACGGACTCGAGGTCGCGGCCCTCGCAGCCGAGCAAGGCGGGAGCGAGGAGCCCATCGGGGACGTCGATCGCAACGCCGATGTTTACGGCCGCGCGGCGGACCAATTCGTCGCCCTGCCAGATGGCGTTGAACGATGTGTGCTCGATCAGCGTCTCCGCGAGCGCGTGGACCAGGACGGCCGTCACGGTGACGCGCTCGCCTGTCGCGCGGGCGGCGTTGATCTCCGACAATCCCGCAAGGACGCTATCCATTTCGACGACCACGGTCTCGTAGAAATGGGGCACCCGCTGCTTGCTCTCGCTCATCCGCCGCGCGATGGTTCGGCGCATCGGACTGAGCTCGACGGGAGTCCGCCCGTCGATCACTGCGCGCCGTCCTCGATGTACGCGATGACGGCACCGACCGCGACCTCGGCACCTACTGGCTGGACGATCTCGACCAGCGTGCCTGCGGTGAGAGCCTCCATCTCGACCGCGGTCTTGGTCGTTTCGATCTCGGCGATCACCTCGCCGCGGCGCACTGAGTCGCCGACTTTCTTCGTCCACGAGGAGATGCGGCCGGAATCCATGTCGTATCCGAGCTTTGCCATCTGCACAGGGATCCGCGCCATGACACCTCCGTGCGTGCGCCGTGAGGCAAGGGCTGCAAGCGTTTCCAGTCTAGGCCAGCGCGCGTCGTCGCGGGCGTGCCTGCGCCGCTGCGACAACAGCGCGCGGCGGCGCAGACGCCGACGCGCGAGGTCGGAACGTTGTGGGCAGCATTACCGTCGCCGGCTCCTGGGGGTGTTCGAGACGAGCCTGAAGAACTTGAGCGGCAGTCCGTCCCATGCCGACCGTATCGCGAGCGATCGTCGCGATCGGGGGCTCGTGCAGTTCCGCGAGCGGGAAATCGTCGCAGGTCACCAGCGCGATGTCCTGACCGACACGGAGGTGGTGACGCGCCAGCGCGCGCAGCGTCCCGATTAGGATCTGGTTGCCACCCGCGATGATCGCGGTGGGCCGAACGGGGAGCGCGAGCAGCTCTTCGGTTGCGGACTCGCCATGTTCAGAGGAGAGCGAGCCCGGGAGCGCAATCGTCTCATCGACGATACCCCGCGCAGCGACCGCATCGCGCATCCCACCGACCCGCTCGCGTCCGGCACGCATCTCCAGCGATGCGGTGATGAGGCCGATGCGGCGATGACCCTGGTCGATGAGATATTCGACCGCCAGTCGCATCCCTGTCCGATGATCGGAATAGACAGCGTTCGCACCAATCCGCGCGGGGACCTCGCGGTCGAGTACGACGACCGGCACATCGAGCCGCTCCAGCAGATCGAGGGTCGCCCGGCGCTTTTCGCTCGCAAGCGAGAGCAGCATGCCGTCAACGCGCCGGCTCTCGAGGAAGCGGATGTGCGCTTCATCAAGCTCGGGGTCGCCGTCGGAGTTCATAAGAAGGAGCGAGTAGCCGGCGGCACGCAGCACCGCTTCGGCGCCACGGACGAAGTTCGCCATCACTGGATTCGAGATGTCCCCGACGATGAAGCCGACGGATAGCGTCGATCCGCGACGAAGCGACTGGGCAAGGAAGTCCGGCTCATACCCGAGGGCGGTCACGGCCGAGAGGACGCGCTCGCGCATCGCTGGGCTTACATCGGGATGCTTCGACAGCACACGCGAGACCGAGGAGATCGCGACCCCCGCGCGCTCGGCGACCTCGCGGACGTTGGTCCGGTCCCGCCGCGGCTGGCTTTTCTTGTGCTGGCTCACGGCTCGACCCGGTATTTCTGGATGAACGTGCGATCCAGCGCCCAGCCGAGGCCCGGGCGTTCCGAGAGCGGAAAGTGTCCGTTCGAAAGTGCGGGCCGGTTCTCGAGCATCTGCCAAAAGATCGGATCGCGTGCTGGCGAAAAGGCTTCCGCGTAAGTCCCGTGCGGAACCGAAGCGAGCAGATGCGCGCCCAGGTGCGCCTCCTCGTGGTGTCCAACCTGAACGTCAAAGCTCGCGGCCAAAGCCGCCACACGTCGCCACTCCGTCGGTCCGCCGCCCCAGGATGCGTCGAAGTTGGACACGTCGATCGCGCCGTTGACCATCATCTCGCGCATCCCGACCCGGCTGATCTCCGACTGACCTGCGGCGACCGGGACATTGCCGCGCATGCGAACGTCGCGTAAACCGCGAAAGTCGGCGTGCCAGCGAGTCGGCTCCTCGAACCAGCGGACCTCGATCCCTACGGCGCGGATCGCGGCGAGGAAATCGAGCGCCTCCGCGACGGTATAGCCCTGATTCGCATCGACAACGAACACGAAGTCGTCTCCCGCATGCCGTCGAGCGCGAAGGAGGCGCGCGGCATCTTCGGCCGGTGGCTTTCCGCCGATCTTGAATTTCATCCCGACCATCCCGTGCTCGCCCTTGAAAAAGTCGATCTCGTGCTCTATATCCTGACCTTTCGCCTCGGGCGTCGTGGGGGTGTAGTAGCCGCCGATGCCGATCATCGGGACGCGGTCGCGGTAGCCACCCCAGAGACGCCAGAGCGGCTGACCAAGCGCCTTCCCGACGGCGTCCCAGATCGCGGTATCGATGCAGGCAATCGCCTGCATCGCGTACCAGCGCGGTCGGAGCTGGTCGAATGTCACCGGCAGCATCGCTTCCCAGCACCGCTCGGTCTGCAACGCATCGAGGCCGATCACCTTCGGGGCGACCTCGTCGCAGAGGATCTTGAGGATCTCCTCCTGCATCGGCGAATCTTCGTCCGCGTTGTACGCCTCCCCGACGATGCCTTCAGCGGTGTAGACCCTGGTCAAGATGCTGCACCGGTTGCGCATCCGGTAATAACTGCCGCTGTACGTGAAGGGGAGGGGGACCCGAATTGCGATCGTCTCGATCCGCTCGATCGTCAGCATCTTTCCCCTCCGCGACGCTCGACGTGAGCGAGTTGACTGCGCTCAAACGGTTATCGATACTGCGTGTGCGGCTTGGCTGGAAACGATACCGGTAACCTCCAGTCCGGGCAAGGGCGAAACGCTATGCAGCTCTCGACCGGATTGTCCATGAGGAAGGGGAGTCCGTGACTTCGCGCCGCTCCAGCGCTGCTCCCGACAAGGTCATCCAGACGGTCCTGGGGACGATCCCCGCCGATGAGCTCGGCGTAACGATGGCTCACGAGCACATCCTCGTCGACCAGGGCCACGTCTCATTCCGCAAGCCGGAGAACGAGCGCGACGCCCATCTCGCCGATCGGCCGGTCTCCCTCGACTTCTTCGGCTGGATCCAGTGGAACTGGATGAGCAACCACGACAACCTGATCCTCGACTCCGAGTCGCTGGCGGTCGACGAGCTGCGTCTCTACAAGACCGCGGGCGGGCAAAGTCTCGTCGACTGCACGCTGCCCGGGATCGGCAGGAATCCTGAGGCGCTGGCGCGCATTTCGCGCGCCACCGGGCTCAACATCGTCATGGGCGCCGGGTACTACGTGCAGCCAACCTTTCCCGAGCGGGTCGCGAGCATGTCTGAGGACGAGATCACCGCGGAGATCGTCAAAGAGTTTCGCGATGGCGTCGGAGACACCGGCATCCGCGCGGGCTCCATCGGGGAGATCGGAAGCTCGGTGCCGATCACGGCGGACGAGATCAAGGTCTTTCGCGCCGCCGGCCGTGCGCAGGTCGAGCTCAAATGCGGGCTCACGACGCATCCGGCTCGCGTGCGCGAATCCCCGTTTCAGATCATCGAGATCCTCCGCGAAGTCGGTGCCGACCTCACTCGTGTGGTGCTCGGCCACATCGACCGGACGGTGCCGGACCTCGATTCGCTCAAAGCGCTCGCCGCATCCGGGTGTTTCATCCAATACGACCTGTTCGGCACCGAGGTCACGGCGACGTTTCCTTACCAGTTCTACGGCATCGATATGCCAAGTGACGCCCAGCGTCTTGACCGGATCGCCGCTCTTGTCGATGCGGGGCACGGGGATCAGATCCTCGTCGCGCACGACGTGTCGACAAAACACCGCACGCGTCGCTACGGAGGCCTTGGCTACGACCACTTCCTTCGGGACATCGTCCCGTGGATGCCGAAGCGCGGCTTTGAAGAGAAGGTGATCCGAAAGCTCATCGTGGAGAACCCACGTCGCGCGTTCGCGATAGACCCGTGCTGACGAAGCGCAAACGATATTCGAGGAGGAAGTCTTGAACCTGTTCGTCGACCACTTTGGCCTTGTCGTCCGCAGTCTCGAGGAATCGGTCCCCTTCTACACCGCGATCTTTGGTCCCCCGGTCCAGCGGGTCTCGTGGCGTGGGAAAGACGCCGAGTACGTGGCGAAAATGGTCGCTCACCCCGGGCTCGAGCTCGACGCCGCGTTCTTCCAGCTTCCCTACACGCAGTCGCTGATGGAAATGATCGAGTACCGAGGCGTCAAACCGACGGATGCCAAGCTCGATCCCATGCAGGTGAGCGCGACACACCTCGGATTCTTCGTCGAAAGTTTGGACAAGACCATCGAACGTCTGCGGAAGCTCGGCGTGACATTCCGGTCCGAACCGATCGACATCCCTTATGGCCCGTATAAAGGCGGGCGGTCGATCTACTTCAGCGATCCCAACGGCATGAACCTGCAGCTGATGCAGGTCATCGGGCGTCCGGGGCAGATCCCGTTGCCGCCGGATGCAGGAAAGGCGACCTTCTAGCTCATGGAGTTCCTCGTCCATATCGAGGTGCTCTGGCCAGCTGAGGGCGACCGCGCTGAGTACGCGAAGCTGCGGGCCGCTGAAGGTGTACGGGCGGGCGAGCTCGCCGCGAGCGGGCGGCTGCGTCGCTTGTGGCGCATCCCCGGCCGGCGCGCGAATTGGGGCGTGTGGGAGGCGGACAACGCGACCGAGCTGCACGAGGCCATCGCTTCGCTGCCGCTCTTCCCGTGGCTCTCGGTCGAGGTGCATCCGCTCGCGGGCCATCCGTCGGACCCCGAACGACCGAGCGGCCGATGATCGGCGCGAGAAGCATGATTAACGTTTGCGCCTTGACGACAAGGGGAGGGTCCCATTGATGTCATCCACAGCGGGTGTGCAGATCACGAACGAGCAGCTAGAACGGTGGTTTCAGCAGATGCTGCGGATCCGCACGTTTGAAGAGAAAGTCCAGGAGCTCTTCATGAGCGGCCAGATCCAGGGCACGACGCATCTTTGCATCGGGCAGGAGGCGGTCTCCGTCGGGGCGATCTCGGCGATGAAGCGCGGCGACGTCCAGACGAACACATACCGTGGACACGGAGAGGCCCTCGCGCTCGGGATGGAGCCCGAGGTCGCGTTTGCCGAACTCATGGGCCGCTCGGCAGGCGGTTCCAAGGGTGTCGGTGGATCGATGCACCTCATCGATTTCAGCAAAGGAAACATCGGCGCGAACGCCATCGTCGGCGCGGGCATCCCGATCGCGCTGGGCGCCGCGATGGCCTTCAAGGTGCGCCGTCAGCCGCACGTCGCGCTCACATTCTTCGGAGATGGTGCTACCAACATCGGAACGTTCCACGAGTCGCTGAACATGGCGTCCATTTGGCAGGCTCCGCTGGTGATGATCGTCGCGAACAACCTCTATGCGGAGTACTCGCCGCTCCGCGATACGACGCCGATCGACGACCTCGCTCGGCGCGCCGACCCCCATCAGATCCCCGGGATCATCGTCGACGGCCAGGACGTCGTGGCCGTCCATCGCGCGACCGTCGAGGCAGTTGAGCGAGCGCGTACCGGGGGAGGCCCCACGCTCCTCGAGATGAAGACCTATCGGTACCGCGGCCACTCACGATCAGATCCCGCGAAGTATCGGCCCGAGGGGGAGCTCGAACGCTGGAAGGGCCGCGACCCCATCGTGCTTCTCGGCGACCGCCTCGCGAAAGACGGCACGCTGAGCCCGGACGAGCAGAGGAACATGCAGGAACAGGCACAGAAGGACATCGATGCAGCCGCGATGCGCGCCGCTGCTTCGCCGGTGCTGACGCTGGAGGAGACGGCTGCGTATGTCTACGCTGACTGAAACGCGAGGCGCGGACGTCGCTGGACTGAACGAGGTCGAGCTGACCTACCGCGATGCGATCAATGCTGCTCTGCGCGACGCGATGGCGGCCGATCCGAACGTTGTGCTCATCGGCGAAGACGTCGCCGCGGCCGGCGGAGTCTTCAAGACCAACGAAGGTCTCGCGGAGCAATTTCCCGGTCGAGTCATCAACACGCCGATCTGCGAAAATGGGTTCACCGGCGTCGCGTTGGGCATGGCTTTGATGGGCATGCGTCCCGTCGTGGAGTTCATGTTCAGCGACTTCCTGCCGAGCGCCGGCGACCAGATCATGAATCAGCTGCCGAAGTACCGGTTCATGTCAGGAGGCCAGTGCGCGGTCCCGGTGACGATTCGCTCGATCTCGGGAGGCACCGGCCGCTTCGGCACGCAGCACAGCGCGACCGGCGAATCGTGGTTCATGAGCCTGCCGGGACTACGTGTCTGCGCGGCCTCCTCCCCCGCGACGGCCTACGAGCTTCTCCGCGCCGCGATCGGCGAGAACAATCCGGTCATCTTTCACGAGCACAAGGGGTTGTATGGGCGGAAGGGCAGGGTGCGGCGCGGTGCCGTGACGACCGAGATCGGCCGCGCCGCTGTGGTGCGCGAGGGAAAGGACGTCACGATCGTCGCGACGCTGATGATGGTCGAGCGCGCCCTCAGCGCTGCCGAGCAGCTGCAGGCGGAAGGCATCTTGGCCGAGGTGATCGATCTTCGTTGGATCCGTCCGCTGGATGTCGCCGGCGTGCGCGCCTCGACTAGGCGAACTGGTCGGCTCGTCATAGCTGAGGAACAGGTCCACGCCGGGGGATGGGGCGCGACGCTCATCTCGGAGCTGACGATGGCGGGTATGACTTGGCGCTCGGCGCCGAGGGCCGTCAGTCTCGCTCCGGATCTGTGCATCTCCTACAGCCCGGAACTCGAGGATGCGATCCTCCCGTCCGTCGCGAAGATCGCCGACGCAGCCCGTGCCGCAGTCAAGGGATGATCCGGCAAGCGTTGGCTTGACCCGAAAAGCACCGCTCGCGGATCTCCGCATCATCGCGGTCGAGCAGTTCGGGGCCGGCCCATTCGGCACGCTGTACCTGTCGGACCTCGGGGCCGAGGTGATCAAGATCGAAGACCCCGCCACCGGCGGCGACGTCAGCCGGTTCGTCCCACCAGGGCACGTCGGCACCGACTCTCTCTACTTTGAAGCCTTCAACCGCGGCAAGAAGAGCATTGCGCTCGATCTGAAGAATCCGGCGGGCCGCGAGGTGTTCGAGCGGCTGGTCGCGAGCGCCGACGCCGTCTACAGCAATCTGCGCGGCGACCAACCCGAGCGACTCGGTCTTACGTACGCGCAGCTTGGGCGGGTCAACCCGCGCATCGTTTGCGTCGCCTTGACCGGGTATGGGACAAAGGGACCCGAAGCGGAGTTGCCGGGATATGACGCGCTCGTTCAGGCGGAGTCTGGTTGGGCTTCGTTGACCGGCGACCCTTTGGGACCACCGACGAAAAGCGGATTGTCGTTGGCCGACTATATCGGCGGACTGACTGCGGCCCTCGCCCTTCTCGCGGGCGTCATCGATGCGCGTCGAGACGGCCGCGGCCGTGACCTCGACACGAACCTTTACGACTCGGCGCTCGCGATGCTGAGCTACCCGGCGACCTGGTACCTCTCCTCCGGACTGAGGTCGGAGCGGCAGCCACTCTCGGCGCATCCGTCGATCGTTCCCTTCCAGTTCTTCGAGACGCTGGATGGGCACATCGCCGTGGCCGCAGCAAAAGAGAAGTTCTTCGACGCGCTCGTCGCCGGACTCGATCTGCCCGAGCTCGCCGCCGATCCGCGCTTCGGCACGTTTGCCACGCGAAGCGAAAATCGCGCGAAGCTACTCGAGATCCTCGCCGCTCGATTCCGCACGCGCACGACCGAGGCGTGGGTCTCGCGGCTGCGGGGAACCGTGCCGATCAGCCCAGTTCGCTCGATGGAGCAGGCGCTCGATCGCGGGGGCCTTATGGAACGCCAGATGCTCGTCGATTACGACCACCCTTCCCTCGGCCGTGTCGGCTCGGTCGGCCTGCCAGTGACGATCGCGGGGTACACGCCGCGGTACACCCGGGGGCCGCGGCTTGGTGAAGACGGGGCGCCGATCCTTGAAGGCCTCGGCTACTCCGCCGCTGATGTCAGCGCCCTCGCGCAGCAGGGAGCCTTCGGCTCAGGACGCGACTGAAGCAGCCACAGGACGAACGCGAGCTCCTAGAGCCGGGCCGAGCGTGGCGAAGGGCTGGGCACGATCCGTCATCGGGCACACTAGATCGGACTTTGCTTTGAGCGCGGGTCCCTGCGGCAATAAGGAGTAGGTCATGCGGACGGTAATAGCCCAAAGGTTCGTGACGTGGAACGAGCTGTCGGACGCCGTTCGAGCTTTCGCACAAACGGCCTGATCCGGCGTGCGTCGGATCCTGCTCTGGATGGCTGGCAATCGATGGCTGCGGTACCACCTGCCGCGGTTACCCTTCGCGCGGCGCGCGGTGCTCCGTTTCATGCCGGGTGAGGATCCCGAGGCCGCCCTTCGCGCCGGCCGCGACTTCAAGAAGGACGGGATCGGCGTCGTGTTCACGCGCCTCGGCGAGAACATCACGCGGCTCGATGAGGCCGACGAGGTTGCCGAGCACTACCTGGGAATGATCGACAGGATCAGCGCGGAAGGTCTCGACGGCGAGATCTCCGTGAAGCTGACCCAGTTGGGCCTGGACCTCGACGTGGACCGCACGGCTGCGCACGTTGCGCGTCTCGCCGCCAAGGCCAACACGTTCGGGAAGACCGTCTGGATCGACATGGAGGGAGGTGCCTACACCGAGAAGACGATCGCCGTCTACGAGCGCGTCAAGGCGCGCAATCCGAATACGGGTGTTTGCCTCCAGGCGTACCTCCGCCGCACCGGGGACGACGTCCGGCGTCTGCTGCCGCTCGATCCGTCGATCCGGCTCGTGAAGGGGGCGTACGCGGAGCCGGAGGCGATCGCCTTTCAGTCGAAGGACGACGTAGATGCGAACTTCGTCGCCCTGGCGATATCGATGCTCGACGCGATCGGTGTGGGCCGGAAGATGCGGATCGCGCTGGGGACGCACGACGTTGCTCTCATCGCGCAGATCGCGAAGTACGTCGAGACGCTCGGCCTTCCGAAGACGGCGTTCGAGGTGCAGATGCTTTACGGGATCCGGTCGGACGAGCAGCGACGTCTCGCGGGCGAGGGCTTCGCGGTTCGAGACCTGGTTTGTTACGGTGCGGCCTGGTACCCGTGGTACATGCGCCGGCTTGCGGAGCGCCCGGCCAACGTCTTGTTCGCGCTCCGCCAGCTTCTGCCCTGACAAGAAAGACCACAAGGGGGAAATGACATGGCAGTACTGACGACACCCAAGGTTGGCGCATTCAAGAACGAACCGCTCCTCGACTACTCCGATCCGGTAGAGCAAGAGCGCCTCCGCAAGGCGCTCGCCGAGGTGCGGCGCGACCTAGGCGCGACATACCCGCTCGTGGTCGGCGCCAACGAGGTCACGCACCCGAAGACGTTCACGTCCACGAACCCCGCGCAGCGGTCCGAGGTCATCGGCCATCACGTCGTCGCGGAGGCTGCCGACGTCGATGCGGCGCTCGAGGCCGCGACGCAAGCGTTCGCGACCTGGTCGCGCACCTCCGCCGAAGCGCGCGCGGGCGTGCTCTTTCGCGCGGCCGAGCTTATTCGCGAGCGACGCTTCCGGTTGGCCGCGCTCCTCATGCTCGAGGTCGGCAAGACCTGGGACGAAGCGGATGGTGAGGTTGCCGAGGCCGTCGACCTCGTCGAGTGGTACGCGCGTCAGATGCTTCAGCTGGATGCGCCACAGCATCTGACGCCGATCGAGAACGAGAGGACGGAGTTCTTCTACGTCCCACTCGGAGCTGGTGTCGTCATCTCGCCATGGAACTTCCCGCTCGCGCTGACTATCGGGATGCTCAGCGCGGCCATCGTCGCGGGAAATACAGCGATCGTGAAGCCGTCGAGCAACTCACCCACAACGGTCGCGTGGCTCGTCGCGCTGCTGAAAGAAGCTGGGCTACCCGCCGGTGTGGTGAGCTATCTCACGGGACCCGGCTCGGCTCTGGGGAATCGTCTCGTCGACGATCCACGCGTCCGGTTCGTCGCATTCACCGGCTCGCGCGATGTCGGCGTCGAGATCTTCGAGAGGGCAGCAAAGACACAACCCGGTCAGCGCTGGCTGAAGCGCGTGCAGCTCGAGATGGGCGGAAAGAACGCCGTCGTTGTGGACGAGACTGCGGATCTCGATCGTGCGGCCGAGGCCATCGTTATCAGTGCCTTCGGGTTCCAGGGCCAGAAGTGCTCCGCCGGCTCGCGCGCCGTGATCGTGAGCTCGGTCTACGACGAGCTCGTCCCGAAGATCGTCGAGCGTGCACGCGCACTCGTTGTTGGCGACCCCACCGACTCTGACGTGAGCGTCGGCCCGGTCATTGATGAGCCGGCATGGAAAAAGGTCATGAAGTACATAGACATCGGCAAATCGGAGGGGCGCCTGCTCCTTGGCGGCACTTCGCCAAAGGACGGGTTCGTCGCGCCGACGATCTTTGCCGACATCAAGCCCGACGCCCGCATCGCGCAGGACGAGATCTTCGGCCCGGTCCTCGCCCTCATCCGCGCGCGCGACTTCTCCGATGCCCTCGAGATCGCGAACGGCACGGAGTACGGGCTCACCGGCTCGATTTTCAGCACGGATCCCGAGCGGATCCGCGAGGCACGGCGATCGTTCCACGTCGGCAACCTCTACGTGAACCGAAAGACGACCGGCGCGTTCATGGGCGTGCATCCGTTCGGCGGGTTCAACATGAGTGGCACCGACAGCAAAGCCGGAGGACCGGA
>Ga0134121_10004638_pt1 | contig 11232 bp, 9 predicted proteins | sample KB301_FD_96463 | JGI IMG/M metagenome (GOLD analysis project Ga0134121, IMG submission 96463) | Terrestrial soil microbial communities without Nitrogen fertilizer from Kellogg Biological Station, Michigan, USA - KB3-0-1 | ecosystem: Environmental > Terrestrial > Soil > Unclassified ...
ACAAATCAACACAAAAAGATCGCAAGCAATTGAGGACAAACGCGCTTTTCTTCACAAGTGTTGCGTTCGAGGTCAATCTTAACCATGATGCAGCGCATTTACCGCGACTGGGTGCAAGGATTTCGATCATGGTAACAACTTGGACGCAAGCAGTCCTCACCATCATTGCGTGCTCAGCCGTCGCTGGGCTGTGGGCGGTCTTCCGGCCCGATGTGGTCCGCGACAATGACGGACGCAAGCTGCCTTACAGCTTGACGGCTCGCGTGGCTTTTACCGTTCTGTTTGTCTTTTCTTATCTCGCCATGGCGGCCGCGTTCTTGTTCGGCGGCTTTTTCATCAAGTCTCTCAGCGAGCTTATGGGGCCGGTTCCAAGGTTCCTGCAGGAATTCGACAACCAGGCATTTGTGCTCGCCCTGTTCGCAAGCTTCGGTCTCTATTCCTTCGCGCCGTTTCGGGAAGTCGAGCGCAATGTTCTGTCGTGGATGCATGACACCGGCCATCTGCGCGGCGAGTTCGAGGCGCTTGCCGCGCATCTGGAGGATTGCGCGTTCAACACGTCGCCCGAAGAGCACAACCGCAATTTGAAGAGCCTGGAAGCGGCGGAAATCTACATCACCGACGACAATGCCAGGAACATCAACCTTGAATCGGTCGTCGCCTGGCGCAAAACCGCATCCTTGCTGCGACGGGTGCGCGAGTGGAATGCATCGGGCCCGCGCGTTCTCAGCCAGGAGGAAATGGAACTCTTGCGCGAGATCGAAGGCGCCCATGCCCGCAAGACCCGCCTAGCCATGGACATCATTCGGATCTTTGATGGCATCCGTGAGGGCGACAGCTCGATCGGCGCGCTGTCGGCCGTGACGGAAATGCTCTCCGGAGCCTCGCATGCCAATCCCGCCCGCGTCGCCCAGATCGAAGCGGCGGCGCAGGCCCATCTCGGAACCGAGCCGGTACCAGCGATCCCGCCGCGGCCCGTTCGCATCACAGGCGAACAGCTGGCCCAGTACCTGAAAAAGATCGAGGGCTACTTCATGGTCGAGTACCGGCTCCTGTTGAGCCGCGTAGCGAGATTGGCGGCCAAGTCGATCATTCGTGCCGGCGACGTCGCGGACCATCGTCTCGATGATCTCAAAGCAGCTGGCTTCGAGGGACTGGGCAGCATCCGTCCGCTCAGCACACACCGGATCTTGTGGCTGTTCCTGGCGGTCGCGATCGGTGGCTTCCTCGTCTACTATCTGCTCTGGTACGACATCATGCTGCAACGCGTGCGGGAGTTGCCAGGCGTCAACCTGACGGAGGCCCAGCTCACCGTCTACGGTCAGACCACACTCATCGGCATCGGTTTCTTCGTCACTACGATCGCGTTCGCCGGTCTGATCGGCGCGCTGTTCGGCTCGACCAGCACCAATGCCCGCTCCAAGGAAACGCCCTGGGCCAAGTATTTCCTGGCCGGGCTCATCTCCATCGCTGTGTATTTCCTGATGCAGCTGATCCGGGAATCCGTCGTCCACGCCACCGGATTGAGCGAGGCGCTGTCGATAATACGGCCGACCACATGGGTCACGCGGATCAGGGCGAACGCACCGTGGTGCGTGTTGCCGTTCTTCACAACGGTCGGCATCTGCTGGCTGGCTCGCCAGAAGCCATGGCAGCCGATTGGCGTCCTGGGCGAGAACGGGACAGCTCTGCTGCAGCGTTCTGCGGACGGGATCATGATTGGAGTGTTGATGCTGCCAGCCTTTTCGATCGCCGTCAGCGTCTTGTTGATGGCCGGCATGCGGCTGCCGGATGTGCTGCGCTCGCGGTTCGACATCCCCGTGATGAGCATTCTGGCCGTGCTTGGCGTCATTGTCGGGGCAACGGTCGTGCGCGACGTTCGCACCGCCGCCCACACCCGGGTCGTTCTGCCCAAGCTGCGCAGGAAGGAAGAAGCCAGGGCGCAGCTGGCGGTCGCACGCCCTGCCGTCTAAGGGCGGGCAGTGAGCGCCTCAGGCGCTCAGCTGCGGCTCCGCTGGCTTACGTTCGGGCTCCGCCGCAGCGCCGGGTGCGGCCTCCGCTGCCTCGCGGTGGCGCTTGCCCACAAAGCCAGCGACGATCCAGCCGATAAGCCAAATCACCCCATAGGCCACTGGCGCGGCCAGCAGAAAGCCGCCAACCAGCTGCCATGCCCGCGGATCGAGATCGCCGATCGCCCACAGCAAGAGCCCGTAGAGAACCGGAAGAGACATGAGAATGGCAATGCCGACACCGGTACGGTGGCAACCGGCCCGAATGCGTTGCGCGCGCCAGTCGGGAACCGACAGGGAGTGCCTGATCTCCTGGTTGGCGTCAGCCATCCGATCGATGAGATCGCTCGCCATGTGCCAATTGATCGTCAGAACCACCTGCTCTGCGCCAGCCACCACGGCGACGCGCACGCTCGATGGATCGTCGGCCACTTTGACGTCCGCGATGCTGTCCACCTTGTAGTCGGCCATGCGCGTTGTCCAATCGCAGGAGGGCAGCCGCCATCAGCAAAATTCGGGAGGGCAATCTCCCTCAAACGTCTGCTCCAAATCCGTGCAGACAGCACAAATCAGGTCGCTGGCCTTGCGGCGCCGCGACCTGATTGGAGTTCTTGAAGTCCTACAGCCCTCCCGATCGCCGTCAGCGCTCGCAATACTCGCGAAGAGCGCGGACGGTCTTAATGTTGGGGGTGCCGGTCACTTCCAGCCCCTTCTCACGACCGAAGCGCGAGCCCTGGAACTGCCGCAGGCAGCGCTCAGTCTGTTGGCCGCACGAACCATCGACCGTAATCCGCCGGCCGCAAGCGTCGCAGCCGTTCATGCGCTGCTGAGCCTCGAGAATGCGCGGGCGCGGATATTCACTGCATTCCCTGGCTTCGCGCGGATCCTCCGGCTCCACGGCCGTGTCAGGACCGCCGCCGCACGGACGCGCCTCGATTGTGCAACGGATGAACCAGCTGCCGATCGTTCCTGGCCGGGCCGGCGAACAATTCGAGTTCTTGTCATCCGCCTTGTCCCAGAGCATCCATTGGCTGCCGTACTTGGCGCTGACATCGCGCTGCCAGTTGGCGATGGCATCGGCCATGGCCGCACCCTCGCCGCGGACCTCGCGTGCCTGCGTGAACGGCCTGAACTTGGCTTTTCCGGCCGCGTTGAGCAGAGGCTTGCACTCTCCTCTCTGGGCGTATGCCTGGGTCGGATCTTGATCCGACGCCGTCTGCGCGCTTGCGCTCAACGTCAGCATGGCCGTCACCAGCGCCGCGAAAGCGCCTCGCCAAAGTATGGATTTTGGAATCATAGACACCACTCCCTCACATGGATTCAAGGTCGCCTGCATTCACAGCACTACGCACACACAACACTCGCGTTTCGTACGTGGGGAACCACGCAGCACTTCTGCTTTGCGGGCCGCACGCGACCCATCGCAGCACGTCACTCACTTCGCTCAAGACTCGTTTTGATTTCGGATTTTGGATCTTGGTTTTTTGGGCGGCCCGCGCCTGAACTCGCCGCAACAACACACTTTACCTCCTCAGCGCAGGCGCACGTTAACCAGAAATCTTTTGACATGACAACGCCTAACGACATCGGCGTGCGCCGCAACAGACTCGTCCTGCGCGGATCGTTCGCGCGACGCGCGAATGATGATCGGGCGCGGCGCGCTGCCTCAAACTGCAATTGCGAGGAGAAATGCTGGCTTGCCAATCACGTAGCGGCAGCTAACAGATCACCACAATGACGCGAAAGCAGGAAAGCACCGTCGACAAGCCTAACGCAAATCGTCGCCGACATGAGTGACGGCACTCGCTTCAGGAATTCCGATTGTGGCAGCTTCAATTGTGGCAGTTCAGATCGTGGCGGTTCAGAACTGCATCATCCAAACGGCCGATCCGCAATGCAACTCGTGAACCAAACGCACGCGAGATCAATAAGTTGCCAGTGCGCTGCGAGGCGGGATTTCGACCTAAGCAGTGCTCGACCCTAAGAGAGGCGTCGCGAAATGACGCCAACCACGGAACCGGACAACGTCCGCCAGCAATAAAAAAACATTCGGGCCGCCAGAAAATTCAAATCCTCCACGTTTCCGCTGAACCGCCCCATACGCGGGTGCGACTAACGAGTGGGTACGACAGGAGGGAAAGATGCTCACACTCACCGTATTAAAGTCCGTTATCCTGGTCGCTGGCCTCGTTGCGGCGAGCATGTTCTTGCAGGCAGCGATGAGCTTCGGCAAACTTCCGCTCGTCATCGGCCAGTGAACGACTGTGGCGCGGCCGCTCGGGTGAAGCCCACGGCAAATTCGCCCGCCCGAAGTTATCCACAGGCAGTGCTCCTGACTTAAGCTAACCACTTGATTTCGTTAATACGTTTGCAGATTATGCACGGACGTTTGGTTCCGTCACGCTGTCCAGCGATCGCCGGTCTGATATTGTTGCTTGCAACGATGCACAGGGTCCCTGGCACCACGCCATTCTCTTTGCGCGGTGCCGCAGCGGGCTGACTAAGCCGTAAGTGTCGCGGGGGCGACGCCACGCTGCCAAGCAGCGTTGGATGTGATGTAGGACGCTGATGAGCGCCTGGCCCTTTTGCGAGCTCCCGCCGCTGTCTTACGACGTCATCGTGGCAGATCCGCCCTGGGACTTCAAAAACTACAGTCCCGCCGGCACCGCGAAGGGTGCTGACCCGCATTACAGCGTCATGAGCCTTGATGCCATCAAGGCACTGCCGGTCGGCCTGCTCGCCCGCGGCGATTGCCTGCTGCTCCTGTGGACCTGCGGGTGGGCGATGGCGACCGGGCAAGCCCAGGAGGTGGCACGCGCGTGGGGCTTCACGCCGCAGAGCGAAATGGTGTGGCGCAAGCTCACGGCCAGCGGCAAGCCACGCATGGGGACCGGCTACCGCGTGCGCACGCTGCACGAGCCGATCCTGGTCGCTACCATCGGGCATCCGACGCACAAGCCGCTGCCATCCCTCTTCGACGGCATCGCGCGCGAGCACTCGCGCAAGCCCGACGAGTTCTACGGCATCGTGACCGATCACACCCCGGCGGCCATGCGCCGGGCCGACCTGTTCGCACGCGAGACCCGACCGGGCTTCGACGGCTGGGGCCACGAGCACGGCAAATTCGATGCGGGCGCCGAACGATCGCCTCAGGCGATCGCTTAGGATAATGGTGGACTTGTTGACTCGCAGACTTTGTTGACTCGCAGACTTGCGGACCTGTGCGGGAGGCGTTCGTGGACACCCAGATGGAGCTTTCGGGCCGCGTCAGTTCGACCAGACATGAGCGCGCTTCGTCACGGCTGCTGGCTCACGTCGAACGCCGCTCAAGCCTCGAGGGCCGAACCATATCTCAGATGTACGATCTCTACGCGACCTACTACGACGCAAGCTCTCCCTCGCTGTTCGAAAAGGACCTGGGCGACAAGGATTGGGTGGTCGTTCTGCGGGATGAATCCGGAATGCTCGCCGGATTTTCGAGCCTGTCGGTTGTCGATGCTACCGTTGACGGTCGCAGCCTGCGCGCCGTCTATTCCGGCGACACTATCATCGAGCGCGCTCATTGGGGCACGCAGGCGCTCGCATTCACCTGGCTTCGCTTCGCCGGCGCCATCAAGGCGCAGGCTCCCGACCGGCCGCTCTACTGGTTCCTGATCGTGAAGGGGCATCGGACTTACCGATACCTGTCGGCGTTCTCTGTCGACTTCTACCCGCATTGGCAGATGCCAACGCCGCCTTGGGCCCGCGCGATCATGCGAGAGCTTGCGTACCAGCGCTTCGACGAGGACTACGACAGCAAGCGCGGCATCGTATCGTTCGAGCGCTCCCGCGGACACCTGCGGCCGATGTGGGCAACGGTCGAGCCCGAGGAAGCGGCACGCCCGGATGTGGCGTTCTTCCTGCGCAGCAATCCGGGATACACACAGGGCGACGAGCTCGTCTGCCTGACGGAGCTCTCCTGCAGCAATCTGCGCCCGCTGGCGCGCCGCGTTTTTGCGCAGGGCCTGCGTCCGTGAGCGGATGGCGCGCCGTCCTCGACGCCGCGCGCGCTGAGCATGCCTTGTTTGATCGTGCGCGTGCGACGCCGAGAGCATCGCAGGCCGCGCTCTTGAGGCAAATCCTCACGGCCAATGCCGGCACCGACTTCGGCCGCACCCACGGCTTCGCCGACATCCACACGATAGACGACTTCCGCGCTCGCGTGCCGATGCGCTCCTATGATGCGCTGCGCCCGTGGCTCGACCGGGTCGCCGGCGGCGAGACCGGCGTCCTCACCAGCGAGGCGGTGGTCGCCTTCGAAGAGACCGGCGGCAGCACCGCCGGCGGCAAGCTCATTCCCTATACGGCGTCGAGCCTCAAGGCGTTTCGCGCTGCGGTTCTGCCCTGGCTCGCCGATCTCGCTCGCCGCCGCCCGGGCGCATTCGCCGGTAAGGCCTACGTATCGATCAGCCCGGCCACGCGGGCCCCACGCGTGATCGGCGGCATTCCGGTCGGCATGGCGACGGAAGGCGCTTATCTGGGGGCTGACGTCGTGCCGGCATTTCTGGAGGTCATGGCCGTGCCAGCGTCGGTCGCGCATCTCGGCGACGTCGACCAATGGCGCCTCGCGACCCTTACCGCGCTCACGCGATGTTCTGATCTCACACTCATCTCCGTTTGGAGCCCGACCTTTCTGATTGCGCTGCTCGACGCGTTGCCGCGGCTCGCCGAGTCGCTCTTGCGCGCGCTGCATGACGAGCCGGAGCGCGCACGCGACGTGAGCACCGCACTCGCGCGCTCCCCGGTCGACACGGCATTGCTGTGGCCGCGGCTCGATACGGTGAGCGCCTGGGCCGACGGCGCCTCCCGCCCCTATGCGCGGCGACTGCAGGACATGCTCCCGCACGCCACGCTGCAGCCGAAAGGTCTGCTCGCCACCGAGGGCGCCGTGACGACACCATGCTCTTCCTCATGGCCGGTTCCGGCGCTGACCAGCGCCGTGCTGGAATTCATCGACGACACCGAAAACTCTCATCTCTGCGACGAGCTGCGCGCCGGCGAAAGCTATCGCGTCGTCATGACCAATGCGGGCGGCTTCTATCGCTACGATCTCGGCGACCGGCTGCTCTGCCATGGCTATGAGGGCGCCCTGCCCTTGCTGGAATTTGTCGGCCGGGACATCGCGAGCGACCTAGTGGGCGAGAAGCTGAGCGAGCCTTTCGTCAGCGATGCGTTGACCCTCGTCCATGGAACCGCGTGCCTCGCGCCGCGCACGACGGCACGGCCGCATTACATCCTGCTCGTGGATGCGAGCGGCCGTGACGCCGCGCATTGCGCCGCCGCCACGATCGAGCAGCGCCTGCGCTCCAATCCGCAATATGACTATGCGCGCAAGATCGGACAGCTCGACCCTGTCGCCTGTGAGATCGTCGATCACCTGCTCGAGCGCTATCTGCGCCTGGGGACCCGGCGCGGACGCCGCCTCGCGGACATCAAGCCACCAGCCCTCATCACAGATGCCGCCATCGTTGAAGCCCTGATAAATCCGGTGGATAGCGATTCGGCCGCCTTTCAGCCGCCGCTTTCATCCCTGTAAACTCTGGAGGGTGATTTTGCGCCGAGGGTTGTATGAAAGTCGCGCTGCTGTCACCGAAGGGCCCGCTCTATCGTAACCGCGGCGGCATTTTCAAGAAATCGCTTCGCTACCAGCCCTTAACATTGACCACACTCGCGGCGCTCGCCCCGCCCGATCTCGACATTGAGTTTGCGCTCTACGACGAAGGCATCGCCGACATTCCGCCCGACCTCGATGTGGATCTTGTCGGGCTCACAGTCATCACCGGCAGCTCCGTGCGCGCCTATGAGCTTGCCCGCCATTATCGCGAGCGCGGCATCGCGGTCGTGCTCGGCGGACCGCATGTCACGCTGATGCCGCAGGAAGCGCAGCAGCATGCCGACGCGATCTGCGTCGGCTACGCAGAGGAAACCTGGCCGCAGCTCCTGCGCGACTTCGAGCATGGCCGCATGCAGCCACGCTATGACCAGGGCCACGGTTTCGCGCTGACCAATCTGCCGTTCCCGCGCCGGGAGTTGCTCGACAAGAGCCACTATCTCACGCAAGCCGTGTTCGAGGCGACGCGCGCCTGCGCGCATGACTGCGAGTTCTGCGTGGTGCCGACGGCCTGGGGCCGGCGGCAATTCCAGAAGCCGGTCGGCCACGTGGTCGAGGACATCCTGCGCTTCGGCAAGCGCCGGATCATCTTCATCGATCTTAATCTCATCTCTGATCGCGCCTATGCAGCCGAGCTGTTCACCGCGCTCATCACGCTCAACATCCGCTGGTTCGGGTTGGCGACAAGCCTGATCGGCCGCGATCGCGCGCTGATGGAGCTGACCGCGCGAAGCGGCTGCGCCGGCCTCCTGATCGGATTCGAAAGCATCTGCGACTCGAGCCTGGGCGATATCCGCAAGCGTTTCAATGATCCGGCGCTCTATCGCTCCCTCATCAGCGACCTGCATGGGCTCGGCATCAGCATCCAGGGCTGCTTCGTGTTCGGGCACGATCACGACACGACGGATGTGTTCGACGAGACCGTGCAGTTCTGCGTGGATACCGGGATCGACCTGCCGCGCTTTGCGATCCTCACGCCCTTCCCCGGCACGCCGCTGCATCAGCGGCTCGACCGTGAGGGCCGTATTCTGACGAAGAACTGGGAGCTCTACGACGGCCAGCATGTTGTGTTCCGCCCGGCCGGCATGACGCCGCACGAGCTGCAGCAAGGTCACGAGCAGGCCTGGCGTGACGTCTATTCCTATAGATCGATCGTGCGCCGGCTTACGAAGTCGCGCACCCAGCTGCCGATCGCCGTGATGGCCAATCTGGGCTATCGCTACTACGCCCAGCATCTCGAGACGCATTACACGTGTGACTGGCCGATCGGCTTCCGGGAGGCGGCGTGATGCGGCTGACCCTCGTGCATCCCGCGGTCGGGCGGCGCCCGGGTGTCGACTACATGCGCACCTGGCAGATGGAGCCGCTCCCGATCGCGGTGCTCGCCGCGCTTACGCCGAAGGATGTGTCGATCGCTTTCTATGACGATCGCATGGAGAAAATCGATTTTGATCGCCCGGCCGATCTGGTTGCGATTCCGGTCGAGACCTACACGGCCAAGCGCGCCTATCAGATCGCCAGCGAGTTCCGCCGCCGCCGCGTGCCGGTGGTGATGGGTGGCTTCCATGCCACGCTCATGACCGATGAGGTCAAGGACTACGCCGAGGCAGTCGTAGTCGGCGAGGCCGAGGAGCTTTGGCCACTCGTAGTTGAGGATGCGCGCGCAGGCCGCCTCAAGCCGATCTACCAATCCAACAGCCAGCCCGATCTTGGCCAAGTACGCTACGACCGCTCGCTGTTTCGCGGCCGTCGCTATCTGCGCCTCGGGCTGGTCGAGACTGGCCGCGGCTGCCGGTTCCCGTGTGACTTCTGCGCCGTGCAAACCTTCTTCCAGCGCACCGCGCGCCATCGTCCGATCGACGCAATTGTCTCGGAGATCGCAAGCCTCAAGGACGAGAAGAAGCTGTTCTTCTTCGTCGACGACAATTTCGCGGCTGATCTATCGTTTGCGCGCGATCTCGCCGAGGCGCTGGCGCCGCTCGGCATCCGCTGGGTCACCCAGATGAGCATCAATGCGGCGCATGACGAAGCGTTCCTTGCCGCGCTCGCGCGCGCCGGCTGCAGCGGCGTGCTGATCGGCTTCGAGAGCCTCGATGAAGGCGTGCTGCGCGCGATGAAGAAACGTTTCAACACCATGCGCGGCGGCTTCACCGCCGCACTTGCAAACCTTCGCCGCCACGGCATTCGCGTCTACGGCACCTTCGTGTTCGGCTACGACGGCGAGCGCGCCGACGCCTTCGACGAGGCGGCCGAGTTCGCGATCGACCATCGCTTCTACCTTGCCGCCTTCAATCACCTCACCCCGTTTCCGGGCACGCCCTTGTTTGCGCGGCTCAAGCAGGAGGGCCGGCTCCTCTATGAGCGCTGGTGGCTTGACGAACGCTACGGCTACAACGGCATCCCGTTTCAGCCCAAGACCATGGCGCCGGATGACATCCGGCAAGGCTGCCTGCGCGCGCGTCGCCGCTTCTACTCCTGGAAAAGCATCGTGCGACGCGCCTTCGATCCGGTGAACCGGGCGGACGCCTTCATGTTTCGCAATTTTTTCGCGATCAACGGCATGCATCGCGTCGAGGTCGACAAGCGCGACCACTTTCCGTTGGGAGACCCGGCTTGGAACGGACCGTTGCTGAAAGCGGCGTAAGCGACCGCGAGATTGTCGTTGGGCCTGTCCGCTACGCGGTCGCCGGCCGCACGGACGAAGGGGAGCTGCGCCGGCTCCTGCGCAGCAACGCGACGGACGGCTGGATCCGCCTTGCGTTCGCGCGCGAGCCCGACGCCTTCGCGGCCGCCGCCATCATGGGTCCGTTCCATGGCTATATCATCGCGCGCGACCTGCGCACGCTTGAGCCAGTCGGCATGTGCGAATGGTCGGCACGCGAGTGCTTCATTGATGGCGAGCCGCGCCTGCTCGCCTATCTGGGCGCGCTACGCGTTGCGCCGCGCTATCGCCACCGGCTCAGCGTGCTCAAGGGCGGCTTCACGGCCGTGCAGCGACTGCTGCACAACGAGCGCGCGACGCCCTATGCGCTCACCGCGATCGCCGCCGACAATCATGTCGCGCTGAGGCTCCTCGGCGCCAACTTGGCGGGCCTGCCGAGCTATCGTCCGCTCAAGTCCGTTTCGACCTTCGCGTTGCGGCCGCGTAGCACATCAGTGCGGCCCATTGTCGAGCGCGCCCGGGCGGATGACCTTCCGGCGATCGCAGACTGCCTCGACCGCTCCTATCGGGAATACCAGTTCGCGCCGGTCTGGCGCGCCCGAGACCTCGCCGATCCGAAGCTTTGCCCAGGATTGAAGCCTAAGGACTTTCTCGTCGTGCGCCGCGGCTCCGACATCGCAGCCTGCGTCGCGCTGTGGGACCAGGGCGCATTCAAGCAGACCATCGTGGATGGCTATGCGGGACGGTTTTCGCGACTGCGGCCCGCGATCAATCTCGCGGCGCCGCTCCTGCGCACGCCGCGCCTGCCCGCGGCGGGAGAAGCCCTGCAGCAGGTCTATCTGTCCCACCTCGCCGTCCCGGACGACGACGGCGAAACGTTCCATGCTCTCGTCGATGCCGCGCTGGGTGAGACG
>Ga0134121_10004639_pt1 | contig 11231 bp, 11 predicted proteins | sample KB301_FD_96463 | JGI IMG/M metagenome (GOLD analysis project Ga0134121, IMG submission 96463) | Terrestrial soil microbial communities without Nitrogen fertilizer from Kellogg Biological Station, Michigan, USA - KB3-0-1 | ecosystem: Environmental > Terrestrial > Soil > Unclassified ...
CCAAACTTGATAAGATGACCATTGCACGGCGAGGTTTCACTTGGGAGCGCTCATGGGTGCCGCATTAAACATTCTGGACCGCAGCATGGTTGCAGACACCGACAATTACCAAGATCCTGTCATCGATGCCTACAAAAAAGACGTGGATCGCACGCTCTTGCGCGAGAACCTCAAGTTGACCGTTCAGGAGAGGTTTGAGAAGTTCGAGCGGTTCATGGAATACGTAACTGAATTGCGGCAAGCCGGCAGGCAGGCGAGGGCCATGAGGTGAAGCCGTGAGTCCGAATTTCCGCGGCATTTTGCCAGTGCTCATGCAAAACCAAGTCCGTTTCATCGTCATTGGAGGCGGAGCCGCCATTGCCCACGGAGCGGCTCGGGCGACCTATGACGTTGATGTTGTATACGACCGTCACATTGACAACCTTCGCAATCTCGTGGTTGCCCTTCAGCCCTATCAGCCTTATTTGCGCGGAGCGCCAGCGGGATTGCCATTTCGCTGGGACGAACGCACTTTGCAATCAGGATTGAATTTCACGCTCACCACTACGCTTGGTGATTTGGATTTGTTGGGCGAGGTGACCGGCGGCGGGACTTATGAACAACTCTTGCCGACGACGCAAGAGCTGGAAGCTTTTGGCACAAGGTGCAGGTTCGTCACACTGGAAAAGCTCATCCATTTGAAAAAGGCGGCTGGGCGTCCCAAAGATCTAGAGGCCATTGCCGAGTTGGATGCCCTGCTTGAGGAACGCCGCCAGCAGGAAGCGCCTTAACCGGTTAGCTTGCGGCAAGATCGCACACGGTGTTCCGCAATGGTCGCGCTCTATTCCCTGACGCTATTCCTCAGCGCCGCGTTGTTATTTTCGATCCAGCCCCTCATAGCCAAGGCGATCCTGCCGCTCCTGGGCGGCACGCCCGCGGTTTGGACCACATGCATGCTGTTTTTCCAGGCAGCACTGCTGGCTGCATATGGCTGCGTGCATTGGGTGGGCCGGTTAGGGAGATTGATGCCGGTTGCGCTTTATGTCGCACTGCTGACCGCCGTGCCCTGGTTTTTGCCCATTCGCTTGCCAGAAGGTTGGACGCCGCCGGAACAGGTGACGCCCGTCTTTTGGCTGCTTTGGCTATTAAGCGTCGCGGTTGGCTTGCCTTTTCTCGCGGTGGCTTGCAGCGCGCCTTTGCTGCAGTCGTGGTTCGCGGCAACGAACCACAACGCGGCGCGCGATCCCTATTTCCTTTATGCAGCCAGCAACATCGGCAGCGTGGCGGCGCTGTTGGCGTACCCGTTGGTGGTCGAACGCTGGTTGCCCTTGTCGGACCAATGCTGGTGGTGGGCTGGCGGCTATTACTTGCTGATGGGCTTGACGGCCACTTGCGCGCTAACCGCCTTGCGTCAAAAAAAGCCGACCCTGTCGTTGCCCGTCAGCTCCAATGGCATGCCTGTCTCTGTGGCCGCATCCCCCTGGCGCTGGATCGCATTGGCGTTTGTGCCCAGCAGTCTCTTGCTCGGCGTGACGACTTATTTGACCACCGACATTGCCACGGTACCCCTGCTTTGGGTGGTGCCGCTGGCGATTTATCTGTTGACCTTCGCTCTGACCTTCGCCCGCCGCCCGCCGCTGCCGCATAAGTGGATGATTCGCGTTTTGCCAATCACCGTCATCGCCGTGGCGGTGGCCATGCTCTCGCAAGCGACCGAGCCGATGCCGTTGTTGGTTGCCTGTCACCTGCTGTTGCTATTTGTCGCGGCCATGGTCTGTCATGGCGAGCTAGCCCGCCTGCGGCCCAGCGCTGAACGTTTGACTGGTTTCTATTTTTGCCTGGCCCTGGGCGGCATGCTTGGCGGCCTATTCAATGGGTTGCTTGCGCCATTGATTTTCTCGGGTTTGACCGAGTATCCCATCGTTCTGGTATTGGCTTGCCTTTTGGTGCCGCCCATCCGGGGCCGCCAGCTCGCGCCCGTTCGCGGCGATGTCATTTGGCCACTCGGTCTCGGCATCCTGGCGGCCACATTGATCCTAATTGCTCAAGCCAATGGCTTGCGTTCCGGCCCGCTCGCTCTGGCCGTGATGTTTGCCGTCCCTGCCATTTTGTGTTACACGTTCGTGGACCGTCCCCTGCGTTTCGGCTTGGGCGTGGCTGCCCTGTTGTGTGCCGGCTCGTTGCGCGTGGACGAGCATGGCCGCACTCTCCTCCAGGAACGCAGCTTCTTCGGCGTACACCGCGTCGCCCTCAACCCCGAAGGCACTGCCCATGTCTTGTTGCACGGCAGCACTGTCCACGGCATGCAATGGCTGGACCCAGCCCGAAGGCGGGAACCGCTCGTCTATTACCACCGGCTTGGCCCCATCGGCGCAGTGTTCGACCACTTACACAATAAGGGTGATCTCCGGCCCGTTGCGGTCGTCGGCCTGGGGGCAGGGTCCGTGGCTGCCTATGGCCTGCCAGGGCAGGAGTTCACTTTTTACGAGATCGACCCCGTCGTCATCCGCATCGCCCAGAATCCAAACCTGTTCACTTTTCTGAGCGACAGTGCCGCAAAAATCGACATTATCCCCGGCGACGCCCGCTTGACCTTGGCCAACGCCCCGGCCCAGCATTACGGTTTGATCGTCATTGACGCCTTCAGCTCCGACGCCATTCCGGTGCATTTGCTGACCCGCGAAGCGCTGGCAATTTACCGCTCCACATTGGCCGACGGCGGCATTCTTGCCTTCCATGTTTCCAATCGTTACGTTGACCTTCCCCCCGTGCTTGGCGACCTTGCCAGTGACGCCGGAATGGTTTGCGTCACCCGTGACGATTTGACCCTGGGCAAATATGACAAGGAACAAGGCAAAGCCGCTTCCCAGTGGGTGTTGCTGGCCGTGCGGCGTCAGGATTTGCCCGCCAGCGCCGCCTGGCTGCCGCAACCGCCTCGACTGGGCGTGCCCGTGTGGACGGACGATTTCTGCAACCTGGCGGGGCAATTGCACTGGCTGAAAAAATGAACTGCACAAGGGTCTGGAAAGTCGCCCGGGAGTGTGGTTGAATCTTGTGATCGTAGTGTTGCACCTGGAGTCTCAGAGATAAGGAACCCCAATGATGAAACGCAAAGCCCCAGCGATCGGCGTCGCCATTCTGCTTGGCGGCCTTTTGGTCATGACCGGCCTGCTGCACGGCCACGAGCAAGCCGGCAAGACCATCAAATTGAAGCTGCTTTTGCCCGAAGGGCCGTATGACAACTGGAAGGAATCCAAGCTCACCGTCGATGGCAAGGAAGTCAAGGCCGACGGCGAAGGCGAGGTCCGCACCCTCACCGCCACTCCTGCCAAAGACAAAGACTATGTCGTCGTGGCGTTTGATTTTTCACCCAACAATTACACGCAGATCGTCCGGTCGCGCAAGGTCACCGTCAAGGACGGTGTTGTTGAAGTCGATATGCGCAAGCCGTCGGAAAAGGAAAGGGACGACGTCAAGGTCCGCTGGGTGGCAACGCCCAAGGACGTGTCTGAGGAAATGTGCCGCATGGCCAAGGTTGGCAAGGACGACGTTGTTTATGACCTGGGTTGTGGTGACGGCATCATGGTGATTACCGCAGTCAAGGAATTCGGCGCCAAGAAGGGAGTTGGCATCGATCTGGACAATGAAGGCAAGGACCTCATCAAGAAGTGCAAAGAAGAGGCTAAAAGACTGGGCATCGCGGACAAAATGGATTTTCGTGTGGGCAATGTGCTGGATGTCAAGGATCTGTCGGACGCGACCGTCGTGCTGCTTTACATGGGCGACGACATCAATGCCCTGCTCAAACCGATTCTGCAAAAGACATTGAAACCCGGCGCCCGCGTCGTCTCCCACCGCTTCTTGATGGGCGACGATTGGAAGCCGGACGTGTCCAAGGCGTTCTACAGCAAAGAATGGGAAGGCAACGTCGATTTGCACATGTGGACGATCAAGAAGAAATAGGAAGAATTGAATTCAACCACGGATTTCACGGATGACACGGATAAAAAAGTGATGTTTTGATCCGTGTCATCCGTGAAATCCGTGGTTCACTAACACTAAGGAACCATGACTATGCAACGCAAAACCCCTCTGATTGGCATCGCTTTGCTGCTTGGCGGATTCGTCCTCTTGAGCAGCAGTAATTTACTCCAGGGCCATGAACAAGCCGGCGGCAAAACCATCAAGGTAAAGCTCCTTTTGCCCGTGGGCGAGGACGTACTCATCAAGGTCGACGGCAAGGAAGTCGACGGCAACGGCGATGTCCGCACCCTCACCGTCACGACCCCCAAGGACAAAGATTATGTCGTGATCACCGCCTTCTGGGAGCCCAATAACTACACCAAGATCACCCGCCCGCGCAAGGCGGTGGCCTCCGACAAGGAAGTAGAGCTCGATTTCCGCAGTCCGTCGAACGCGGAGAAGGACGACATCGTTGTCCGTTACGTTCCGACGCCCGACAAGGTTGTGGCTGCCATGTGCAAGATGGCCAAGGTCGGCAAGGACGATGTGGTATATGACCTGGGCTGCGGCGACGGTCGCATGGTCATCATGGCCGTCAAGGACTTCGGCGCCAAGAAGGGTGTCGGCGTCGATCTCCGCGAAGACTTGATTGCCGAATGCAAGGAATCGGCCAAGACCAAAGGCGTCTCGGATAAGGTCACCTTCCGCGTCGGCGACGTGCTCAAGGTGGAAGATCTCTCCGACGCCACCGTCGTCCTGCTTTACATGGGCGACGACATCAACGCCCGTCTCAAGCCGATTCTTCAGAAGACGCTCAAGCCGGGCAGCCGCGTTGTGTCGCACCGCTTCCTGATGGGCGAGGACTGGAAGCCGGCCCGCACCGAGACGATTACCAACACCGAATACGGCGATTGCGACATCCACTTGTGGACGATTGAAGAGAAAAAGAAGTAAACAACAGTGGCAATGCAAGCCTCCGGCTTCGGCGCCATCCGCGCAGGCCGGAGGCTTTTTTCGTGGGACGGCCTTCCCAGGCCGTTCAATTAATCCATGCCGGGAACGATCACCATGCGCAGCCTTAACCACTGTCGGGTTGTCGGAAGTGCTATTTTGGTTGCCGGGGCTTTGGCGTTGATTCAAGGCTGCGACACCAAGCCCCCGCCCGGTAAAGGCGTTGACCTCAAAATCTTGCTTCCTCTGGAAGATGCCGACGCCAAGCTGTTGGTGGACGACAGGGTGTTTCCCGGCAAAGGCGCCGAGCGCACCATCCATGCCACCGTCAGGCCGGACAAGGAAAACGTCGTGGTGGCCGCTGCATGGGAGCCGAACAACTACACCAAGATTACCCGCAAACGCAAAGTAGATTGGACGGCGGGCACTATCACCGTCGACCTGCGCAATCCGTCCGACGTGAAGGGTGAGAAGGACGACATCGTCGTCCGCTGGGTGCCGACGCCCTTGGAAGTGGCCGCCGCGATGTGCAAACTGGGCCGGGTGACGCCCAACGACGTCGTCTACGACCTGGGTTGCGGCGACGGCATCATGGTGCTGACGGCGGTCGAGAAGTTCAGTGCCAAACGCGGCGTCGGCGTCGATCTGGACAAGGAATTGGTGCAGAAATGCAAAACCAAGGCCAGCTCCGCCGGCATCGCCGACAAGGTTGATTTCCGCGTCGGCGACGTGCTCAACGTCGAAGACATGTCGGACGCCACCGTTGTCTTGCTCTACATGGGCGACGACATCAACAATCGCCTCAAGCCGATTTTGCAGAAAACGCTCAAACCCGGCAGCCGGGTGATCTCTCATCGCTTTACGATGGGAGACGATTGGCCGCCGGACAAGACTGAAAAAATGGAAGTTGACGGCAGATCGTTTGAAATTCACCTTTGGGAGATTAAGGGCGCAAACTGACGAGACAGTTTAGCGCTTTTTCTTGGACCGGCGAAGCTGCTTGCGGACCCAGGTGCGGAATTCACGGAACAAAGTGCGATGGACTTCCTCTGCCTGACGCTTCACAAATTCGGCCACCTTGGCCATTGGAATGCCCGGAAAGTATTTGCTGCATTCGGATTCGACGTATTGACCATCCTCGTCCAATTGAAGAACCTGAAAGGAATTGAGGGTTACTTTCCACACTTCAGGCACTTTCAAGGCGGCAAATATTCCTAGCCTTCGCTTGGAACTGCTGGTGATGTCGATCTCCACCATCAAATCGGGAGGCGGATCAATCGACAGGTCCACGGTTTTCCTGCCTTGCATCAAATCTGAATTCACAATGTAAATGCACTCGTCCGGTTCAGCGGCGCGGTCCAAATCCTCGCGATCGCAGGTCATACTCCCGCAAGCTGTAAAGTCCAGCTCAGCCTCTTCCGCCAGAATGAAAAACAACGTGTAGCAAAAGCGGCTGAGAATTTCGTGCAAACGCGATTTCGTCATGATTTCCAGCACCCCCTGGTCGTACGTCAAACGCGCATGGCTTTCATTCAACGACTCGGAGATTCTGCGATAACCTGCCCAGTCGATGTCATTCAAGACAATAATCTGGCGCGGTTCCAATGGCTTGTAGATTCGCTTCTTTTTCGGCCGTGAAGCCAACACTGCGGTGCTCATACGCATTACTCCTTCCAAGCTCAGTTACATGAGGTAATATACTCTTTGCCCACAATGCCATGCCACTGCAAATGCTTTCCAAGAGGCCGCCAATGTTTCCCGCACATCGTCCACGCCGCCTGCGTCACCACCCGGTCGTCCGCAACCTGGTCCGCGAAACCGCCCTCTCGCCCCAAAACCTGATCCTGCCGCTCTTCGTCCGCCCAGGCCGCGGCATCAAAAAAGAAATCGCGTCGATGCCCGGCAACTACCAGCTCAGCGTCGACCGCCTCGTCGAGGAAATCGGCGGCCATGTCGATCTCGGCCTGCAAGCCTTCATGCTCTTCGGCATCCCGACTCACAAAGACGCGACCGGCTCCAGCGCCTCCACCGACGACGGCATCGTCCAGCAAGCCCTCCTTGCCGTCCGCGCCGCCCACAAAGACGTGCTCCTGCTCACCGACGAATGTTTCTGCGAATACACCGACCACGGCCATTGCGGCGTCCTCTCCGAATACGGCAACCGCCGCGATGTGGACAACGACGCCACGCTGCCCCTGCTAGCTCAGCAATGCGTCAGCCACGCCCGCGCCGGCGCCGACATGGTCGCCCCCAGCGGCATGCTCGACGGCATGGTCGCCGCGATACGCAAAGGCCTGGACGACGCCGGTTTCAGTTGGCTGCCGATCATGAGTTACGCCGCCAAGTACGCCTCCGCCTTCTACGGCCCCTTCCGCGACGCCGCCGAATCCCCACCCCAGTTCGGCGACCGCACCGGCTACCAGATGGACCCCGCCAACAGCGACGAAGCCCTCCGCGAAGTCGCCCTCGACCTCGAAGAAGGGGCCGACATCGTCATGGTCAAACCCGCCCTGCCCTACCTGGACATCATCCGCCGCGTCAAAGACAAATTCGGCGTCCCCGTCGCCGCCTACAACGTCAGCGGCGAATTCGCCATGATCAAAGCCGCCGCCCAAAAAGGCTGGCTCGACGAACGCCGCGTCACGCTGGAGGTTCTGACGAGCATCAAACGAGCCGGCGCCGACATGATCCTGACCTATTTCGCCCCAGATGTAGCAAAATGGCTCAGCTAGACGGTTGGCGCTCTTCGAAGACCGCCAAGAACGCCAAGAACGCCAACTTTAGGGATGACAGTCGAAGAGGCGCAAGGGGCGCAGGGTTTCACGAGCCACTTGCTAGACACGGGAGAATCGAATGCTTACCCGCGGAATCATCCTGCTAATCTTGCTCACCCCCGCTTGCGGTTTCGCGCTTAGCGCTCAAAAGGACGCCCAACCCCTTAAACAAAAACCCGCCCCCAAACTCGACCACCACGGCGACCCTCTCCCCGAAGGCGCCACCGCCCGCCTGGGCACCATCCGTTTCCGCCACGCAGGCGCTAGCTCCCTTGTCTATTCACGCGACGGCAAATACCTGGCTTCAGCGGGCGGCCCCGATTACGGCTTTTGCATTTGGGAGGCCGACACTGGCAGACCTTTGCTTTGCCACCTCGAGGGCTATCAAGTACGTGCTATCGCCTTTTCCCCCGATAGTAAATTTCTCGTTGACCAGTATCTCAATATTTTCGATGTCACTGGCGGCAAAAAGCTTCGAAAGCTCTCACGCCCCGCTTTTGACTCCGTTGATCGTGTGGCCTTTTCCCCCGATTCAAAGAAGATCGCCATTGCCGCCAGAATTGACGACAAGCCCTTGGCCGTCGAATTCGACGCCATAACGGGCAAAGAGCTTGCAAGATTCGCCGGAAAGTACGAGGGTTACCTGTCAGTCCATTACCCAAAGGACGGCCATTGCGTGGCCTTGACATGTGACGATCAAATTGTGTCTGCGTGGAATGTTGGAACCGGCCAGGAGGCATTCCAGCTCCGCCACGACAAACGAGTCTTGGGTAAGTGCACTTCATCTGCAGCTAACATCCTGGTTACGTCGGATTTCGATCATTTTCTGTATCATTGGGATTTGAATAAAAGAGTGCTGCTCAGCAAATTTGAGACAAACCTTTCGTTGATTCCGCATATTGCCATTTCGCAGGACGGTACAAAAGTGGCACTCGCGGAGGAATGGTCGCGGGAAGTGAAAATCAACATCCGTAGCCTGCCGGGGGCAAAAACGATTAGCGCGTGGACGACACATCGGATTACTGCCCTTGCATTCGCGCCCGACGGAAAAACACTTGCGACCGTGGGTTACGACATGAAGATTCGCCGTTGGAATGTGGAAAACGGCAAAGAACTTGATAGTCCTGGCGGCCATGCGGAGCCCATCCACTCCTTGCTTTTTTCCCCAGACGGCAAGCGACTCATATCCAGCGCTTGCTCATCAACATACTACGATTGGACATCAAGCATCATTGAATGGACATTGCTCAATGGCAACGGACATCGTGGCCTTGAAACGGCCAATCTCCCTTCGTCAATTAGAGGGGGGCTATCACTTGATCGCGTTGAACTCTCCCACGACGGCTCACTGGCAGCCATACAGGGTTCAGTCCTGACAAAAAAATTACGTACGCAACAACTAATTTCGCTTTGGGACAATACCAAAAACAAGGAACTGTTTTTGCTCAAAGACGAACTGGAAGGTATCGAGTCGCTACATTTTTCCCCCGACCGCAAATGGCTCGCCTGTAGCGCCGAGGATGGAATTCACATCTGGGACACCGCCACGGGTAAAGAGAGTCAGCGAATACAGGCGCTCAAATCTCCCCCATTTCTTTTCATGCCCGACAGTAAACATCTTGTCTGGGCCGAGCCGATTGGAACTCTGCACCAGTGCGATATTGCTTCCGGAAAAGAAAGCCGGCAATGGAAAACAGAAGCACAAGGCTTATGCCCGCTCGCAATCTCAGCAGACGGCAATTTGCTGGCATGCGATGACGAGAAATCAAATGTAAGTGTGTGGGATTTGTCCGCCGGCAAACGCGTGGCCCATACGGGAAATCGTCGTTGGGTGAAAGCCCTTGCCTTCACGCCAAGCTGTCGAGTCCTTGCAATTGCAAGCCTGCCTACAGGGCCGCGACCAAAAGGCGATCAGCAATTCCAGCACACCATCGACCTTTGGGACCTCCAAACGAATCAAGAAATCCGCCACATCCCCAGCGCGCAAGGCAGCGTCAACGCGGTAGCTTTCTCCCCCGACGGCCGCACCCTCGCTTCCGGCGGCGACGACTCAACGATCCTCCTCTGGGACCTCGCTCACCATGCAACACCTGGCCCGCTCACCGCCAAGGACCTGGACCGCCTCTGGTCCGACCTCGCCGACGACGCTTCCGCCGCTGACCGCGCCATCTGGACCCTGGCTCTCTCCCCCAAGCAAAGTCTTCCCTGGTTCCAGGAGCACATGAAACTCGCTTCCGCCGACGACCAGCAACTGGCCAAGCTCCTCGAAGCCCTCGACAGCAAACAATACGCCGCCCGCCAGCAAGCCGCCAAGACGCTGGACGACCTCGGCGAAGCTGCCGAAGCCTTCGTTCGCAAAACCCTCAGCGGCAATCCCACCCTGGAAGTCAAAGGTCGCCTCGAACAATTCCTACAAAAACGCGAAAAAGACGTGATCCGCAAAATCCGCGCCCTCGAAGCCCTCGAACACATCGCTACGCCCGAAGCGCGAGACCTGCTGCAAACCCTGGCCAAGGAATCACCCAATCCCCGCGTCGCCCACGCCGCCGGCGCAGCCGTCCAGCGCCTCGCAAAGCGGCTTGGAGGAACACCCTGACGCCGGCGTGACGAGCCGCGTAAGTGGCCGGGTAACGCTCGCCATTGCCGGCAGCGCGGCCTTTCCGCGGCGGCCTCTGCCTGTTTTTGGTAAAATAAGCCCCTGCCATCACAATCTCCGTCCCAGGAGTTCACTGTGACCAAGACCATCGAACTAGTGGATCGCGGCCGCGGCCTTCAGCTCTCGACCAGTCGAGTCACCGTCCAAGACCTCGTTCCTTATTTCCAGGAGGGCTGCTCGCACAACGAGATTATCCGCTGGATACCCACGCTCACACCGGAAGAGATTGCCGTCGTCAAGTGCTACTATCAGGAGCACCGAGCACAATTGGATGAGGAAGACCGGATGATCCGGGAGCGCAACGCCAATCGGCGAAACCCGCCGGGGGTGGAGAAGTTGTTGGAAGGAGCCAAAGAGGAACGCCAGGCAATCATGGAACGGCTCCGGCAACAGAAGGCCAATGGGGCGCCCAAGTGAAAGGCATCCTCTCGGACGTCAATATCCAGGGCCATGTGGATTTGCTCGTTGTCTTAATGCAAGCCGAGCCGTGGAAATTGTTTTGGGACCATTTGCAACTGCAATACTCGCACTTTGCGGATGTCGGTCTGGCCCCAGATGCACTTGATTCCCTCGTTTGGGAAACGTGCCAACAGCGCGAATTGGTCCTGGTCACCGAAAATCGCAACAAAAGCGACGCCGATTCGCTGGAAGCAACAATCCAAACTCGCAACACCCCGACAAGCCTTCCTGTGTTCACCATTGCCAATGTGCCACACCTCCGCGCCAGTCAGGCGTATGCCGACCGCGTTATTGACAAATTGCTGGACTCCTTGCTTCGAATCGACTCGCTTCGTGGCACTGGGCGACTGTACCTGCCCTGATGCCCTGACCGACGACCATGGCCCTTGGTACAGTGCTTTTGCCGCAACCCGGCCTATTTTGAGAAAAAAAACTCCCGCCCCCCCCCC
>Ga0134121_10004643_pt1 | contig 11228 bp, 17 predicted proteins | sample KB301_FD_96463 | JGI IMG/M metagenome (GOLD analysis project Ga0134121, IMG submission 96463) | Terrestrial soil microbial communities without Nitrogen fertilizer from Kellogg Biological Station, Michigan, USA - KB3-0-1 | ecosystem: Environmental > Terrestrial > Soil > Unclassified ...
TAAGCGCTCATAGGAAGAGCGGGATATCCAGACGCGACCCATGCTTTATAAGAGGTCCAAGGCCATCCCTCCGACCCTTGAACCCCTAGCGCGGCAGTGAATTGACCCATCCCGGCCGCGACCTTTCCCTGTTCCAGCGCGTAGTCCAATAGACAAGCGTCATAATATCCTTGAGAGGTTGACGCGGTAGAGGTAGCCGCTTGATTGGACGCTTCAATCCCCGCTTCGCCGGTGACATCGGTTATTTGGGTCCCCGGGGGTAATTGACCAAAGAGGTTTTGCCACCATTCCCGCGTCCCTTTTCCTTGGTCGGAGTTATACCATTTGTAACCGTACCAAAGTCCGACCCCCGCGACCCCGGCAAGTAGGATAGTTCCGACATTTAAGTTCCAAGTAACTTTTTGGCTCATACTATACCGTCCCTTGTTTCCGCGACATTTTCCGCAATTTCCAGATACTCATTTGGTAGCGGGTCGGAACCTTCTTCATTAATGATAATAGCGTGAATCAAATCAGACAACCCCGGGACGTAATCAAAAGGCACATCGGGGTCAACCCCCACTATTTCAGCGAGCCGCGCTCCATAGTTCGCGGGGTTCTTGTCCATTTGAGGGGCCCATCGTTCCCCAAACTCCCTCAAGGTAGAGATATTGTGTTTAGTGAAATAATGAAGCGCGTTAATCGCCATAGCGCGAAGACCATTTTCCACGGTATCGAATTGTGCGAACCGGACATCACTTGAGGGGACAAATTCCCCTTGCCAGGGTTGAGACCCATCCGGCGTCTTTTCCAAGTTCCCGGGGTTATTTAATTTCCATCCTCGCGTTGAACCCCAAACCATAAGTGCCACCGTAGTCCCCCCGGCTAAAAGTAGAAACGCACCAAGACCAATAAGTCCCCATACAAGCGGAGAATTAAAAGGTTTATCTTTTCCCATGTTAATCGCACACGTTTAACCATAGACGGAAACTATCATCCGAAACAAAACCTCCCAGTAACAAAAGACTAGCGGGGAACGGACCGTACGAGGTTGAGTATTGATAAATGGACACATGGGGGCCGTAATGAGACGCACACCCTCCCCCATCTACTTGAAAACAAATCCAGTATTTCCCGCTCAAACTCTCCGTTAAAGCCCACGAATTTGCACCAAGCAAATAAGGTAGTGAGGGAGATTCCACTATTAAAGTATTTGGATGGTTTAACAAATCATCATATACCGCAATCCGGACATTGCTTGGACCGGGGGAACAGTTTGAATAATAATTTTCCATATTTACGTTATGGGTTCCGACCCCAAACGTAACCGGTATTCCCCAAATGTTTCCACCCCCTGAAAACTCCCCGGTTGAGGATGAATCACTTCCAAGAACAGTCGCGCAAGGGGTTTGGGTTTTAGTAGGGGTCGAAGTTGGGGTATTTGTGGCGGTCGCGGTCCTAGTATTGGTCGGGGTTACGGTGAAAGTTCTTGTTACAGTTGGGGAATTTGTCCTGGTAATTGTAAAAGTTTCCGTTACCGTTCGCGTTGGGGTCGGAGTTTTTGTAGGGGTAGCGGTCCGCGTTCCCGTTTTTGTCGGGGTTGGGGTTCTGGTTTTTGTGGGGGTCCGCGTGGGGGTTATGGTATGGGTTAAATAAGCGGTCGGGGTCCCGGTCGCGGTTCGCGTGAATAAGGGTGTTGGGGTATTGGTAATCGGGGGACCGGGACAAACGAGCATTTTAAAATTCATCCGGTGCGGATTGGTATCGTTCGTTCCAAACCCAAACAATCTATTATTATCCGTTTCATTTCCAAATCCATACGCGTCCTCGTCTAACACGAAAAACAAAACGTTATTGAGATAAAAGGAAATTTGGCGTCCCACAAAATTTATTTTCAGGACGTTTCCCACCACCGTCAAACCGTGTTGATAAGGGGTTACAACATCCACCTCGTTCACGTAATCATATATATCGATTGTTCCATCGGTAGGGGACGCAATATATATATTATTAGTAGTAACAGAAACCGGGTTATTAAAAGTTCTGCAGTCAAGAAAAACGTCGCCATATATAAAGCTATCTGTCAAGGTAACTTGAATTGAAGTGTTAGGGGACGGGGAGGTTTGAAAATTCGCGCGGTCTGGATTCGCGCTTGAATGTGAAACTTCGTAGGGCATATTTTGTGTAACTCCAAACGTTCCCCCGAAATTCGTCCATCCCTTTCCAAGTGTAACCGCGCTATTCGCGCGCTGGAAATAATCCGTAAAATAATAAACGGTTTCACAATTGGGAACCACCGTAGGGGTCCCGGTCGGGGTCGCGGTAGGGGTAGCGTTCAAAGTCCCGGTCAAAAGTAGAAACAAAATTATTTTTTTCATTATGCGGTACTCCCATTTAAGGATACGGTAACCGGCGCGGTTAAAGCACCGGCATTGCTTGTTACTTGAATCGTTCTAATACCTTGGTTCGCGAAAGTATAAATTCCGTCCGCGGTAATCGTTCCCCCCGCGACCGCCGCGCCGGTGGAAAGGTTCGTTATAACCGCTTGCTTATAGAACCCAAACCCCGCACCGGAATTAGTGGACTGTAAAACCTTGAGGGTATCCCCCGCTTGCAAATTCCTAACTTGGAGGGTCATCGTTTTGCGATTGAAAAAGTTTCCCGGGAAAAAGTCCCCGACCCCTACCCCAATGACACCGGTCTGGAAAGTATCGGGGATGTTTACCCCGACCCCCGTATCCTCTTGAGAGGTAAAAGGGTGGATATCCCCGTTTTGAACGTATCCACCTAAAAAGGGTGATTCCGTCCCGTTATAGGGACTTCCTACCATCTGTTCCCCTCTAACAGTTAGGGGTTGAGGGATATTGACGGTAACAGGCGCGAAAACGCTATCCATCATCCATCCGCGGCCGGTCTGAAATACCAATTCTTCCCCGGCCAAGTTCCCCGCTATTTGTATCCACGAAAAGATTTTTTCAAACTTGACGGAACGACCTTGCCCCCCGATAAACGTCTCATTTTCGGATGTCTTTATTGAGAGGGTGTTCCCGCTTGGAACGGTTTCGATTTTGATAAAATCCCCATCGCATTGGTAGCGTGTTACGGGCTGGGTCGCGCTAGTGGGAATATACTGAGCTTCCATGTTAGTGTCTCCCCCCGGTCATTAGATACATTCCCCCTAAAATAATGGCCGCTCCCACTAATAGGAGAGGGGTCAATTCTTGGATTGGGGTTTTAGACATCGCTTGCGCGCCTTTTAGAGCACTTGCCACAATCGCGGCGGCCGCGCCTTGCGCCGCGCTGGATTCTTGGATAGCCATACCGGCGACATAAGCACCATCATTTGCCATGGTCTTGAACGCTTCCAGCGCGCCGGGGTCTACCATGGACGGAGCGTAGTAGATGGACGCCTCGTCACTTGCGGTCAAAACGTTTCCACCGGTCGCGACCGCGGTCCCGTATTGGGATTGCGCCGCGTTCGATCCGCTACCTATTGGAGCGGTGTTCCCCGAAAGGTATTTGAAATTGTCATGGACGTCACAAAGGATAAAATGACGTTCCATCGGATGAAATGCCGAAAGTTTTTGTAGCATTAAAACACCTTCCAAACGATGAAACCGATTAAGAGCGCGCCACCGATAATCAAAAGAGGGTTCGAGGGGAGAGAAACCGAAACGGAATTAGGGTTAGAAGTCCCGTCACCGTAGGAACCCATCGTTATTCCGGAATTGTAACCGTCCCCAATCGTATTCGTGACGGTTTGGGTAGTAGTGTCCCCAAACTTCGCCCCCGATAAATTAGGGGTTATGTCTCCAAAGGTTCCGGTGACAGGGTTCAAAGTTCACCGCCTTATTTTTTCTTTTTGTGGGGTTTCTTGGAAGATTTCGGGACCAAATTTTCGCGGACCGGGGTGTCTCCGTTAATGACGGGTTTCCCCGCGACCGGAATACGAACCGCCGCGACCTTGACATATTCTTTCGGTTTTCCCACGGTCGCGCGGACCGCTTGGTGCTTGGTCATAAAATCCACGGTTTGAATACGGGGACGAACCTTCAAAACGTTTTGGGGTACTTTCCATTCGATTTTGGACGGCATGGGTTACTCCTTTTTCTTGGACGCTTGGTAAATTTTGTAGCCGACATACCCAATAGCGACCGCGACCAAAATGTAGACCAAAATACTTGCGCCGCCTTTTTCCGCGGATACATTCACTTCCACGTTTGAGACCGGCGGCGTGGGAGCGGCGGGGGTCGGAATTTCAGGAACCGGCGGCGCGGGGTTTTCCATTTAAAGAACCTTTTTGAGGATGATAATTCCCACTACAATTCCAACGCCCCAATAAACGTAGGTCATGTTTATCGCCGGTAACCCGGCCGGTTTGGTGGTTTGCAATTGGGTTGTCCCCGCTCCCGTAGAACCAGACGGAGCGGGTTTTGACGGTGCTAATAGCGCGCTTGCGACATTCCCCGCTTGCGTCAAAAAGGTAGAGAGAATATCCCCGCCTTGGTCGGTTCCAGCGACCGTAGTTCCGTCATCCAAATACGTTTCTTCGACCATCGTTCAACCTCCATTTGGATTTGTGAGACCTTTAGCGCAAGGTCGGAAAGAGCGTTCCCTCGCTGATTTGATAGACGGAGACGTTCCCGGCGATATCGATATCAACCTGGGTACGGAATTGCGCGTTAGTCGCGCCGATAGCCAATTCCTCGTCCCCGTAATTGAGTTCCCGGGTATCGAACACGAACATTCCCGCGACCAAGGCGCGAATGACGCCGGTCAATTGGATGAATTGGTTAATGGTTTCGTCTCTTTGCCGGATTGGAACGGATTGGAGGTAGTGAATCCAATTGTCCATAAGGGTGGCCGGGTCATCGGGGAAGAAAAACACTTGGTCGAGGTTCAACCTCATACCGTCCCCGATATTGTACGCGGTGTTCTTGTCCAACACGTTCGTTCCCGCGGTGGCGTTATAGGTTTTGTAGTCCACGAATTTCATGAGACCGGGACCGCCGGGGTAGGGGTCGAACCCGTAACCGGTCAATTCGATTGAGGGGTTATTTCCGGTGTTGACGAGGTAGACCTCCAAAACCACGGTCGCGATTTGATTACCCATCGCGTCTTTGGAATTGCAATTGAGACCCGTCAAGGTCTCCAAGTCCTTCGCCGCGCCACTGGTTAAAATCACCGGAACGTCCGACCCGGCCGGTGCTTTGCTTAAGCGTTGAACGCCGCCGCCGAAAATACGGTTCCGGCGTTGGGAGAGGTTCAACACCGGGTTTCCACCCAAGGCGTTTGACGCGGGGAGACCGGCGTATTGGTTTATGGCGTCCAAATGGGTTCCCACGTACTGTTGAACGATAGTGTTATTGACCTTGAGATTGACCAGCGCGACATTGGTCGCGTCCAAGTTAATGAGTTCTTGGAGAATGTCCTGGTAATTCGCCACCGCGGGGAGGGTCCGCGTTACTTTTTGGACCCCCGCTTGATTAGCGGCGATATTCGTAATCGGGTCCAAGAGTATGTCATACGCTTTGTTAATGCTCATTTTAAAATCCTCCGAAAATTTGGAATGTTAAACGTCTAGGGTTCCGGTCCGGTTTTAGAAAAAGAGGGAGAGACCTATCAAGGTCACCGCGGCGTCCATAACGTATTCCGTGGTAGACGCTTTAATGGTGTAATCCTGATAGAGGTAATAACCGCCGACCGCGACCAAAACCGCGCCATGAATTTTCGTTCCGCCGGGAAGTGTCATTGAGGGTCTCCTTGAAATTAAAATCGCGCGGGAGGGGAATCATTCGTGGGAGGGTTGAGTTCCCCGTATGATTCCCCAAACAACCCGCGCGATAATCTCAAGAAGTGTTTCTTGGAGGTTATGGGAAAAAGTTACTCTTTGTTTCTGAAAGTGTCAAGTAAATAAAAATTTATTTTTCGGGCGGGGAGAGTTTAGCCTTGCGGCGTTCCGAATCCCCATTTAAGGCTTTAGCGTTTCACCGTTGAAAACGGCCATTTTCAGAGCGGCTTAAGCGCGGAACGGTTCTTACTTCCTACCCCCGGCATAATGGGTCAATATGAAACTTGTATGGTTTATCCCCCATCTTTTTAATGTACTCCCCCGCCTCTTTGAGGGAGACGAAAATAAAAGGTAACCCATCATCATCCGCGTAGGGTTTTTCGTGGAGTGGTTTTTCGTTCAACGAATCGAAACAAACATAATGGGAAAGAGGGTAACGAGGGGTCCCGGGAACCAAGCGAACACAAACTTTCAATTTCAACCCTCCTTGAAAACGTCCAATTTGATACAGAATTTTTTCCGGTCTTTCCCAAACCTCCGCACCAAAAAGTATTCCCCTTGATTCAATTCCGGTGCTTTCAAAAGTTCGGGCTGGTTCCATTCCTCCGCTAAAATCGCCGCGTCTTTTGGACCTTGCGCGAAACAAAATAATTGGGAACACATCGCGCGAATGTTAGTGGACAATTGAGAGGCGCGTTGACCGGCGTAGTAACAGGATTTTCCCCAATGTCTCCCAATTTCCGCGGTCGCTTCCATCGCCTCGTTATATTGTCCCGCGGTCCGCTTCCCCTCGTCTATGAAAGCGATCGCCTTTTCCGGTCCCCAAAAACGGTCCAAGAATAATTCTTGGTTCGTATAAAGAGCGGTTCCTTTAGGCCATTCGTCAAATATGGGGGTTAAAGCGATGACGGGAAACTTCTGTTCAAGGTGTTTTTGTGCCAGTTTTTTGCAAAGGGTCGTTTTCCCGCTCTCTGTTATTCCCACTATTAGACTGTGCAAGGTTTTGTCCCCGTTCCGACCGGCGTTTTTGAACCGCGTCTTTGATTCTTTGGAATAATCCAAACGCTTTCTTTTTGGTTTCCGGCATTGCCAGACGGGACGCAACGAACCCTAGTGAAAACACAAACATGGAAACCATGGGGGAGGGTCCCTCCCATCCCTTATAAGCGAACGCGCGACCCCAAACCTCTTGACCGCGTTCCCGCTCCGAAACTTTCACCATTCGACCGTCTGGTAACCGTATCTCTTGCGGCGGTCTCCAGTTCCATTCGTTCCCCATTAACTGGGTCGCGGTTTGAACGAGGGACTCTATTGATTCCGCTCCCGCCATGTAACACCGTTTATATTTTTCCTCCGCTTCCTTGGACATTTTACCGGGGGAGGTCGTTTCAGTCGCGGTCCCAGACCCGGGACGCTTATAGGGACCGCGCTTTTTTCCAGTTTGATTGCTACCGCGTCCCGCCTTTTCTTCCTCTTGCGCGTGATTGATTGCGGATTCGTTGGGGGTCGGAGCGTTTTCGGCAACATGGGCGGCGATTGAATCGAGGTTTTCGGTAGGGGTCGCTTCATTTACCACCGGTTCGACCGGGGTTTGAGTTTCTACCCCTGGAACGGTTTCAGGGGTCGCCGGTGCTTGAGTTTCACCGGATGGTTTCGGTTGAGGGGTAACTTTTGCCATGGAAGGATTCTAATAAAAAAGGGAACCCCCGTCAAGAGGTTCCCTTAATTTCGTTCGAATTTTCGGAAAAAGGGTTATTCAACCCCTCTTTCGAATTTGAACACTTTCGCCGGGTTACCTTTGCCGGTGTTGACCAAATCCTTGAGGGTGATTCGAATGTATTCACCCTTCCCAAACGCGGCCAAATCCGGCGCGGCTGAATCCGTCAAGGGAACCTTGAGGATTCGTTCGTCATCGGTTTGGAGTACCACCACCGGCCGGGTCTTGTCCTTGATTTGAACCGTCAAAATGTCCAAAATCGTTCCCTCCGCGGTGTCCCCCTTTTTGTCCAATTTCGTAAAATCCGCGCTAACTTGCTTGAATTTTCTAGCCATGGTTTCAACCCTCCATTTTCACTAACAAACGACCCGTCACCGGGTTCGTCTAATGTCCCTACTTATAAACCTTTGCCCGCCTTTAAGCGAAAAACTTGGAGCGGGTTTATTGTACTTGATTGTCTCCCCCTCCGCAATTCGAAAAATTTCGGGTCCGGTGATTCGAACACCCTTGGACGCTATTTTCCATCCTTTTGGGGTTTTTCCTTCCTCCCCCCATCCCGTCCATTTCGAACCGTCATTAAATGCGTATAACTTCTTTCCCGCCACCGCGTACCGGTTTCCTGAAAATTCGATTTTCCAGTCCCCAATACGTTTCGAAATAGGCAAATTAAGTTTCCCCGCCGCCAACCCATCCGTATCACAATAAAGCGGATTTTTGGAATGTCGTATCGCTCTCCAAAGTTTCGCCCTAACGAACCCCGTAATACTAGCGGCGGTCGCAACGTTGTAATATCGTAATTCATCCAAAGGTTTCGAAAGTAAAGCCAATTGGTTTTTCGAACCGATATAACCCTCAAACGTATACACAAGAGATTCGTATTTTCCAATTTCCCCCGCCTTCACTACTAAATAATCGCTATAATTTTCAGGGTTCGCGGCAAATTTCCCGTATAGGGAGTTTAAGAATAACTTCGCGAATAAATACTCTTTCGAATCTTTGTCCAAGGTCTCTTTTAACCCATAAAAATGATCAACGTATTTCGTAAAATTCATTTTGTGGGGGAATACATAGGATTCGATTATTTTCGGTTTCCCTAGTGTCCCGGTCTCTTTTGCCGCTAAATACTCCCATCCCGTTATACAAAATTCCCTTCGAACCCCATCATCCGGAAAATCCAGGGAGGTGTCCTCATTGCGAACCGCGAAAACCCCCAAACTTTCAGTTTCCAGCCGTATGAAACTCCGTCCGGTCTCCTTGGGTATAACCCCGCTCAAAACCTCGAAATCTTCCTCCCAGGGATGATCAAATTTCATCGCGTAGGGATAAGCGGAGTTCAAATCATACACTTTAAACGGTGTCCGACCGGTCCCGACCTTGAAACAAGAGACCCGGCCGCCATGGTAAAACTCCGAAAACCTCGTATAGAAGTGCTTGGAGGTAACCGGAACCGGAATTTTTTCCTCCCCCTTATTCTTGAAAAAGTTCATCGCGCTTGAAGCGAGGGTTATATTCCCCCCGTATTGCGCTCTATAAGACGCTACCAATTCGAATAGATATACACAATCCAAACGTAGGTAATCTAAAATTTTCGCCGCGTTCCCCGGCCGGTCCCTTTTGTCTTTTTCGAATATCCGATAGTCGATTTTTTCCTTTTTGTATGAAGCAAGCGGCGTAGGGAGTATAAGGAACGAATCTCTGAAAATACATTGTCCAATTCTAAACTCCGCGACCCGTCCATTAATGAGACGAACCGGTTTACCGGTTTCGAAATAATCTTGGAGGAAAAGAAAATCGAAACGACCCCCGTTATGTGCGTAAACAACCCCACGAATACTAGCAAGGTAACGAACCAATTCATCAACCCGTTTAAAATGCTTAAAAGTACTTCCATCATACAACCCCCAAATAAATGGTTTCACTTCCCGGCCGTATAGAAAAGGGTCGGTTTCGCAATCGAGGGTGAAAATCCGGCGGGGTTTTTTCAAAAGTTTTCCCATCCCGCGCTTATTAACTTTGTCCAACACACGCGGCAAAAGTGTAACCAATTCCGCGCGACCTTTTTCCTATACCAAGCACCACCCCTTTTAATATCTAAACACCCATCACACACATAAAAATTATCTCCTAATTTCATCCCCATCCTTTTGGAAACTTATAATTTTTCCTATCCTCTGCTACCAATCCTTGCATGAATTTATTTGCCTCTTTCGGATACCGCGCGACCATTCGCGCAATTTCCCTGCCGATAGCGTCCCGGTCAAACGCCGCGTCCCGCCACCCTTGAGGGTTAAACAACCTAAAAAACGTTTTCGCCGGGAATTTTTTAACCAATCTATCCACATACGCGGCCGGGTTCTTTACCATCGTTTTCGTATCCTCGAAAATGATAATTTCCTCTACCATTTTCGATTTTTTCAAAACCCATTTTTTCTTTTTCTTGGAATACGTCACTTTCGCCGCGCGTTCCTCTGTGGGGAGAAATAAAACCTTAAACTCTGTTCTCTTAATCTTTTTCGGTATCCTCGCAAACGTGGGGTTAACTTCCCGCTGGATTTTTTCAAAGTTTCCCCGCGGCGGTCTAACCGCCACAAAGTTATTTTGGTTGGATTCGAGGAAATTAAAATACCGCGTAATTTTGGATTTAGTTTTCGGAACAGTCCGACCCGGTCTTTTGAAGTCAAAAGAAACAAAGGGGCGGATGAACGCCATTTTTTCTTCATAGGACCGTTTCACTTTTTAATTAATGGATGGAATTTGGTATGGCGGCACCGGGGACACATACATTGACTTTGAACGAATCTCCCCGTCCGGTTAAAAGCAATCAAGACAAGGGGAGTTTCAAAGGTAATGGGTTCGACCGTCTTAGATACCGAACCGGGAATATACATGGGGAGACCGCACCGCGCGCACGTGAAACCGTCACCGTTCTCAAACATAGACCCTCCCTCAAGGGTTAAATTGTAGGGAGCGGCATTGAACCGCTCCCCAAAACCTTATACTCTTACTTTTGGTTAAACACAACCGAAAAAGGTTTGCCCAAATGGACCAATTCGACCAAGTGGTACAAAAACCTCTTTTGATACATTTGTTGAAGCGGTAAACCGTTCGAATAAAAATGGTAAAACATACCGCGGCCGTTCAAGTTTTCCACCTTGACCACGTTAATGATATAAGGTTTAGATTTTTTCGGCATTGAATACCTCCTTAATTTTGTGAAACCTTGAGAAACCAGTTCCGAGATTCCCGCTCCAAGAAAAGAGCGGTGTAGCGCGGGTCAAGGATAAAGAATTTCATTTTACCTTCTTAAGCAAAGGTAGAATTTCATTCTTAAATTCCTTATATCCATCGTATTTTCTAAATTTCTTGTGATTTTCTTTCCACCACTTTTGGGTATGAGTTTGACATCCACAAAGAAGATACCCCAACACAAAAGTGTAAAACCTTCCGCCCGTATAAATTAGTATTGAGTGTTTAACGTCCCCGCGGATTCCAGAAACGTTCCCGCGGATTCCAGAAACGTCCCCGCTGATTTCAGAAACGTTCCCGCGGATTTCAGAAACGTTCCCGCGGATTCCAGAAACGTTCCCGCTGATTTCAGAAACGTCCCCGCTGATTCCAGAAACGTTCCCGCTGATTTCAGAAACGTCCCCGCTGATTTCAGAAACGTCCCCGCGGAGACCAGAAACGTTCCCGCTGATTTCAGAAACGTCCCCGCTGATTTCAGAAACGTCCCCGCGGAGA
>Ga0134121_10004645_pt1 | contig 11225 bp, 9 predicted proteins | sample KB301_FD_96463 | JGI IMG/M metagenome (GOLD analysis project Ga0134121, IMG submission 96463) | Terrestrial soil microbial communities without Nitrogen fertilizer from Kellogg Biological Station, Michigan, USA - KB3-0-1 | ecosystem: Environmental > Terrestrial > Soil > Unclassified ...
ATCGACCTCGCCGGCAAGGCGCTCGAGCTTGCATCGAAGGAGGCGCTGCAAAAGCTTGCCCCGGTTTCGCTGGCGGAGATCGCAGCGCTGGTTCCGGCGATTGCCGAGCGCGTGGCAGTGCCGAGCCTGTCGGCCGATTTTCCGGAGGCGCGGCAGGCGCGGCTCTTCGGCGCGGTGGTCCAGCTCTTCGAGGCGCTGGCGGGCGGGCGCCAGATCGTGGTCATGATCGACGACCTGCAGTGGGCCGACGACGCGAGCGCGCAGTTCGTGCACTTCCTCGCGCGTCAGGCGGCGCGCCGCTCGATGCTGCTGGTCTGCGCATACCGCGACGAGCTCGAAACGCACGAGCGCCTCGCGGCGCTGGTCCAGGGCCTGAGACGCGAGCTCCATGCGCGGCACGTGCCGCTCGCCAGGCTGAAGGAAGCCGATACGGCGGCGCTGCTCGAGCGGCTCGTGCACCTGGGCCTCGGGCGCCCCGGGCTCGCCGCCCGGCTGCATCGCGAAACCGAAGGCAATCCTTTCTTTCTGATGTCGATGCTGCAAGTGCTGGCCGAAGGCGGCGCCGAGCCGGGCGCGAGCGACGAGCTGCCGCTGCCCGACGCGCTGCGCGCCTCCGTGCGTGCGCGCCTCGCGCACGTGCCGGCCGAGGCACGCCCCACGCTCGACGTCGCCGCGGTGCTCGGGCGGCGCTTCGACTTCGAGACGCTCGCGGCGGTGACGCAGGAGCCCGAGGAGCGGGTGCTGCACGCCCTGGACACTCTGGTCAAGCGGCGCCTGCTGCGCGAGGAGCCGGAGGACGGCTTCTACGACTTCAGCCACGACAAGGTGCGCGAGGTCGTCTACCGCGAGATCGGCGGCGCGCGGCGCGTCACGCTGCACCGCGCGCTCGGCGAGGCGCTCGAGCGCGGCTCGCCCGGCGAGCCCGGCGAGCGTCACGCGCGCCTTGCCGAGCACTACGAGCGCGGCCACGCCTGGAAAAAGGCCCTGCAGTACCTGCTGCTCGCCGCGGAGCGCTCGCGCGCGCTTTTCGCGATGCGCGACGCGCTGCACTGGCTCGACCGCGCGGTGGCGCTGGCCGAGGCGCATCCCGATGCCGCGGAGAATCCCGTCGACCTATACGCGAGGCGCGGCGACGCGCGAGCCCAGGCGGGGCAGACCGAGGGCGCGGTGGCCGACATCCGGCGGGTGATCGAGGCGACGCAGGCGCGCGGCGAGCGCGAGAAGGCGCGCGACGCCGTGATCCAGCTCGGCATGGCCTACCGGCGCGCCGACGACTACGAGCGCGCCACCGAGTGCCTGACGCAGGCGCTTGCCGAGAGCCGCGCCATGCACGACGAGCGCCACGCCGCCGATACGCTCTACCACCTGGGCACGGTCGCCTGGAGCAACAGCCGCAACCGCGAAGCGATCGGGTTTCACGCCGAAGCAGTCGGGATCTGCGAGCGCCTCGGCCTAGCGGACCTGGTCGCGGTACAGGCCTATCACGGGCGCGGCGAGGCGCACTACAACAATGCCGAGCCGGCCCCCGCGATCGCGTGCTACGAGCGCTCGCTGGAGCTGGCGCGGCGCATCGGCGACAAGAGCTACGAGTGCGAGAACCTGATGATGGTCGGGTACGCGCTGACCGGCTACATGGGGCTGGCCGATTATCCGCGGGCGCGCGCGCACTTCGAGGCTTCGCTCGAAATCGCGCGCAAGGCCGACCTGCAGTGGCACATGGGCCCCACGCTTCTGGGCCTCGATCACCTGCGCGCCTGCGCCGGGGACTACGCCGAGGCGCTCGCCGGCATGACGCGGACGCTGCGCTGGCTCGAGAGCCTCAAGCAGATCCGCTATCAGCTCATCGCCTACGACCTGATCAGCCATCTGCTGCTCGATTCCGGCGCCGCGCAAGACGCGGCGGCGTGGTGCCGCCGCGGCCTCGAGCTTGCGCGCGGCGCGCGAATCACGTTCTGGTGCCCGCGCATCGAGGCCAACCTGGCGATCGCCCGGCTGCGCCTTGGCGAGCTCGAGGTCGGCGTCGAGCTCGAGCGCGCTGCGGACTACTGTCGCCGGAACAGCGAGCGCCACCAGCTCGCGCGCTGCCTGGCGGGACTGGCGGAGCTCGCTCTCGTACGCGGCGATGCCGCGGCGTGCCTCGCTCATTCAGCGGAGCTGCTCTCGCTCGCCGAGCCGGCGGGCCTCGAAGAGCTCGCGGCAGAGGCGCGACGCTGGCGCGGCGAAGCGCTGCTCGCCCAGGGACAGTTGGACCAAGGAAGGCACGAGCTCAAAGGTGCCGCGAGCGCCGCGCAGAAAATCGGCCGCACACGCCTCGCCCAGGCGGCGCGCGCAGCGCTTGGGTAAACCTCGGGTAAACCTCGGTTAAACCCAAAGCTCGCTTTGCGCGCGTAAGCTATAGTACTGCATGCGCTTTTTTTGCCTCATCGCGGTCCTCGCCCTGGCGGGCTGCCAATCTGCACCGCCCGTCGGCTCCGACAATCCGCTCGTCGGGACGGCCTGGCTCGCCTGGGACATCAACGGCCGCGGGCCCGGCGACAAAACCTATGCGACGCTCGTTTTTAACCCCGGGCGCATCAGCGGATCGGGCGGCTGCAACAGGTTTTCCGGCGTGCTCGACGTGAAGGCCGAAGCGTGGCAGGCGAGCGATATCGCGCTGACCCGCATGGAGTGCGCGCCCGAGCTCATGAAGGAAGAGGCGAGCTTTATCGGGGCGCTCGAGGCCGCGCGCTCACACAAGATAGAAGGCGGCGTGCTGACACTGCTCGACGAGTCCGGCGCGGTTCGCCTTCGTCTGGTGCACCTGCCGCGGCCGCCGGCGCAATCCGGGTTTATCGGCCCGTCCTTCGTGCGCGGACTGCCGCCCGGCTGACCGCCTTCCCCGGCGAAAGCCTATTGGACGAAGGTCCAATAGCCCGACGCCGCTCCCTGCGAGAGGATCTCCCCGGGTTGTGGGACTCGCATGGGACCTGCCAACGTCAAAGTCATCCATGCGCACGAGTTCGTGCGGGCGCAGCCCGGCGGCGTGCTCGCCTGGAAACGAGCGAAGCGCTTCTCCTCGAGATCGCCAAGGCGACCGACGGCCGCGACCGGGTCGCCAAGCACCGCCACGCGTTCAGCGGCAAGACTGCGGTGGAACCCGCAAGGAGACCGTGATGAGGCAAAACCGATGGATGTTGATGAGTGGCGCGATCGCCGTGGCGCTCGCGGCGGGCGGCTGCGTGAGCAAAGGCGATTACGAGAAACTCCAGGCCGAGCGCGACGGGCTGCAGCAGAAGGTGAACGAGCTCGAGACGCAGCGCTCCGGGCTCGAGAACCAGCAGACCGCGCTGCGCTCGGAAGTCGTGACGCTGGAGAAGCAGCGGGCCACGCTCGAGGCGCAGAACCGGCAGAACAAGGCGCAGTACGACTCGCTCGCGCGCAACCTCAACGTTGAGGTGCAGAAGGGCCAGGTCCAGGTGCGCCAGTACAAGGACATGCTGACGGTCGAGGTGGCGGAGCAGATTTTCTTCGACTCCGGGCGCGCGAACCTCAGCGAGTCGGGCAAGGCAGTGCTGAAGAAGGTCGGCGAGGCGCTGAAGGGCTACGAGGACAAGATCGTCCGCGTGGTCGGGCACACCGACAACGTGCCGATCGGCAAGTCGATGCAGTCGCAGTTCGCGTCGAACTGGGAGCTCTCTTCGGCGCGCGCGACCACGGTGGTGCGCTTCCTCGAGGCTGCCGGCGTGCCGCCCGATCGCCTGGCGGCGTCGGGCCGAGCCGAATTCTCGCCGGTAGCGTCGAACGACGATCCCGATGGTCGCCGCAAGAACCGGCGCATCGAGATCACGCTGATCGACAAGAGCCTGGCGCAGGAGCTGCAGACCAGTCCGAAATGAGCCGAAATGACTGAAGTTACTTGCCGCGGAAGACGGGCTTGCGCTTCTCGTTGAAGGCGCGCACGCCCTCGCGGCGGTCCTCGGTGTCGACGAGGCGGTTATAGGCCTCGATCTCGAACCGATAGCCGGTCAGCAGATCGGTCTGCAGGCCGTAGCGGATCGATTTCTTGGCCTGGCGGACCGAGAGCGGCGCGTTCTCCGCGATCGTGCCGGCGGCCGCGAGCGCGTCGGCGGGCGGATTGTCGCAGGCGTGGTTGAAGATGCCCCAGGCGACGCCTTCCTCCGCGCTGAACTGCCGGCCCGACAGGACGAGCTCCTTGGCGCGCCGCTCGCCGGCGGCGCGCGCGAGGTTCTGCGTGCCGCCGCCGCCGGGCATGATGCCCAGGCGCACCTCCGGCAGCGCGAAGCGCGCGGCGCGCGAGGCGTAGATGAAGTCGCAGCACAGCGCCATCTCGAGGCCGCCGCCGAAGGCGTGGCCGTTCACCGCGGCGATGACCGGAAGCGGAAACTCCATCAGCGCCATGAAGCCGCGCTCGAAAAGCTCGTGCTGCGCCTGCCAGTCGCCCTGCGCCATGCCGTCGCGCTCCTTGAGGTCGGCGCCGGCGCAGAAGGCGCGCTCGCCGGAGCCGGTGAGCACCACGCACCGGACCTCGCCCGGCTCGGCGGTAAGCCGGGTCCAGAGCTCGTGGAGCTCGCGTCCCATCTGCGTGTTGAGGGCGTTGAGCGCCTTGGGGCGGTTCAGGGTGACGAGCAGCACATGAGCCTGGCGCGCCTCGACGGCAAGTGTCTGGTAGTTCATGGGATGTCAACCGGTGTCAACCTGTTTGTCGCATGCATGATACGGGGCATCGGCCCTGGCAGCGAAGAGCCGGCCGAACGTGCTAAGTTTTCGCCTGTTTGGGGGACTTGACCAAGAGGAAAAGGACGATGACCAAGTCAGGAATCAAGCTTGTGGGTGCCCTCATTGCCGCGGCGCTTGCCGCGGGCGGTTGCGTCAGCAAGGGCGAGTTCGAGAAGCTGCAGGCGGACAAGAACCAGGAGATCGACGGGCTGCAGAAGCAGCGCGACGCGCTGGACCAGCAGACCAAGCAGCTCCAGTCGCAGCGCGCGGCGCTCGAAAAGCAGCAAGCCGACCTTCGCGCCGAGGTCGAGAACCTGCAGCGGCAGAAGTCGCAGCTCGAAACGGCGAACGTGCAGACCAAGTCGCAGTATGACGGCCTGATCCAGAATCTCAATGCGGAAGTGCAGAAAGGCCAGCTCCAGGTGCGCCAGTACAAGGACATGCTGACCGTCGAAGTCGCCGAGCAGCTTTTCTTCGATTCGGGCAAGGCGACGCTCAAGGACACCGGCAAGGAAGTCCTGAAGAAGGTCGGCGAGGCGCTGAAGGGCTACGACGACAAGATGGTGCGCGTCGTCGGGCATACCGACAACGTGCCGATCGCGACAGCGCAGTTTCCCTCCAACTGGGAGCTCTCGGCGGCGCGCGCCACCACCGTGGTGCGCTTCCTGCAGGCCAACGGCGTGCCGCCCGAGCGGCTGACCGCGTCGGGGCGCGGCGAATTCTCGCCGATCGCGCCGAACGACGACGCCGAAGGCCGGCGCAAGAACCGCCGCATCGAGATCACGCTTATCGACAAGAACCTGGCGCAGGAAGTCCAGGAGAAGCGCTGACGCCGGTGCCCGGACGCGAGGCCTCGGTTGCAACGCCGACGCGGCCTCGCCAGTCCGCCGCCATCCGGCGAACGCTCGAGCAGAGCGTTTATTTCCGCAACGTCGCGGCGAGGGACCTGGATCGCCTTGCGCAGCTCGCGCGCCCCAAGCGGCTGCACAACCGCGAACGGATCGAGAACGCCGGCAGCTATGACGGCCATCTGTGGGTCATCGTGAGCGGCGCGGTGCGCATCAGCACGGCGACCGATGCCGGCGATCACGTGTACGCGGTGCTGGGGCCGGGCAACTACTTCGGCCTCGCCGCGGTCGTCGGCAAAGGCGTTGGAACCCTCGACGCGGAGGCCTTCGGCGCCACGGAGGTCGCATGGATCGACGGCGCTGCGCTGATGCAATTGCTCGACGACCGGCCGCCGCTGTGGCGCCATTTCGCCGGGCTGCTGTCGCAGCGGCTCGTGGTCGCGCTCAAGCTGCTGCGCGACAACACGGTGGCCGCGCTGCGCGAGCGGCTGGTACGGCGCCTGCTGGTCCTTCACCCGGCCATCGAACCCGGCTCCGGCGAGGCGGTGCTGCCGATGACGCAGGCCGATCTCGCGCGCATGCTGGGCACGAGCCGCTCTCGCGCCAACGCGGAGCTGCGCCGCCTGGAGTCCGAAGGCCTCGTCCGCAGCGGCTACCGCGGCATCACGCTGCTCGACGTGCCGCGCCTGCGCGAGCTCGCCGGCAATGACCTGAAAAGCTTCTGACCGATTTTTTCGCCCCCGACGCCGAAATTCCCCGCATCGTAAATAATGGCGCCCATGGGGATGCCGCTCGAGCTTTTCCGCAGCTTCGATCCGCCCTATGAGGGCTTCGACAACAGCATGCTCGGGCCCGAGTTTGCCGCCGAGCTCGATCTGGTCAGCCGGCTGTGGTTCCGCTGCGGTTACCGACCGGGTATCGCCGCCTACCTCAATTTCTTCCTGCTGAAAGAATTCATCAGGACGCACGACACCAACTTCCCGCCGCGCTTCCGCACGTTGCGCAGCATGGCGGATTCCTTCTACCAGACCGATCTCTTCATCCGCGAGGTGACCGACTCCGGGGCCGTGCCGAGCGGAGGCATCTCCAGCCCGAAGGTGCGCGAGCTTCTCAGGCGCATCCAGGAGCGCCACGCCAAGGTGCGCATCCCGCCGTGGATGCAGACCTATTTTGGCTTCAGCCTGCTTGAGAACGTCGAAAAGCAGTGCGCGCCGCTGACCGCGGAGGAGAAGCGGCTCCACCTCGCGTATATGTCGAAGGCATACCGCATCATGGGCATCCGCTTTTCCGCCGAGCGCGCCGCTCTGGAGCAATTCGCGCGTGCGGTCGAGGCCGAGCAGGCGGCGGTCACGGAAAACGTCGCCAGGCATTCGCGCCACATCCTGCGGATCGGCGAGATGATCGGCGTGCCCTCGGCGCCCGGCGCCATCCTCCCCATGCTGCCGGAGCCTACCCGCGCGATATTCGAGCCGCTCTACCCGAAATTGCGCCCGGGGCCGCTCGCGCGTGCGTACTTCCGGCTCCTCGGACGCGCGCTCCTGCCCAAGGCGGTGGGCGCGCCGCGGCCGGCGGTTCCGTTCAAGGCCTGAAAGCCTGAGCCTTCCGGCTCATTGCGCCAGGCTTTTCAGCCACTGCGCTGTCTTCTCGGCGACCAGGTCCTCGTTGCCGACGAAGTTGTGCGCCTGAAGCGGGGAACTTCCGGGTCGCGACGGAATGACGAGAACATCGGCCCGCGGCGACGCGATGGCGTTAGCCTTGATCTGTCCCGCGAGCGTCTCGCGCTTCGTGAGGCCGCCCTTGCCCTGGATGTTGTCGGCCGGGTCGTACACGATGAGCATCGGCACCCTGATGCGGCGGATGGCGCCTTCGACCGCCGCCTTGCTCGTCTCGGTGTCGCGGTAGCTGAGGAAGGTCTTCGCGGACGTGATGATGAAGCGATCCTCGCGGTAAGGCAGCAGCTTGATGTCCGAGCCCCTTCCCTTGGCCACGAGCTCGCGGCACTCGGCGCGGAACTTCTCGTAGAGCTCCGGGCCGAGCAGAGAGTCGCGGGTGATCGCCGGGATGTTGATGTGCGGGCCGTAAAGGGCGATGGCACTGACCGCCGCGTCGGGCTCGCTGCCCTGGTAGTGCTCGACGATGGGTGTGCCGAGGCTGTGGCCCATCACGACGATGGTGCGGTAGCCGCGGCCCTTCATGTAGGTGACGGCCGCGCCGACTTCCTTCACGGCCGTCTCGAACTCCGAGGTGCGGAAGCTCTCGCCGGAATGGGCGCCGTTATAGGCGAGCGCCGCATAGCCGCGATGCGCCAGTCCGCCGCCGAGGAACATCGGCGGGCCCTGGTACCAGTAGGACTCGACACCGTGGACCAGCACGACGCCGATATCGTTGCTAGCCCGCCCCGCTGCCGGCGCGAAGAAGCCGCCCTGCAGCGTGCGGCCGTCGGCGGAGAACTCGACCAGCTCGAAGCGCACATCCTTGGGCGGCAGGTAGCCGAATGCGCTCGTCGCGGCGAGGAGCAGACAGGCGAGGAGGGTCCGCATCGTTCAACCTTTCAAGTTGGGTGTCCAGGGCTTGTCCGCCCACGCCACGCCCATGCGCGCGACCTGCGCGTCGATGAGATAGGGCTTGCCCTCGACCGTCGCCTTCCTCGCGCGCCCGAGCGCGGCCTTGAGCTGCGCCGGCGATTCCACGACTTCGCCTTCGACGCCGAACCCCTTGGCGATCCACGCCATGTTCATGTCCGGGTTGCCGAGGTAGTCGTGGAAGAAGTGGCCGGTTTGAACCATGCGTCCGCCCGGCACCTTCTCGATCACGCGGCTGTGCGGCCCGCTGTACGCGTGGTTGTTGTAGACCACGGTGATGACCGGGAGCTCGAGGCGCGCCATGTTCCAGAGCGCGGTCGGCCCGAACACGAACGAGCCGTCGCCGACCAGGCAGATCACCTGCCGGTTCGGCCGCGCCAGCTTGACGCCGGCCGCGGTGCCCACGCCCGAGCCGAGATGGGCGCCGTAGTAGTAGAACAGCTCGCGCCCGCGCTCGGGGTCGAAATTGAAGCCGTGCAGGTTCACCGAGCCTGCCTCGTGCACGATGATCGCGTCGGGATCCGCGAACTGCGCGACTTCCCAGGTGACGCGGTCGGCGATCATCGGCGCGCGATCCCAGTCCGGGCTCTTCGTAACCAGCGCGCGCAGCGCCTTGGCTTTTTCCGAGAACTTCCTCGCCTCCTGCGCCCTCGCCGCGGCCTTCTCTTTGAAGGATGGGGTGATTATTTGCTCGACCGCGGCGGTCAGGTCGTCCAGCCCGTAACCCACATCGGCGACCAGCGGCACCTCGGTGCTCATCACGTTGCCCATGCTCCAGCTGTCGATGCGCATGTCGATGAACTTCGGGCCGCGGCCGATCATCGGCGTCGGGCTGTTGTGCTGCAGCTTGTTGCCGACGTTGATGATGACGTCGGCGTCCTTCGGATAATCGAGGCTCGCGACGCGGCCGACCGGCAGCGCGCCGACCCATAGCGGGTGCGCTTCCGGGAAGCTCGCGTAGATCTGGCGCGCCTGCGTCACCGGCATGCCGAGGAGCTCGGCGAGCTTCGCCGCCTTCGCGACCGCTTTCGCGCTGTAGACCTCGTCTCCTACGATCATGAGCGGCATGCGCGCTTCGAGGAGAAGCTTCGCCGCCCGCTCGACCTCGGCGGGGTTCGGCCGAACGCGCATGCGCGGATCGAACTTCTCGCGCAGGACGACCTCGGTGCGCACGCGCTCGTCGTTCAGGTCCGAATGCCAGGAGGCGTAGGTGGGGCCGTAGGGCGGCGTCCACGCCGCCTTGAACGCGCGGCGCACGGTCTCGGGAATCATGTCGGCGCGGCGCGCGAGCCACGAGTACTTGGCGAGCGGCGCGACGATGCCTTCCTGGTTCGCCACCTCCTCGAAGCCGTCGCGGCCGGCGCGGCCGGTCTGGTCGGTGCGGTAGCTGTAGAACACGAGCGGCGTCTGCTCCTTGAACGCGTTGAACATCTGTCCCATCGCGTTCACCAGCCCGACCACCGCGGCCTGCATCACGATGGTCGGCTCGCCCGAGGCCTTGACGTAGCCCGCGGCCATCGCCGCGCCCGGGCCTTCGTGCGGCGTGAGGATGTACTTGAGCTGCGGCCGGTCGACCAGCGCCTCGTAGAACTGCGCGTCCTCGCTCGCGGAATTGCCGAACACGTATTTCACGCCCGAGGCGATGAGCTGCTCGGCGAAGCAAAGCGCGCCGCTTCCCTCGACCACCTTGACGGCTTCGGGCGCGACGCGCGCCGCTTCCTGCGCCTGCACCGCCGGCACGAGCGAATCGAGCACGCTTCGTGCGGCGCTCGCCGACAGGCCGGCTCCCGCCAATCCCCTCAGAAACGTCCGCCGCGAAATCGAGCGCGACAGGTAACGCGCGACCAGCTCCCTCATTGGGCTTTCCTCCCGTAGACGGCGGCGAGGTAATCGGCCATCGCCTTGATGTCTTCCTCGCTCCACAGCGCGCCGCGGCCGACCATGCGGTAGAGCGTTCCTTCCCAGCCCTTGCGGTCCTGCCGGTGATCCATCCACATGCCCGGCCCGTGGCACTGGAAGCATTTCCCGAGCAGCGTCTCTTTTCCAGGGGCGTCGGGAAACCCCGCTGGCTTCGGCTTTTGCTGTGCCAGCGCAGTCGAAGAAATAAGAAGAAGACCAATCAGCAGCAGGTGCGTGGGCAAGCGAGTCACGATTTTTAATTTTCTCCCGTTGTTCTCAGTCGGCACGGATGCCGGCTTCCTTCACCACTTTCGCCACCTTGGCAATTTCGCGCTCGATCTTGGCGCCAAACTCCTGCGGCGTGCCCGGCGAGACCTCGAAGCCGAGCGCGACGAGCTTGTCACGGACATCGGGCATGCCCAGTACTTTTCTTAAATCGCTGTTCACTGTGTCGATTATGAGAGGCGAGACGCCGGCAGGCGCGAGGAAGCCGGCCCAGGCGGCGTAGTCGAAGCCGGCGACGCCGGCCTCCTGCATGGTCGGCACATCGGGCATGGCGCCGGAGCGCTTCGCGCTGCCGATGGCGAGCGCGCGGATGCGGCCGCTCTTCAAGTGCGGGAAGACGTTCGACATGCCGGCGAACATCACCGGAATCTGGCCCCCTACGACGTCGTTGAACGCGGGTCCGAGCCCCTTGTAAGGAACGTGGACGAGGTCGATGCCCGAGGTGAGCTTGAACATCTCCATCGGCAGGTGCTGCGCGCTGCCGTTCCCGCCCGAGGCGTAGTGGATCTTGCCGGGATTCGCCTTCGCCTGGCTCACGAGCTCCTTTACGGACGACGCGGGAAAGGAGGCGTTCACCACGAGAACGACCGGGATCGATGCCGCGAGCGCGATGGGAGCGAAGTCGCGCAGGGGGTCGTACGGCAGCTTGGGATAGAGCGCGGGCCTCGTCGCGAGCCCGGCGTCGTTGGCGAGCACCAGCGTGTAGCCGTCGGCCGGCGCCTTCGCCGCCGCTTCGGTGCCGATGATGCCGTTCGCACCCACGCGGTTGTCGACCACGACCTGATGGCCCCACAGCTCCGAGAGCTTCTGCGCCGGGATGCGGGCAAGCGTGTCGACCGCGCTGCCCGCCGAGAACGGCACGATGAGTCGGACGGGTTTCTCGGGATAGGTTTGC
>Ga0134121_10004646_pt1 | contig 11224 bp, 14 predicted proteins | sample KB301_FD_96463 | JGI IMG/M metagenome (GOLD analysis project Ga0134121, IMG submission 96463) | Terrestrial soil microbial communities without Nitrogen fertilizer from Kellogg Biological Station, Michigan, USA - KB3-0-1 | ecosystem: Environmental > Terrestrial > Soil > Unclassified ...
ATACACTGTGGTGCCTGATCAGTTTTCGGATTGGACAGTCTACGCCTGGATGACACCCCGGGCGCGAGTCCGGCGTCACTTCGTTGGCGCTAAGTCTGCGCCTGACCGCAGCGAGGCGGGGGCACGCGCCCGGCAGGCTGCCGACGAATGTAGCACAAGCTGCTAGCTTGAGTTCAAGACGCACAAGCTAACAACAGATTGTGCTACAAATTTGGACTTCTGGCCGATAGCCGATGGCTACCGGCTTTCGGCCAAATTTGCCAAATCGAGAGGGACACCCTTTTTCAAATTCCAACTCCTATTGCCATTTAATCCTCGCAATGACTAAACTTCTTCAAATCGGTTTCCGTCAACGCCATGGAGGGCACGCACATGTTTCTTGGATACCTCGTAATCTGCATTGGTCTGAGTTCCATCCACACCAGTCAATGGACTGCGCCGCCATCACGGCAACAAGAAATGCGGTCGCCAGCGGTCGATGACAATCACCATGTGGTATCCAGCCGAGAATTCAAGTTTCCCATTGAGATCGATCCGCGGGAAGTTGCCAACATCAAAAAGATCGTGTTCTACACGTCCACCGACCAGGGCCGGACTTGGAAAAAAGTGGCTGAGCACGAGCCGACCGAGCGATTCTTCAAATTCACCGCACCCGGGGACAACGTCTATTGGTTTGCGCTGCAAATAATCCCCCATAAGGGCGAACCGGTTCCGCCAAGTGTGGACAAGCTGACCGTCGACATGAAAGTATTGGTGGACACAACGTTGGTCGCGACCGCTTCCAAATCGTCCCCAGCCGCAAGCGACGCCATCACACGGAGGGAATCGGAGGACATTGGGCAATCTGTTCGATCCAGCTTGCCGTTGGCGCGTTCTGGCCAAGGGGTCAACGAGCACAAGAACAAGTCACCGTGAACGCAGCCAGGACAGTACGCGTCAAAAAAACGGACGGCAGTTTTGCAGAAAAAGCTGCCGTCCGCGCCTGTTGACATAGCCTGGCTGCTCATAGATTTTCAGAAACGAAAAGGCTCCGTATATGCTTGCAGCAGCAATTTGCCTATTGTGGGCAGGTCAAATTCCCCCGCCAAATCCAAATGGCGCCAATCCCGTTCCGCCGCCTCCCGCGGTTGCAAATGGCGCGCACGAGACAAATGCTTTGCCTGCGCAAGAAAAAGACGTGTATGTCCTTGGAACGCGCCGCTGCAGCTTTCCCTTTGATATCGGCGAAGGGAGCCGGGAAAAAATAGGTTGGATTAATGTTTATTGCTCCACGGACCAAGGCAAATCGTGGAAGAAAATGGGGCAAGCGAAGGCGGATGCTGGAAGCCTTCCCGTCGAATTCGAAACCAACGGGTTGTATTGGATAGCCATGCAAATCTTCAGTGTCAACGGCACGACTGATCCCCTCAGCACTGAGGATTTGAAACCGGTAATGAAAGTACGCGTCGACGAGAACCCTAACAGAAAGTAATCCAAGGAACGCAGCTACATTCCGCCGCCCTTCGGGGTTAACACACGCTCAGAATTTCACATTTGCCATTTGCTTGGTAATGATACAAGCGTTCGACCAATTTTTGCAACGATCCGCCTTCTCCCCCCGTCCGCTCAAAATGCCAATGCTTCCCCGTCGGAAACAGTTCCTCGCCCACCGGCCAAGACCGCAGCGGATTGCCGCCCAATAATCGCTCCAGCTTGCCGCTGTTCATGCTGACATTCCCCGCCCGCGGCGGCATCGGCCCGGCCATGTAACGCAAGCAGCCCTTCAGTAACTTGGGATCGTAGCCGCCAACGCGGTTGACGATTTGGGCGATTTGATAAAGCGTCAACGGTCGCGGCGCTCCGAGGTGCCAGATGCCCGATTCGCCGTTTGTCAGGAAGCGCTCGAACACAAGATTGAGGTCGTCGCAATAAGCGCAGGAGCGGACTTCGTCGTAATAGAGCGTCGCAGGGCGGCCGGCGCGGAAACGGGATTGAATCCAGTCAATCGCGCCAGCGTGCTTGTTGAAGCTGGGGCCCATTGGCAGTGAAATCCGCAGGATGGCGGCGTCGGGCAAGGCGGCGGTTAGCAGTTCTTCCGCCTGAACCATAGTTTTGCCGTAGACCGTGACGGGATCGGTTGGATCGGTTTCGAGATAGTTGCCTATGCCCTTGCCCGAGAAGACCAGATCGCTGGAAAGATGTACGAGCCGGCAGCAGTGTTCGTGGACATTCTCTGCAATGGCCTCGGCGCTGACGACATTGAGCAAGCGGGCCATGTTGGGATCGAGTTCACACGATTTCAGGGCACAGTTGCCGACACAGTTGAGGACGGTGCAGAACCGATATTGGCGGAACAGCTCGCGCATGCCGGCGCGGTCCTCGGCATCGAGGATGACGATGCCGTCGCCGTTGAGTTGCCAGGTTTGCCGCGGGCGGGTGCCGATGACCTGGCCGGGGTAACGTTTGCGGAGGTAGTGGAAGGCACTGTAACCGTGGACGCCGGTGATGCCGGTGAGGAGCAACGGCAAACGCACCTGGAAATCAGTATTTGCACATGGGAGAATAGGTGGACGGTCAACGCTTGGGAGATCTTTGGTCATGGCAGAATCAAAAAGACACATTCAGCTGGCCCGGGATGCATTGCTGCAGCGCAGAATGTTGGGGCATGGGTGCTTTGTATCCAGCGCTGACGCTTCCGCGCTTAAGGAAATCGGCCGCTCGGCGCTTCCCGACATCGAGTATGTAATCCTTACAGATGTGTTGCCCAATTGTCCGATAGATGACCAACTGCTTTACCAGCGGTATCCAGGTCTGTTGGGATTGTTTGTGGCGTTTTTTCAAATCGCCCGGGAGCATGATCCCGAGGCGGCGGTACGACTATTCCAAAGCCTTTCAGGAGGCGCCCGCATTGCGGCAATCCTGATGCTCCCAATTGCGTGGCCGAATAACTTGCCTACTGAGATCCGAAATATCATCCGAGAAATTGCGGAATTCGGGTCAGGCCGCCTGAAAGAAGTGGCCAAGTGGTGGGAGGCAAAGCAACCTGCCGGTACTCGCCAACAATAGCAGCCAATCATTTCGCACGCTGTCATTTTTTGTTGCTGCGGCGTTTTTTTGAAAAAAACTCTCTTAAAATGTCCGCGCAGCGCTCGGCCAGGACGCCGCTGACCACCTGCGAGCGATGATTGAGGCGCGTGTCCGCCGTGATATGATAGAGAGTATCACAAGCTCCCGCCTTGGGGTCGGCCGCGCCGTAAACCACCATCGGCAACCGCGCCAGCACAATCGCCCCGGCGCACATCGGGCACGGCTCCAGCGTTACATAAAGGATGCAATTCTCCAAACGCCATGAGCGCAGCGCCTGAGCCGCTTGCGTGATGGCGATCATCTCGGCGTGGGCGGTGGGGTCATTCAATTGTTCGCGCTGATTGTGCCCGGAAGCGATGACGCCGCGCTGGGTAGAGACGATGACGCAGCCGATGGGCACCTCCTCCTCGTCCGCCGCGGCCTGGGCCTCGTTGAGGGCCAGTTCCATGTGGTGGACGTGGAAGGGGTGACGCGGGTCGGTGAGGGGGAGGTCCAGGGGGGACCAATCTTGTGGATCAATAATGAGCGTCTCCTCCAAGTTGGTCCGCCACTGGGCCAACAATCCTAAAGGTTGCAATAACCAAAGCGCATCAAGGAATCACTCGTGCCATGACCACAATCAAACTCCGCCCGGACCCCGGATTCGCCTTGGTTTGCATGTCCTTGACAAGAATGGCATGGCCGGATTTAACCGCAACCGCGGAATTGTAAGACAGCGTGGTGAACTCGGTGGCCAATACCGGCTGCCCGGCTTCATTGGTTCCCAGCACGGGGCCTGATGCCACGGCGCGGGAGTCATCCAATTGCAGGTCCAAACCAATGACGTTTTCAGGCCCCACCGAGGAAACCACAGTCACTTTCGTGCCCACATCACGGTACATAATGGTATTGGACGTACGCCCCTTGCCGTCTTTGGCGCCTGTAGTGATGGTCCCCGCAACATACGCATAAGAGCCACCGGCCTTGAAGGTGGTCGCCCTGCCTTCTACCGCCGTCATTTGCAAATTGGAGTGAACGGAAACAATGCCTTTTTTCTGCAGCGCCTTGATGCTGGCCAAAGCGCTTTCGGTTGTGCCGGACAGGTCCTTTTCATTGATTTCGGGAAACGCGGTTTTACCCCCGGCGTCCTGTTTGGCGATCAGGTCCAGCATCACAATGTCAACTTCGACCAGCTGGCGTTTCCGGTCGAGCTTGGCGAGCGTTTCCAAAACCGATTTGGATACGGCAGGTTTGGCGGAGATGAGCAAAACGCTGCTGCCGAAATCCGATGTCGGTTCGAACTCGGCATCGCCTTTGAAATGCTTGTTCAGGGCGGCGGCCAGTTCCTTGGCTGAGCCGTGCTGCACAACATAAATGAGCCGAGTGGATTGGGAATCGCCGGTTTGAGCCGGCCGTGGCTGAGTGGAAGTCTGAGCGGCGGCCCCAAACTCGGCCACCCAGACGCAGACCACTCCAAACGCCAAAACCAACAGCAGTTTCTTCGACATATCTTGTCTCCTTTTTCTGGAGCTCGGACGCTACGTCGTAAGCGGTGGATCACTTGGTTAAGGCACCGCCCAGTTTTCAACTGGCAATCCTGTAATTTCCTTGAAGTCCGAATCTTTGGACACTACAGCGCAATTCCCAAGCGCGAATGCGAGAGCCGCGATTTGCATATCGATTTGCTGAACGGCGATGCCACGTCTCCGCAAATCGCTCGCGATCCTCGCGTATTCCCTGGAGGCCGACAGATCGTAAGGCCAGATTGCCAATCGGCTCAGCAAACGCTCAAAACGGGCTGTATTGCGCTCTCGGCTGGAGCTGTTTTCCAAGCCGGCCAAGAACTCGCCGATGACGGGTGTTCCGACTCCCAGACGGCAACCGCGCTGAAACGCTTCTGCCGCTTTCAAATCAACACCGTTACGTTTGCTGATCAAATCAGTGACGATGCCGGAATCGAGAATGTACCGCTTCAAGCGCGTTCCTCCCGTCGCCAGATTTGTCGGAGCAATTCCTTTTGGACATCTTTGGACGCCTGGAGCGCTTCATCAAATGCAGCCAGTTCCGCGGGAGTCAGTTCCAGCGGTTCTAGGGCATTGAGCCATTCCAGCCATGCTGTTTTTTCCTCGGGCGTTTGGGGCCACTCCGATTCATCTAACCCTAATTTGTGGTTGGTGGGGCCAACTTCCAACCGAGTTCCATCCGGCCAATTGGCGATTTGGTCAAGCTCGACATGGCCGTTGCGGAATGTTGCAAGCATTTTGTGCATTGGAAACCTCCGAATTTAGGCGATGTTCATTATAACCGCCTAAAGCATCGCAAGTGGCCCTGATGCGTAGCCGCACGCGGCGACTCTATTTGGCCTTCACCACCAGCTTCGGTGGCATCGGCGCTTTATCATTCAACATGATCAACACCACCATCGCCGTGCCATAATTCCGCGAGCGCTCGAAAACGCGGTCGTTCCACATGCCATCTTTATCGCGGACTTTCATGACCCATTTCATAAGCCGTTCGCGTTCTACGGCACGGTCTTTTTCGGGCAGCATTTGTATCGCCTGGGCGCAGTAGCGATGGCCATAATAGAAAAAGTAAGGCGCGATTTTGTAATCTCCCACGTGAGTGCCCGGCTGCTGACGGCGTTTTTCCAGCTCGCCCCAGTGAACGTGAAACGCGTCGATCGCTTTCTTGACCTCGGCGATATTGCCGCCGCCAAGCAGCATCAGCGTCGTCTCGCACACCGCGGAGCGGGCGACCGAACCAGGCAATGCATTAATGCCGTTGCCTTCCCCCTTGGAATTGCCGGAGTATGCGAAGCTACCGCTGGCGAAACGGCTTTTTTCCAAAGACTTGCGCGCGCGCTCGAAGATTTCTTGCGGCACTTGTTCACCCTGAGCTTTGGCCAACAGCAAGGACTGAACAATGGGCGCGGTCGTGAACGACGCCTGGTTTTTGCGGTTGGCGTAGTTCCAGCCGCCGCCGGGGATCTCTTCGGTGACCAGCGTGGCCACGAGTTTTTTGATCCAGCCCTCGATTTCTCTGTCCTTAGTGCCCATCAGCTTGAGAGCGCGGAGGTGGCAGAAGTATTCCAGGGCATAACCATGGCCCCAGACGCGGACGTCGTAGGCGTCCTTGGTGCTAGCAGCCATGTCGGGGTCTTCAAGGTGCTTGAGCACGAACTCGGTCGCGCGACCGACGGCCTCTTGGGCGGCCTTGTCTTCGGGAGCGGCGTAAAGCAGCGTGGTGGCGACAATAGACGTGCCGCCGACACGATATCCGATGGGACTTTCGCCCGTCTTTTTGTCCTTGACCACGCCTTGATAGGGCCACTGGCCGCCTTTTTCCTGGACCTTGATGATGGCCGCGATGGATTCCTTCATGAGGGCTTCCTGGTTCGGCGGCGGTTGATCCTCCGCGGGGGCATAGGCAAATGTGGGAATGAGCAACAACAGCGAAAACAAGAAAAGCCGAGTCATGGCAGCGCCTCCGTTTGGGGACGTGTTAGGAGTCATGATTTGTGAGTTTGGCACTGGGCGTACTCTAACGCCTGGCAGGCTGAAAATCCAGAGGCTGCCGAAAATGGGCGGGGCATGTATTAATGAGGTAGAACGCTCCGCTTCGTGTCGCGGCTAAACGAGTTTCCTAACCACCCCTGAGGCCAATCGATGGCAACCGACAATCTTCTCGCCCACAACGTTTTCTTCACTCTCAAAGACCGTACGCCCGCTGCCAAGGCCAAGCTGGTCGCGGCCTGCAAGAAATACTTGACGGGCCATCCCGGCACCGTGTTTTTCGCGGCCGGCGTGCTTTGCGAGACGCTCACGCGCCCCGTCAACGACCTCGACTTTGACGTTGCTTTGCACGTTATATTTGAGAATAAAGCTGCCCAGGACGCCTATCAGGTGGCGCCGCGCCATCTGGAATTTGTGGCGGAGGGCAAGGACACGTGGGCCAAAGTGCGGGTCTTTGATTCGGTGGTGGGACAGTGAGACTCGGCTGCTCAGCGCTCGCCGCGGACAAGGCGGCGCACTTTGAGCAGGCCGCGAGCCATCGGGCCAGGCAAGGCGGCCAGCATCTTGAGCGACAGTGGACAGGACCCGGCCTCGCGCAGGTCGGCCCGCGCTTCACGCGTGCGGCCGCGGACGACGAGCCAACGCGCTCGTTTGATGCGCTGCTCTCGGCGGCATTTTTCCAGGCGGTCGCCGTGCTGAGCCACAAAGGCGGGATCGCTTCCCCAAATGCGATCGAGCAACAGCACTCTTGCACTGGCCAGGGCGTAAATGTCCACATCGGTGACTCGCGGGCCGCCGTGGCCCCACTGGACGGAAGTTTCGCAGTCCAGATAAGCCCCCAGACCGGCACCCGCCAGGCGGCCAAAGCACTCCTTGTCTTCGGAGACGCAGATGTCATCCGCGAAACGCAGGGCGGCTCCCGCCTCCTCGCGCCGCACCAGCACCGTCGAGGTGGCGACGTAGTCCGACTCCATTTCCTGCAGATACATGCTGCCGATGTGCACTTTGAAATCCGCGCGGCCCTTGGTTAACTGGGCCAAGCTCGCATAGGGCACGCCCGGTCCTAGAATTTCATCCCAGCCACGCGGGTCGCGGTGCCACTGCTCCAGAAAGTTGTGAGTGACTTCACCCGATTCGAGCCGGCTGCAAAAGTTGCTGAAGCAAAAGAGCACATCCGGCCGGCGGGCCAGCAAATTGCGCTGCAGCGTCAGTTTGTCGGCATCCCATTCGTCGTCGGAGTCAAGAAACGCCACCAATGGCATGGTCGCCATGCTCAATGCATGATTGCGAGCGACGCCGGCGCCGCCGTGCGGAAACTTGCGGTAGCGCACGCGGTCGCCAAACTCCTTGATCATGTCCGCGGTGTTGTCGGTCGAAGCGTCGTCGGCGACCACGATCTCGTCCTGAGGCAGCATGGCCGCCAGGGCGGAGCGGATTGCCCGCGGTAGCAGGTGAGCGCGGTTATACGTTGGAATGATGACACTGATGCCCGGCGTGTCCATGAGCAAAGGCGCTCCCTGAAGAGTTTGCGGCGCTGCCTAGGCTCCGCCTGGGAACGCGCTCGCGGTGTTTCTAAAATATAACACGGGATGCGAACGGGTGACGGCCCAACGTGTTTTTTTGCCCAGCTTACCACGATTGATCTGGATTTTGGTAAACTGCAGACATTGGCGCTTGACTTGCGCCGCATCTTGACCTTGCAATGCCCCTGGGGTGTCGCTATCGTGCCGCCGCCTTTGCCTAACGAATTGATGGATGAAGAAGTGCTGTGGGTCGAGCCGGGCTTGCGGCCCTGGCTGCGGACATTGCTGGTGCTGATTGCTGTGGCGTTGATCACAGTTTTCAGCGTCGCGATTTGGCTGAATCCTTACGGAGCCAATGGCGAGGCCCAACGCGCGGAAACCCACATGCAGCTTGGTTTGCCGGAATGCACCTTCAAGACGCTAACCGGCAAGCCATGCCCGTCATGCGGCATGACAACGAGTTTCGCCCTTTTTGTCCGCGGCGACGTGTGGAATTCACTCCAGGCCAATTGCATAGGCACGTTGCTGGCGAGCTTTTGTCTGGTGATGATCCCGTACACGTTGGTAAGCGCCTGGCGTGGCCGTTTTTTGTTGCTAATGTCGCTCGATTGGCTACTGCCTCGGTTTATTGTGGTTTTCGCTGTGTTGATGCTGGTGCGCTGGGGCTTGGTGTTGTGGCTGGGGTGATCCGGCAGGGATGAAACCAGCCGCTCTGAATTCGTTGACTCACGGAGGAGAAGTCATGGACGATCTGACACGGATCCAACGCGACGAACGGCGACGCCTCCGTGGCAAACGCGCATGGTGGGTAGCCGCAGCACTCCTTGCCGCGTTGGTTGGCAGCATTGGCTGCGCGCCCATTTCCACGCTAAGCGCCCTTGTGGCGCCGTTTTCCAACAACAACATCGACCCCGTCTTTGACCTGACTATTCCCGACAAAGAATCCAAAGTTGTGTTCATTGTCGCTCACAGCAATCCCAACAACGTGAGCGAAATCTTTCGGGACGCCGATCAAGTCCTGTGCACGCGGCTGACGAACATGCTCGCCCTGCGTTACAAGGAAAACAAGGAAAAGGTCACGATCGTCCCCGTCAGCAAGGTTTATGCGTATATGCACGATCATCCCGGCTGGATCACGCAATCCAAACAAGAGATCGGCAAAAAGTTCGGCGCCGATTTCGTGGCATACCTTGAGTTGGGCCATTTGTCGATGTATGAGAACAAGTCCACCGATCTGTATCGCGGCAACGTGGACATTACCATCAAGGTGGCGGACGTGAATGTTGGTGACACATCCACGTCCACCACTTTCAAAGAAGCCAAAGTACGCGACAGCATTTTTACTTGCACCTATCCGACCAACCAACCGGAAGATCGCTTTAGCATGAGCCCGCCGCAGTTCAGGGCTGCTTTCCTGGAGCGCGTCGCCAAGGGCCTGGTGCCGTACTTCGTCGCCAGTCCGCCGAAGAGCAGGACGGATATCGATTGATATGCAGCGGCGGCCAAATATCTTACCTCGCTTGCGCTTCGGGTTGGTGTTGTGGCACGAAACCAAAGCGCAAAAAGGTGCTCGCGGCCGTCGGCGACGCGAGAAACTCAAGCAACTCACAAGCATTACGAGCGGCGGGGTTTATCCCCGCCTTGCCCTGGCCCCGTTGGACAGCCGCCCCCGTAAACTCCACCGTCACCGGCAACCGCGGAATCTGAAACAATATCCTGCACCCCTCCGCTTGAAACGCATCGCTGGCATAAACCAATCCCACATCGGCCTGACGTGATCGAATGGCCGCAACCACGGCCCGTGAGTTCTCGACCCACACCGCCCGCGCGGCAAGCTTGTCCAAAAGATGAACGCTTTCCAGGTAGGTTTGCGTGTATCGTCCCGCGGGACTTTCAGGACCCGGCAACGCAATGCGCCCGGCTTCCTTTTTCTTGAGATGAACGGGCTTGGACACTGGCATGTCCCGATCCTGCTGCGTGATCGCCGCCAGGGCGGTGGTGGCCAGCAACTGGCGTGTACCTGCGGTGACCAGGCCAGCGGCCTCAAGGCGTTCCAACGGTCCTGCATCAGCAGTCAAAAAGACGTCGGCCGGAGCGCCCGCAAGGATATGTGTTGCCAGTTCATCGGAGGCCCCGAAAACCGCTTGCACTTTCACCGTGGGTTGCTGAAGCGCATAGGTTGCCAACAAGTCTCGTAACACTTCTTCCAGGCTGGCCGCGGCGGCGACATGCAGCACGGCAGAGTCGGAAGGCTCCACCAGCCGTGGCAATGTGGCCGCGGCCGTCAAACGCACTTGCTGCTGAATCTCGCGAAACACACCCACAGCCCAGCGGCCAAGCTCCGTCAATTGTGCACCGCCGCCTTGCTGGCCGCCGACGGCGGCGCTGACCAGCGGATCACCTGCCGCATGATTAATGCTCTGCACCAAATCCCAGGCTCGGCGATAAGACATGCCCATGTGACGGGCCGCGGCGCTGATGCTGTGCCAGCGCTCGATGCCTTCCAGCAGTTCGAGACGGCCGGGGCCGAGAATGGCCTGGCCCGCACGGTGAATCCACACGCGCAGGTCAATGCTCCAACCTCGGCCCCAGGATGGTTTCATGATCGGTCGTCTACTTGGCTAATCTCTTCAGGTCCGGCGGTCTTGCAACAGTATCAATATGCGCCTGGACCGCTCTGAAAACCAGCGATTCCCCGCCATTCACATTCAATTTGGCAAGATAGTATTCGCCGTGACGATCTTGCGTACAATAACGCCCTCAGAGTCAGCGCTTTCGCCAATCGACCGACCTGATCATCAACGGCACCTCTCAACCAATTTACCGAGGAGTACACCGATGAAGTGCAATTGGAAGATAACAGCCGCGGCTGTGCTGCTTGCAGCCACCGCGACCGCGTTGATTTTCACTCAGAAAAACGCGGCGACCATTGCCGGCCAGCCTGCCGCGCGCCCCGAGGATGAGTCGGCCATCACGGCCGCGTCGCAGGCGTTTGCGCGAGCCTTTGAAAAGGGCGATGCCAAGGCCCTGGGCGCGATTCTCAACGAGGGCCACGAGAGTCTCTCCTCCGACTTCGAGGCCTCCACCCCCGCCATCGACGCGCAGGCCGCCGCGCTCCGCCAAGAGCCCGGCGTCCTCGGCGTC
>Ga0134121_10004649_pt1 | contig 11219 bp, 2 predicted proteins | sample KB301_FD_96463 | JGI IMG/M metagenome (GOLD analysis project Ga0134121, IMG submission 96463) | Terrestrial soil microbial communities without Nitrogen fertilizer from Kellogg Biological Station, Michigan, USA - KB3-0-1 | ecosystem: Environmental > Terrestrial > Soil > Unclassified ...
CAGCTGCAAAGGAACGCCATCCGCACAGGCAATTTTGGTGCGTAGCGTATCGTGCCGATTTACAATTTCGTTAAATGCCCGTTCGAAAATATCAGTATCCAGCGGCCCGACAAGATTCCATCGAAAGGAGCCGTTAAAGATCGGATTCCCCGGCCGCAAACGATCCGCTCGCCACATCCGCAGTTGCGCTGGCGAAAGTGGAAATGCATCAAGTTCATCTTCGCCGTAACGACACGCCACTATTGAACTGTTCCCGCAGTCACCCTAAATTTTTGACGTGGAACCGGCCGGATCACCGACGCGGATGGTTTAGTCTGCAGTTCGTTGCTCTTATTCGCTGTAATAGCTGCGATTGTTCGGTGCTGTAAAATTTGACGGGGGGTCACCGAAATACCAGCTTTGACGGCCCGTGCAGCAATCTGGAAAACGTGCAATGAATCTGCACCGAGCTCAAATATGTTGTCGTTGATACCAACCTGCTTAATGCGGAGAACTTGAGCAAAGATCTGCGCTAGTCCTTCTTGATCACCGCCTGAAGGAGGTTCATAGGAGGTTGACTTCGACCGCTGTGACCAATCGGGAGCCGGAAGCGCGCGGCGGTCTATTTTACCATTTGGCGTGAGTGGCAGGGAAGGCAACGAAATATATGCCGCGGGTGCCATGTAGTCGGGTAGTTTTTTCAGCGCAAAATCGCGAAGTCCTATTGCTGTCGGCGCCGAGCCTGCGGTTGCGACATAGTAAGCGACGAGTCTCTTCTCGCCGGGGGTATCTTCCCGCAGTAAGACAACGGAATCTTTAATATCAGGATGGGACGCGAGCACACTCTGAATTTCGCCCAACTCAATTCGGAATCCGCGCAGTTTTATCTGGTCATCGATCCGGCCCAAGAACTCAAGCGTGCCGTCACCACGTCGACGAACAAGGTCGCCGGTACGGTAAAGCCGACCAACTGGCTCATCGGAGAATGGGTCGGCAACAAACTTTTCCGTTGTAAGTTCAGCGCGATTTAGATACCCGCGAGCTAAGCCCTCACCGCCGATGCATAGCTCACCAGCGGCACCCAGTGGAGCCAATTGCAGATTTTTATCGAGGACATAAAACCGCGTATTGGCGATTGGATGTCCAATTGGTACGGGCCCCTCGCCGGCCGTGACCTTATAGGCGGCAGACCAAATCGTCGTCTCTGTCGGACCGTACAAATTCCAAACGGATGATGAACGTTTTACAAGTTCATTCGCAAGGTCGCGCGGAAACTCTTCTCCACCACACAGCACCTTGAGTGCAGGCGTGCCACTCCATCCTGCCTCAATCAGTTGTTTCCAGGTAACAGGCGTCGCCTGCATCACAGTGGCGCCTACTTTCTTCAGGTAATCGATCAATTGGACGCCATACGAAGCGGTTTCACGGCCAACAATAACAAGCTTGGCGCCCACGCAGAGGGGCAAAAACAATTCCAAGCCGGCAATGTCGAATGACAAGGTCGTAACCGCGGCAAGGACATCTGTTTTGTCCAATCCGGGATTCTCCTGCATCGCCCTCAGAAGATTTGTAAGCGACCGATGCCGAACCTCCACGCCCTTTGGATTGCCGGTCGAGCCAGATGTATAGATGACATATGCCAGGTCGTCTCGAGCGGTGTTGTCGTCCGGCTTTGCCGTATCCTCGCGGGCAATTGCAAACCGGTCGGAGTCGAGCCGGATGACCTGAGCATTTCCAAACGACCATTTTTCGGTGAACGCTGCCTGAGTTAGGACCACCGGTGCGTTGGCATCCTCCAAAATGTAGCTCAAACGAGCGGGAGGGAAGGTAGGATCCAATGGCACATAGGCGCCGCCTGACTTTAACACCGCAATTAGCGCAACAATCATATCCAGACTTCGTTCGACGAAGACGCCTACAAGTACGCCAGGCTTAACGCCATTTCGTCTAAGGTACCGCGCCAATTGATTGGCCCGAGCATCGAGCTCCGCGTATGTTAACCGTTTGTCTTCAAATTCAACTGCAATAGCTTTTGGCGATTCTTGCACCCTCATTTCGAATATCTGATGCATCGCCTCTTCGGCTTGAGTGACTTTGTTGGGGCCGTTACAGTCGTTCAACAGGAACTTGCGCTCAGCGTCGGTAAGTAGCGGCAATTGGGATACGCGCTCATTAACATTGGCAGCGATTCCCTCGAGCAACACTTCGTAACAATCAAGCCACCGTGCGATGGTGTCTTCATTAAATAATCCGCTGTTATAGTCACAGTCTAATGCGAGTCCGTCTTTCGACTCTCTTATATTGAGAAAAATATCGAAATTAACGAAGGACTTTGGGTTCGGTTCGAACTCGACCTCGCAGCCGTCAAGGGTCAATCCACTCGCCACTCGCTCTAAATTGAACTGAATTTCCGTTAACGGCAAACGGCTAGGGTCCCTTTGGAAAGCAAGCTTACGAACAAGTCGTCCATAGGTATAATTCTGATGTTCATATCCGGCCAGGACAGTACTTTTCATTTGCGCCAAAAATTCTGCTGCCTTCAGATCGCTTTTCAGGCGCCCCCGAAATGGAATAAAATTTACGCAGTGGCCAACCAACGTCGCGTCGTCCAATAGCGATTGCCCTGCGGTGGGAACGCCAATGACAATATCATCCTGTCCGCTCAGACGACCGAGCAGGATCTGGAAGCCGGCGAGTAGCGTTGCGAATAATGTGCACTTCTGACTGGCGCCGACTTTTTTAAATCGAGTGTAGGCTTCGGCGCCTATTGTCTTCCGATAAGTCGCGCCGTTGAATTCTTTGACCGCAGGGCGAGGTCTATCGACCGGCAGATCAAGCAAGGGTGGCGGGTCCTTATATTGATCCAACCAATATTGCTCTACTTTTTCTCCTTCGGGGCTCCTGGAGAATGCTGCCTGCGCTTCTGCATACGTGGCAAAGCTCATCGCCGGAGCTAGCTCGCACTTAGCACCGCGAACAGCCGCATTGTAGGTTTGGGCGATTTCGTCGAGCAGGACGTTGGTCGACCACCCGTCGCACACGATATGATGTGCCGTAAATAGTAACTGTTGGTATTTATCTTCAATTTTCAACAATTTCACACGGACGAGCGGGCCCTCGCCTACACTAAACGGAATTTGCGCCTCCTGGTCGACAATTTCGCGCAATTGGCCGGCACGCTCAGATGTTGAAAGCCCGGAAAGATCAATGGTTGGGATCTCGAGATTGGATCGCTCTGCGAAATTTTGAACAATCTTTTCTCCGTCGAAGGACGCCCGTAGCGCATCGTGACGACCCAGTACTTGCTGAATTGCCGTTCGTAGAGCGCCTTCATTCACAACTCCGCGCATATGAACGGTAAAGGACTCATTGTAGCTGCATGAAGCCTCTTTACAGAGTTGATCCGATAGCCAGACCTCGAGTTGAGATTCGGTCATGGATGCTTGGCGAGATGCGGGTGCGCTGGGATTTGCCTGCGGTTCAATGGCGGCACTGGTGCCGGCCGTCAGCAAATCAGCTTCAACCATTTCAACGATACTGTCCTCAAATGCTTGAACGATCTTCGCGACGTCGCTGTCAGTATGTGCGGTTGTAAGGAAACACGGAAAACCTTCGCGAATATGCACGCCTCTGTCGCGCATATAGTAGTAGAACAAGCTGGAGAAACGTTCCTCCGTTGGAAAACTCACATAGAAAATGCTACCAAAATTTTCGATTCGCACCTGGATGCGGTGCGCTGCGGCTGTCTCTTTTAACACCCGCACAAGATACTGAGTGCGTTCAGTGAGCGCTTCTTGAAGACTCGGCCCCTGTTTTTGCAAGTGCTCCAATACGGCCAGCGTAGCGGCGACCGCCAGCGGATGGCGTACAAACGTGCCGGCAAAGAAAGTAACGCCCACCTCGGGGTATGAATCATCCCCGAATCGCCATGTCCCGCCATCAAGCGCATCCATATACTCGGATTTGCCCGCAAGGATTCCAATTGGCATTCCGCCTGCGACAACTTTGCCATAAGTTGCAAGATCAGCGCGGATACCGAATAGCGCCTGACACCCTCCCGCATGAACTCTAAAACCGGTAACAACCTCATCGAAAACAAGAGCCGTCCCGGATTTCTGCGTGATGTCGCGGAGCTCCTTTAGAAACTCAATCGGTTGCAAGTCCGGGTGACGGCTTTGGACCGGTTCAACGAGTACCGCGGCCAAATCCTTGGCGTTTTTACGTATCCATTCAAGAGATTCGGCCTCACCGTAATCCAACACAACCATGTTAGCCACGCTTTCACGAGGAATCCCCGGAGCCACAGGAGCAGCCTGTCGCTCGCCGGCCTTATTTCTGATGCCCTTAACAAGGACCTCGTCGAATAGGCCGTGATAGTCGCCGGCAAAAGATACGACCTTGTTACGGCCTGTGACCGTACGTGCAACTCGCAGTGCGGCGAGTACAGCTTCGGAGCCGGTATTGCAGAATGTCATTCGCTCGTTGCCGGTCATCTCGCAAAACAATTGCGCTACTTTGCCAGCGAGCGGGCTCTGCGGCCCTGTTTCGAATCCCTCACCGAGCTGCTTCGCAATAGCATTCTCAACAAAATCAGGCCGGTGGCCGAGCATTATCGGTCCAAAACCGTTCACAATGTCGATGTATTCATTGCCATCAACATCCCAAATCCGCGAACCCTGCGACCGCTCGGTAATGATTGGATAAACCATCTCTTTCCACTGTTGACGAAATCCGGAAACAACACGTGGATCGGCGAGTACCTTACGGTACTCCTGCGTCAGCCTCTTTGACTCCGACGTGCGCGAGGTCCAGCGTCCAATGAGTCCGTTAAGAGAGCTTTTTTGCCGCTCAGTCAGATCACTCGAAGATGCCTTTTGTACCGGCCGATATGGCCCATGCGCCTTAAATTCCTTAGCCGCAGGTGATGAGGCAGTTGCGGTGGTTGCGGTGGTTGCCTGCGATGTTACTGGCAAAATTTCAATCGGCGTAACAATGGTAGGCGCAGCAGAACTAGGTGTTACTCCGCGCGCGGCGTCCAGTTGCCTGGCAAAGAGTTCATTCATCGCCCGCATCTGTTCATGCATTAACTGCTCTATCGGAGATGTCGATGCCCGTCGCATCTCGTCAGGCAATGTAGGCGCAAGAGTATGAAGTTCGGTAGCGGGGGCTGACGGAGGCGACGGCAACATCGCTTGTGCTGGAGCCTGGTCGCTCGACTTGAAAAAGTCCGCAGGAAGCTTGCTGTCGATATACTGCGTGAGTGCATCCAAAGTGGACTGGTCACCTAAAAGTTCGCGAAATGTGACCTTAAATCCAAATTTATTCTGCAACGCAACGGTAAATTGAGTAAGAAACAAAGAGTCGAACCCCATCTCCAGGAACGACGCAGAGCTATCTAGGGCAGCAATTTCGATGCCTGAAAGATCCTGCAGTATATCAACAAGGGCTGTACGGATTTGATCAGTACGGCTCGCAACTGTCGACGTATCAGCCGAGTTAGAAACAGTAACCATTTTATTCACGACTTCAATCTCCTGCGCAGAAGAAGGTTCAGGATGACATTCTGCCAAAGGCGCTTCGTCGACAGACGGGAATTCGGCGCCCCCGGCGTTCTCATTCGAAGCTCCCAGCCAATATCGCTTTCCCTCAAAGGGATATGTAGGGAGCGAGATGCGCTTCCGGCGTTCGTTATTGTACAGTGCGGGCCATGACGGCCGCACTCCGTTGACCCAAAGAGAACCGAGGGCGCTCATCAAATTTTTCGCATCGTCTCTAGCAGCCGAGCTATCTGGCAGCGAAGCGATTGTGGTTTCGTTCGCATGTAGCCGCGCTAGTGTGCTGAGCGTCGTACCCGGGCCGACTTCCAACAAAACCGCGCCGGCCTCATTTTTTTGTAAGGTCGTTACGGCAGCGGAAAATTGCACCGCCTCGCGGGCATGTCGGGCCCAATAGAAGGGATCCGTCGCCTCCTCGCGGGTGATCCAAGTACCCGAAACCCCTGAAACGTAAGGTATTTGTGGCGGCTGCAAAGAGACATTCTTCACAACTGCCATAAATGGCTCGATCATTGGATCGAGCATCGCGGAATGAAAGGCGTGAGATGTGATCAATCGGCGGCACGCAACACCGTCACGCTCAAGCTGCAATTCGAAAGACGCTAGTGCATCGAACGGTCCCGCCACAACGCATAATGACGGGGAGTTCACGGCTGCCAATGAAAGCAATCCGTTCATTCGCTTCCGCACATCGGATTCGGAGAGACGAACCGAAAGCATGCCCCCAGGCGGAATGTCTTGCATCAAACGACCTCGTGCAGCGACCAAGGCAAGGGCGTCTTCAAGCGAAAAGACCCCCGCCAAACATGCTGCTACGAATTCCCCGACGCTGTGGCCCAGCATGGCCCGCGGACACACCCCCCAATGCATCCAAAGCTGGGCCAAAGCGTATTCAACTGTAAATATTGCCGGCTGGGCAAAAATGGTATCGGTGATGCGTCTCTTGGCTTCCTCGGAAGCATCTTCCGAGGGATAGAGCATGGTTCGGATATCGGTCTTAAGATGCGGCTTGAGAATTTCCGCACACCGATCGACCGCCGTCCGGAAAACCGGCTCCGTCTCGTAAACCTTCCGCGCCATGTCGGGATACTGAGATCCCTGACCAGGAAACATGAAATAAACCGGCGCTTCGTCGCAAGGGCGCGATGAAGTTTGCATGCGGCTATGGTCACGCTGCGAAAGCGCCGAAATTGCTTCTTCAAGGCTTCCCGCTACGACTGTTCGCCTCCAAGGGAAGGTTCGCCGCCCAACCTGTAACGTCCACGCGACGTCACCTAGATCCAGATTCGGAGTCTCTTTCAAATGTGCGGCAAGATTATCTGTGGCACGCTCAATTGCTGCTTCTGAGCGCGCGGAGAGCACAAGCAGGTGTGCGGGTCGCTGCGATGCCGTTGACGTCGTCGGTGGAGGTTCTTCGATTACCACATGCGCATTCGTACCGCCGACGCCGAACGCACTAATTCCGGCCCGACGTGGCGCGGCATCCCTCTTCCACTCAGACAGGCTCGTGTTAACCCGAAATGGACTATTCGCGAGATCGAAATTCGTGTTTGGGCTTTTGAAATGGAGCGTGGGGGGAAAAACGCCATAGCGAACGATGTGAGTTGCATTAATGAGCCCGGTTACACCCGCAGCGACATCCAAATGGCCAACATTGGTTTTTGCAGACCCAATGATACAAGGCTGAGTCTTGGATTCGCGTCCATGAAACGCCTTAGCAAGAGCTTTAAGTTCGATCGGATCGCCCAGGGGTGTGGCTGTACCGTGTGCCTCAATATAGCCTATTGTTCCTGGATCAACGCCGGCGGCTTCGTGTGCGAGGGCGATTACGCGCGATTGTCCCTCAACGCTTGGAGCCGTATAGCCGACCTTAGATGAGCCATCGTTGTTTACGGCAAATCCGCGAATGACAGCGTATATTTGATCGCCATCCCGTATTGCTTCGTCCAATCGCTTCAGCAGGACAACCGCCACACCGCTGCCAAATACTGTCCCTTGGGCGTTTGCATCGAATGTCCGGCAATGGCCATCCGGAGATACCATGCCCCCTTCTTGATAGAAGACGCCCCGTTTCTGCGGAAAAGAGATTGATGCACCGCCCGCAAGTGCCATATCGCACTGATACGTCAGCAGGGATTGACAAGCTTGACTCACGGCAAGAAGCGACGTCGAACATCCCGCCTGCATTGTAAAGCTTGGGCCGCGTAGATTTAGTTTGTAGGAGACACGGGTCGAAAGGAAGTCGACGCTATTGCCCATCAATTCGAGGTAATTGCCAACCTGATAGCCTTCCGTGAACTTTTGTATGAAATCAGGCCGACTGCAGACTTGAGCAAGAAAATACGTGCTCATGCTGCAACCTGCATACACTCCTATTGCACCAGAATAAGTGGACTGATCATAACCAGCATCTTCAATAGCCTCCCAGCAAACCTCCAAGAACAGGCGATGTTGGGGATCCATCAGTTCCGCTTCGCGCGGATAGATGCCGAAAAATTCCGCGTCCAGCAAATCAACGTTCTCGAGCACGGACCGGGAAGGTACGTAATTCGTATTCAAAGCCTCGGCTGCAGTCTTGCGAACTTCAAGATCTTCAATACCGAAGTGTGATATCGACTCGACGCCGTTGCATTGCTTGCTCCAAAATTCGCGCACGCTGCGCGAACCAGGGAAGCGGCCTGACATACCAACGATCGCTACGCCTTCAAAAAGAGATTCGACTTCGGTACTCATAAAACTCTACCAGCCCTTCGCTGCCGCTGTTGTGCGAATGCCGCTCGCTGCTTTTGCCCTTGGTCATTTACTTTCGGTAGGGACTGCTCGGACTTACTTCCATTCAATTGCCGCGCGAGACCTCGTATCGTAGGGAACTCAAATAGATCGGTTATCTGAATTTCAGTCGGCAATTCCTTCTGTAACTTTGCATGCACTGCAATGAGCAAGAGGGAATCGCCGCCAAGATCAAAGAAATTGTCATCGAGACTGACGGCAGGCACACGCAATACGTCTTGCCACAACTCAGCAATTATTTGCTCCATTTTTGTCGTTGGGCCTTCAGCTGAAATTTGGCCAGTGGTTAAGACTTGCGGAGCGGGCAGCGCCGACCGATCGACCTTACCGTTTGGGGATAACGGCAAAGAGGGCATTGGAATGAAAAACGTCGGCACCATGTATTGAGGCAGTCTCGTTGCCAGGTACAACCGCAACTCATCTGGGGTCACGCCAGGCGTGGCCTTAGCAACGTAATACGCGGCAAGCCGCTTGGACCCCTCTTCTCCACCAATGGGCACAACGCAGGTTTGCGCTAGCCCCATATGAGCTCCTAGTATGGATTCCACTTCGCCGGGTTCAACGCGATGACCCAAGATTTTGACCTGGCCGTCCGCTCGACCTAAGAACTCGACAACGCCGTCCTCGCGCCAACGCGCCAAATCACCGGTACGATACATTCGGCGGTCGTTTTGGGTTGCAAACGGATTTGGCAAAAATCTTTCCGCCGTTGCGGCGGCGTTATTGAAATAGCCGCGCGCGAGGCCATCACCGGCGGCATAGAGCTCACCCACGACGCCTGGTGCGACCGGGCATAGATTCTCGTCCAGAATATAGACCTTGGTGTTAGATATCGGCACCCCGATTGGGACCGATTCCGCCACCAAGTCGCCGTGACGCATAACATGACAACAAGTAAATGTAGTATTTTCTGTGGGACCGTATCCGTTGATCATTCGGCAATCCGGAAGCTTTTCTAAGACCAATCGAACGTGGCGTGGCGACAGCACGTCACCCCCGGCAAGGAGCTGGCGGATGGGACGCAAGTCCTGAAGCCGCTGGTCGACCATGAGATGAAAAAGTCCGGCAGTGAGCCAAAGAGTCGTAACTTGATGCTCGCGAATTGCGCGGCCCAAATCGTCCAATGAAGACGCTTGCGGCGGCATTATCACCAACCGACCACCATTCAGGAGCGGCCCCCAAATCTCAAAGGTGGATGCATCAAACGAAATCGGCGCAAATAGCAGGAACACCTCATTCGTGCTGAACTGACAATAATTGGTATTTCGAACCAAACGAACAATTGCGCGATTTTCGACAGCAACCCCCTTCGGTCGACCGGTCGAACCAGAAGTATACATCACGTATGCCAGACTATCCGCGCTTCCGACGGGTGTTGGATTGGAGTCGGGGTAATCTGACGTTTGCTTGTTGTCGTCATCCAGCAAAAAGCACGGCACGTGACATTGCGCCAACGACGTCGAAGCAAGAGCTCTGTGCGTCAGCATCACAACGGTTTGCGCGTCGGCTAAAATGAATTCGAAACGTTCCTTGGGATATTGAGGATCAATTGGAACATAGCCCCCTCCTGCCTTCAGGACAGCAATCAACGCGACAATTAACTCAAGTGAGCGTTCGAGACAGCATCCAACCATTACCTCGGGGCCAACTCCCAAACGACGTAAATGATGGGCCAAACGATTGGCCCGCGAATTCAACTGCCCGTATGTGAGTTGCTTGCTCCCGCACACGACCGCAACAGAATCGCGATGTGCAGCGACAACTTCCTCAAAAACTTGCGCGACAGTCATTTCGCGCGGGTAGACTGTAGGCGAACCGTTCCACGCCGCGACACTTTTTGTGAAAGTATCCGAAGCGGGCCCTGTTGCGGCAGTCGAATTCTTCGCCCCACACTGCATCTTACGCGCTGGCCATTTGCTGAACGATTGCCGATTTGGTCGACAATAGTATTTCTTTCTCGCCAAAAAGACGCTCGGCAATGATGCCGCGCGATCGGCAGGTTTCGATCAGATGATTTGATTGGATAATGGGATTCGATTTCTCAGTGTACTTGATACTCATTACGTAGTTAAGCCAGGGCTCTTGTCCCATGGCATAGACGTACACTTCCTTGCTACGAAACTGCTCTACGATGGCGAGTGCTCGTTCGTAATTCGATCCAGCAAGCCGACGCGAATGGTCCTTTTCGCGTTCTAGTCGTTTCGTGAGTAAAGGTCCGTACAACCATGATAGAGGAGCACCGTCACATTCCATACCTACAAAGATCGCATCGACATCCCCAACCTCTCGATGAACGTGCTCATACAATTTAGGCGCCACGTTGCAAGAATCGGCGGCAAACAAAAGCTTGTAACTATCCACCTGAAGCAGGTAGGCCGCCTTACTCACCACATTCAGGTCAGCATGTTCGCCTAGGAAAGGAATGGCGGTGATCGCACCCCTGTCAAAGGCGATCTCGTCCATTTCCGATATCTCGATCACATTTTTGAATCCGATCTGATTCAGCAACAGACGCAATGAAGGGTCTTGCAAAGACCCGCCGCTATTGCGTGGAACGACAATAGTGCCTACCCGATGTCGCAGTTGCAGAAGTGTTTCAAAGAGAATGTGATCTTGATGGTTATGTGTGATCAATACAAAGTCTATGAATTCAGGGAGATCTTCGTATGTGTATCGCGAAATGCCGTTCTCATATGTGTAACTGAGCACCGGGTCCAGCAAAACACTGATCCCTTGGGTTTCGAGTAAAATGCAAGCATGCCCGAAGTAACGCCACCGAGCAGCCGCGCCACGATACTTCTGATAGGCACGAGGTTTTTCCGTTGTTAGGAAAGATCGTAGTCTAGCCGCATCTTCATCGTTCAAATTCAGTGTCTCGCGGATCGTTTCAAAGGA
>Ga0134121_10004650_pt1 | contig 11219 bp, 11 predicted proteins | sample KB301_FD_96463 | JGI IMG/M metagenome (GOLD analysis project Ga0134121, IMG submission 96463) | Terrestrial soil microbial communities without Nitrogen fertilizer from Kellogg Biological Station, Michigan, USA - KB3-0-1 | ecosystem: Environmental > Terrestrial > Soil > Unclassified ...
AGTAGACGTGATTCAGGCGCCCGCCGGACTCGTACAAAGCCTCGCCGAGCGGCATCGGCGTCAGTTCCAGGAACGGCAACAGGCGTTCGTATTCAACCTGTGGCAATGCGGCAAGCAAATGGTTTTGTGTCGGTGTATGCGAAGTAGCTATTGGCGGGTTTCCATGTAGACCCATGCTAGCACCGAGTCGACACCTCTCTGTTCGTTACCGAACATAGGCCTTTCACCCCGTCCTGTCGACTGTTCGTCAACGTACAGACGGAAATAACGCACATCCGTAGATTGGACGGCGACAAAGGGGAACGTCATGAAGCTGCTGTATTTGCTGCCTTTACTGGCGCTCGGCTGGACTACGGCCGGTTCCGGAGGTGAAGTGCGGGCGCCGGACTATTCGGAATACGTCTACCTGCATGTGACGCGCGGCGAGGCCGCCGCGCGCGTCAGCAATTCATGCCGCGGACGCCTGCAGACGGTTCGGAGCTGAATTCCGGCTAGGCGGAAGTGCCGCGATTGCGGCGACGCCGGCGGGATTTGATGCTTCTGGCCTGTTCGGCCACCCAATCGGCCGTCAGCGCGGCGGTGCCGGCCGCCTTTTCCACCGCATCGTCCGCCATGGCGGCAACGCGATCGACCGCGGGCTTGGCCGTGCGCGCGGCATCGTCGGCCAGGCCGGCGATCACGTCGACGGCGGCGTGCGCCTTCGAGCGCACTTTCTCCAGCGTTTTTTCCGAGCGCGCAGTCTTTTTCATGTCATGACTTTCCGAAGCGCGCCTTGGCGTCGTTCAGGCAAGCGGTCTTCGCGTCGCCCGCAAAGGTCGCGCATTTCTCCTTCGCCACGGCGTAGTCGGCGTCGCGCTTCGCGCTCGACGCATCGTTGCGCGCTTCGGCGGTCTTCATGCTCGCCTTGGCGTCGGACATCGCGGCGACCTCGGCGGCCTTGGCTTCCTTCAGGCAGACATCCTTGACGTTGCCCGCCTTGTCGTCGCACACCTGCCGGGCCACCGAATAGTTCGCCTGCGCCATGGCGGCGCGCACTTCATACGTGGCCTGTTCGGAGGGTTTGTACTGCGCTTCCAGCTGAGCCTTGCCGACCTTCTCGCGGCCGCTTGCTTCCGCCTTGCAGATGTCCCGCGCATTGCCGGAGCGCGAGGCGCAGGCTTCGTTCGCGGCCTTGTACTCGGCGGCGATCGACTTCTTGCCGGATTCGTACTGCTCCTTGGACATGGCCTGCGCCCCGGCAAGCGAACTGAAGGCCAGACCCGTCACAACTGCAAGCGCATGGATGTGGACCCGGATCATGTTGCGACCTCCAGCTGTTTGCCTGTCCTTACTTGACGCGCATGTCGTTCTTGACGGACTTCACGCCCTCGATCCTGCCCGTGAGGCGGATCGCTTCCGACATTGCCTCTCTGCTGCTCACGAATCCGCTGAGTTGCACGACACCCTTGAAGGTCTCGACGTTGACTTCCGTGGCCTTGACGACCGGGTCGTCGACCAGCGCTGCCTTTACCTTGGTCGTGATCCAGGTATCGGACATGTATTCGCCCGTGCTCTCATGGGTACGATCACCGGCGCAGCCCATTACGGACAGGATCGCGGCGGTGAAAATCAGGGCGCACAGGCGTTTGAACTGGATCATGACATTCTTCTCCTAGTGGTTAGTACAGGATTCTCGCGTTTCGGCGCCGGCAATTCTGTGCGCTGGCGTACATATCCACGCGGCAAACGGGCTACAGCATCCGCCCCCATACTCGCGCCATCCACTCCTTGAAGCGCAGCGCGGGCGAGCGCCGCTCCCAGCGGGCCGCATCGATTTCGTCGGACACTGCCAGGTCCGCGGCAAACATGGCGAGCATCTGCTGGGCAAATTCGCGCCCCAGGACCACGGCGTTGACTTCGTTGTTGTCGAGCGCGCTGCGCCAATCGAGGTTGCTGGAGCCGACCGTCGACCAGACGCCGTCGACGACCGCGGTCTTTGCGTGCAGCAGCGCCCCGCGGCGCTCATGGATCTTGACGCCGGCCTTGAGCAGCTCTTCATAGTGCGAACGCCCGGCATGGAACGCCGTCTGCGAATCGGTGTGGCTCGGCAGGATGAGCTTGACGTCGACGCCCCGCCCGGCCGCGTCGGTAAGGGCCTTCAGCAACTGCGCGTCGGGGACGAAGTACGCATTGGTCAGGTAAACCTGTTTCTGCGCATTGCCGATCGCCGAGATCAGCGTCAGGTACATCAGGCTGAAGGGATCATCGGGCGTGCTGCCGACGGCGCGCACGATGTCCTTGCCCTCGGCCTTCAGCGGCGGGAAATACTGCTTCTGCGCGAGCGGCTTGCCCTTCTGCTTCTGCCAGGTCTCCAGGAACAGCTTCTGGAATTCGCCGACCACGGGTCCTTCGATCCGCAGGTCGGTGTCGCGCCAGGGCGAGGTGTTGCCGCCCGGTTCCGCGTTGCGCTTGACCACTGAACCCGAGGTATAGACGCTGCTGATATTGATCCCGCCGAGGAACACGGTACGTCCGTCGACCACCAGCAGCTTGCGGTGGTCGCGATTGTTCAGCATCCACGGCATCACCACCGACACCGGGTTGACCGGATTGAATTCGAGCACCTGGACGCCGCCTTCGATGAGGCGGTCGAAATAGGCTTTTGGCGTGCTGATCGCGCCGACGCTGTCGTAGATCATGTTGATCTGGACCCCGCGGCGCTGCTGCTCCAGCAGCAATTTCGCGAACTCCTGCCCCACTTCATCGTCTTCGATGATGAAGGTTTCGAGGTTGACGTGGTCCTTCGCATTGCGGATCGCGGCGAACATCGCCGGATAGGTCTGCGCTCCGTCCTTCAGCAAGGTGACCTTGTTGCCCAGGGTGAGCGGGCTGTCGTTGATCGACTGCTCGAGGACGATCTGTTTTTCCAGGATGTCGATATCGCCGGATTTTCCCTTGAGCCCGGCAAGGACTGCGGCATTCTGCCTCTCGGTAAGCGCGCCGCGCGCGCTCTCGAACCGGGCTGCCTGTGCGGTGTGGCGCTCGATGAGCGCGTCGCTGTCGGGGAGCGTCGCGCATCCCGCCGCGGCGAGCAGGACAATTCCTGCCGCTGCAGCGAGCCTGAGCACGCGAACTGCCAATGCGCCTCGCATGCGGAGAGAACTACTTTGCTGGAACGACTACAACGGTATTTCCGGTTCTGCCACGATCGCCGGTAGCGCCCGTGTCGCCGGTGGCTCCGGTTGCGCCGGTCGTGCCGGTCTGGCCCGTATACCCGGTCGCGCCAGTGGATCCTGTCGAACCAGCCGAGCCGGTGGCACCTGTGGCGCCGGCGGGACCTGGAACGGCAACCACCGTCGCAGGCCTTTCGCACGCGCTCAACACAAGCGCCACCAGTACCGCTGAAAACGTCGTCGAATATTTCATTGAATTCCTTTTGTTTGAATTGACGAGAACCGCCCATCGTGACGGACCCGCGGCCACCCAAAGGGGGGTGAAAGGCAAGCTACGCGAGGGGGGCAGGGACGTCAGTTCGGTGGCGCACTGAGCCCCGGAGATTGACCGGTCAAAATTGCGGCAAATGCCGTCCGCCCAGCAGGAACTTGTTTTTAGGAGTATGCTGGGTCTGATACCGTACATAATAGAGATTAGAAATAGTTACCCGCACAACATAAAGACATTTCGAGAAGGTCGGATATGAGTGTAAGAGCGCTGTCGATAGCTGGCCTGTGGCTGTTGGGTTTGGCATTCAGCCAAGGCGCTCTTGCGCAGGTCGTCGATCCGCCCCGCGGCGGCAGCCAGCTGCAGCAGATTCCGCCCTCCCCTGCTCCGCTGCGCGCCATCCCGGAGATCCGCATCGAGCAAGGCAGCGCACCGGCCATTTCCGGCGCCGACAGCGTCAGGTTTCCGGTCCGGTCGCTGCGCGTAAGCGGGCAGACGCTGTATACGGAAGCCGAGCTGATTGCGATAACCGGATTCGTGCCGGGTGGCGACGTGAGTCTTGCCGACCTGCGCGCCATGGCGTCGAAGATCGCGAATCATTACCACCGCCACGGCTACTTCGTCGCGCAAGCCTACCTTCCGGCGCAGGACATCAAGGATGGGGCCGTGACCATCGCGGTACTTGAGGGGCACTACGGCAATATCACACTGCGCAACCAGTCAAAGCTCTCCAATTCCCTGGCGAACGGATTGCTCGGCGGCCTGAACAGCGGCGACACGATCGCCATCGCGCCGCTGGAGGAACGCCTCCTGCTGCTGTCCGACATTCCCGGCGTGAACGTAAGGTCCTCCCTGGTCCCCGGCACGCAGATCGGAACCTCCGACCTGCTTGTTGACGTCACCCCGGGACGACCGGTGACCGGAAGCGTGGAAGCCGACAATGCCGGCAGCCGCTACACCGGCGAAACCCGCGTTGGCGGATCCGTGTACCTCAATAATCCTCTTGGGCTTGGGGATCAGGCTGGCCTCCGGGTGCTGACCTCGGGTAGAGGACTGACGTACGGCCGGGCGTTCTACCAGCTGCAGTTCGGCCGGGCGACGGTCGGCGTCGCCTACACCGCTCTGGAATACCACCTCGGCAAGGAATTTGCCGCCCTGCAGGCGCATGGCACTGCCGAGATTGCGAGCGTCTACGCCAGCTATCCGCTGATCCGCTCGCGCAACACCAATCTGTATGCCATGGCCCAATACGATTACCGGACCTACCAGGACAAGGTAGACACTGCCGCGCCTCCGTTGAACGTCACGGACAAGAGGAACAACGTCTTGATCGGGAGTCTCTACGGCAACCACCGCGACAGCCTGGGCGCAGGCGGGCTAAGCACCTTCTCCCTTGCCTACAGTGCCGGCGATCTCGACATCCGGACTGCGGCAGCTCTCGCCACGGACGCGGCCGGGCCGCGCACCAACGGCAGTTACGGCAAGCTCGCGTTCAGCGCCGCCCGGCTGCAGAACCTTACCGATACCGTCGCTCTTTACGCCGCGATCAACGGTCAGTTCGCCTCGAAAAATCTGGACATCTCGGAAAAGATGAGCCTGGGCGGCCCCTACGCGGTGCGCGCCTACCCGGTGGGCGAAGCCTACGCGGACGAAGGTTACGTCGTGAACCTGGAAGCCAGATGGCGGCTGCCGAAGTTTTCCGCGAGCCTGCCGGGGCAGTTCCACCTGGTCGGGTTCATCGATGCCGGCGGGGTGACCATCAACAAGAATACTTTCCCGGGCTCGGCGGTGCCGAATCACCGGTCGCTAAGCGGCGCGGGATTCGGCGCAACCTGGGTGGACTACAACAATTTCTCCCTCAGCGCATATTGGGCCCACAAGCTGGGCAATGAAGCGGCAACTTCGGTGCCCGCCTCCGTCGACAGGAAAAGCCGGATCTGGCTCCAGGCCGTGAAATACTTCTGAGAGTGCGTCGGCGACGCGTCTTGTCGCCATAAGTTGCCCAACGCACGGTGATAGTTCATTGCAGCCGGTACAACACTGCAATGAACCGAACCTTCGCTCTAAAAGCCGTTGCAGTTTCCGTGATGCTGGCCTTTGGCTCGCATTCCTATGCCCTACCCACAGGCGGCGCGATATCGGCCGGCAGCGCAACCATTGCCGGCGGCAGCGGCACCATGACGATCAACCAGTCGAGCCAGAACGTGGCGATCAACTGGCAGAGCTTCAGCATCGGACAGACCGAAGCAGTCAGATTCGTCCAGCCCAACAGCAGCTCGGTGGCGCTCAACCGCGTAACCGGCGTCGATGCTTCCAGCATCATGGGGAGCCTGTCTGCCAACGGCAAAGTTTTCCTGGTCAATCCCAATGGCATCCTGTTTGGCCAAGGAGCGCAGGTAAACGTGGGCGGCCTGGTCGCCTCCACCCGCGGTATTTCGGACGGCGATTTCATGGCCGGCAACTACAAATTCACTGGCAGCGGCAATGGCGCGGTCGTCAACAAAGGTTCGATCAATGCGGACGGCGGGTATGTGGCGCTGCTGGGCGCCGCGGTCAGCAATGAAGGCGTGATCTCGGCTCGGCTCGGCACGGTGGCGCTTGCAGCGGGCAACGCAATCACCCTGGACGTAGCCGGCGACGGCCTGCTCAATGTCGCGGTAAACCAGGGTGCGATGGACGCGCTGGTGCAGAACGGCGGCATGATCCGCGCCGACGGCGGCCAGGTATTCCTGACGGCGCTCTCGGCGGGCAATCTCATTCAAAGCGCGGTGAACAACACCGGCGTGATCCAGGCTCAGACCGTCGAGAACCACAACGGCACGATCCGGCTGCTGGGCGACATGCAAAGCGGCACTGTAAGCGTGAGTGGCACCCTGGACGCGTCTGGCACGGGCACCGGCCAGACCGGCGGCAACATTGTGGTTGCCGGCTACCACGTAGGCCTGTTCGACGGACAGCTCAATGCCTCCGGCGACGCCGGCGGCGGCACGGTATTCGTCGGCGGCGGCTTTCAGGGCAACAATCCTGCGGTCCCGAACGCCTCCGCGACTTACATGAGCGCGGGCTCGACGATTAACGTTGACGCCGTCACCAATGGCAACGGCGGCACCGCAGTGGTGTGGTCAAACGACTCCACGCGCGCATACGGCAGCGTCTCCGCACGTGGCGGTGCGCAGGGCGGCAACGGAGGCCTGATTGAAACCTCCGGCCACTGGCTGGACGTGGGCGGCATCAGGATCGACGCCAGCGCGCCAAACGCCAGGGCCGGCACCTGGCTGCTCGACCCGGCCGATGTAACCATCGGGCTTTTGACGGACCCAAACATTCCGCCGCTGCCGGTCGCGGGCGTCTTCGCGCCGAATCCCGGCGTTAGCTCGGCAATCCTTGGTGTCGCCGACCTTATCGCTGCGTTGCAGGCTGGCGGCGGCACGGATGTCACTATTACCACGACAAATAGCGGCGGCGTTCCCGGAATACCCGCATCTGGCCTTGGCAATATCACCGTAGCGACGCCGCTCACGTGGACGCCGGTGACAACCGCAACGCTTACATTGAGCGCCGCCGGGGACGTGAATATCAACGCGGCGGTTACCACGACCCGCGGCAGCCTGGTGGTTTGCTGCGGCCGGGACATCAACGTAAACGCACTGATTACGAGTACCGGCGTTGCCGCTACTCCCAACACCGGCGGAAACGTGTTGTTGAGCGCCGGTCGCGATGTAAATATAGTGAGGTCGGCAAACACCGGAGCACTTCCCAATAAAAGCCTGGCGGGCGTCTCGACAACCGACGGCAACCTCGAAATATGCGCCGGGCGCGATATCAACCTGGACAATACGTTCAACGCAGCTTCCCTGATTGTGCTGGATAAAAGCGTCGCCGCTTCCTTGCCTCCCACCGGTCCGACGATGCCACGTGGCCTGACGTTGATTGCCGGCAATGCGGGCACTGGCCCTGGGGCAGCGGCTGGCACCTTGAATTTTGGTAACGGATTTGCAGGAGGCACGAAAGTTACCGTCACAGGTCCAGCGGGCGTTGCGCCGATTAATATTTTCTACAACCCGACTTCGTACCTCACGCCGACAGACTACTCGGGCTCCTTCAATGGTACCGGCGGGCCGTTGACGGAATTCATGCTTGTATTTCCGGCAGTCACCAGCATCTCAGGCACCACTGCAACCCTCGCGGGATTCAACACCACAGCCGCTTCCGGTGTCCCCGGCGGCGTCACGTTGGTGGCCCTTGCCGGCGGTACCGGCACAGTCGTTTCCCCGGGAGTGGTCACCTTCAACCCGGCAGACTTCGCGCTTGCCGGCCCACGCGCCGGCGAGTACGCGTTTGCCACATCCTGCTGCGGGCCCCTCGTTGGAAGGACAACCGGGGCGATCACCGCGGCAACGACGGCGACAACGACACCGCCGGTGCAACCGATGCCTGTGTTCCCGTTGCTCGGGTTGCCGTTGCTTGCGAGCTCGGATATCAGCGTGCTGGGTGGCATAAGAATGCCGCCCATGCCGGTGGCCGAGGTGGTGCCGGAAGAAACCCGCGCGGTGGCTGCTGCAGTCGAGGCGCCGCCGGTTTACGTGCCGCCTGCGCCGCGTCCTCCCAGGGTGACTCGCCATTGAGATTCGCCCGGCCGTTCGCCCGTGCGTACGGTGCCGAACGGAAAGACACGGAAAGCCCGGCGATACTGACCTCATACCCGTCATCCTTCTCCTCCCTGAGCTGACGGCGGGTCTGGCCTCCGGATCAGAACATCGACCGGGGGCCTGTTTTTTTTTGCGCTTTGCGCAGCGGACCGCGGCGGTCGAACCGCTGCAGAACAAATTTCCCATATGTTCGCCATCGTACGGAACGGGAAATGCCGTCCAACCAGACTGATTGCTCTGTGGCGTTTCCTGCTGACCGGTTCAGCGGCGCCGCGGTTGAAGGAACTTCCTTGGTCGCGTCATCGGTTGACCCCAGAAACAATCACATCCTTGCCGCGCTTGGCGAGGAGTCCTATCGGCGCGTGCGCCCCGACCTTGAGCTCGTCGCCATGCCGCTTTCCTGGGTACTGTATGAATCCGGTGGCCAGCTGAAGCACATCTATTTTCCCGTCACCGGCATCGTTTCGCTGCTGTACGTCACGGCCGGCGGGGCATCCTCGGAAATTGCACTCACCGGCAACGAAGGCCTGGTGGGGATTTCGCTCTTCATGGGCGGCGAGACCACCACCAACCGGGCAGTGGTGCAATGCGCGGGCCATGCCTATCGCCTGGCCGCGAGCGCGCTCAAGCGGGAATTCGCCCTGGGTGGCCCATTCCAGGAACTGGCGCTGCGTTTTACGCAGACGCTGATGACGCAGATGGCGCAAACCTCCGTCTGCAACCGGCACCACACGCTCGACCAGCAACTGTGCCGCTGGCTGCTGCTGAGCATCGACCGGCTGGCGGGCGACGAGCTCATCATGACGCAGGAACTGATCGCCAACATGCTGGGCGTGCGCCGCGAGGGCGTGACCGAGGCCGCCGGCCGGCTGCAGCAGGCGGGCTTGATCACCTACACCCGCGGCCGGATCAAGGTGCTCAACCGGGCCGCGCTCGAGATTCGCGTTTGCGAATGCTACGCCGTCGTGAAAGTCGAGTTCGAGCGCCTGATGCCCCAGGCTATGCGCGCCTGACCACCGGAGACGCCATCATGCAAGCACAGCTATTCTGCGCCACCTGCACCACTCCCCTCGCCTTCAAGGTTCCGGAACTTACCGGCAACCAATGGCATACCCCGTGCGCAGCCTGCGGCAATCACACCGCGCTGGAACCAAACCGGACGGAGGCCGAGGAGTTGGCCACGTTCAGCGCCACCGGAATTCATTCCGGCGAATTGATTCCTGACGGCACCATTGCCCGAATTCCGAAGAACTGACCCGATGCCAACGCTGCGTGAACCGAAACAAAACCACCTTCTGGCCACCTTGCGAGCCGAGGACTACGCGCGGCTGCTGCCGGACCTGCAACTGGTCAGGGTGCGGCTCGGTGAATCGGTCTACGAGCGGGGCGAGCCGATCGAGTACGTGTACTTTCCCGCCACCTGCATGGTCTCGCTGCTGTATGTCATGAAAAACGGCGACTCGGCGGAGATCGCGGTCGTCGGTTGCGACGGAATGGTCGGGGTCGCGGTGTTCATGGGCGGTGAAGGCATGTCGAGCCGCGCGGTGGTGCAGAACGCCGGTGATTGCTATCGGCTCAAGGCGGAAGTCATGCAAAGGGAGTTCGCGCTGGGCGGCAGCCTGCAGCACATGGCCCTGCGCTTCACGCAGGCGCTGATTGCGCAAATGGTGCAGACGGGCGCGTGCAACCGGCACCACTCGCTGGAACAGCAGCTGTGCCGCTGGCTGCTCCTTACCCTGGACCGCTTGCCCGGCAAGAAGATGACCATGACCCAGCAGCTGATCGGCAACATGCTGGGCGTGCGCCGCGCGGGCGTGACGGAGGCGATGGACGAGCTGCAGGAAAGCGGCGCGATTCGCTACAAGGGCGGCAGCATCACAGTGCTGAGCCGCGCGACGCTGGAAAAGCGTGCCTGCGAATGCTACGCCGTGGTGAAGGACGAGATAAAGCGCCTCTTCGCGTATGAACTGCCGGCCCAGCCCCCGGCAAGGCCCAAGCTGGCGCTCGTGAATCGCTGACCGCTGCCGCTCAGGGACGCATCGCCGTCCACGTTGCCAGGAGCAGCAGGACGAATCCAGCCACGGCGGCACCCGCGTGACCGACGATGATTCCCTTTGGCAGCGGCAGCATCTTCCAGTGGAAATTGAGGTTCAGGTAGGCGCCGCCGGCGGCCGCAAGCAGGAACAGCAGCAGGGCCACGCCCGCGAGTGCGGGCAGGCCGACCGTGAAATAGGCAAACAGCAGCAAGGTCAGCGCGGCTCCGGCCAACAGGCCGTGCAGCATCGCGAGCCAGGTCGGGGGTTGCGCCTTGCCTGCGAATGCCACGCCGGCCATGACCAGGCCGCCGACGGCCGCGATGGCCAGCAGGACGCATGCAGTCTTCATGAACAGGACAGGTTCCATGGAAATCCTTCCATTGTCGTGCGAGGAGAACGGTCAGGTTGCCAAAATCGCCTGGCACGCTCTGTGCGCATCCGCACCGACGAAGAAATGACGGCGCGGCATATTGGGCGCTTCGCAGTACTTACCGGTTATATGGAGACACCTATGAAGACATTTCTCAAGAGCGCGATCGCCGTGGGCGCGATGGCTTTGGCCTCGCAGGCGGCAGCGCAGATCACCTTTTACGAGCGCGAAGACTTCCAGGGGCGCGCATTCACGACGCAGGCTCCGGTGGAATACCTTGGCGACTACGGCTTCAACGACCGCGCCTCTTCGGTCATCGTCACCAGCAGGCGCTGGGAGATATGTGAGGACGCGCGCTTCGGCGGCCGCTGCGCCTATGTGCGCCCGGGCCAGTATCCGTCGCTCGCTTCGATGGGACTGAACAACCGCGTCTCGTCGGTGCGCATGGTGGGCCGCGGCGTCGACGAGAGCCGCTATGCGCCCCCGCCCCGTGCCGCATACGACTACGGCCGGCGCGACAGCGAAGCGCTCTTTGAAGCGCCCGTCACCTCGGTGCGCGCAGTGGTTGCCGCCGGCGAGCAGCGCTGCTGGGTTGAACGCGATCGCGTTCGCAGCGGCGCCAGCCTTCCCGGTGCCGTCGCAGGTGCATTGATCGGCGGCATACTCGGCCACGAGATCGGCCACGGCGGCGGCCGCGATGTCGCCACCGTCGGCGGTGCCGTAGCCGGCGGCGCGATCGGCGCC
>Ga0134121_10004652_pt1 | contig 11218 bp, 17 predicted proteins | sample KB301_FD_96463 | JGI IMG/M metagenome (GOLD analysis project Ga0134121, IMG submission 96463) | Terrestrial soil microbial communities without Nitrogen fertilizer from Kellogg Biological Station, Michigan, USA - KB3-0-1 | ecosystem: Environmental > Terrestrial > Soil > Unclassified ...
AGATGCAAACGCGCAGTTCTACCTCGGCCTGATGTGTGCGTTTGGCCGGGGCACATCTCTGGACTTAGTCCAGGCCCACATGTGGTACAGCCTGGCGGCAGGAAACGGACATGCCCGCGCGGCGCTTCACCGCAATGATCTCGCCAAAGAGATGAAGCCGGCCCAGATTGCCGAAGCGCAAAAGCGTGCGAGGGAGTGGAAGCCAAAAACCCCCTAACTCCCCTGCTTGGAATGCCCACGCCGTAACCAACCGCTCCGCCAAAAAGACATAGACCCGCCGAGCTCGAAAACGTAGAATGCCCCGGTTCCTCAATCTGTGGGAAAGCAGGAGGCTTGTTCTATGGAGGTGTTGGACCTTTTTTTCTGCACAGCCGGCTTAGTTTTTGGTGCAGTGTTAGTCTACGGACTCAAACGGGAATGGCCCTGGGTGCTCGATCCACCAGAATGGATGTTTGCGATCTACCTTCCCGCAGTCATAAAAATGATTTGGGGGCCCAAACATGTTCGTCGCTTTGCCTATTTAACCGCTTACGGCTATGTTGTGATGAGCATCATTTGTATCTCGGGATCATTACTCGATATGCTGTAAGAGATTCGAACAGCAACCGGCTCCCGAGACCATACCATCTTCCCAGTCAGTGGGTCGATCAGCCGCTCATTGAGTAGAAACGCATCGCCCTGCGCCCCTCTGTAAACGATCCACTCCCTTCGAACGACGGGTTGGCACGCGATGGTCGCGATTGAAAGGAGTCGGGCATGACCAATGATGAAAAATTGCAAGCCATCCGTCCGTGGATCGATCCAGAAGAACGGGTCACGGTAAGCTTTCTTGACGAGCAGGACTTGAATGGGGAAGTGACTGGTTGCAGCGACGAACTAGTTGACCTTTCCCTCGAGACTCGCGTACCACACGTCAAACAGCACATCTCCATTCCGCTGCGCGGTGTGGAAGTCTCGGAAGATCCCTCCCACTACACCCGGAATCCCGATCGACCTCTACAACTCCGCCGGTTGATGCTGCTCATCAACGACAAGCGGCCACCCATTATCTACTAGTGGAAGGAGAGAATGGACCGATCAGGACCTCGAGGAATGTTTGGTCACGGCTTGCGGCTCGACTCCTAGTGACCATAGGGAAATATGGACAGCAGCCCGCGGCGCATGACGAGTTAGCGGGCCATTGCGGAGGCAAGAGAGATCACGGGAAGAACCTCAACTTCCGTCTCGGCTTTGATCAAGAGTTCGTAGACCTGCGAGAGTCGCTCCCGCACTTCCTGGCTCGTCGCGATGAACCGAATCCCACATTGATCGTCTTTGGTCCAGGCTACGGTGACCTGACCCACATCTAATGGTTCGGGACAATCGGGCAATACCAGCCGCATCGTCATGCGCCTGCCACAGAACAGGGAGAGGTCCTTCTGTTGAATGGCGCATCCTCCGGGAGAAAAATTTACCGTGGTTCCCTGGCCCGTCGTCCCGGCGGTTTCAAGATTCACCGGTTGGGTCAGCGCTACTCGTTGGTGTTGACGTTTAACCATGAGATCCCTTTCAGTTGCACCCGTGATGGTTGAACCGTATCAACAAGAGCTTGTCCCCACCAGACCCTAATGGAGTACCTCGAAAGAGTGGGCGGACCACAACGAGTTCGTTTTCTGTTGAGAATCAAATTAGATTCGGATCCGAATTGAATTTGATCTATGATTTCACATACGGTCCGCGCTGGCTTGCGAAACAATGGCTTATATTCTGCCGACATCTACTATTTTATGTATCCCTCCTCTCATGGACAGGTTATTGCACTCATTCGCCACAAGCATTTTGCGTTCACTGAGGCGTTCACCATTATGCATCGCTCGCCATCAAACGGGAAAAGACCAGAGCATCCTGGAATAGGATATGCGTTCACCCTCAGTGCCTTCTTCCTGTTCTGGCTCGTCGGATCAACGGCGTTTGGCGAAACACCCGCCCCCTCCGTACACTGGGGGAGCCTCGCGTTTCCAGATCAATACTCCACACTCACCACGGGGCTGACGCTCAACCGATTCACACCGATAGACGGATCCGGTGGTACATATGATTCCACGGTGTCCAATACACTGGGTTTCAATCTCATCACGTTCAGTTGGACGCAACACGGCCATGAGCGTTTTGAAGGGTGGAGTTTCAATCTCACGGGAGGCATTGGTCCCACATCCAATGAACCGAGCGAGTTCTTTCAAAACAAGGTGATTCACCAACTGCGCCACTTGCCGCCAGTTGGAAGCGTCCAGCCGCGACAGGATACTGATGCCATGATTGATGGATCGATCACCAGATGGTTTTTCCCCAACAAAACCGGATTTATCGGCGGCGGGTTCTCCGTCGGCACCATCTATCAAGAACAGTTTCTCAGGGCTGGTATCCGCAGGCTCCAAATCACACCTGATTTATACTGTGGAGAGTGGGGTGACGTGAGCCTACGGGCATCCGGGCTGGGACGCATCAGTCTGCAGGAGGATGGCGCGGTATTGCATCAGACAAAACAGACTTCACGAATATTCCAGCCTGCCCTCGCACTCGGACAATACGCCACGAATGCAGGAGGCGAACAATATCCGACATGGGAGATAGAACTGTCCGCCACCTGGGATTCCGGGATATTCGTCAATGGGTCGGGCCAAAGCCGAAAACAATTCTTTTGGTCGGCGGCGTTCACCGCCGGCCCGGTGCGTTTTGAAACCTGGAATGATAGTCTGGGGAATGTGAGCAAGACAGACTTTGGCCCGACCTACGGCGCAACCCTCACCATTGATATGTTTCGTGTATTGGCGATGGTACACAGCTGCAGCTTCGTTTACCCGTGCTCTTAGAACAAATCGCCATGACTTTCAATCAGAAGCAACACAGCTAAGAGCATTTTGAAAACTGGCGATCAATCTACATCTCTCCATATGAGTGTCTAAGGGCACATTTCAGACAACCGACTGTGCTCGCCATGATCTCTGCCATATCCTTTGCGACGTGGGTCCACGTTACTCATACCCAACATGATCAGCAACACCATCCCCACAGTAACTCACGAAGAGAAGACTGCTATAAAAATGGTATGGCCCATGACTGTGCCTTTCCTTTCTTTTCGCTCATACTCCAGCAAGGCTTGTTCCATGTAGGGGGTTGAGTCCTGCCTGGCAGAACGTCCTGAGATGGAATCGAGGCATATGTGCCGTTGTTGATTGCGCCACCCCGGTGCGACGTCGCGGGGATAAGAATAGTTTCGGCTTTGTCCTTCACAACCTCAGTAAGCACACCGGTATCGATGTTGTAGAAATAGCCGAAGACGTTCACATGCTTCGGCGTCCCTGCATGGGACCGAATCAGCGCAGTATCCCGCTTCAGCGAAGCCTCATAATCCTCGATACAGATGCTGCCTCGCTCGTAGAGTTCGGAGATGTCGGCATTGTGTTCGAGTTTGTATGCGTCGATGATGCCGTCGGCCGTGAAACTCGTCGCACCGCAGTATGAGTGGTGAACAACAACAATGTTCTGAATTCCGAACAGGTGTTGAGCCACGGTGATCGAGCGCAGCGCATCGATGGCACGCCCTCCGGCCACGATGACGGGAAACATGGTTGTGGACGATCCCGCGCGATTGCCCGAGTCATCGAGCATGACTTGGCCTGGGAATACTTCATCCCCAAATAGCCTTGCCACGACCTGTGGAATTTCAGCCGCCCTCGGATCATAGCAATAGATCACTAGTGTCTTGAGAGAAACGGCATGGGAGAAGACCTCTCGTGTTTTTGCTTCATCAAACAATGGGCTCGCGCTGAACGCATATCGATCAAATTTGCTCATGTGTTGCGCTCCTTGTGTTGTGTCAATTCAGCTCATGATCGGCTATCGGAAATCCATCATCACGGCAATCCGGGCTTTCCGCTGCACGTGAGCACTCTGGTCAGCTTCCCTTCATGGCATGTGTGCCGTGGGTGATCGCTCCCCCCGCGCGCAACGCCGCAGCGACGAGAACAGCTTCGGCGATCTCCGGGTCAGAAGCGCCCATCTCTCTGGCTTTGTTCGCGTGGAGTTCGATGCAATAGGGACACTGTGTCGTGAAAGCCACGGCGAGTGCCATCAGTTCCTTATACTTTCTCGGAATCGCTCCCTCAGCTAAGGCAGCCCTGTCAAAGGCCACAAACGCCCTCATCGCCTCAGGCGCATTCGTCTCGAGATTCTTCATCTTGCTCAGATTCTTCATGTCGTACATAACCACCTCCTGCTAGTGATCGGTTGCTGAATGTGATTCGCCGCGCCATTTCTCCTATGAATCTTCACGCTCGCAGGCCAATCACTTCCAGATATTCGGCGAGAACCGTCGTGCACTCCATCCCCGCTCGATTGTGAGAACACCATAGTGCTTCGAGTTCCTGGCGGAGACGTTCACCGCCGCCGGCGTCTAGCGAAGCAAACGCACGATTGGTTGGTCCGTAGTAGAGACGGAAGAACTCCACCACTTCCGAGGGAGGAAAGGGATAACTCAACGTATAGTGTCGTCTGACCAGATTGAGTTTCGACAGTCCTTTGCCGAGTCTTTCACGGACCGTGGCTTCGTCGCCCCACAGAACCGGCGAAGGCATCCCCGACGGCGCGATGAATGTCGATACGGTCTTGAACATCTGCCCGATGAAACCCTGCGGAGTCCAATTGGCCAGGGCAATGGTTCCTCCCTGTTTGCACACTCGCAGCAATTCCGTCGCCACCAAATCCGGCCGTGGAGCAAACATCGCCCCGATTAAGCTCGCCACTACGTCGAAACTTCCGTCCTCAAAGGGTAGCGCCTCTGCATCGGCTTCCTCGAAGCGGGCTCGCACACCCTCCGCTTGTGCCCGCTCCCGTGCCCGCTCCACCGAATTGCCGGCAATGTCCACACCGGTCACCTCCATCCCATCCTTCGCAGCCATCAACGCAAGCTGGCCGGACCCACAGCCCACGTCCAGCAATCGGCATCCAGGAGAGACTCTGAGGCGCTCGTAAAACTCTCGGGCGCTGGTCTCCATATACCGCGAGAATCTATCGTAATCACCGGCCATCCAGATATGCTTCAAACGACTCTTCATACTCTCCACTTCTGGTGACATGGCACTGGCAATCATGTTGTTCCTCCTTTATGTGTGTGTTCGGCTCGAAGAACGATTCGACAAAGCCGCTGCAGCCATGTGTCCACTATAGGGGCGGTACCTTGTTATTTTCTTATCCGGGAGTCTGGTTCTCTTGACAGTGGCGTGCTAGGCTGCACATGACTTGCTTTGGCATCCAGTATCATTTGCCGACAGTCTGTCACTGCATCGTAGGGCCCCCCATGGATGTCTTGTCCGAAGTCCTCAAGGCCGTCAAACTCGACGGAGCCCTGTTTTACAATGCTGAGTTTTCGGCGCCCTGGTGCTTCCGGCAGCCTGCCTCCCACATCATGGCTCCGTATCTTTCGTCTGATTCCAAGCACGTCATCATCTTTCACCTGCTGACCGAGGGCCGCGGCTACACACAGTTCGACGGAGAAGGCCGGTCGACCCCTCTCAACGCAGGAGACATCGTGATCTTCCCGCACGGCGATCCCCACATCATGGGAAACGGGTTGCCCGTCAAGCCGGTGGACAGCGCGCAAGCATTGGAGCGGGTGTTAGCTGGAGGCCTCCCCGTCTCTCGCCACGGCGGAGGCGGGGAAATCACGAAACTCATCTGCGGTTATATGGCCTGTGAACCGCAACTCAGCCGGGTCTTCCTTGGCGGGCTGCCATCCATTCTGAAAATCAATATCCGCAATGACGCGTCAGGCCAATGGCTGGAACACTCCATTCGCTTTTCGGTAGGTCAGGGGGATGCGGCCGGGCCCGGTGGTGAAGCAGTGCTCGCCAGATTATCCGAAGCCTTGTTCATCGAAACTCTGCGGCGCTATATCGCGCTGCTTCCACAAGAACAAACCGGGTGGCTGGCCGGCGTTCGCGACCAGGAGGTCGGGAAAGCCTTGGCCCTGCTCCATCGCACACCCGCCCATCCTTGGACGGTTGCCTCGCTTGCAAATGAGGTAGGGGTTTCCCGTTCCGTATTGGCCGAGCGGTTCCGGCGTTATCTCTCGGAGACCCCCATTGCCTACCTCACACGTTGGAGGCTTCAACTCGGAGCGCAGCTGCTCACATCCACGAGCAATAGCGTCGCACAGATCGCGGCTGAGGTCGGCTATGAATCGGAACCATCGTTTAATCGTGCCTTCAAACGTGAGTTCAGTCTCCCGCCGGCTCGATTCCGCAGCAAATCAAAATCAACCCGCAGCATCGCCACCCGCCGCCCTTCGACGAATAGCCGCCGCAGTGCGAAACGATGAGCGAAGCGGTGCCACTGACGCAGGATGGGGCGCTGGTTGAGTAGAATGACCTGTTCATCCTGTGTGGGAGCAGGAATGCAAGACACTCACTTCGTGGAAGGTTTGGAACTTGTTTCCTGTGTGATCGGCGTCGCCTATGGCGCGTTCTTGATCTATGGGATCCAACAGCAATGGCGCTGGATCACGGATCCACCGGAATGGACGTCGGTGATCTACTTTCCCACAGTCGTCAAGATGATTTGGGGGCCCAAGCACGTTCGTTTCTTTGCCTATCTGACTGCCTACGGTTCTCTCGTGATGAGTCTCATTTGCCTCGTGCAATCCTATCTTGATAGGCCCTAAAAGACTCCCCCACCAACCGGCCTCATCAACCATATCCATCCCCCCATTCTTGACACACCACCCGTCGCCGCATAGGTTATGCCGACGGTTCATAGGCATGGGACTTGTCGTCCTATATGAATATCCATCGTCACATCACACAAGGAGGCAGACGATATGCGGTTCGTGAAGGTACAAGACGAAGAACGTTCAGGTCAGGTCGCCATCAATCTTGACCTTGTCCGGGAAGCGCATTTTGGAGGAGGTCTCCTGCACCTGTATTTTGAACGAAGCGCCACCTCACAGGATGACGTGACCTTTACCGGTGACAATGCTGCAAAACTCTGGGCTGCGATGGGCTAACGGGGATTTGCCTACCATGGGACAACGGCTACCAGCACTCAAGCAATAGGGAACGGACACTGTTATGCTATCTTAGAGGAGACACACACTTAAGGAGCGAACATGTTGACAGCGATTGGCGATGTCATGAGGCGCGTGTATGAACGGGGCTGGATTACGACGAGAGATGGAAACATTAGTATGCGGAAACGAGAGGGGAAGTATCTGTACATTACCCCTTCCGGATGGCGGAAGACTATTGTGCATCCGGAACATGTCGTACGGATCGAGATTGTGAAGGAGCCGCTGACAGGCGAACTGATACCAAACGTCCATGAAGGGCAACGACCGTCCGGGGAGCTCTGGATGCACTGGAACTTGCAGCGCGATACAAAAAAAACCAGAACGGTCGTGCATGTCCACGCCACACACGTCGTCGCCGCCATGTATGCAGGAATCGACTTGCAGGTCATCAGCGCAGAGTTTCCTGAAATCTCGCGCTACACCCGCGTGGGGCCGACGGTGCCCGCATTGCCGGCCTTGTCACGTGAATTGGCGGACGCGACGGCTGATTGTTTCGGTCTTGGGAAGAATGGGGCTCTCACATTCGATATCGTGGGGCAGGCGAACCATGGTGTCTGCGCGGTCGCGACAGACCCATGGGCCGCCTATGAACATATCGAGCGCCTCGATCACATCTGCGAGATTGTCCTCAAAAGCGGTGTGAACAGGTCTCTGCCTGTCAGTAGATCTGTCGCGACCTAAGAGACCTACGCGCCAACAGCGACCGAGTCGACTCTACCAACTTTCCTCTGCCGAATCGCTTCAGTGTGAGATTTTCGCCGCGAGCACGTCGACCTGTTCGATCTTTGGTGCTTCGGCAAGCAACTCTGGCGCCTTGGCCATGAGGGCTGCCGCAATCTGGCCGCCCAGATGCGCCTTGCGGCCTGCGTCATCGGCAAAGGCATCGAAGATACCGAACGTTGCCGGTCCCAACTTCAGCGCAAACCAGACCTGAGTGGCGGCTTCCTGATTCGCGAGGGCGAGCCCACTTTCAAGAAAGCGAGCGACATCCGCTTCCTTCCCCGGCTTCGCTTGCAATCGAACTAACAACCCAACTCGTACCATAGTAGTCCATCCTTTCTGAAATTGAAGAACATGAGGGAAATTCTAGTGGTGAACGGCAATTTCCGCTAGTGGCAGGAATGACAATTATGATACAGTTCTTGCCATGCGTATTTACATGCTCGCACTCAATGACGTCTTCGACACCGGCTTATCCACTCTTCTCGACACGTTCAGCACGGCGAACGAACTGGCTGAATCCGCCGGAACCGCTTCGGCGCGTTTCGACGTCACGGTCATCGGTGTCCGGCCTCGCGTGCACACGAATCAAGGGCTGTCGGTACCAATACGACCGGCGATGCGACTTGCGCGTCCGGATGTCGTGCTCGTACCGGCGCTCGGAGCGAAAATGCCTGAACCCCTGCGAGCTGTGCTTCAACGGCGAGATATCATCGATGCGCAGGCGCTTCTGCGCCGCTGGTCCGGCAGCGGCACGCTGGTGGGTGCCGCCTGCACAGGAACGTTTGTTCTCGCCGGCACGTCATTGCTCGACGGACAACGTGCAACCACGTCGTGGTGGCTTGCCCCATTCTTTCGTGAACGATACCCGCATGTCGTTCTAGACGAATCGCGTATGTTGGTGGGTTCATCACGCTTCGTGACCGCTGGTGCCGCTCTCGCGCACCTCGATCTCGCCTTGTGGCTGGTACGTCGCCGTAGCCCGGCGCTGGCAGCACTGACAGCCCGCTACCTGGTCGTCGACCCGCGGTCATCGCAGGCGGCATTCTCGATTCCAGACCACCTTGCACACTCAGACCCGCTCGTCGAACGCTTCGAACGGTGGGCCCGGCGCCAACTGGCCGACGGCTTCTCGCTCAGTGAAGCGGCTCGCGCAGCCCTTACAAGCGAACGGACCCTGGCGCGTCGCCTGCAATCCGTGCTGGGCAAATCCCCGCTCGCATTCTTTCAGGATCTCCGCGTCGAACGCGCGGTCCACCTGTTGCAAACGACCAGCGCAAGCGTTGACCAGATCGCCGATCAAGTCGGCTATGCCGATGGGGTGACTCTGCGCACACTTATCCGACGCAAGCTCGGGCGTGGCGTTCGCGAGTTACGTGTACGAGGTTGATGGGGTTGGGACGTGACATGGGATCAGCTTCTTCTCTCCTCAAATCTACGAATGTTTCCACTCGTGTAATAGGTTCAGACGGAACTGGTTGTGCGCTGGACAGCGATCAGGACGGAACTGTGTGTCGTCTACTTCCGATTGGGAACCGCCTTCTTAGCTGACGTGAGAAGGTCCGCACGAGAATTGTTTTCAGTAGGATACGCCGTCGCCACCCCGACATCAACGATGGGACCGAGATCCAAGGCCTGGATGGTTTCGTGAAGATGATGTAACACTGACTTCGCATCCTCGGCTCCAGTGCCAAATAATAACACGACAAATTCCGCACCCCGATACCGCGCCACAACCTGGCCTGCTTGAGCCAACGCCTCTTGTGCAGCCTGAGCGATTCTTCGCAGACACTCGTCACCCGTCGCATATCCATAGGTGTCGTTAAAGGCCTTAAAATTTCCCACGCTAAAGAAGAGGAGTGAAATAGGAAGATGTTCTTGTGCCGCACGTCCCCACTCCAGCTCAAAGAGCTCATCGAAGCTCCACCAGTTCATAATGCCCGTGACGTTGTCGATCGTTGGGGAGACTTGGATGCTGGCCTTCTGGGATGCCAGCTTCTGTGACTGCGCTCGGTGGTTGGTGTCTTCTTGGATTCTGGATACCATAGCAACCTTGGCTAGGAGCTCGGCCTTGATGATCGGCTTTCGGATATAGTCAGCAGCCCCTCGCCGAAAGGCCAATTGAATGGTGCCGGGGGTCGTATCGGCCGAGACCATGAGGATTGGGACTGTTTCAAACGGCTTCATGGATTTAATCCGCGTGCAGGCATCGAGTCCATCGAACCCAGGCATCTTGACATCGAGCAGAATCAGATCGATTGGAGTCAATGGCTTGCCCTCAATCAGGCCTTCCAAATAATCCAATGCCTCTTTTGCCGAATTCTTGGGCACGACTACGTAGTTTGCCGACTTTAGGTAGGCCCCGACGAGCAGACAATCATCCTGTGAATCATCAATGAGTAAGATGGCCATAGATCGCTTTCAAGATCAATGGATTTACCCTACCAGGAAAGAGCCAGTCGACCAAGGCGTTCTTAAGAAAGAGGACTGATTGTAAGAAGCAGGAAATGAAACTTAAGGAGACGAACTGCTGCTTTACTTACTAGCCAATTCTCTGAATTTTCCACCGGCAGAGAAACGGGGCTGCTATTGTTTCTCTTATGACTCTCCCCGCATCTATCAAGATCGATCCGGAAGCTGCTATATTATTTTCTCACCTTCTTCGAGGTTAGGCATGGACATGTTGATGATTGTGTTTCGTACTGCACTGAAAGAACCCGTGCATGAGTTATTGAAGAAGTCCGGGGTCAAGGCCTATACCGAAGTTCCACAGACGGCAGGGATGGGACAATCGGGATCCACGGAAGGGGGTTCGTTCTATGCAGGAGGAAACACGGTGATCCTCGCCTCCCTCGAACCAGCTCAGCGTGACAAGGTCGCAGGCGCGATCACGGCTTGGCGTACAGAGGCGCAGCAGGCAGGATGGGTCAAACCAACCATTCGGGTATTTTCCTGGCCCTGCACACAGCTCATTTAGCAGGATGCTGAAAAAGTGAGCGGGGAGCGGCCAGGTGCCCTTCTTGCTCGCAGAACGCGCACGATAGGAATGTGCTCGTTCGATGCGCGCAGTAAAGGGCAGCCTTGGCCATTCCCCTTAAGAGAGGTAGGAAGGAATCGGACGGCGTACGCCTGCGGCCTTGCATGGGACAAGGCGCGTCTTGGCGCGCCAGGGTTGGGCGGGTGAGAAGGCTGCCTTTTTGAGCATCCTGCAAAGACTTATTTTAAGATCAATCAATGACAAGTCGCCTTCCACTCTGAGGTTCACATGGCACAGCGCACCCAGGCTCAACTACAGCAGACCTATCGAGAGCAGGCGCTCAAGATGTTTCCATGGATTTGTGCGCATTGTGGACGCGAGTTTAGCGGGAAGAAGTTGAACCAGCTCACGGTCCACCA
>Ga0134121_10004653_pt1 | contig 11217 bp, 10 predicted proteins | sample KB301_FD_96463 | JGI IMG/M metagenome (GOLD analysis project Ga0134121, IMG submission 96463) | Terrestrial soil microbial communities without Nitrogen fertilizer from Kellogg Biological Station, Michigan, USA - KB3-0-1 | ecosystem: Environmental > Terrestrial > Soil > Unclassified ...
CGCGGCGCACCGGGTAGGCCTCGGCCGCTCGCTCCAGCCGGGCCCGCGCGGCTGTGAGGTTCTCGGGCCCGGTCACCGCAGGCGATGTCTCCCGACGACGGGCGCCGGGTGAGACACCGGAGAAAGATGCCGCGAGCGCGTCGAGGTCGAGCGTCACTCCCGCCTCGACCGTCGCGGCCACGAGCTCCGGCGCTCCGGGATCGATCTGCAGCTCGAAGCTCCCGGGGCACAGGAGGTCCTCCCGGAAGTCGAGACCCCGATCCAGCTCCACCAGGTACTCGACGTTCTCGTGCCAGGCTGGCCCTCCGGTGAACGGGCCGCCCCGATGGGAGAGGTGCAGCGACGGGAGGCTCGCGTAGGGCTGGAAGCGCACCTCGCGGCTCTTGCCCACCACGTGCTCCTCGAACCCCGTCCAGGCCGCGGAGTTCCGATGGGTGAGCGCGTGGTAGTCGCGGAAGGCGAGCAGCGGCTCGAGACGCAGGCGCACCGGAGCGGAGCTGGCGTACCGCACCAGCACCGTCTGCTGGCCGGGGACGAGCAGCACCCGTCGCTCCACCTCCACGCCGAACACCGACCAGGTCCACACCGGCCCTTCCTCGAGGGAGAAGTGGGCCAGCCAGCGGTAGCCGTCGGGGTAGAGCGCGTTCGGGTACTGGTTCACCGAGAGCGGCACCGGTCCTTGCGAGGTGAAGGCCGTCTCCTCGAGTCTGGCGAGCGTCACGACCCGCGCCACAGGCGGATGGAGGCTCGCGACCAGGAGGCCGTGGTAGCGCCGCGTGTTCGAGCCGGCCACCGTGCCCATGGCAAAGCCGCCGGTGCCGTTGGTGAGCAGCCACTCCAGCCGCGACGCGCGCGGGTAGAGCGTGCACACCTCCCCGGGGACCTCGATGGGCGCCGGCGCGAGATCAGCGGTCAGGGTCGAATTCCTTCGGGGTGCGCTGGGCGTCCGGAAGCTCGCGGTCCAGAGACTCGCGGTACCTCACGCAGCCGCGGAGGAACTGCGGCCACCCGGGAACGACCGGCAGCGGGTCCGTCCGCTCGGGCAGGAGTCCCCACAGCTGCGGATGGTGCCAGCAGAGCTCGTGGGCGGTCGAGTCCCGATGCGCACGGATTCCAGCGCGCAGCCTCCTCACCTCGGCGGTCAGCTGCTCGCGGGTCATCGACTCGAGGTCCTCGTCCATGGTCCCTCGCATCTTCCCCCTGCATCGCGATGACCAGCCGGAGCCCGGCCGAGTGTCGACCGGCCGTCAGCGATGGGTGCCGCTCAGTTCCCGGTTCCGCTCGCCCCGGTCCCCGAGGTGGCCGCGCCGGCGCGATCGTTCCGGACGACTGCGCCGCCCTTCATCACGAAGAAGACCTTCTCCATCACCGCGATGTCCCGCGACGGGTCTCCGGGCACGGCGACCAGGTCCGCCAGCTTCCCGGCCTCGAGCGTTCCGCGGTCGGTCACCCCGAGCAGCGCCGCATCGACCGAGGTCGCGGTACGGATCGCCGCCAGCGGCTTCATCCCCGCCTTCACGAAGATCCCGAACTGGTTCACCTGCGTGCCGTGTGGACACACCGCCGCGTCGCTCCCGAATGCGATTCGCGCATTCTTCGCGATGGCGCGCTTGAGCGTCTCCCCCGCCTTCGCGTCGGCGGCGGCTGCCTTCTCGATGATGTTCGCCGGCGCCCGCGCGTCCCGCAGCCGCTGCATGATGCAGGGCAGCGGCGTGGGCACGAAGTACGTCCCCTTCTTCCGCATCAGGTCGAACGCCTCGTCGTCGAGGAAGGACCCGTGCTCGATGGAGTCGATGCCCGCGCGGATGGCCCGCTTCGCGCCCTCGGCCCCGTGGGCGTGTGCCGCGGTCTTCCGGCCCAGGGCGTGCGCCTCGTCCACGAGGGCGTCGAGCTCCGCCTGGGTGAGCTGCGGCGAGTCGACCTTGTCCGCCTCGGACAGGACACCACCGGTGGCGCAGGTCTTGATCACGTCGGCGCCATGCTTCGCATCGAAGCGGACCGCGGCGCGGACCTCGTCCGGGCCGTTCGCGACGCCCTGGTCCGTCCCGGGCTCCTTGAGCAGCTCGGGCCGGAACCCACCGGTCGGATCGCAGTGCCCGCCGCGCGAGCCGATCGCGTTGACCGCGACCAGCATCCGCGGACCGGGCACCTTGCCGGCGTTGATCGCGTTCCGGAGGCCCACGTCGATGAGGTCGCTCGAACCGACATCGCGCACGGTGGTGAAGCCGGCCAGCAGCGTGCGCCGCGCGTACTCGGTGGCGATGATCGCCTGCTCGGGGATGGGCTTCTTCAGCGAGTCCAGCTGGTCTTGCTTCCAGTCCAGGCTGGACTCGAAGCTCAGGTGGGTATGGGCATCCATCAGGCCGGGAAGCAGGGTCGCATCGCCGAGGTCGACGACCCGCGCCCCGGCGGGGACCTGGGCGCTCGAGCCCGCGGCGACGATCTTGCCGTCGGAGACGACCACGACACCGGGGGACACCACGGCGTCCGCCTTGCCGTCGTAGAGGCGCGCGGCGCGGAGAACGGTGACCGGCTCGGCGGCGGCCGCGGTGAGGGTCAACCCGAGGCCGAGCAGCGTGGCGGAGACAGAGAAACGGTCGAGGCGCATCCCCCTCTCATTGCACCTTCACGCATCCTCCGCCTGGGGGAAGTTGCGAGTTGCCGCTCGCCGGCCGGTAACCGCGTTGCCACCCCCGCCGTACCCCGCCCATGACGATCGAAGCCCTCCGCACCCGCGCCCTGGCCCTGCTGGAGAGGGTCTCGTGGGTCGGGCCCCTCGCGCTCCGGCTCTCGCTCGGAGCGGTGTTCCTCGGCACGGGCTGGGGAAAGCTGCACGACCTGCCCCGGGTGACGAGCTTCTTCACCGACCTGGGCATCCCCTTCCCGGCGGCGCAGGCGGCGATGGTCTCGGGCATCGAGCTCGTCGGAGGGTCGTTGGTCCTCGTCGGCCTCTTCACCCGGTTTGCCGCCCTCCCCCTGATGGGGGTCATGACCGTCGCGATCCTCACCGCGAAGCGACCGGAGATCGACGGCATCCGCTCGCTGCTGGCCTTCGAGGAGTTCACCTACCTCGCGGGCTTCCTCTGGCTGTTCGTCGCCGGCGCCGGAAGGGCGTCGCTGGACGCGCTCCTCTTCGGCCGGAAGCACGGCCGCGCGAGGCGAGCTCAGGCCTGAAGCGCTGTCCGGACTCGCGCCGCGTCGGCCACCAGCCACCGGACGATCTCCCCGGCCGGCGCTCGGCGGGCGAGGCGGGCCGCCTGTCCTGCCCACAGCGAGAGTAGCTCCGCCCTTCCAGCGCGAGTCGCCGCTGCCCGCATCGGACGGGTGAGCGCGTTCTGGAGCGGATAGGGGAGGATGACGCCCGGCCTCTCCTCCACCGCGGTGAGGAAGCGGGTCACCAGCCCGCGGGCCGCCCTCCCGGAGTAGGCACGGGTCACCGTCGTTCCGTCGTCGGTCGCCGCGAGGACCGCGTCCTTGTACGCCGGGATGGTCCCGCACTCGTCGGCAGCGAGGAACGCCGTGCCCAGCTGCACGCCGGCCGCGCCGAGCGCCTCGGCCGCCACCCACCCTCGCCCGTCCATGATCCCGCCCGCCGCCACCACCGGGATGCGCACCGCGTCCACCGTCTGGGGAACGAGCGCCATGGTGCCGACCAGCCCTCGCTCGAAGCTGCCGACGAACGTCGCCCGGTGCCCTCCGGCCTCGCTCCCCTGGGCGAGGACCGCGTCGTATCCGGCGGTCTCGATGCGCCGCGCCTCCTCGACGGTGTTCGCGGTCGCCATCGTCACCACGCCGGCGCTCTTCAGCCGCTCGAGCTGCGGGCCGGAGAGGAGGCCGAAGGTGATGCTGAACGCGGTCGCGCCGCTCTCCACGACCGCGGCGAGCTGCGCGTCCAGGATGCGTGGGCCGGGCGTCGGAGCCTCCGGCGGGGGCAAGCCCAGCTCGGCGTGAATGGGCCGCAGCAGCTCCACCATCGGCCCGGGGTCGACCGAGGCTCCTGCCGGGACATCGGCGAAGAGGTTGATTCCAAAGGGCCTGTCGGTCCGCGCCCGGATCTCCTTGCTCCACTCGAGGATCTGTTCCGGCGGCGAGTAGGCGCAGCCGAGGAAGCCCAGGCCCCCGGCCCGCGACACCTCCGAGGCCAGCGCGGGCGTGCTCGGTCCTCCGGCCATCGGCGCGCAGATCAGCGGATGCTCGATCCGGAGAAGGGAACACAGCTTCGCTGATGCACGCATCGGAACCTCCGCGTCGGGACGTCACGAACGGTAGGCCCCGCCGGGGACCTCCTTCCACGTCGCCTCGCGCGTCGTCCTACTCGTCTCCAGCAGGACCGGCCCCCTCCTCCACCCGCCGGCGTCGCCCCGGAGACGGATCCGCCGCCGCACGGGCGCCAGCGTGCGCCGCGGTGAACGGACCGATGAGCGGCGATGAAGCCCGACGGGGCGGCGCCGGGCCGGATCAGGTCTTCGCGGGCGCGGTACGCCCGAAGGGCCAGAACGTCCGGTCCGACGAGGAGACGGGCGAGAAGACGAACACCAGCGTTCCACCGATGAGGCCGATGTAGATGTGCGGCACCACCGGGTAGACCATCCCGGAGAAGAACATCCACAGCGCGAGCGCGGTGATGACCCAGTTCACTCCCCGCACCGCCATGGCCACCAGGGACGCCGCCGCGATCGCCAGGCCGACCACGACGTCATGCAGCGCCACGTCGCGCGGCTCCCACACCGACGTTGCGGCGATGGCGATACCCAGCAACAGAGTCACCACCCGAGCGATCATCCGTGCACCTCCCGTCGAACAGCATACGTCGAACGCGGCGCGCCGTCCTTCCAGCGACGCTCCGTCTCAGTGTGCGCCGGCAGGGCCCTCCCCGGGCCGGTTCTTCTTGAGGAAGAGGAGGATCAGGGGGACGAAGATGGCGGTGATCACCGCCAGGTCCTCGATGATCCGCACGTAGGCGAGCACCACGGCCTGCTGCTGAACGGTCATGTAGATCGCCCCGTAGGCCCTGCGCAGCGCGTCGACCGGACCCGCGGACATGAATAGCTGCTGCAGATGATCGAGGCGGTCCTGGAGGAGCGGGTTCGAGGGGGTCAGCCGGTCCACGAGCTGGTTCTGGTACACCTGCGACCGGCGGGCGAGGGTGGTCACGAAGAAGGAGATGCCCACGCTCCCGCCGATGTTCCGCGCCAGGTTCATGAGGCCGGAGACCTGGTTGTTCTGCTCGCGTGGCACGCCGATGTACGAGACCGTGTTGATCGGCACGAAGAGGAAGGCCAGCGAGGACGCCTGGAAGACCCGGTAGAGGGTCGCCGTCGCAGGGTCGATCCCGAGGTTGATGCTGGTCATGTGCCACAGGGCCAGCGAGAGGCCCGCGAACCCGGCGGTGATGAGGTACTTCGCCGGCACCCGGGAGACGAGGAACCCCACCAGCGGCATCATCGCCATGGTGGTGAAGCCGCCCGGTGAGAGCACCATCCCGGCGCGCTCGGCGCTGTAGCCGAGCAGCGTCTGCACGAACTGCGGGATCAGCACCGTGCTCCCGTAGAGCACCCCACCCAGGGTGAACATCAGCCCGAAGCTGGTGGCAAAGTTCTGGTTCTTGAAGAGCCGCACGTTGACGATCGGGTTGGGGTGCGCCCATTCCCAGACGACCGCCCCCACCAGACAGACCACCGTCACCATCGAGAAGCCCACGATCAGCGGCGAGCTGAACCAGTCTTCCTGCTGGCCCTTGTCGAGCATGACCTGAAGGCAGCCGAACCCCAGGCCAATCAGCGCAAGCCCGAGCCAGTCCACCTTCGTCCCGCGAGACGCCGCCTTCTCCTGCTCGAGCCAGGGCGGGTCCTCGACCATGATCGAGCTGAGGAAGAGGGAAACGATGCCCACCGGCACGTTGATGTAGAAGATCCACCGCCAGCTGGCGTGGTCCACGATGTATCCGCCGAGCGTCGGTCCGATGGCCGGGGCGAACACCACCGCCAGCCCGTACATCGCGAAGCCCATGCCGCGCTGACGCGGCTCGAAGGTGTCGGCGAGGATCCCCTGCTCGCTCGGCGCCAACCCTCCCCCGCCGATTCCCTGGAGCACCCGGAAGAAGACCAGCGAGTGGAGGTTCGGCGCGAAGCCGCAGAGGAAGCTGCTGATCGTGAAGAGCACGACGCAGGCCATGTAGAAGCGCTTGCGTCCCACGCGGCTGGAGATCCACGCGCTGATCGGCAGCACCACCGCGTTGGAGACCAGGTACGAGGTGAGCACCCAGGTGGACTCGTCGAGGCTGGCCGAGAGACCTCCGGCGATGTGGGGCAGGGCCACGTTGGCGATGCTGGTGTCCAGCACCTCCATGAAGGTGGCAAGGGTGACCGTCAGCCCGACCAGCCACGGGCTATGGCTGGGTCGCCAGTGCGCGTCCGGGTGAACCTCGGCCGGCATGGGTCACCGAGCCGTCGTCGCCCGATCGAGCGAGACCCGGGCGATGGCCCGGTCGTACTGCGCCCGGGCGAGGTTCGCCCTCGCGGTGGTCAGCGCGGACTGCGCGTCGAGCAGATCGGTGGTGGTCGCCGTGCCAGCCGAGACCTGGGCGCTGGTCACCCGGTACGCCTCCTCGGCGCTGGCGATCGCCGTCTCGGCGACCTGGACGGCGACGAACTGCGCCTCCAGCTGCGAGGTCTTGCTGGACACGTCGTAGGCCACCTGCTTCCGCGTGTTCTCCAGCAACGAGGCGGACGCGTCCGCCTGGCGCTGCGCGCTCTGCGCCGCGTACCACCGGGTTCCCCAGGTGAAGAAGGGCCAGCTGCTGACGACGCCGATGAACGAGCTGTTCTCCGGCTGGAAGATCTGTCCGCGCACGTTGCTGTACGCCGCCTGGACGTCGACCTCGGGGAGCAGCTCCCACATCCGGGCCTGCCCGCTGGCCCGCGCCGCCTCCGCCTCCTTCTGGGCCCGGGCGACCTCGGGGCGGTTCTTCAGCGCTCGGTTGATCAGCTCGTCGGTGGACTCCGGCGGGCGGACCGCGGCCTGCTTCTCGAGATCCAGCGGCTCGACGAACTCGATGGTGGGGTCCTCAGGATTCCGGGCAAGGAAGGTGAGCAGCAGCTGCCGCGAGGTCTGCGCCAGCGTCTGCTGCTGGATCAGCTGCTGCTGCGCATTGGCCACCGCGGTCTGGAAGCGCAGCAGGTCCGCCTTGGTGATGGTGCCGGCGTTGTAGCGGGCCTGGGCGTCCTGCACCTGCTTCTGCAACTGGTCGATGCTGGCCTGGGCGATCGCCACGCCGGCCCTCGCGCCGAACAAACGGAGATAGGTGGTCCGGACCTGCTCGGCGATCTGCGACCGCGCGTCCGCCTCGTCCGCCCGGCTCGCGCCGGCGGAGGCGCTCGCCGCCTTGAGGTCGCGCTCGCGGTGGAGGAGCCCCAGGATGGGCTGCTGGGCGCCAACGGTGAAGACGTTGCTGTTGACGTTGCGGGCCACCACTCCGCTGCTGGGCGTGCCCGGAGGCGCCAGCGAGATGATGAAGGGCCCGTCCCAGTGCTGCCAGGTGTCGCTGGCGCTGAGCGCCGGGAGCAGCCGGCCACGGGCACTGCGAGCGGTGTCCTCGGCGCCCTCGGCGCGAAAGCGCACCGCCCTCAGCTGGTCGTTGACCTGCATGGCCTCGTTCACGGCGTCGTCGATGGTGAGTGTCTGCGGACCCTCGGCCAGCGCCGTCGCGGAAGCGAGGAGCGCGGCTGCGATGAGCGGTCGAGTCAAGGGCATACCTCCGGACCTGTCGGTCACTGGTTCACGTGCACGGTCACCACCACCGACTGGCCGGCGCGGAGGACCATGCCTTGCGGGACGGCGTCCAGTGCGATGCGCACCGGGACCCGCTGGGACACCTTCACGAAGTTGCCCGTGGCGTTGTCGGGCGGGAACAGCGAGAAGCGCGCACCGGTGCCCCCGGAGAGGCTCTCCACCTTTCCGTGCAGCGACTTGCCGTAGGTGTCGACGTCGACGTCCGCCGGCTGACCGGGGTGCATCTTCCCGATCTGCGTCTCCTTGAAGTTGGCAGTGACGTACTTCCGCACCGGGACGAACTGAGCCACCGTCTGTCCTTGGCCGAGCAGCGCGCCGGGGTGGGCGGTGATCCGGCTCACCGTTCCCTCGTCCGGAGCGACGATGTGCGTCCACTCCACGTTCAGCGTCGCGAGCGCGAGCGCAGCCTCGGAGCTCTTCACCCGCGCGTGCTGGTAGGTGGCGTTCGCCGACGCCACGGCGATGCTCGCGTCGACCGGGCGGCTCACCACCACCCGGCCCTCGGCCTCGTTGACCTGCGACTCGGTGCGCCGGAGCTGATCCGATGCGGCGCTCACCGCCGCCTGGGCGGCATTCACCCCGGCCTGGGCGGAAGCGAACTGGGCCTGCCACTGATCGAACTGCTGCTGCGGAATGGCGCTGGCCTTCTGCAGCTCGCGCGCACGATCGATGTTGGACTGGGCGAGCTTGAGGTCCGCCTGGCGGCTGGCCAGCGTGGCGCGGGCCTGCTCCAGCTGGGCCCGCGCGCCGGAGACGGACCGGTTGCTGCCGATGAGGTTCGCCTCGGCCTGGGTGAGCGAGCCTCGGGCCGCGGCCTCGGCCACCGAGACCTGGGCGTCGGCCGCCTGGGCCTGCGCCTTGACGCTCTCCAGCTCCGCCTGCGCCTGGGAGAGGCGGGCCTGGTAGTCGCGGTCGTCGATCTGGAGGATGACTTCCCCCTTCTTGACCGTCTGGTTCTCGACCACCGGGACCGCCACCACCTGGCCGGCGACGTGTGGAGCGAGCGGCACGACGTCGGCATCGATCTGCGCGTCGTCGGTGGTCTCCTTGCCGGCGGTGAACAGGACGTAGAGGAGCACACCGAGGACCACCACCGCGGCGACCCCGCCGATGATCCTGAGCGCACGGCGCTTCTTCGCAGCCGCGTCGGCCCCCGTCGCTCCATTGTTCTTCCCGGCGTCCCGCGCCTGGGCGTTCTCCGGCGCCCGTTCCGCCGCGGCCTCGGCCATGTGCCTGTCTCCCTCGAACCTCGACTGCGCGTGCGCTCGATAATCGCGTACACGCGGTGTGGCAAGCCGGTCCTACGTAACTTAACTACCTACTGCTCACGGCTCGCAGGAACCTGACTGCTCGAAGGGATTCGTCACTTTGGCACTCCCCCGTCGTCCACCATCGCTCGAGCGCTACGCGGCGGCCCGCCGCCTGATGGCCCGTGTGCCGGGTGCCGATCCCGAGGCCATCGATACCTGCCTCGGTCTGTGGCGCTTCTCCGAGGAGATGTCCGCCTCCTTCGAGGCGTTCTACGCTGCACACCGTCTGTCGAGCGCGAGAGGCCACGTGCTTGCACAACTGCTCGAGGCCGAGCACGGGCTCACGCCCGCGCAGCTCGCCGAGCGTGCCGGCACCACCCCGTCGAGCATGACCGGCGTTCTCCGCTCGCTCGAGCGCAAGGGGCTCGTGCGTCGACGGGCGATGTCGGACGACCGACGGTCGCAGTGGGTTCTCCTCACCGCAGCCGGACGGCGCACCGTCGAGTCGCTGCTTCCGCTGATGGCGAGGCGGCTGGCGGATCTCGCCGGGACCCTCCGTCCCGCCGAGCGCCGGGCGATGCTCTCCGGCTCCCGGCGACTGTGGGAGCGGGCCCGGGCGCTCACCGCGCTCCTGCCCGAGCCGGGGGTGGACCGGCGGCGGCCGCGCAACGGCACCGGCCACCGGCGCCGAGCCCGCCGCTAGGGCGCTCCACTCCGGATTCAGGACAGGCGCGGACCGAGCGTCGGATCGGCTACATCGAGCGTCCGGGAACATGCGCCAGGCAGGAGCGCCGACCCGTGGAGGACGCCCGTGCTCGATTCCGTGGAGATCCGTCCGCTGCTCGCCCTGGGAGTGTTGCTCTCCACGGCGCTGACCGACGCGGTCTACGTGCTCTTCACCTCGGCGGTGGCGGCCCGACGACGATACGCCGCGGCGACCTGGAGCAGCTGCTGGTACCTGCTCTCCGCGTTCGCGGTGATCAGCTACACCCGGTCGTGGATCTACGTGGCCTTCGCCGCCGCGGGGTCCTGGCTCGGAGCGTATGCATCGCTGACCTGGCTCCGGTCACGGGACGCAGGCGCCCCTCCGCCCGCGCCGACGAGCCGCGCCTAGAGCCGTTCGCCGATGCTCCCTGGGCACGGGCCGAGGGTGAGGGAATCCACCCACGGGACAATTGCTTACAGTGGACTCTGGGTGCACCTGTGCGCCGCGGGGGCGACGGCGTGCGCGTCTCCCGCGGGGCGGAGGCGGCGTTGGGGCGAGGGGCGTTGCTGGGAGCGGTGGCCCTCTTCATCGGGGGGTGCGGAGGTGCCGGAGGCGGCCGGGTGACCGGGTCGACCGCTGGCGTTCCCGGCGAGGCCGGGAGCTCGGCGCCGAACGACGCGGGCATGACCGACGCGGGAACGACGGATGCGGGAACGACCGATGCCGGGCCCGTCGATTCCGGCCCGGAGACGACGCCGTCCGACGCAGGATCGAGCGACGCCGGAAGCCCGGTGCCCGATGGCGGCGCTCCCGATGGTGGCGCGGTCGATGCTGGCGCTCCGGATGGCGGCAGCGAACCCGACGGCGGTGTCCTCGGCTGCCGTCCCGTCCCCGAGCCACCGCTGGCCTCGTGCGACGAGCTGATGCCCACGCAGCCCCTGGACCCGCCGCGCCGGTTCCTCGGCCCCACCCTCTCGTCGGCGGACGACCCGATCTGTCTCCCGGGTGCGTTCAGCGGGGACCGTGACGGCCTCCTCGGCGTGATGCGGACGCTCGCCGAGGATCAGAACCGGAGGGTGAGCAGGTTCGAGCTCGACCTGCTCTCGCCCGACGGCACGCTGCTTCGCGGTCCGGCACGGGACACCAGCCCCTTCGTCTTCGTCGTCCCGCTCACGCAGGGGGCGGGGGTCATCCGGACCGACGGGGATGATCAGGGAACGCTCGTGCGGATCGACGCGTCGGGCACGACCTCCGAGCTGGCGGTGGGGATGGCCCGCTCGGCGGGAGCGATGCCCGGCGGAGGCACCGTGGTCGCCGAGGGCGGCACCGTCCACACGATGGACGGACGCACGCTGACTGCCCCGCTGCGGATCACCCGCCGGGACGACACCGGCACGACGCTGTGGTCCACGCCGATCCCCGCCTCGATCGCGCCGGACCCCACCGACGCGCAGGTCTACCCCAACGGCA
>Ga0134121_10004654_pt1 | contig 11217 bp, 9 predicted proteins | sample KB301_FD_96463 | JGI IMG/M metagenome (GOLD analysis project Ga0134121, IMG submission 96463) | Terrestrial soil microbial communities without Nitrogen fertilizer from Kellogg Biological Station, Michigan, USA - KB3-0-1 | ecosystem: Environmental > Terrestrial > Soil > Unclassified ...
GCCTGCATCACGCTCTTGCCCTGCTCGATGTGGCGCGTGATGTTCTCCAGCATGACGATGGCGTCGTCGACCACGAAGCCGACGCAGAGGGTCAGCGCCATCAACGAGATGTTGTCCAGGCTGTAACCGAACACGTACATCACCGCGAAGGTGCCGATGATGCAAAGCGGCAGCGCAATCGCGGGGATCACGGTCGCGGCGACGTTGCGCAGGAACAGGAAGATCACCATGACGACCAGGGAGAGCGCCAGGTACAGGGTGAACTGCACCTCCCGCACCGAGGCGCGGATGGTCTGCGAGCGGTCGTACAGGATATCGATGTTGATCGCCGGCGGTACCTCGGCGCGGAAGGTCGGCAGCAGCCGCTTGATGTTGTCGACGACCTCGATGGTGTTGGGACCTGGCTGGCGCGGGAGTGCGAGCACGATGCCGCGCTTGCCCTTGAACCAGGCGCCGAGCTTGTCGTTCTGCACGCTGTCGATGACGCGGCCGAGCTCCTGCAGGCGGATCGGCGAGCCGTTGCGGTAGGTGACGATGACCGGGCGGAAGGCGGCGGCGTCGTTGAGCTGCCCGGTCGCCTGCACCGCGAAAACGCGGTCCTTGCCGTACAGGGTGCCGGTGGGCAGGTTGACGTTCGCCTGCGACACCGCCTGCTCCACTTCGTTGATGCCGACGCCGCGCGCGGCGAGCGCGTTGGGATCGATCTGGATGCGCACCGCGTACTTCTGCTGGCCGAACACCTGGACCTGCGCGACGCCGTTGATGGTCGAGATGCGCTGCGCGAGGTTGGTCTCGGCGTACTCGTTCACCACCGAGATCGGCAATGCCTCCGAGCTGAGCGCGAGGAAGAACACCGGAAAATCCGCCGGATTGACCTTGCGGAACGACGGCGGCGCCGACATCGTCGCCGGCAGCTGGCGCGAAGCCGAGGCGATCGCCGAATTCACGTCCTGCGCGGCCGCGTCGATGTCGCGGTCGAGGCTGAACTGGATGGTGACGCGCGTGACCCCCTGCCCGCTCACCGAGGTCATCTCGTCGATGCCGGCGATGGTCGAGAACTGCCGCTCGAGCACCGTCGCGACGGCGGAGGCCATGGTTTCCGGGCTGGCGCCGGGCAGCTCTGCGGTCACCTGGATGGTGGGAAAGTCGACGTTGGGCAGCGTCGAGACCGGCAGCAGCCGGTAAGCGGTGATGCCGAAGATCAGCAGGCCCGTCATCAGCAGCACGGTCATCACCGGGCGGCGGACGAACGGCTCGCAGAAGTTCAAGAAGGCTCCGCCGCCGGCTTGGCGATCTGTACGCGCGTCTTCGGCCCGAGGCGCAGCTGGCCGCGCGTCACCACGCGCTCGCCCCTGGCGAGCCCGTCGGCGATGATGGTCAGCTCTCCATCGGCGCGCTGCACCTTGACCTTGCGGATCTCGGCGAGCGAATCGGCGCCGATCACGTACACGTACTGGCCTTCGGGCCCGGTCTGCACCGCCGTTGACGGAATGGTGATCGCGTCGGCCTGCTCATAGAGCCGCAGGCTGATGTTGACGAACTGGCCCGGCCACAGCGCGGCCTCGACGTTGTCGAACTGCGCCCGCAGCCGGATGGTGCCGGTGCTCGGGTCGACCGCGTTGTCGACGAAGATCAGGCGCCCGCCGACCCGCGGCGCGGCAGGGTCGGGCGCAATGACGTCGACGCTGAGCGGTCCGGTCGCCATGTGCTTTCGCACTTCCGGCAGGCTCTGCTCGGGCACCGCGAAGTTGACGTAGATCGGCCGCACCTGATTGATGATCGCCAGCGGAGCGGCGTCGTTCGCCTTCACCAGGTTGCCCGAATTCAGCAGGATCTTGCCGACGTAGCCGTCGAGCGGAGAAGTGATGGTGCAGTAGTCGAGGTTGAGTCGCGCGTTCTCAAGCGCCGCCCGGCTCGCGCTGGCGGTGGCCTCCGCGGTCTCGGCGTTGGTGCGGATCTGTGCGTACGCTTCCTTCGAGATGAAGTTCTTGTCGAGCAGCTCCTGGTAACGCGTCGCCTGCGAGCGGGCCTGGTCGCGCGCCGCGCTGTCGCGCAAAGCGTTCGCTTGCGCCTGGCGCAGCGCCGCCTGGTACGGGCGCGGATCGATCCTGAACAGGACCTCGCCCCTTGTGACCGGATCGCCTTCGCGGAACTTCACTTCCATGATCTGGCCGTCAACCCGCGCTTTGATCGAGACGGTCGCGGAAGCCTCGACGTTGCCGATCGCAGTCAGGCGGATCGGGACAGTCTGCCGCTGCGCGGCGGCTACCGTGACCGGGACCGGCGGCGGACCTTTGCCGCCCTTGCCTTCGCGCGCCCGGCCATCGGAAACGAAATAGGTGCCCAAGCCGGCGGCCGCGAGGACTGCGACGAGGATCGTTCCGAGCACCAGCCGCTTGCTCATAAGCCTCTGATTGTCAGCCCGGAATGCGTTCCAGGGCAAACAGCTGCTCGACCGTCTCGCGACCGCGGATCAGGTGGCATTCGGCTGCCGAAACCAGCACTTCGGCCGGCCGCGGCCGCGAGTTGTAGTTCGAGCTCATCACCATCCCGTAGGCGCCGGCGGACATGAGCGCCAGCAGGTCCCCCTCCCGCGGCGCCAGCCTGCGGTCCTTGGCGAGGAAGTCGCCACTCTCGCAGACCGGCCCGACGACATCGTAAACAGCGCCGGCCTGCGCGGATTCCGCGGCGCGCACTGGCCGCACCTCGTGCCAGGCGCTGTACAGGGCCGGCCGTATGAGGTCGTTCATCGCCGCGTCGACGATGACAAAGTTTTTCGCGGCACCGGGCTTCACGTGCTCGACGCGCGCGAGCAGGAGGCCGGCGTTGCCGACGAGCGAGCGGCCCGGATCGATCACCAGCCGCTCTTTGCGCCCGGCCAGCATGCCGAGCGCGCCGTCCAGGAAGGCGCCGATCGGCTCGGGCGTCTCGTCGCGGTAGCGGATGCCGATCCCGCCGCCGATGTCGATGTGCCTGAGCGCGATGCCCGCGCGCGCCAGGCGATCGGCGAGCGCGGCGACGCGTCCGGCGGCGTCGACATAGGGCGCGGCGCTGGTCAACTGCGAGCCGATATGGCAGCCGACGCCGACGACTTCGATCTCGTTCATCGCGGCCGCCCGCCGGTACAGGGACTCGGCCTCCTCGTAGGCGATGCCGAACTTGGTCTCACGCAAGCCGGTCGAGATGTACGGATGCGTCTTCGCGTCGATGTCGGGATTGACGCGCAGGGCGATCGGCGCGCGCTTGCCGAGCCGGCGCGCGACGGCGGCGACGCGCGCGAGCTCCGCCTCCGACTCGACGTTGAGGCAGGCGATGCCGCTCTTCAGCGCGAGCTCGATCTCGTCTTCGCGCTTGCCGACCCCGGAGAACAGCGTCTTGCGCGGATCGCCGCCCGCGGCGATGACGCGCGAGAGCTCGCCGCCGGAGACGATGTCGAAGCCCGCGCCGAGCTTCGCGAGCAGCGCCAGCACCGCGAGGTTCGAGTTCGCCTTGACCGAGTAGCAAACCAGCGCGTCGCGCCCCCGCAGGGCGGCGGCGAACTCGCCGTAGGCCGCCTCGATCGCGGCGCGCGAGTAGACGTAGCAGGGCGTGCCGAAACGCCGCGCGATTTCGTCGAGCGACACCTGCTCGGCATGCAGCATGCCGTCGCGGTAGGCGAACCCCATGGTCTATTTTCCGTCGCGCGAATCGTCCGGCGGGTAGGGCACCGGCTTGTACGGCGCAGGCCGTTCCGGCTTGACGCCCGGCGGCGGCTGGTCGCGCAGATACAGTGGTCCCCGCTGTCCGCAGGCGCAAACCGGCAGCGTCACCACTAGGGCGAGCGCGAGATGCCGGCCGAAATGCTTGAAGAAGCGCATAAAATCCGCATGTTAACCCATGCTCAGCGACAGCCAATTCGAAGCCCTCGCGACCCGCGCTCTGGAGCGAGTGGAAGCGGCGCTGGAGGCGAGCGGCAGCGACGCCGATTTCGAACTGAAAGAGGGCGGCGTGCTGGAGATCGAGTTCGCCGACGGCTCGAAGATCATCGTCAACCGGCATGCTGCGGCGCGCGAAATCTGGGTCGCGGCGCGCGCCGGCGGCTTCCATTTTCGCTGGGACGGCGCCGCCTGGCGCGATACGCGCGAGGGCGGCGAGCTGTTCGCCGCGCTCTCCAAGCTGGTCTCCGCGCAGGGCGGCGAAGCGGTACTGCTGCGCCCTTAGGCTAGGTGCCCGGGACGGGCGGTGCTTCGGGCTGCGGCAGGGGCGCGACCGGGCGCGGCGGCTGCAGCACTTCCGGCGGCGGGATCGCTTCCCGGTAGAAGAACTCCGGCAACAGCCGGTTGTCCCCCGGTAGCGGCGGATAGGGCCCGGTCGGCACCATGACCACACCGTCGGGCACGTCGCGCGGCATCTCGGGCGCGTCGTGCAGCGCTTTTTCCATGTAGCCGACCCAGATCGGCAGCGCGATCACGCCGCCCGTCTGGTTCCTGCCGAGCGTCTTCGGCTGATCGAAGCCGACCCACGCGATGGCGACCAGGCTCGGGTTGTAGCCCGCGAACCAGGCGTCGACGAATTCGTTGGTGGTGCCGGTCTTGCCGGCGAGGTCGCTGCGGCCGAGCCGCGCCGCGCGCGCGCCGGTGCCGACGCGGGTCACGTCCTGCATCATGTTGTCCATCACGAACGCGTTGCGCGCGTCGATGACGCGCAGGGACTCGTCGCCGGCGCGCTTGGGCTGGGCGAGCGCGAGCGGGTTGCCGCGGTCGTCGACGATCTTGTGGATGAAGTACGGCTGCACGAGAAAGCCGCCGTTGGCGAACACCGCGTAGGCGCGCGCCATTTGCCAGGCCGTGACCGAACCCGCGCCGAGAGCCATGGTCAGGTACGGCGGGTGTCTTTCGGGCTCGAAGCCGAAGCGCGTCACGTAGTCCTGCGCGTATTTGGGCCCGATTGCCTCGAGGACGCGGATCGAGACCATGTTCTTCGACTTGGCGAGCGCGGTGCGCAGCCGCATCGGCCCCTCGAAGCGCCCGTCGTAGTTCTTCGGTTCCCAGCGCTGGCTGCCGGTTTCTTCCGCCTCGAGGACCACCGGCTCGTCGGGAATGACGGTCGCCGCGGTGAAGCCCTTCTCGAGCGAAGCGGAATAGATGAACGGCTTGAACGACGAGCCCGGCTGGCGCCAGGCTTGGGTGACGTGGTTGAACTTGTTGCGGTTGAAATCGAAACCGCCGACCAGGGCGCGCACGGCGCCGTCCTGCGGATCCATGGCGACAAAGGCCGATTCCACTTCCGGCAGCTGCACGATCTGCCAGTTCTTGCCGTCGCGCTGCAGGCGCACGATCGCGCCGCGGCGAATGCGCTTCTGCGGCGTGGTCTTGGCGTCCAGGCCGCGCGCCGCGAAGCGCAGGCCTTCGCCGGCGATGTCGATCTTCTCGCCGCTGCGCAGAGCCACCTCCACATGCTTCGCGTCGGCGGCAAGCACGATCGCGGCGAACAGGTCGTCGCTGTCCGGATGATCGGCCAGCAATTCGTCGAAATCGTCGTCGCCGACGTTCGCCGGCAGCTCGACGTAGCCCTCGGGGTTGCGATAACCGTGCTGGCGGTCGTACTCGAGCACGCCCTTGCGCAGCGAGGCGTACGCCGCCTCCTGGTCGGCCTTGCGCAGCGTCGTGTAGACGCGAAAACCGCGCGTGTACACCTCTTCGGGGTACTGCTCGGCAAGCGCCTGGCGCACCATCTCGGCCGCGAACTCCGCATGGATGGAGTACTCGTTCACTTCGCGCCGGGCCCGCACTGGCGTTTTGACAGCGTCGTCATGCTGCGCTGCAGTAATGTAGCCAAGGTCGGCCATGCGGCGCAGCACATACTGCTGGCGTCGCTTGGCGCGCTGGGGGTTCGCGACCGGGTTGTCGAGCGACGGAGCCTTGGGCAATCCCGCGAGCATGGCGCTCTCGGCAAGCGTCAGCTGGTTGAGTGGCTTGTTGTAGTAGATCTGGGAGGCAGCGCCGAAACCGTAGGCCCGCTGCCCGAGGTAGATCTGGTTGACGTAGAGCTCGAGGATCTGCTCCTTATTGAGACTGTGCTCGATCTTGAAGGCGAGCAGGGCCTCGTAGAGCTTGCGCGTCAGGGTCTTCTCCGAGGAGAGGAAGAAGTTGCGCGCGACCTGCATGGTGATCGTGCTCGCGCCCTGGCGGCGGCCGCCCGCAACCAGGTTGGCATAGGCGGCGCGCATCACGCCGACATAGTCGATCCCGGGATGCTGGTAGAAGCGCTCGTCCTCGGCGGCGATGATCGCGTTCTTGAGGTCGGCGGGCACGTCGGCGATCGCCACCACCGCGCGCCGTTCCTCGCCGAATTCGCCGATCATGACCCCGTCGGCGGTGTAGATCCGCAGGGGGATCTTCGGCTGATACTCGGTCAGCGCCCCAAGGGTGGGCAGGTTGGGATAGGCGAGGGCGATGACCAGGGCCACGGCGAGAATACCGACCGCTGCCAGCCCGGCCAGGACCGCCAGGGGAAAGGCTAGAAAGCGCAGCCACATCAGGGTATTTGGACCTTCGCCGGGACGTGTCATTGCAGGCCCATTTGCAGGCCTTGGACCAGTGGGTGCATCATACCTTTTCCCCTCTGCGGATAATTAACTAGACAGCCGCAGGGGTTGTTGCTAGCATCTCACGCAAATTCTACGTATCGCCGCTAAGAGCTGATACGAAAAGGGAAATAGCTAATGGCCTTGGACCTGTTCACGCCGAAGGCGCCACCCCTATTCGGGTTGGACATCAGTTCGTCGTCGGTGAAGATGCTTGAGATCGTCGACGCCGGCAAGGGCGGATTCCGCGTCGAGCGCTACGCCATCGAGCCGCTCGCGCGCGATGCAGTGGTCGACGGCAACATCAACAACCTCGAAGCGCTGATCGACGCGGTCAAGCGCGGCTACAAGCGCCTTGGCACTCGCACCAAGCACGTGGCAATGGCGGTGCCGACCGGCGCGGTAATCACGAAGAAGATCGTCGTCAACGCCGCGCTGCGCGAGAACGAGCTCGAGATCCAGGTCGAGACCGAGGCGAACCAGTACATTCCCTTCGCGCTCGAGGAAGTGAACCTCGATTTCCAGGCGATCGGCCCTTCGCCGACCAGCCCCGACGAGCAAGAGGTGATGATCGCCGCGACCCGCAAGGAAAAGGTGGAGGACCGCGTCGCGGTCGCCGAATCCGCCGGCCTGAAGCCGCTGGTCATGGATGTCGAGGCGTTCGCGCAGCAGACCGCGCTGTCGATCGTCGTGCAGTCGCTGCCCGAGGGCGGCAAGGACAAGAACGTCGCCATCGTCGACGTCGGCGCCAACGTGATGCAGGTCACGGTGCTGCGCAACGACCAGTCGGTCTACACGCGCGAGCAGGCGTTCGGCGGCAACCAGCTGACGCAGGAGATCGTTACGCGCTACGGCATGAGCCCGGAAGAGGCGGAGAACGCCAAGCGCTCAGGCGGCCTGCCCGATGATTTCGAAGCCGAGGTGCTGCGGCCCTTCATGCAGAACCTCGCCACCGAGGTGCAGCGCGCGCTGCAATTCTTCTTCACCTCGACGCAGTACCACAACGTCGACCATATTCTGCTCGCCGGCGGCTCGGCGGTCATTCCCGGGCTGGACGAGGTCGTCACCACCCAGGCGCAGGTGCCGGCGATGATCGCCAATCCCTTCGCCCACATGCAAACCTCGCCGCGCGTGCAGCAGAAGCGGCTGATGATCGACGCGCCCTCGCTGATCGTCGCCTGCGGCCTGGCGATGCGCAGGTTCGACCCGCAATGACCGTCCGCGTAAACCTGCTGCCGCACCGCGAGGAGCGGCGCAAGCGCCAGCGCCAGCACTTCTTCGTGCTCGCCGGCGGCACGGCGCTGGTCGGCCTGCTGCTGGTCGGCGCGATGCACACCTTCTATCAACGCCAGATCGACACCCAGGCCGATCGCAATGCCTTCCTCAAGGGCGAGATCGCCAAGCTCGACCAGGAGATCGCCGAGATCGACAGCCTGAAGGCCGAGATCGCGGCGCTGCTCGCGCGCAAGCAGGTCATCGAGACCCTGCAGCGCGACCGCGCGCAGACCGTGCACCTGCTCGACGAGCTGGTGCGGCAGATGCCCGAGGGCGTCTATCTCAAGCAGATCTCGCAGAAAGCCCTGCGGGTCGACATTGCCGGCTACGCGCAGTCGAACGCGCGCGTCTCGACCCTGATGCGCAACATCGACTCGTCGCCGTGGCTGGAGCGTCCGGTGCTGGTCGAGGTCAAGGCGGCGACGGTCGAGAAGAAGCGCGTCTCCGAGTTCAACATGTTCCTGTTCCTCAAGCGCCCGGTGGAAATCAAGCCCGCCGCCGCACCGACCCCGGCCGCCCCCGCGGCGGCGAAGAAATAGCCATGGCCGTCAATTTCAACGCGATCCTCGAAGAGATCAAGGCAACCAACTGGCAGGATGCCGGCACCTGGCATGCGGCGCCGAAGGCGCTGGTGCTGGTGGCGGTGCTGGTCGTCATCCCCGTTGCCGGCTACTTTGCCGATACCGCGGGCCAGATCGAGGCGCTCGAAGCGGGTCAGCAGGAAGAATCGCGCCTCAAGGAGCAATACCTCAACAAGAAGCGCCAGGCGATCAACCTCGACCTGCACCGCCAGCAGCTGCGCGAGATCAACGTCCAGTTCGGCGCCCTGCTGCGCCAGCTGCCGGACAAGTCGCAGATGGACGCGCTGCTGGTCGACATCAACCAGGCTGGGCTCGGTCGCGGGTTGCAGTTCGAGCTCTTCAAGCCGGCGCCGGCCGACACCGTGCGCGAGTTCTATGCCGAGCTGCCGATCAGCGTCAAGGTGATGGGCACCTACCATGACATGGGCGCCTTCGCGAGCGATGTGGGCCAGCTGTCGCGCATCGTCACGCTGAACGACGTCTCGATCACCACGCAGAAGGACGGCAACCTGACGATGGATGCCACGGCGAGGACCTTCCGCTATCTCAGCGACGACGAGGTCAACGCGCAGCGCAAGGCGGCGGCGCCCAAGGTCAAGCCGGCGGCCAAGAAATGAAGCGCCTTCTCGCACCGCTCTTCGCCGTCGCGGCCGGCGCCCTCCTCGGAGGTTGCGGCGGCGACGAGCATCGCGAGCTCAAGCAGGAGCTCGCCGAGGCGACCAAGGATTTCCGTGGCCAGGTGCCGCCGCTGCCGCAGGTGAAGCCGTACGAGCCGGTGCCGTACACCGCCGAGGGCATGACCGACCCGTTCCGTCCCGAGCGCCTCGAAGTGGCGCGCACGGAGACGAAGGAAAAGCTCAACTCCAAGATCGCCGAGCAGGAAAAGCGCATCAAGGAGCCGCTCGAGTCGTTCCCGCTCGAGTCGATCCAGATGCTCGGCACGATCACGCAGGAGAAGGAGACCTTCGCCCTGGTCAAGGCAGGCCCCAACCTCTATCGGGTGAGGAAGGGCATGTACATGGGGCAGAACTTCGGTGTTATCACCTCGATCGACGAGGTTCAGATCAATCTGAAGGAGCTGGTGCAGGACAGCGGGGGTGAGTGGGTGGAGCGTGCCAGCACGCTCCAATTGGTGGAGGCAAAACGATGAAAACAACGAAAGCCATCCAGTGTCTCGGTGCCGTGCTGCTCTGGCTCGCGGGGCTCAGCCTCGCCGCCGCGCAGACCAACAGCATCGAGGCGTTCGACGTCACGCAGGAGGGCGGAAAGGTCGTGGTCCGCATCACCATGAAGGACGCGCTCACCGCCCCGCCGCCCAACTTTGCGGTGACCACGCCGGCGCGCATCGCCTTCGACTTCTCCGGCACGGTGAATTCGCTCGGCCGCGCCAGCCAGGACATCGGCCAGGGCGAGCTGCGCAGCATGAACGTGGTGCAGGGCGCCGAGCGCACGCGCCTGGTGCTCAACCTGCGCCGGCCGGTGGCGCATGAGACCAAGGTCGACGGCCGCACGCTGGTGGTGACGCTAGCCGAGCCCGCCGCCGTCGCGGTCACGCCGGGCGGGCAGATCTCGCATTTCGCCGAGGGCAAGACCGACGCGACGCACGCCATCCGCGACGTGGACTTCCGCCGTGGCCGCGCTGGCGAGGGCCGCGTCATCATCGAGCTGTCCGACACCAGCACCGGCATCGACATCCGCCAGCAGGGACAGAACATCGTCGTCGACTTCATCAAGGCTTCGCTGCCCGAGAACCTGCGGCGGCGGCTCGACGTGGTCGATTTCGGCACGCCGGTCAACACCGTCAGCGCCTTCCAGCAGGGCGAGAACGTGCGCATGGTGATCGAGCCGAAGGGCCAGTGGGAACACAACGCCTATCAGTCCGACACCCAGTTCGTGGTCGAGGTCAAGCCCGTCTCGGCCGACCCGTCGCGCGCCACGCAGCGCGGCCGCTACACCGGCGAGAAGCTGTCGCTCAACTTCCAGAACGTGGAAGTCCGCGCGGTGCTCAACGTCATCGCCGACTTCACCGACCTCAACATCATCACCAGCGATACGGTCGGCGGCAACATTACGCTGCGCCTCAAGGACGTGCCCTGGGATCAGGCGATGGAAATCATCCTGCAGACGCGCGGCCTCGACAGCCGGCGCAGCGGCAACGTGATCTGGATCGCGCCGCGCGACGAGCTTGCGACGCGGGAGAAGCTGGCCCTGGAGGCTGCGCAGCAGATCAACGATCTCGAGCAGACGCGCACCGAGTCGTTCCAGATGAACTGGCAGAAAGCGGCCGACGTGCAGAAGCTGCTGTCGGACTCCAGCCAGCGCATCCTCTCCAAGCGCGGCAGCGCGGTGGTCGACGCGCGCACCAACACGCTGTTCGTGCAGGACACGCCGGCGCGGCTCGAGGAAGTGCGCAAGCTGATCGCCAAGATCGACATCGCCGTGCGCCAGGTGATGATCGAGGCGCGCATCGTCGAGGCAAGCGACGACTTCTTCAAGAACCTGGGCGTGCGCTTCGGCTACCACGACCTGGCCGGTGGCCGTCCAATCGGCGGCGGCGCGCGGCTCGCCACCGGCGGCGGCCTCGGCGATGTCGGCGGCCACGCCGGCGGCGGGGCACAGGGCGGCACGCCGGTCTTCATCCCGGACAGCCTGAGCGTCAACATGCCTGCGGCCGGTCTCAACAGCTTCGCGCCGGGCAACTTCTCGCTCATCCTGATGAATAGCGCCTTCACGCGCTTCCTCAACCTGGAGCTCTCTGCGCTCGAGGCCGACGGCAAGGGCAAGATCATCTCCAGC
>Ga0134121_10004655_pt1 | contig 11216 bp, 15 predicted proteins | sample KB301_FD_96463 | JGI IMG/M metagenome (GOLD analysis project Ga0134121, IMG submission 96463) | Terrestrial soil microbial communities without Nitrogen fertilizer from Kellogg Biological Station, Michigan, USA - KB3-0-1 | ecosystem: Environmental > Terrestrial > Soil > Unclassified ...
GCATCACAAGAAGTACATCGACACCATGAACCAGCTGCTTGAAAAGGAGCCGGTCCAGGCGTCGACCCTGGAAGACGTGGTTCGCCAGGCCAAGGGCAAGCTGTTCAACAACGCCGCGCAGGCGTGGAACCACGACTTCTACTGGCATTCCCTGTCGCCGCGGCGCCAGCGGCCGGCCGGCGCGCTGCTGCACCGCGTGGAAAAGGATTTCGGCAGCTACGACAAATTCGCCGACGCGTTCTTCAAGGCGGCGATCGGCCAGTTCGGCAGCGGCTGGGCCTGGCTGGTCCAGAAGGGTGAAGGGCAGGACGGCAAGCTCGAGGTCATGGCCACGGGCAACGCCGACACGCCGGTGGCGCACGGCATCCGCTGCCTGCTGACCGTCGACGTCTGGGAGCACGCCTACTACGTGGACTACCGGAACGAGCGCGAGCGCTACGTCTCCGCGATCCTCGACCGGCTCAACTGGGAGTTCGCCGAGAAGAATCTGCGCTAGGCAGGACCGCGATCGAGACCACGTCCAGGCGGTAGCGCAGCATCCGGGCGACGATCGCGATGTGCTGGACCCGGTCCCGGGTCAGCCCGGCGGGCAGGTCGACGAGCGCCATGTTGGCCTGCTCCTCGATCTGCAGCAGCTTCGCGGCGAAGTCGTCTCGTTCTTCGGTCAAGGGCCCCCCGGATTGCCGCGCAGCTTACCGACAGCCTCCGCGCGCGGCTGTCGGGCAAATCCTGACCTTTACTTTTTCTTACCGCCGCTCAGGCACTCGCTCATGAAAGCCTTGCGCTCGTCGCCCTTGAGCGCCTTCTTGCTGGCCTGAGCGTTGCAGCTCTTCATCTTCTCCTGCTGCGCCGCCTGCTTCGGGCTCGGGCTCTTGCTGTCCGCCTTCAGGCATTCGCTCATGAACGCCTTGCGCTCGTCGCCCTTGAGCGCCTTCTTGCTGGCCTGAGCGTTGCAGCTCTTCATCTTTTCCTGCTGCGCGGTGGGCTTGTCTTTGTCCTGGGCCCAGGCAGGCATCGAGAACAGCGTGGTGGCGATTGCGGCGATCAGGATACGGGTCATGAACTCCTCTCAGGCGGTTGGACTGCCGGTGAATGCCTTGCGCACGCGCTCCATGACCTCGGCCTCCGCATGCAGCCAGTCTTCGGCCTCGGCACCGGGGGTGAAGCCGCGCTTCTGCGCCCGGAAGTAGGCGGCCTCGGCGATCATCTCGTAGAGCTCGGCGGCGCTCGGCATGGAGGGCCGGGGCGCTTGCGGCTCGTTGGCCGCAGCCGGCGTGTCCTTGTCCATCGGTGCCGCCTTTATCGCCAGGGTCTGTCGCATGCTCGTTCCGGGTCTGCGTTCTTGCATTCATCATGCCTGCGGTGGGCCGCAGCGCGAAAGCGCGGGGCGTGTCGAGCTTTGCTGATTCGGCTGTCGGACGGAATGGCCCCGCTGTCATTGCGCGGCGACGCGCTCAACGGCCCTGCGATGCGTGCCGGCGCTCTTTGGCGGGGGGTTCGACAGGCTCGCCGGTCTGGCGGGCGATGTGCTGCAGGTCGCCGTCGATCAGGATCAGGTAGTCGGCGATGCGCCGGATGCGGGCGTTGCCTTCTTCGTCGTCCGGGAAATGCAGCAGGTTGAGGAAGCCGTTGGCCCGCAGCGCCTTGACCGCGTGGTCGAGGCCCTCGACGGCGACCTCGGACAGCATGCGGCCCCACGAGCCGAGCACGCACAGGACCGGCACCTTGCGGTACTTGGCGTGCGAGCGGATGTCGCCCAGCAGGGTGAACATCTGCGATTCGTCGAAGTGCACGCCGACCATCACCAGGCCGAAGACGTCGCGATCGAGCAGCTCGCGCGCGTCCTCTCCGTTGTCGACGAACACCAGCTCGTGGCCCTCGAGCACGTGCACCAGGCGTTCGCGATTGTCGTGCACGACCGCGACCAGGATCTTGGTGCGCGGAGCGGGACCCATGTCCACTTACACGGTGGCGAGCGGAGCGCGCGGGTCGAAGTCACGCCAGGAGCCGTCGGCCCAGCGGCCCTCGGCGCGGCGCACGTCGCGCGCGCCGTGCTGCTTGAGGATCTCGATGGCGCGCCGCTCGGTGCCCGCGCGGTCGACGTTGATCGCGATCATGCGCCCGCCGCGCGGCTCGAGCGGATGCTCGACGCTCGCCGCGTCATAGCGGCCGGCGCGCACTTTCGCCATGGTGCCGGCGAACGAGCCGATGTAGGCGCCCAGACCGGCGCCGAGCGGGATCACCACCATGCCGAGCTCGTTCGAGGCCACCCAGCCGAGCGCGGCGCCGGCCACGGCGCCGATCGCAGCGCCCGCGCCCGCGCCGACGCCCGCGCCACGCGAGCCTTCGCTCGAGGAGGGCGCGTCGCCGCCGATCGGGGTCATCGCGTGCTGCCCCGGCGGCGAGACGTAGAAGGCGTCCACCTCGCTGCGCTGGAAGCCCTGGCGCCTGAAGTCGTCGAGCGCCGCATCGGCGTCGACCGAGCGATCGAACATTCCACAGATGATCCGCGACATGGCTATGCGCTCCTGTTGTCCGCGCGCCGCACATCCACGCTCGGCATCCTCATCAGCGCGCGGTACTTGGTGATGGTCCTGCGTGCCACCCTCAGTCCTTGCTGGGCGAGCAGCCGCGCGAGCTCCGCGTCGGACAGCGGCGCGCGCGGGTCCTCGGAAGCGATCAGCTCCTTCATCACCGCGCGCACCGCGGTGGCGGAGGCGGCGCCGCCGTTGTCGGTCGCCAGGCGGCGCGAGAAGAAGTGCTTGAACTCGAACAGGCCGCGCGGCGTCGCCATGTACTTGTTGTTGGTGACGCGGCACACGGTGGACTCGTGCAGGCCGAGCTCGCCGGCGATCAGCTTGAGCGTGAGGGGCTTCATCGCCACCTCGCCGTACTCGAAGAAGCCGCGCTGGCGCGCGACGATCGCGTCGGCCACGCGCTGGATGGTGGCGAAGCGCTGCTCGATCGAGCGCAGCAGCCAGCGCGCCTCCTGCAGGTGGCGGGCGATCGACTGGTTGGCGCCGTTGCGGCTGCCGCACGCGTCGGCGTAGACGCGGTTCAGGCGCAGCCGCGGCAGCGAAGCCGGGTTGATGAGCGCCGCCCAGCGCTCGCGCTGCTTGCGCACGATGACGTCGGGGATCACGTAGCGCGCCTCGGAGGCGCCGAAGCGGTGGCCGGGACGCGGGTCGAGCGTGCGGATCAGCGAGCGCGCCGCGTGCAGCATGGACTCGTTGCAGCCGACCGCGTGCTGCAGCCGCGCCCATTCGCGGTTGCCGAGCAGGGTGAGATGGCCGTTGGTGATCGCGATCGCGACCTCGCGCGCGCGGGTCTCGCGCGGCAGGGCATCGAGCTGCAGGCGCAGGCATTCCTCGAGCGTGCGCGCGCCGATGCCGGCCGGGTCGAGGCTCTGCACCAGCTTCAGCGCGGCGGCGAATTCCTCCGGCAGCACGTCGTGCTCCTTGGGCAGCAGCGCGGCGAGCTCGTCGAAGCTCGCCTTGAAGTAGCCGTCGTCGTCCAGGCTGTCGATCACCATCTCGGCCAGCACGCGGTCGCGGTCGCCGATGCGGGACATGCGCAGCTGCTCGCGCAGGTGCTCCTGCAGGCTGGGCTGCGTGTCGGTCGAAGCGCCGCCCCAGTCGTCCTCCTGCTGCTCGCGGTCGTTGGACGCGATGCCCGAGGTCTCCTGCGGGATGATGATTTCCTCGGTGCGCGACGGAATTTCCGCCGGCGCCTCGGGGACGGGCGCTTCGGGGTTTTCCTCCAGGAACGGGTTGGCGGCGAGCGCCTGTTCCATCTCCTGAGCAAACTCCAGCGCGGACATCTGGAGCAGCCGCAGGGCTTGCTGTACCTGCGGCGTGAGCGTCAGATGCTGCCGCAGACGTAATGCGATTGCCGGGCCCATTGATTTCCTTTCCCCGGCCTATCTGCAAAGGCTATGCCAGCGTGCCTGCGCGGGAAGAGCGACCCTCGGCGCCTTGAATTCGCGGGTAATACTTGCGTGCGCCCGGTAGCAATTACCCAACAGGTCCGACCCTTGCAGGACCGCGAGAAAACCTATTCGGGGTCAGGGTGCGAATACGGTCAACGAGTTCGCACCCTGACCCCGAATTCAGTCGGCACCGGATGGCGCCCGTTTGATCACGCTCACCTCGCCGTCGGTCTCCATGCGCGCTTCGCGCACCTCGGCGACGTCGGTGACGCCGTTTTCACGCAGCTTGGCCTTGAGCTCGTCCTCGGTGACGAACTCGCGGCGCAGGTTGCGATGGAGCACGCGGCCGTCGCGGATCAGCAGCAGCGGCGGCGGCTCCAGCCAGCCGCGCAGCGCCGGTACCCGGTAGTTGAGCCAGTCGATGAGGTAGTCCCAGGCGATGATGGTGCCGACCAGGATCGCGCCGTCGGTCACCGACTTGTATTCGCCGGCCATCGCGTTCTGTGAGGCGTCGGCGATGATCACCAGCACCAGGACGTCGGCCATGCCGACCGCGCCGAGGCGCCGGCGGATCACCACGCGAAAGATGGTGAACAGGAAGAGGTACATTGCCGTGCCGCGGATGATCAGCTCGAGCGGCGGCACGGACAGGCCGAACATGCCCGGCCAATCGAGACTCACGGACGCACGTCGCCTTCGTAGCGGAAGATGGTGCCGTTGCTGCTGGCGGGCCGGAGCTTGGCGGGGTCGAGCTCGACCGCTTCCTCCGGCACGCGCCGCCCGCCGTTACGTCGCCAACTGAAGACAAGCAGCGGACGGCCGTGGGCGAAGTAGAGATCGCCCGCCTTCACCTGCGTGTCGGAGCCCTTCGAGTAGTAAACGCGCGCGAATTGCATCGGCGCCTGCTGCTGCAGTCCGCGTGCCCAACACTAGTTGACGCCGCGCGGCGACGCTGCGGGACGTTTTCTTGGCCTAACTTGCGCTGCGGTTCGCGTCTTCGCGACCGGCACCGCGCCGCCTTCGCCTTCCCAGACTTCCAGCTTCTTTTCCTGCAGCGCTTTTTTGTTCTTATGGTTCATGAAGTTGAGAAAGTGGCGGGCGCCCGCGTAGAGGCCGGCGAAAGCGCAGAGGGTGATCAGCGTTCTCATGATGAGGAGGGTGGTACGCAAGTTGCGTGCCGTTCTTACAACCTGCCTTGTAACCCTTTCCCAAAGACTTCCAAAAAATGCCCCATCTCCTCCTCGTAGACGACGACCCCGAGCAGATCGAATGGTTGACTGAGCTCGCCAAGGCCGAAGGGTTCACGGTTTCCCAGGCCGATTCGCTGCGCGCCGCGCGCATCCACATGTCGCGCCTGCAGCCCGACATCCTGCTCACCGACCTGCAGCTTCCCGACGGCAAGGGCGTCGACCTGGTGGCCGACCTCGAGCAGCGCGATTCCACCGAGGTGGTGATGATCACCGGCCACGCCAGCGTGGAGAGCGCGGTCGAGGCGCTGCGCCTGGGCGCCACCGACTACATGGTGAAGCCGGTCGACGTCGAGCGCCTGAAGGCGATCCTGCGGCGCGTGCCGCGCACCGGCGAGCTGCGCCAGGAGATCGGCGAGCTGCGCGAGGAGCTGCGCAAGCTCGGCCGCTTCGGCCACATCCTCGGCTCGTCCACCGTGATGCAGAAGCTCTATGACGCGCTCGGCCGCGTCGCGCCGACCTCCGCCACGGTGCTGATTACCGGCGAGAGCGGCACCGGCAAGGAGCTCGCCGCGCAGACCATCCACGATCTGAGCCGGAGGAAAAAATCTCCCTTCCTGCCGCTCAACTGCGGCGCGGTGTCGCCGCAGCTGATCGAAAGCGAGCTGTTCGGCCACGAGAAGGGCTCGTTCACCGGCGCCGACCGCCAGCACAAGGGCTACTTCGAGCGCGCCCACGGCGGCACGCTGTTCCTCGACGAGATCACCGAGATGCCGCAGGAGCTGCAGGTGAAGCTGCTGCGCGTGCTCGAGACCGGCAGCTTCACGCGCGTCGGCACCACCACGCCGATCAGCACCGACGTGCGCGTGCTCGCCGCCACCAACCGCAGCCCCGAGGGCGCGGTGGCCGACGGCAAGCTGCGCGAGGACCTGTACCACCGCATCAACGTGTTCCCGATCGCGATGCCGCCGCTGCGCGACCGCGGCACCGACATCGAGCTGCTGGCGCAGCATTTCCTCGACGTGCACAACCGGCAGGAGAGCGCGGGCAAGTCGTTCGCCCCGGCCACCATCGCCGCGCTCTACGCGCACAGCTGGCCGGGCAACGTGCGCGAGCTGAAGAACTACGTGCAGCGCGCCTTCATCCTGGCCGACGACGTGATCGACGCCAACCTCGCGCCCGCCGCGGTGGCCGCGCCCGAGTCGGCGCCGCTGCTCTCGGTGCGCGTCGGCAGCACGCTCGACGAGGTGAGCCGCCGCCTGATCGAGGCCACGCTCGCCGAGTGCGGCTCGAAGCGCAAGGCCGCCGACATGCTCGGCATCAGTTTGAAGACCCTCTACAACCGCCTCGCGGTCTACAAGTCCGAGTCGGAGGGCGAGGAAGAAGAGCAGGACGAGGCCCGCGGCGACGCGCGCGAACGCCGCGCGGCATGAACAAGAGGCGCGACGATTTGCGCACGAAGTCCAACTTCCTGCGCCGGCGGCGCATCGCCAAGGCGGCCGAGGATCTCGCCAACGGCCGCAAGGACAGCGAGCGCCGCGGCATTCCCAACGACGTGCCCGCGCCGCGCAAGGAGCGCGGCCGGGTATAGCAATTGCTTTTTCGAAGCACCCAACACCGGAGGATTCATGGCCAGCACGCAAGGCAGCACCGACAAGACTCTCGAACGCGCGAGCAGCACCGCGCACGACGCCCTCGACCGCGCGACGCAGACCGCGAGCGCCTACGCCGAGCGCTTCGGCGAGAAGGCGGACGAATGGCTCGAGCTGAAGGACAGCTGGGTCGAGGGCACGCGCGAGTATGTGCGCGAGCACCCGGTCGCGGCGCTGGGCATCGCGGTCGCCGCCGGCTACGTGCTCAGCATGCTGATGCGCTCGCGCAGCTAAGCGGGTGGCTGAAGTCCAGCCCGCCGCGAGCCGCCGGCCTCCGGGCCTGGGCGAGGTCATCGGCCGGCTCCTCGGTGACGCGAGGAGCCTGGTCGCCGACTACACCGAGCTCGCGGTGCTCGACGCGCGCCGCGCCGCGATCCGCCTCGCCTGGCTGCTGGGCGCGGTGCTGATCGCCGCGGTGCTCGTCGTGACCACCTGGATGGGCCTGGTCGCCGCCGGCGTGGTGTTCATGCTCGGCCAGGGCGCCTCGTGGGTGACCGCGATCCTGATCGCCGCGTTCCTCAACGTGGTGGGCGCCGCCGCGCTCGCCTGGTGGATGCTCGCGCTGATCAAGGAACTGCCCTTCACCGCGCTGCTGCGCCAGCTGCGCGGCGACGCGCCGCAAAAGCCGCAATGATCCCGCCCGACCAGGAAATCTTCGAAGTCGAAAAGCGCATCGCGCTGCGCCGCGCGCAGCTCAAGCGCCACGCCGGAGACGCGCGCGCGCGCGCGACGCGCTCGCTCGCCTCGCCGATCGCGCTGGTTGCGGCCGCGGGCATCGGCTTCGTGCTCGCCAACTCGTTCGCGCGCCGCCGCAAGGAGCCGCCGCACCCCGAGCGGCGCAAGAGCGACCACCTCAAGGCGGCGAAGGCCACCGGCTTCGCCGGCCTGCTCAGCACCGGCGCGATGTGGCTGATCAAGGCCAAGTACGGATCGCCGGTGAACGCCGCGCAGGCGCTGCTGCAGAAATTCTCCGGTCGAAAAGCGCCGACGTCGGCGCGCGGCGACAAGCGCGTCGAGACCCGCGCCGCCGTTACGCCGCTGAGACAGGTCCGACCGTAGCTGTTCGGGCGATAGTGCGCGCGCCTGCAAGGCGCTAGTCTCGCCGGAGGTATGCCCGGCAAATTCCATTCGCAGCTGACGCGCGTCGCGCACGGCGCGTACGCGCTCGCCGCCGCGCTCGCCGCCATGGCGCTGTGGGGCTGGGCGCTCGACGTGGCGTGGCTGCGCGACCTCGGCGCGGACTTCGCGCCGATGTCCGCGCCGGCCGCGCTCGCCTTCGTGCTGCTCGCCGCGGGTTTCGTGGCCGCGGAGCGCGGCAGGCAGCGCATCGCGCTCGCGACTTCGATGCTGGTCGCGCTCCTCGCCGGCGCGGCGCTGGTCGAGGCGCTGTTCGCGCTGCCCGTCGGCATGGGCATCTCCCTGGTCGGCAGCATCAGCCTGCTGCTGCTCGCGCTGGTCACGCCGCTGCCACGCAACGCGCGCGCTTTCGGCGTTTCGCTGCAAGGCACCGCGGCTGCGCTGGTGGGCGCGACCGCGTTCTTCGCGCTGCTGGGCCTGAGCTTGCGCGTGCTGCGCTTCGACATCGCCGCGCCGCTGCTCGGCTTCTCCGCGCCGGGCGCCATCGCCGCGATGCTCGCCGCGGTTGCCATCGCCACGGCGCGGCCGACGCCCTGGCTGCTCGATACCCTCTACGGGCGGCGCATCGCGGCGGTGGTGACGCGCTGGCTGCTGCCGGCGGCCTTCATCGTGCCCCTCGCGGTCGGCTGGACGCGCCTTGCCGCCGAGCGCGAGGGCGTGTTCGGCGAAGCGGTCGGCATGACGCTCTTCACCACGGTGATGATCGTCGCGTTCGGCGCGCTCATCCTGTGGGTGGCTAACACCCTCGAGCACCTCGAGCGCCAGCGCGCGCAGGCCGAGGTGCAGGCGGGCGAGAGCCGCGAGTGGCTGCAGGTGACCCTGGCCGCGATCGGCGACGGCGTGATCGCCACCGACCGCGCCGGGCGCGTGCGCTTCCTCAACGCCGCGGCCCAGCGCCTCACCGGCTGGCGCGCGGCGGAGGCCGCCGGGCTGCCGATCGACGAGCTGCTGCACCTCTACGACGAGCGCAACGGCCACGCGCTGCCCAACCCGCTCAACACCAGCCTCAAGACGCGCGGCTCGGCGACCGCGGCCGGCGAGCCGGCTTTGCGCGCGCGCGACGGCAAGGTGCACCCGGTGCACGTCAACGCCGCGCCGATCGTCGATGCGGACGATGCGATCGACGGCGCGGTGCTGGTGCTGCGCGAGGCCGCGGCCCAGCGCCAGGCGGAGCGCGCGATGCGCGAGGCCTACACCGAGCTCGACGAGCGCGTGGTGCGCCGCACCGCCGCGCTCGAGCTCGCAAGCGCCGCGCTGCGCGAGCGCAACGCGCTGCTCCACGCCATCACCACCAGCACGCCCGACCTGATCTTCGCCAAGGACCGCGAGGGGCGCATGCTGATGACCAACCCGGCGTGGATCAAGGCGGTCGGCGCCGGCACCGGCGAGCCGCGCGGCCTCGACGACAACGAGCGCCTGGTGATGGAGTCCGGCGAGACCATGACACTCGAGGAAACCGTCAGGGGTCCGGACGGCGACCACACCTACCTCGCCACCAAGTCGCCGCTGCGCGACGAGCACGGGCGGGTGATCGGCCTGATCGGCGTCGCCACCGACATCACCGAGCGCAAGCATGCGCAGCGCGAGCTGGAGAAGCTGGTGGTGGCCGAGCAGCGCCTGCGCGCCGAGGCCGAGCGCGCCAACCGCGCCAAGGACGAGTTCCTCGCCATCGTCTCGCACGAGCTGCGCAGCCCGCTCAACGCGCTGCGCGGCTGGAGCCACCTGATGGCGACCTCGAAGCCGCTCGAGCCGCAGCTGGTCGACCGCGCCGCCAAGGCGATCAAGCGCAACGTCGACCACCAGACGCGCCTGATCGACGACCTGCTCGATACCTCCCGCATCGTCAGCGGCAAGCTCACCATCGAGCGCCGCGCGGTCAACCTGGTGGAGATCGTGCTCACCGCGCTCGACGCCACGCGCCCGGGCGCCGCGGCGAAGGAGATCGACCTGCGCTTCACGCCCGACGACGCCAACATCCTGGTGGTGGGCGACGGCGGGCGCCTGCAGCAGCTCGCTTCCAACCTGCTGTCCAACGCGGTCAAGTTCACGCCCGAGCGCGGCGCGATCTCGGTGCTGCTGCTGAAGAACGCCGACCGCGTGCAGCTCCAGGTGAAGGACAACGGCATCGGCATCGCGCCGGAATTCCTGCCGCACGTGTTCGACCGCTTCACCCAGGCGGATACCTCGGCGGCGCGGCGCGCCGGCGGCCTCGGCATCGGTCTCGCGCTGGTGCGCCACATCGCGCTGCTGCACGGCGGCCAGGTGCGCGCCGACAGCGCCGGCGTCGGCCGCGGCTCCACCTTCACCGTCGAGCTGCCGGCGGCGCCCGCCAGCCTCGCGCGCCCGATCGCCGTGCCGGACCGCGTCAGCGCGCAGGAAGGGGCGCTCGGCGGCGTGCGGGTCTGGGTGCTGGACGATGACCCCGACGCGCACGAAGTCGTAACGCTCACCCTGCGCCAGACCGGCGCCACCGTCGACGCCTTCAGCACCGCCGGCGAGCTTGCCGAGCAACTCGAGCGCGGCCTGCCCGAGAGCGGGCCCGACGTGTTCCTGGTCGACCTCGCCATGCCCGGCGAGGACGGCTTCGAGGCCCTGCGCCGCATCCGCTCCCTCGAGATGGCGTGCGGCGCCGAGCGCTACATCCCCGCGATCGCGCTCACCGCCTTCACCCAGGTCGAGCGCGAGAAGCTCCTCGCCGCCGGCTTCTTCGACCGCGTCGACAAGCCGGTCGACGCCGAGAAGCTGATCGCCGGCATCCGCCTCGCCCTCGCCGAGAAACGCCGCGGCGCCATGCGCGCCGCGTAATTCGGGGTCAGGGTCCGAATTCAGGGAGCTAGAGAGCGATCTCGCCCCGGACCACCTCGACGACGTCGCCGCCCACCCAAACTCCCTCGGCATCCTTGCGCAGATAGATCCGGCCGGCGCGCTGCAGCGCCGTGCCCTGCGCCGCGACATAGGAGGACTTGGCGAGCCCGGTGCCGATCAGCCACTGCGCCACGCTGGCGTTCAGGCTTCCGGTCACCGGGTCCTCATAGTTGCCGCCGCTGATGAAGGCGCGCAGCTCGAACGCGGCGTCGTGCCCCGGCTCGTGCGGCCCGACCACGCCAAGCTTGAGCGGCGCGAGCGCCGCCCAGTCCGGCTTGAGAGAAAGCACCTGCCGGGCAGAGCGCAACATCACCGCGCACCATCCCGGCCCGTTGTCGGCCCATTGGTGATGCACGATGTCCGACTGCGCGATCCCGAGCGCCCTGGCGATCTTCTCGCGCACCTCAGGCTCCAGCAGGCCGCTGCGCTTCAGCGGCGGCGCGGCGA
>Ga0134121_10004656_pt1 | contig 11214 bp, 5 predicted proteins | sample KB301_FD_96463 | JGI IMG/M metagenome (GOLD analysis project Ga0134121, IMG submission 96463) | Terrestrial soil microbial communities without Nitrogen fertilizer from Kellogg Biological Station, Michigan, USA - KB3-0-1 | ecosystem: Environmental > Terrestrial > Soil > Unclassified ...
GATTATCAGGTCGATGCCGGACTCAAGGGCAAGCGAATGCGCTGCCCCAATCCGATTTGCCGGGCCGTGTTTGACATTCGCGATCCGTCTGCAGAGATTGCTGCCCCTGTTGTTCCGCCGCCGCCGATTGCAAAACCCGTTCGGCCGACTCGAAGCGGCACGGTCGGCGATGTTGTGCCGATCCTGTCCGCCGAGGTGGCCGCACCTGCTCCGCCCAAGACCGCACCCGTCGCAGCTCCCGCGCCACCGCAACCAGCGATCTTCGATGACTTTTTCGCCGGGGCCAGCCCCGTGGTTTTGGCTGGCCAGCCAGTTCCGACGTTCGCCGACCCGGCTTTTGTCCAAATGGATGACGCTCCGCCAGTGCGGCAGCTTGCAGGTGGGCCAGAAAGCAATGGCGAGTCATCCTCGACGGTTCTCGGCAATCTCGAATTGCCGCCGGGCGAGATGCCACGGCGACGCCGTTTGTTGCCCATTTTGCTGGTGTGTTTGATCCTCGCCGCCGCTGGCGGTTTGGTGTGGCGCCTCACCGCTCCCGCCCCCAGCGATGAGGCTGAGCGTTTCGCCAGGGCCGAGAAGCAATACAAGGATCGCAACTTCGGCGACGCAGCCGTTTTGTTCGCCTCGCTGTTGCGGGACTTTCCCGACAGCGAGCAGCGGCCCGTCTACCAGTTCTTCGCCGAACTCAGCGATATCCGCGAGCCGATTCACAAAACGCAAACGAATGTCAAGGAAACACTTGACCATCTCGCCCGGCTCAGCAAATTCCTGGACACGTACCAAAGCGACCCGCTGCTGGCCAAGCATCGCGAAGACGTTTCCGAAAGTTTGTATCGGCTGGTGGAAGAGTTGACGGCGTTCGCGGCCAGCAGCAAGGACCGGCCGCTGCTGGCGGCTGCCAGGCGGCTCAACGACCTTGCCGCCAAGAAGTTCGTGCCGGCGCCGGCGGAGCAGGCCAAGGGCATTGACGCCGCCCTGATCGTAGCCGAACAGGCTGTGGCGAAGGAAGAAAGCCGTAATTTCGTGCTGGGTTTGTTGGCCCAATGCACTACATCGCCGTCGCTGGACGCCGTGGAACAGGCCAAATTGGCGGTGCAAAAAGCGGGGCTCGGCACTGATCCCGAAATCAAAGCGCTGGTAGACGATTTGCCGGCACAGCACCAAAAGGCAATCAAGTTTTACCCTGAGCTGGCCGCGGACAGCTCACCATGGAAAGCGGGGGACAGCCCGCCTAGCATTGCGGTCACCAGCCAGCGCCCCTTTGGTGTTGCCAAGGCGGGTTCGCGTCCAGTGTTGGCGATCGTGCGCGGCGTGCTTTACGCATTCGATCCCGACGCGGGAACGCTGCGTTGGGCTTGCCGAGTCGGCGTTGACACGACGGCGTTGCCACTGTGGTTGCCAGGCACGCCTGCGACGCCGCCGACCGTTTTGGTGGTGTCCAGCGACGCCGGCGGGTTGCTGGCCCTCGACGGGAATGTTGGTTCAACCTTGTGGCGGCAGACACTGCCCGAGCCTTGTCAGGCTCAGCCTACCGTCGTCGGCAACCATGTCTTTGTTGCTTGCCGATCGGGGGCGGTGTTCGAGATCGACCTCGGCACTGGCCGCCGCCTGGGCGGCTATCAACTTGGCCAGACGTTGACGCACGGCGGCATCTGGCAACCGGGCACCGACAACCTCTTCTTCGCAGGCCAGCGCGGTTGCGTTTATGTGTTGGACGTGGCCCAACGGCATTGCGCCGGCATCCTTTACACTGGCCATCCCAGCGGCTCGTTGCATTGCCCGCCTGTCATTTTGTCGCTGAGTCGCGGCGATGTGCTGGACCCCAGCAAGGCCGGGCCGGCGCCGGCGCAAATGCTGCTGTGCCAGGATGACAACGGCACGCTGTTGCATTCCTTCGTTCTGCCGTTTGCCAGCCCCCATGCAACTCCCACCGTGCTGGGCGACAAGCTGCCCGGCCGGACCTGGTTCAAGCCGCATGACAGTGTGGAGCATGTCAGCCTGGTCACCGATGCTGGCGCCTTTGCCGTCTTTGGATTGCGCCAGCGCGAAAACCGTGACGCCGACATCTTTGCCGTGCACCGACAGACGTTGGCCGGGGGCGATTCCGTCACTGCCAAAGGCCGGCCCGCGGTGGTCCATGCCGATAGTCAAAACTTTTGGGTGCTGGCCAATGGCAGTTTGCATCATTTTCAAGCGGCGCTGTCGGCCAAGGAAGGCTGGCGCATCGTAGGCCGCGCCTCGCTCGGGCCTGTGGGATCGGCCTTGCATGCCGGCCAGGAGTTTGTGGATGGCCACGGCCGCAGCATGCTGTTCCTTGTCACCGAGTCGCCCGATGGCCGTGCCTGCTGGCTGACCGCCGTTGATCTCAACGAACACAGTATTCGCTGGCAGCGTCCGATCGGCTTTCTGCCGCAAGGTTCGCCGCTGGTCGGTGGGGGCAAAGTGTTGGCCTGGGACCAAGGCGGTGATTTGCTGACTTTCGACCCGCAAAAACCTGCTCATCTGCCGGGCGGTTTGTGGCAGGTCAATGGTTACCAGGCGGTACGCAATCAAGCTGGTGCAGCCTGGCTATTGCCCCATGCCGATGGACAATCACTTATTGCACTGGCGGTTCACAATAATCAGGCACATGTTTGGAAACACCAGGCTGGCATCACGAATGCACTGGGCGGCCCTGTCACGCTCGACGCAGCTGCCGCGGGAACGCCGGCGCTGGTGGGCGACACGGTGATTTTGCCCCTGGCCAACGGCCGGCTGGCGTGCATCAACGGCGGGAAAGTCTTGGCCATGGGCGATTGGCGTTCTCCGGAGGCGGACAGCAACGCCCTGGGCCATGTTGTCGCCGTCGGTCCCAGTATGATTGCGTGCAACGATGGCAGCAAAGGCGTGACCCTCTGGCGTTTGAATGGCAATGTGCTCGTCCGCCTCAAGACGGCCAAAGCTAAAAGTCGAATCGTCGCGGTCGCCTCGGGGCCGCCGTCGAGTGAACTGCGTGTGTGCATTGCCGATGTGGATCGCCGCGTCACGCTGTTGCAAGGCGACGATCTTCACTTCGTGCGTGAATGGCTTATGAGCGACGCCATCACCGCGGGGCCGTTCGTGCGTGGCGGCTACATAGTCGTGGTGGTTGGCGGACGGCGGCTGGTCTGGCTCGATCCGCAGAGCGACAAGGCGCAAGGCTTTACCTTTCGGTCCGACATCGTGGGTGAACCGCATCTCATTGATGGGTTGTTCATCGTGGCTGATGAAGGCGGCCAAATACAGGCCCTCGACCCGAGCACGCGCCAACTTGTGGGCCTGGGTTACACGCTGCATGCCAACGTCGCCGCCGCGGCCACGCCGGTCCCTTATGGCACGGACCGCTTTTTTGTGGCGCTGACGGACGGCACCGTGCTGCTGCCGTCACGTGACTGGTTTCGGCCGAAATTCCTGGGGATGCCGGTCAGGCGGTGAATTCGGGACAATAGGTGATACGGTGTGCAACGAATCCGGAATAGTCGCTCTGTAGCAACCATTGATTGACAATAGAGTTACGGAAACAGGCCATGACCAAAAGAGGCCCCGAAAAGTCGCTGTGGGGGGGTGAAATGAAACGAATATTCGGTGTGCGTCTCACTCATTTAGCACAAGTGATCGTGATGCTTACAGCGGCCTGTGTGGCATGCAGGAAACCACCGCTATCGCCCAAGACCACTGGGCCTGTGGAGTCATCCAAGGCAACTAAATCCAAGGGCAGCTCCATTCCACCCGGAGAAGAGCAGATCCCCAATCCTTTAGGTGTGTCCATTGCGAAGCTTGCCATTGATGAGCAGCCAATCTCGCTGCTCGCGGGAAGGTTGAGCGTAAAAATGCCGGCAACCGCCAAGGTGGAGGCTCGCCAGCAAAGCGTCATGGCTGCTCCGGAAAACGCGGAAGACGAGACGCGCGTGGTAGTCGATGCCGGCCATGAGCGCTTGGTGCTCGTGGCGACCGAGTTGTATGCGCTGGCGGGCGACGACCTGGAACAGGCGGTGCGCGCGGATCTGGTCAACACCTGGGGCAAGGACCCCGCGACTATGAAATTCGAGAAACTCGAGGTGGCGCCGCTTAGAGCAGTCGCCGTGACGCCTCCCGCCGGTGACGGCAAGCAAGAGGCCAATTTGGCGCTTGGCGTCTACGTCGGCAACACCGACGGCACGGTTCAATTTCTGGCGTTCTATGTCAACCCGGCAGCCGCCAAGGATATGGCAGCCGTGCAGTCCCTTGCCAGGAAGATTGCCGCAACGGTGGACGCCGGCAGCAAGTCGCTATTTGTGGCAGCGGGACCGCGCACTTTCCCCGGCATAGGCGGCGAACAGCTTGGCCTGACAGTGCCAGCCGGGTTCACCGCATCGCTTCAAGATGGCCCGGATTTCGCGGTATGCCACGTCCTAAAGCTCGCGCCGCTGGGCCAGGCGCCAGCGCGCTGCGGCATTTACGTCGGCGGCCATCCCGCCTTCCTTTTTCGTAAGACCAACGATCCCCTGCAAAAAGTGGACGACCTGAAAGGCAAGCTGTTCGGCGAAAATGTCGACTGGAAGGTTTGGTCGAAGGATGGCCTTTTCACGTGTGAAGTTATCATGCCATATCCCAATGGCAAAACAGGGGCGATTCATGTTTTCTGCAGCGCCGGCAGCCAGGAACAAATGGCGGCCATGCGGGCGGTGGCCGAATCACTGCGCGTGGAAGCAGTCAAGAAATAGGCCATCCTTGCGCCATTTGTGGTCCATTTATTGCACGTTACCCTCCTGTTTTGCCAGATTCCGCCCATTGGGTGTCCCATGGAAAGGGAGTCGGCCTTGAAAAAGATCGCCCCTTTTTCTACTGTTTGCTTTACTTGTTCCGTTTGACAAGGTTGCCGCGTTCTCCAATAAGGGTTGCGTCATGGAATTGCTAAGTCGTCCGAAGAACGACCGTTATACCCGTCCCGGGCAATACAACGAACTGGAACAACGCCTGCGAGCCAATCCCGCGACGCGCGACATAGCAGCCCTGGTTTGCTATGCTTTCGATTTCCGCACCCGCCTGGGACCGTTTCTGTTCGCCGACATGCGCCTGCTTACAGCTGGTCCCCGCGCCGTCGCGGCCGCCCTGGTGAGCTCCGGCTTCGCCAAGACGCGCATCGTCCTGCGCCAGTGGAACAAGAACTTCAAAGTCAGCGAAGCCCGCATCGATGGCGCCATTCCGCAGCTGCTGATGGTGTCCTCCATGCAGATTCACAGCGCCAGCGCCTATGAGATGGTGCTGGACGCCCACAAGCTCGGCGACGCCCGCCCGCTCATCCTCTGTGGCGGCGCCAAGGCGATCTATGAGCCGTGGGACTTCTTCGGCCTCGATGACAAGAATAACCTGTCAGCCGATGCCGTCTGCACCGGCGAAGAGTTCGTCATCCTGGAACTGCTCGACCGCATCATGGAGTCCCGCGCCGGCAATGAGCACCTTCGCAAGACTTTCCATCGCCTGCGTCGCTCGGGTTTGCTTGACGATATTCCTGGCCTGGTTTACCGCGAAGGCGACGACCGCGAACCGGTGAGCAGGCTCATCAACACCGGCGTTCAGCGCATGGTGCAGAACCTCGACGAGTTGCCGCACCCGATCAACAGCCTTGGTCTGCTCGAGCCGCCGCATAGTCGCACCAAGCTGACATCGACGCCGGTGCCGATCGGCAAGCTGAAACGCTTCGCCGGCATGATCTCGCTGGTGACAACACACGGCTGCAAGTTCCATTGCCCGTATTGCCCGATCCCGGCGTATAATCAATTTACTTTCCGCTGGAAAAGCTCCGAGCGCCTTCGCGACGAGATGGCCTTGATCGCGTCCAAGACAGGCATCAATGCCTTCTTCGGCACCGACGACAATTTCTTCAACAATCGCGAGACAGTGGAGGACATCTTCCAAGGTCTCGCCAAGGGGAAAGTGGACGGCAAACCGTTCCGCGACGCCATCTTCTTCGGCACCGAGGCGACCGAGTTCGATGTGTTCAAGAACCAGGATCTGTTACCGTTGTGCCGCGAAGGCGGCCTGCGAGCTATCTGGTTCGGCATCGAGGACATGACCGCCGAGCTGGTCAAAAAAGGCCAAAGCCCGGAAAAAACCAAAAAACTCTTCGAGGTGCTGAACGGCTACGGCATCGCCCCGATGGCGATGATGATGCACCACGACGGCCAGCCGCTCACAAGTCGCGGCAACCTCTACGGCCTGCTCAACCAGGTCAATTTCCTCCGCAAATCCGGCTCGACCAGCGTGCAGGTGACGATCCTCACGCCGTCTGTCGGCAGCAAGGGTTATGAGGAGCCATACGAAAACGGCATGGTGATCGCCGAGGCCGACGGCAACAAGATCGACGACCATCATTACGACGGCAACCACTGCATCGCCACGCATGATCCGCACCCGTGGCGCAAGCAGATGAATATGTATCTGGCCTATGCCAGCTTTTACAATCCGCTGAATTTCGTGCGGGCCATCGCCGACTGGAAGCATCCGCTGTGGGACGTGCGCGTGGTGTATCAAGCCTATGGCATGGTCGGGCTGGTGAAGTCGTTCATGTCGGGCTTCACGTGGCTCAAAAGCCTTTGGAAGGGGCCGGTGCGCAAGATGCAGGAGGTGCCGCGGCGCCGCCTGGAAATGGTGCCGCCGCCGGTGTCGCCGGCGACGGTGGAGGGGACGGTTGGCTTGCAGACGGTGTGATTGCGGCAAGCGGCAGGCGTTTCGCGCTTGTCAGACTGCTCTGGCGGCTGCTACACTGTCTATAGACCTATTTCCCGCCGAGGTGCGCTTTAACGAGGTAACTATCATGCTGACACCATTTGCATTCGCCCTGGGCATGCCCGAGATTATTGTTCTGCTCATCATCGGCGTCCTGCTGTTTGGCCGACGGCTTCCCGAAGTGGGCCGTTCGCTGGGCAAGGGCATTGTGGAATTCAAGAAGGGCATGAAGGGTCTGGAAGACGACCTGGATACGAGCGGTCACGCGCCGGTGCCGCAACACCTGCAGCAGCAGGCGCCCTCCGAACAAGTTCGCGCCCCGCAGCGCGTGGCAGCCACAGCGCCGAAGTTTGAGGACAACCTCCCGAACATTTCGACGCCGCCGCGGCCTTAATCTCAAGACAAATCTCTGGGCGTTTAACTCAGCGGCTAGAGTGCCATCCTCACACGGTGGAAGTCGCTGGTTCGAATCCAGCAACGCCCAATTTCACAACGGCTATTTACCCCGAAGGGGTTTCATTCCAAAGCCCAGGGTCGCGCAGCGCACCCTGGGTCAAATGCCGCCGCCCGTCCGAAACCCCGAAGGGGTTTCACAAGATCTCAATCCCAAACATACCGTTCATCAATCACCAAGCCGTTTTTCCTACAAATCCGCCGAAACTCATCCTGGAACGATACCTTTTTGTGATGTTCCTCCTGCGTTGCGATGTAATCCTTAAGGCGTTTAATGTGGGTTGCGCTTACTCCAAACGCACCATAGCCCGCCTGCCAATAAAAATCCTGCAACTGCGGATTGTTCTTCTTGATCCATTTGGTGGTGTCACGCTTCAGTTCGCGAACTAATGTGGATACATCACCGCTCTTGGAATGCCGGCATAGAATATGAACATGATCCTCCACCCCGCCGATCAACAGTGATGGTGATTCGAGGTTTTTGCAAATCCCAACCATGTAGGCATGGGTGCGGGCGCGGAATTCACGGTCGGAAAGAAATGGTTGGCGATTCTTCGTCGAGAAGACAATGTGCACGTAGATTTGCACTAGGGATTGGGGCATCGGTTGGTTCCTGTGAAACCCCTTCGGGGTTTGGGTGGGTACGGCATTGGACCCAGGGTGCGCTGCGCGACACTGGGCTTTGGAATGAAACCCCTTCGGGGTTTGTGTCACTTCGCCTTGCCCTTTAGCGTGTCCAAATACGCCCAAATCGACGCCAACTCCTGGATCGTCAAGTTCTGCACCAACCCTTCCGGCATCATGGACGTTTCCCGGCGGCTGCGTTGATCGATGTCGGACTTTTGAATGATGGTGGCAATTCCGGTCAAGGTGCGTATCTCCACCTCAGTGCCCGATTCCCGTGTGACGAATCCCTCCAGCGTCTTGCCGTCCGTCAGCACGAAATACTGGGTCTCAAAACCCTGGGCGATCTTGGCGCTGGGCTTCAAGATCGATTCCATGATTTCGTCCTTTTTATAGCGCGTGGTGATGTCGGCCAGCAGCGGACCGCGCGGCGCTTCCTGGGACGAGACAGTGTGGCAGGTGACGCAGCCTTGTTTGAAGAACAAGCGCGAGCCCAGTTTGGCGTCGCCTTTTTCCTTGGCAACGGCGGCCACGATTTCGTCGTAGGCGAGTTTGGCGATGATCGGCCCGGTGCGATTGATTTGGGCGTCCAGGTCCAGCAGCTTGGCGGCGTAGTTGGCCGCGACTTTGACCTCCTCGCGAGTGTCCTTCTGTTTCTCCTTGACCTGCAAGCCGTAGTGGTCGGCGTTGCTCCAGCCGATGGCCCGGAGCAGGCTGACGGTGTTGTCGGCGGACGCCCAGGCGCTGTCAATGGCACGGGTGGCTTCGTCGCGTTGCTTGGGCGGCGCTTGCAAATTCATGGTGAGCGTGAGCAGGACGGCGTAAGCGAGTTCCTTTTGCTCGGCTTCCTTGGCCTTGGTTTGTTTGCTCCAGAAGGCGACGTTTTGGCCGTTTCTTATGTCGCGCAAAAACTCCTCGCGGGCCTGGAGTAGTTCGGGCGGGCTTTTGTCGGTGACGGTCGAGAAACCAGCCGCGATGGTGGGCAGCAGACTGGCGGTCTTGGGGGAGAGGTTGTGCAAGCCAAGCAGCACCTTTGCACGCGTGGCCGGCGCGTCCTTGGGAGAGACCGCCACCTCTTCCAACCATTTCAATTCATTGGCCGCGAGCTTGGGGCGGGAGAGCAGGAAATCGACCGCCGTGGGCCGGAAACTCACATCGGTGGCGGCCAGCTTCAAAACCAACGGTACGATGTCCAGGTTAATGCGGTTGCGGCGAAGCTCATTGACGAGGCTAGTCAGCACGATCTTGTCGGACTTGGTAAGGGCTGTCTGAATGCCCTGAGAGATTTTCGTGCTGGCGGCCCAGGTCACCGGTTTGTAATAAGGGCCTTTGGTGTCGGGCCGCGTGTTCCACCACGACTTGCCGTCCCACGGGGCCTCCTTGTGATAAAGGCGTGTCAGTGAGCGTAGCAAGTATTTTCGCACCTCGGCATCGGTGGCCGTGTCTAGCTTGGCAAGCACGGCGTCCACGACCACGGGGTCGTGCTGGTACTGAAGGATCTGGCTGCAACCCAGCAACATACGCGACGGCGTGCCCGGTTGCATAGCATTCAGCGGCGGTTCCCAGGCGCGTAGGTCCGCAAGGTTCTTGATGGCGATATGAGCTAACACATCATCCTTGTCGCCGGCAAATGGCAACATTTTGGCAATGGCTTCCTTGCGGCCAAGCCGGCCCAGGGCGGTGACCGCTTCCAGGCGCGTGCGTGGATTGGCGTCGCTCAAGGCGCTGACAAAAAGGTCAGTTGGCACATTGGCGGCCTTGGCCGGATTGTCGGCGAGTGCGCGCAGGGCGAAGGGCCGCAGCAAATCGTCCTTGGCAAGCCGCAACAAAGCATCCGTCGCCTTTTCCTTGCCGAGTTGTTGCAACGTGAAGAGGGCGGCAACGCGGGCAGCGAGATTCTTGGCATTGACGTTGCCGGCCAAACCTTCCAGCGCTTTGCAAGTATCTTCCTGATAACCGCGGCGAATGATTTCTCGCTGCGCGTATTGGCGAGTCGTGTGGCTGTCAGAACCGACCAGCTTTAACAGCTCCTCGACCTTGGCTTTTTTCAAATCGGGGAACGGCGTGGCCTTGAAGTCCTTCGGTGTTAGGCGGGCGATGTAGCCAACGTTTGGGCCGATGTAATTGTAAGAAGCGCCGCGCCAGCTCGAGACATAAATGCGGCCGGCCGGATCGATGGACATGTCGGTGGGCCTGGGAATTTGCAAGAACGATTTTTGTTCGACCTTGAAGGTGGCGCCTGCCGGCTTGGGATTGTGGATATAGATGTTGCTTTTGCCCCAATCGACGGTGAACAGGTTGTTGTTGAACGGCGCGGGCAAAGTCGGCTCGTCAATGAACAGGGCGCCGGTGGGAGCGCCGCCGCCGTAATCGGCCAACGGCTTGATGTGATCCTCCGGGAAATTGACGAAGAGCTTGGGATAGCCGAAATTGCCGCCGTGGACGACGTGGCTGAGGCGCACATCCCAGCCGCCGCCGTCATTGGTGTTGTCGCGGGTGAAAATGTTCATGAAGGGATCGATGGCCACGTCCACGATATTGCGCTGGCCCATGGAGAAAATCTCCAGGCCGGTGCCGTCGCTGCGAACGCGGGCGATGCCGCCGCCATACATCTCCACGGGGCCGCCGTCCTTGCCCTGTCCCTTGGCAAAGCCGTAATCGCCGACGGCGATGTAGAACCAGCCGTCGATGCCGAGCTGCATGCCGTTAGTCGTGTGGTCCGCGCCACGGAAGGCCAGATCGCGGCCAATGCCCTTGACCAGGACTTCATGGCGCTGGGCTTTGCCGGTGCCTTCCTCGTCGTAAAAGACGGACAGGTCGGGCGGGGCCATGACGTAGAGCTTGCCGTTGTCCCAAAACAGGCCACGCGGGCTGTCCACCTTGGCAAAATCGAGGATCTCATCCGCGACGCCGTCGCCCTTGGTGTCGCGGCAGCGCACAATGCGGCCTCGGCCCAGTTTTTTGTCGAGCGAGCTGTTCTCGTCGATGCCAATGAACACCTCGCCGGTGGGAGCGGCCACCAGGCAAACCGGGTAATTGACCTGCGGCGGCTGGGCGTAGATCGTCACGTTAAACCCGGCGGGCGCCTTGGTCTCGGCCAGCATTTGCTTGGTACTCGCGGCGCCGGGCTCCTTGCCTTTTTTCTGGGCGGCTTCGGCGGCGCTGGGTTGTTGGCCGACCAGCAGACTGACGAGGAATGCAATGGCACAAGCGGCCAGGACGGCGACGTGTTGACGACGATTAAGCATGGAAATCACCTGGAGGGAGAGCATGGAACAACATGGGCATTTTCGGGGGAAAGGCGGTGGAATGCAAGCATTCAATGGGAGGTGATTTGATTTTTCGGCGGGATGTCACGGGCGAACAGATTGTCTCAGTCTAACCGCGGAAAATGCGTTTCATTTCAACCCC
>Ga0134121_10004657_pt1 | contig 11213 bp, 5 predicted proteins | sample KB301_FD_96463 | JGI IMG/M metagenome (GOLD analysis project Ga0134121, IMG submission 96463) | Terrestrial soil microbial communities without Nitrogen fertilizer from Kellogg Biological Station, Michigan, USA - KB3-0-1 | ecosystem: Environmental > Terrestrial > Soil > Unclassified ...
TCCGCTCCGGTGACCATTTCGACCTGCACAAACATGCCCGGCCGCAGTTTGCCCTCCGGATTTGCAAGCTTTGCCTGTACCTGTATATTTCTGGTCGCTTCGTTCACCACGGAATCGATTGCGTTGACGCGTCCGGAAAACCGAGCTCCCGAGACGTCCGTGCTGGTCACTCGCAGACTCCCGCCGATGCGAACTTTTCCTGCGGTTTCCTGTGGCACTCCGAAGTTCACGTAAATTGGATTCAGTGATTGCAAAGGAACGATTGCCTGGCCGGCGGCGAGATACTGCCCGAGGTTCACTTGCCGAATGCCGAGAATCCCTGAGAAGGGCGCGCGAATGGTCTTACGAGCAATGGTCGCGCGGATCTCCCCGACCTGGGCTTCTGTCGCCTTTTGCTGGGCGGTAGCGGTGTCGTACTCCTGACGCGCAAGTACACCCTGCTTAACTAGTTCGCTCAGGCGAGCAAAGTTAACTTTGGCGAGGTCACGCTGCGCTTCCACGTTGGCTAACTGGGCGCGTTCCTGTCGCGTATCCAACTCGACCAAGACGTCACCGGCGTTGACAGCCTGGCCCGACTCGAAGGCAATGTGCGCAACGGTGCCGGGTAGGTCCGCGCTAACTGTGACACCCTGAACGGCTTCCATCGTGCCGATGACGTTCAGCGTCGACGGCCACTTCTCCTGCTTGGCCACAACCGTCGTCACCGCTTCGGGAGGCGGTTGCATGACAGTCTTCGTAGCCGCCTCAATCTGCTTGAATTTGACGAAACCCAAGCCTCCAATCACGAGCACCATGAAGGCCAACATCAGGATCATCCGCTTTGCCATGGGTCCTCTCCAGACACGCAACCAACGCGCATGTGAGTCGAAAGATTAGGCGCCCTACCGGTCAGCTGGGATCGAGATAGCGGACAGGAAGGCGAAGTGACTAAATTTCAAGTACTTACGCTGCACGAAACGGTCGTTGAGGTCCAACGACTTTCAGGTCCAGCGCGGCCCATGGACTATGCCATCGACCAAACCCCAAAAATCCGACTTCCTCGTCAGATTGAATAAACCGGCGTAAGGATTCAGACAAATTTCTGCAGGCAAATCGCTTTAGCAGCGCTTCTTCTTTCGCGTTCAACACTTAAGATTTTCCCAACGATGCTGGTAAACATAACAAATGTTGGGGTCATATGGGCGCGACGCTTACGCCCCATTGAGGAGAGTCCTTGCCCATCGGCCACTCTCTCCCCCAGCTGTTAATCCGACGAAGAGATAACAACCTTTGACAGCACGGGAATCGCGCTGCAAGATGTGGCCGCTGCGGCTTTTCTGTATGACAAAGCTCAGCAACAGGGTTTCGGTTCGATTTAACAACTGGGAAATGGGGATTTTGTCATGGCTGTCTGTGTGCGTTTCACGCGAGTAATCCGGCTGGTATTTGTAACTCTAATTTTTGTCTGCTTTGGAGACGCGATCTCGGCGCAAGCTGTCGGCTCGACCCCAGAAGCTTCTGGCGGAGGGTGGAAGCAAGTTGAAAGCTCCATGGGACGATCGGGCCAAGTCCAGCCGGGCAACGTCATCAAGTTCGCCATGCCGCGGACAGATCTTCAGGTGACGCTCGACGGTGTGAAGATTAAGGCAGGTTTCGCATTGGGTTCATGGGCCGCATTTATGCAAGATGGTACGGCAGCCATGGTGATGGGCGATCTGGTGCTCACCGAGGACGAGGTCCAGCCAGTGATCACCAGTTTGCAGGAGAGCGGAATTAATGAATCGGCCATCCACAATCACCTGATCGGAGAATCACCTCGAGCGATGTACGTGCACATCTCATCTCACGGCGAAGCGGTGCAAATGGCCACAGCCATTCGCAAGGCGCTGGCATTGACGAAGACGCCTGCTCCGGACACCACACCCGCCGCCGAGCCCGCTGCGGAGCCTGCTTTCGATACGAAGCAAGTGGAGCAAATCCTTGGACATGACGGCAAAATCAAAAATGGAGTTCTGCAAGTCGCCGTGCCCAGAGCCGAAACCATCACCGATGCAGGGATGAAGGTTCCGCCCTCAATGGGCGTCGCCACCGCTTTAAACTTCCAGTTTATGGGCGGTGGAAGGGCGGCGATCACAGGCGACTTTGTATTGCTTGCCACGGAGGTGAATCCGGTAATCAAGGCACTCCGAGAGCACGGAATCGCTGTTACCGCGCTGCATACTCACATGCTCAGGGAAGAGCCACGCCTCTTCTTTATGCACTTCTGGGCGGTCGACGACGCTCTCAAATTAGCTAAGGGTCTCCGTGCCGCCCTTGACCATACAAATTCTGCAAAGTGATGAGTCACGGCAATTCGTCAGAACAAGGAGTCTCGAAAGGAACCGTGTCTCAATTCGTCGGATATTTCCTGTGGCTCGGAACCGTCGGATTCGGTGGCCCTATCGCTCTTGCCGGGCACATGCAGCAGGACCTGGTTGAGGATCGTGGCTGGATCCGTAAAGAAGACTATCTGGAAGGTCTTGCCCTGGCTCAACTCGCTCCTGGTCCACTGGCTGCGCAACTCGCGGTTTACCTCGGCTATATTCGCGCCGGTGTGCTTGGGGCCACCGCCGTCGGGATCGCATTCGTCTTGCCGTCGTTTGTGATGGTGTTGGCGGTTTCGGCAGCGTACGTTCGCTTCGGCGGCTTACCCTGGATGCAAGGGATGTTCTATGGCATTGGCGCTGCGGTGATCGGCATCATTGCCAGGTCAGCATTCAAGCTAACAAAACTGACAGTAGGGAACGATCGGGTACTGTGGGGCATATTTGCGGTCTTAGCAATTTCTACCGCTTGGACGTCGAAAGAGATCGTATGGCTCTTTCTGCTTGGGGGAATACTGAACTTGGTGGCCAAGGCATGGCCCGCCCGCTTGTCGGAACGAAGCATTACACCGTTGATCTTTGCATCGCCGCTGCTAGGAGTGGTTACCAGACCCGGCCAGCTTCTCGAAATCTTCCTTTACTTTGCGAAGGCAGGATTTTTCGTTTTTGGCAGCGGACTCGCGGTCGTGCCTTTTCTCTATGGCGGAGTTGTGCAGGGACATCACTGGATTACTGAGCACCAGTTTGTAGATGCCGTAGCAGTGGCCATGATCACGCCAGGCCCGGTTGTTATCACCGTGGCGTTCATCGGCTACCTGGTTGCCGGAATTGCAGGAGCTACGGCGGCTGCCGTTGGGATATTCCTGCCGGTTTATCTCGTAGTGGTCGTATTGGCACCGTCGTATAAGCGCTGGGCGAAAAATCCTCAACTAAACGCGTTCGTGCGAGGCGTGACCGCCGGCGCCACGGGAGCAATTGCTGGCGCCGTCGTCGTTCTCGCCCGGCGTTCCGTTTACAACCTGCCGACAGTACTGATCTGTGCCGCTAGCCTTGCCATTTTGTTACGCTGGAAAATACCGGAGCCAGCGCTCATAGCGTGTGCTGCCGTGGCCGGCATAGTGCTCCGGAGGGGCTGAGATTGCAGGATGATTGCTGACCAGCCTTCAGCGCAAAAGTGCTAGCCTGTGGTCTTGGTCGCCAACACTTCGCGATTGTTTGCTCACTGGCGAACCCGCGCGGGAATCCAGGCGCTAGCTTTGGCTCTTCTCCTGGGACTGTGTGCCACGCCCGCTGCCCCTTTGCAGTCGGGAGCGCAAGAGGCGGAAGAACGCGCGAATCATGGGCTTGAACTCGCTCAACGAGGAGATCTAGTCGGCGCAGAAGGTGAACTTCGCCAAGCCGCGAAGCTGACGCCCAACAATCCGGAAATCTTAGGCTCTTTGGGAACTATCCTGGCGATGCAAAAGAAGCTCGAGGCATCGGCAACTGTATTCAAGCAGACACTGAAGCTGAGGCCCGACGATCTGGAGATCCGACGCTACTTAGCAGCAAACCTCTGGCAACTGCACCGTTTTTCCGAAGCCAAGGCAAACCTGGAGGTTCTCCTTAGGCAAAAGCCGGATGATCGCCAGGGTAGATTGCTCATGGGAATGGTCGCCGAGAACACAAGGGACTATGCAACAGCGGCCAAAATGCTTTCTTCGGTCCCCGAAGAAGTTCGACAACGGCCAGAGTCCATGGCAGCGTTGGCTCGGGCGTACTACCATTTGGGCGATGAGGAGAAGGCTCGCGGAATGTTGGCGCAGTTGTCCGGAGCGCAGCCAATGCTCCTGGGTGCCGCGATTGCGGACGAAATGCACGACTACAGGACCGCAGAAACGATGCTCGAATCTCTGCGTTCGCAAGCGCCGGGTGACGTCAACCTTGAATTCCGACTCGCATTAGTTCAGTACCATGCCGGGAAGGTCGATGATGCTAAGGAGATTCTTCACGCAGCCATTGGTGCCGGCCCGGCGACCAGCCAAATGTACAACCTGCTCGGATGGTGTTCTTACAAACGGGGCGACAGCAAGGAAGCCGTGCAAGCTTTCAATCGGGCAATTGAGCTAGCCCCGCAAGAGGAAACCAATTATTTCGATTTGACCAATATGCTCGCCGCCAACAGTTCCTTTCCGGCAGCCCTCGCGGCGATTCGCAAAGCAACAACAGCTCTGCCCAAATCTCCTGGCCTTTTTGAGATGCGTGGCTCCATTGAGCAGAAGGTCGGCCAATTCAGGGATGCCGAGGAATCGTACAGTCACGCTCTCCGATTGGATCCCAAGCGACCAGGCAGCATGATCGGTCTGGCTGAATCGCAATTTTCTGCCGGTTCGGCGAAAGAGTCGATTGCGACATTTGAGAATGCATTGAGGCGGTTTCCGAAAGATGCACAAGTCCGAGTATCTTACGGTGCTGTATTGCTCAAACAAGCAGAAACCGGAGACCCTCGAGCACAGCAACGAGCGGAGCAAATGTTCCGGGCCGCTCTGGCACTTGCTCCTGATTCGGCAGCAGCTCATTACCAAGTCGGCAAGCTGGTCTTGGAGAAGGGAAGTGTCTCGGAGGCAATCCAGCAACTCGAGAAAGCAGTAAACCTTAACCCAAACAGTGCTGAGGCTCGATTTTCGCTGGCTCGCGCTTATCGTCGGGCAGGAAAAAGCAACGAAGCCAATCGAGAGATGGATATCTACCAAAAGTTGAAAAGCGAGCCAAGGGATGCGAATCCCCCGCTTCAGCCCATGAGCGAACCCAGGTCACATTAGATGTGCAATAGCCCGACAGCGGCGAAGCCGCGTTTGTTCCTGATAGCACTCCTTCTCTTTGCGTTTACCCCTGTATTGGCACAGCATCCCGCAGTTCCCTCCGCGCCGCCAGAAATCTTCACCGACGTCACTCAACAGGCCGGCATCACGTGGAAACAATTTAGCGGAGAGTCCCCCGACCGCTTTCTCATTGAAACCATGGGTGGCGGCGTCGGCTTTCTCGACTTTGATGGTGATGGTCTGCTGGACATTTTCTTCGTCAATGGTGGTGAAACACCTCACGGCAAGAGCTCAGTTCCAGTACGCAATGCGCTGTATCGCAATCTCGGGAATGGCAGGTTCGAAGATGTGGCGGGCAGAGCTGGCGTTGATCGCATCGACTTCTATGGCATGGGGGTGGCGGCGGCCGATTACGACAACGATGGCCATAGTGATCTCTTCATCACAGGGTATCCGGCGTGCGCTCTGTTTCACAATAATGGCAACGGAACTTTCACCGACGTCAGTGCAAAAGCAGGTGTGAAGAATGAGGGCAGGTGGGCTGCGAGCGCCGCGTGGTTCGATTACGACCGGGATGGGTATCTCGACCTCGTGGTAACCAATTACGCGCAGTTCTCGTTCGATAATCCCAAGAAGTGTGAAGTGAATGGTGTGCGCAGTTATTGTGAGCAGGTAGCCTATGGAGGAATGCCGCTCACGCTTTATCACAACAATCGAGACGGGACGTTCACGGATGTGAGCAAGGGCTCTGGTCTCGCCAAACTTGTTGGCCGCGCGCTTGGAGTTGTGGCCATCGATGTGAATGATGACGGCTGGCCCGATCTCTTTATTGCTCGAGATGCGTCGCCCAACCTTCTACTCATGAACCAGAAGAACGGGACCTTTGAAGACGCCGGCGTCGATGCAGAAGTTGCATACACGGCAGACGGCGCTGCCAAGGCCGGAATGGGCGTAGATGCCGGCGACATCTCTGGTGACGGCATACCAGATTTCATTCTCACCAACTTCAACGATCAGTATCACTCCTTGTTTGTCGGCTCCAAGACATTCCCGTATTTAGATCGCACGGTTGCCTCGCACCTTGCTGCGATGAGCAAGCCATTTGTTGGCTGGGGGGTTAAGTTCCTGGACTACGACAATGATGGCAACCTGGATGTAGTTCTCGTCAATGGCCATATCAATGAAGTCATCGAGAGCACCCGCGGGGATGTGAAATACCGGGAGCCACCCTTGCTGCTTCATAACGATGGGCACGGAATACTCGAGAATGTCCGAGAGCGCGCGGGGCCGACGTTTGATGCGAACTTTGTTGCGCGCGCACTTGCTACGGGAGACTTCGATAATGACGGCGATACAGACATTGTGTTCACTACACTGGATGGGCCGCCTCACCTGCTTCGCAACAATGCGCGTGAACGCAATGCCTGGATTGGCCTCAAACTGCAGGGAACGAAGAGCAATCGCGATGCGATCGGATCGAAGATCACGGTGATCAGCAGTAAGGCGCGTCTGGTGCGATGGATTACGGGCGGGTCCAGCTATCTCTCTTCACACGACCCTCGTGTCCTTGTAGGCCTCGGTCAACTTCCTGCGGGCGCTGAGATTGCGGTCGAGATCCACTGGCCGAGTGGACACATTCAGAAATTGTCAGGTATCAAACCGAACAGGTATATCCCAATCGTCGAAGTTCCCTAAGGGTTACCAATTGATTTTCATCTTGTGAGAAGAACCAGAATTTGCTTGACACGACCCACCCATTGGGAACATAAAAACGTTTCAATAGAGCCACCTGAGAGTTTTTTAGCTCGTCGCACCACCAAGCGACGGGCCGGGTTTTTCGTGGGGAGTTAATCGACGAGAGTGGGGGATTATGGCAATTACTCGATCGAGGGAGCAGGCATCGTTCATGCCACATTCATTCAGGTATCGCTTCGGTCACATCGTGGTGACGGGCTTTCTGGCGACCTTATCACTGTTAACGTTCAGTTGCTTTGCCAGTGCGCAACTCTACACAGGCTCGATCGCCGGTACTATCACGGATCCCAGCGGTGCTGTCATCAGCGATGCTCAGGTCAAAGCCGTTGATCAAGAGAAAGGATTCGCGTTCACGGGGAAGACTGACTCTTCAGGAAGATATGTGGTGCGCCAGGTTCCTCCCGGAACCTATGCGGTAACGGTGGAAGCTACTGGTTTTCAGAGTCAGCGGAAAGACAGTGTTGTACTCAATGTCAATGACAACATTTCCGCGAACTTCGCGCTCAAGGTGGGCGCAGCATCGCAGGTTGTGGACGTCACGACTTCTGCCGTCCAACTTCAGACAGAAGATGCGGTCACGGGTCAGGTCGTCGACAGGAGGTTGATCAACGACCTTCCCCTCGTTGGCCGCAGCGTTTTAGATCTGGCTTACCTGACGCCGGGCATCACCGAGGTTGATAACCAGTGCAAAAACTGCATGGCGAACAACTTCACTTCCAATGGCAGCCGCAACGCTACTTCGGACATTTTGCTGGACGGCGTTAGCAGCACGAACTTCGAGCAGAATAGCGGCATTTTGGCGCCCACTTACATTCCATCGGTCGATGCCGTAGAAGAATTCAAGGTTCAGCAATCGAATTTCAGCGCCGAGTATGGATTCTCGGGGGCCACGTTAGTTAACGTTGTGACTCGCTCGGGCACGAATCAGTTCCACGGAACGCTATACGAATTCCTGCGCAACGATAAGCTGGATGCGAATGACTGGTTCAACAAGCAAAGTGGGAACGAAAGGCCTCCGCACAAACTCAACGACTTCGGCGGGACGATGGGCGGGCCAATCATTAAAAACAAGACGTTTTTCTTTTTTGACTACGAAGGTATAAGGGAGCGAAGCTTTGGCTCCCATTTTCTTGGCGTACCTACGCTTACGGAACGAACGGGGAATTTCGGGGAGTTGTGCACGTCGCTAGGTGCAACTTTCGATCCGAGTGGACTCTGCACAGATCCAGCGGGGCAGCTATACGATCCGTTTACGGGTACGGATGGCGGAGGGTTCTCATTTGGTCGGAGCCCGATTCCGAATAACAATCTTGCGAGCTACGCGAGCCCAGGAAGCCCGACGTTAGCAGGTACTCCCTTCAACGTGGCGAACCCGGGTACGCCCGGCAATCTGATCGACCCGGTGGCTGCCAAGTTGATGCAGTTCTATCCACAACCCAACCTGGCGAGCGGAGACTTGCACAGGAATTTCTTTGCCGCCGGCAGCAATCGAAATTCAGTAAACCAGTTCGACATCAAAATCGATCACCGCATCGGGGAAAGCAAACTGCTGAGCGGCAAGTATGCCGAACACCGAACCAGCAATCACAGTTTCAATTGTTTCGGCAATGAGGCTGATCCATGCACCGGCGGCCCAGTTGAGGAACACGACCACTTGTTTGCCGTGAACTACACCCAAACCTTCAGCCCGACTCTCGTGCTGAATATGGCTTATGGCATCACTCGCGGCTCGGTTAATGAACCCGGTATTACTGGTGATTTCCCCAATCTCGATCCGGTAGCTGATCTGGGTTTCCCCGCTTACATGAACTCGTCCGGCTTTAAGCAATTTCCAGCGATTACGCTCGACCAGTATCGGGATGTGGGAGGAAATAACATCGGAACTCAAACCTTCAGCATTATCCGTGAAGGCCAGGAGACCCACCAGCTCAGTGGTTCCGTCAATTGGGTGCATGGCAATCATGAATTCAAGTTCGGTGGCGAAGGCCGCATGCACCGAATTAATTTCGCGCAGCCGGGATGGCCCGGTGGCCAGTTTGGGTTTGATTGCTTCGCTTCCGCTGCTACTACCAACACGGACGACAGCTTGGGTCAAACTGCGGACTGCGGATCCGGCAGCGCAGGTGGCGATGCGATGGCCAGCTTCCTCATGGGTATCGATTGGGGGAATCAGGGCGGCGTCTACGAAGTTCCCAACAACGTAGCGACCCAAAACTTTCAGATCGGCATGTTCACCCAGGACAACTACCGCGTGACGCCGAAACTTACGTTGAACCTGGGTCTCCGCTACGAACTGTCGTTGCCTCGAACCGAGCGCTTCAACCGCATGAATTGGCTGGATCCCAATTTGATGTTCTCGCTTAAGGCGGCGGGCTTGCCCGATTTCCCGGTCAAAGGCGGCGAGGTGTTTGCGAACTCTCAGCATCGCTACAATTACGACACCTACTACAAGGCATTTCAGCCTCGGTTAGGCTTCGCGTATCAAATGCCGCATGGTTTAGTACTGCGTGGTGGCTACGGAATCTACTTCTCGACTCCGAGGTCAGGAGCGGCGGGAACCGGTCCGTGGGGATATCAAGGATACGATGTCCAGACCTCATGGATTCCGACGTTCGAGAATGCCAGCGCCTTTCCTGGATCGCGTCTGTTCGATCCCTTCCGGTCGTTCCAGCCGCCCTTTCCGGACCTTGGGCCCAAACTTCCGACGGGCAGCTCGCTCGGACCTTTAAATGACATAGGTCATGGAGCCGCCGGCCCAATTCTCAGTATCAGCCGCAACATCCCATATGAGCAGGCATGGAGCTTCGGGTTCCAAAAGGAGTTGCCGTCCAAGATCATTGCCGATGTGAGTTACATCGGAAAGAAGGGAACACACTTGTATTTGGGAGGCTTCCGGGACCAGAACTATCTTGGGCCCGATTTCGAGCGCGCGCGTTTGGCAGGACAAGTCAATGTGGCCGCTTTAGACCAGACCTTCGTGCCTAACCCAATGGCTCCGTACATAACCGATCCATTGAGCAGCCTGTCCCAGAGCACGATTCACGAGTACCAGAGCCCCAACAGTCCATTCCATGTGCCGTTTCCTCAGTTCACCAGCTTCTCGGGTGATTCGCCCCCCATCGCAAGCTCCATCTACCATGCCGCGCAGTTCCGTGTGGAGAAGGGATTCTCGAACGGTTTGGAATTCCTGGTGACCTACACCGTTTCCAAATCGATTGATGACGCCTCAGCAACGGACGACAGCATCTCGTGGCTCGGCGGAGGTATCGGCGGGGATGTTCTGCATGTGCAGAATCCCAACAATCTGAAAGCAGAACGGGCTCTCTCAGTTTTCGATATCCCGCAAGTTCTACAGTTCAGCTATGTTTATTCGCTGCCAATCGGCAGGGGCAAGCACTTCGGCGGCAATATGCATCCCGTGTTGAACGGCTTGATCGGTGGTTGGCAGTTGAACGGGATCTGGCGCTTCGCTGCGGGAAGGCCGGTAATCCTCACCCAGGCCACTAACTCGCCGATTCCAACCTACGGTGGATTGCGGCCAACATTGAATGCACCTCTGAAAGTGAATCACACTTCGGAGACGGGCATGCTGAACAACTACTTCTTGAACGCTTGCGATGTCGGGAATACTTGCCCGGACGGCAGTATAGGAGGAGCGCCGGGCTCTGCGCTCGCGGAGACGCCATCGTTCACGCTAGGAAATGCGCCGCGGACCTATGGAGGAGTCCGCGTACCCGGGAGCAAGAACGTTTCAATGGCACTCTTTAAGGAATTCCCCTTGTCGAGTGTAAGAGAAGGGATGCGGATGGAATTCCGTGCCGAGGCCTTCAACGTCTTCAACCATCCTCAGTTTGACGCACCGGATACAGGTTTAGGAGATGGCTCCTTCGGCCAGATTACCGGCCTGACGAACCCGATGCGCGAGTTACAGTTGGGTTTAAAATTCTATTTCTAGAACGCAGTCGGACTGGATCCGGATAACTGAGGCTCTGTGCTCGGAAATCCTACCTGCTCAAAGCGCTGCGACACGGCGCTGCACCAGGAAGAAGTACAGGGCCATCAAAATAAGGGCCAATCCATTTGCCCCGAGTACTACAGGTGCTGTAAACAGAGGCACGAGCCACCCAGATAGCAGATTGCCCATGGGCATACCTCCGCGGAATGCACAGTTGTAGACGCTCATTACTCGTCCGCGCATTTCGTTGGTCGTAATCAATTGGACCAGTGAGGTGACAGTGGCGAAAACCGCCATCATTGACGCCCCTACCAGAACCAGCATTGCGTAGCTGAGCGTCAAGGATCGGGATAGCGAAAA
>Ga0134121_10004659_pt1 | contig 11213 bp, 10 predicted proteins | sample KB301_FD_96463 | JGI IMG/M metagenome (GOLD analysis project Ga0134121, IMG submission 96463) | Terrestrial soil microbial communities without Nitrogen fertilizer from Kellogg Biological Station, Michigan, USA - KB3-0-1 | ecosystem: Environmental > Terrestrial > Soil > Unclassified ...
GCACGGCCCCCACAAGTCGGTGGCGGAGATCGCCCAGGCGCGCGGGGTGGATCCGGTCGAGGCCATGATCGATCTCGGGCTCGAGACCGACTTCGACGTCTTCTTCCTTCAACCCATCGCCAATGAGAACCAGGACATCGCGCTGGAGCTGATCAAGAACCCCCGCACTGTGGTGACCTTCTCCGATTCCGGCGCGCACGTCTCACAGCTGATGGACGCCTCGCTCCAGACCCACCTCCTCGCTCACTGGGTGCGCGCCAAGCAGGCCCTCACCCTGGAGGAGGCGGTGCGCATGCTGACCTTCGACACCGCCACCATGTGGGGCTTCTCGGACCGCGGCCTGGTGCGCGAGGGTATGGCGGCGGACCTCGTGGTCTTCGATCCCGACACCATCGCGGCCGAGATGCCGGAAGTGGTGAACGACCTGCCCGCGGGCGCGCGCCGGCTCATCCAGCGCTGCCGCGGCATCGCCGCCACCGTGGTCAACGGCGAGATCCTGCTTCGCGACGGCAAGCATACCGGCGCGCTGCCGGGCAAGCTCCTCCGGGGCCCGCTGGCGCGCGCGGGGGCGTGAGCCCGACGTCCTCCGTTCCGAACCGAGCCGGAAAGGGCGGCGGCGCGCACCTCGTGGGGAGCGTGCCGCTGCCCGACTCGGAATCGGTGTTTCGCGCGCTCACCGCCGCTCTGGGGCCTTACCTGCGCCGGATTCCCGACGGCGAGACCGGGGAGCGCCGCCGCTGGATCTTCTTCCAGAGCGTGATGCTCAAGCATCATCCCGCCATGGAAGAAGACCCCACCGTCCCCCCCTTCGCGCTCCGCCAGTGGGACGGCAAGCTCTTGCGCGAGATGGCGCTCCTCCGCTTCCGCGCCGGCATCGATCCGCAACAGGTCACGTTCGAGACCGGCTACGCGCAGGCGGCGGCGGCCTCCTACGAGGTATTCCGGCGCCTTCACGCCGAGATGGTGTTTCCTCCGGGCGTCCGCTTCCAGGTCTGCCTCCCCACCCCGATGGCGAGCGCCTTCATGTACGTGAGCCCGGCGGCGCGGGATACCTATGTGCCGGCCTACGAGCGCGCGCTGCGCCGGGCGCTCGGCGACATCGTCGCCACCATCCCCCACGCGCAGCTCGCCATCCAGTGGGACGTATGCCAGGAGGTCCTCATCTACTAGGGCTTCTTCCCCGATCGGCCGGAGGACTACAAGGCCCGCATCGTGGCCGAGCTGGCGCGGCTGGGCGACGCGGTGCCGGAGGGCGTGGAGATGGGGTATCACCTCTGCTACGGCTCACCCGCCGACGAGCATCTCGTCATGCCGAGGGACACCGCCATCATGGTGGAGATGGCGAACGCCGTGCGGTCCGAGGTGAAGCGGGCGATCGACTTCCTCCACCTGCCGGTGCCCAAGGACCGCACGGACGCCGACTATGTCCGCCCCCTAACCGGCCTCGCCGGCTTTGACGACACCGAGCTCTATCTGGGGCTCATCCACCACCACGATCCGATCGGCGACCTCACCCGGATCAATACCGCGCGCAAGGTGATCGGAAGCTTCGGGGTGTCGTCCGAGTGCGGCTGGGGGCGAACCGACCCCACGCGCCTGTCGGGGCTGCTGCAGAGCCATCGCGTCGCGCTGGATCGCATGCGCGAGGACGGTTAGAGGGAATGGCCGCCACACCCAGTGCCGAGGTCCTGAAGATCGGCGAGCTGGTGGACTATCAAAACGGCTCCGTGGTCAGCCGTATCGTCGTCAAGGCCGAGACCGGCAACGTCACACTCTTTGCGTTCGATGCGGGCCAGGAGCTGAGCGAGCACACCGCACCGTTCGACGCGCTGGTTCACGTGCTCGACGGGGAGGCGGAGATCACCATCTCCGCCAAGCCCTTTCGCCTGAGAGCCGGCGAGGCCATCATCCTCCCCGCGGGTGTGCCGCATGCGGTGAAGGCGGAGAGGCGATTCAAGATGCTGCTCACGATGATCCGGAGCAGATAACGCTCAGTCTTTCGGCAGCCCCAGCACCCGCTCGCCGATGATGTTCCGCTGGATCTCGCTGGTCCCGCCCGCGATGGTGTACTGGCGCGAGCTGACGACTCTGTTGTACCAGCGCGGCGCGTCGGGGACCTCGGCGGTCGGCTGATTGACGAGAACCCGCGGCCCCAGCAGCTCTCCCGCGAAGTCCGCGATGCGCACCCCCAGCTCGGAGCCGAAGAGCTTGAGGATGGAGCCCTCGGGCCCGGGCGGCTCCCCGCGGAGCTGCCGCGTGAGGTTGCGATAGCGCGTGTACTTCAGCGCGGCCACGTCGATCACGAGCTGGGCCCAGCGCTGCCGCACCAGCGGGCTCTCCCAGGCCGCCGCCCCGTCCACGCTCAGCTCGCGCGCGAGCGCGCCCAGCCGACGCACCTGATCGTCGTGGCCGCGCCCGCCCCCGGCCTTGCGCTCGTACATGAGGGTGGTCATGGCGACGCCCCAGCCCTGGTTGACCTTGCCCACCAGGTTTTCCTTCGGCACCGCCACGTCCACGAAGAAGACCTCGTTGAAGTGCCGGTGGCCGTTCATGAGCACGAGCGGGCGCACGGTGATGCCGGGCGTCTTCATGTCCACGAGGAGATAGCTGATGCCCTTGTGCTTGGGCGCGGCGGGATCCGTGCGCACGAGGAGATAGATCCAGTCCGCGAACTGGGCGCCCGAGGTCCACACCTTCTGCCCGTTGACGAGGAAGTGGTCTCCCTTGTCCACCGCGCGCGTCTGCAGCCCCGCGAGGTCGGAGCCCGCGCCGGGCTCGGAGAAGCCCTGGCACCAGATGTCCTCGGCGGTGAGGATGCGCGGCACGAAGCGCGCCTTCTGGGCCGGCGTGCCCACCTCGATCAGCGTCGGCCCGATCATGCCGATGCCGGAATAGCCCGGCAGCACGGGGGCCCGCGCGCGAAAGCACTCCTCGTCGTAGATGAGCTGCTCCATCAAGGTGGCCCCGCGCCCGCCGTACTCCCGGGGCCAGGAGATGCCCACCCAGCCCGCCTTGCACATGATGCGCTGCCAGGCCACGCGCTTCTCGAAGGTGGGACGATCGGGCGCCACGCGCTCGTCGGTGGGATCGTCCACGCAGAGCTCGCGCGGCAGGTGGGCGGCCAGCCAGCCGCGCAGCTCCTGGCGGAAGGCCTCCTGCTCGGGTGTGTTCTGGAAGTCCATCGCGATCGATACTACCGCACCGCTCAGTCGCTCGCGAGTCGCTCCACGCGGGCGCCGGAGAGGCGCAGGAAGTCGGCCGTCGCCATCACCATGGACACGTCGTTGCTGCCGGCATTGAAGGCGATCTCCTCGCGCGCGGCCAGGGCCTCGTCCACGAGCACGGGCAAGCCGAAGAGATTGCCGAAGGGGGGCACCGCGCCGGGCACGCAGCCGGTGAGGGCGAGCAACTCCTCGGGAGTGGCGAATCGGAGCGTGCGTGTGCCGAGGAGCGCGCGGACGCGGGCATTGTCCACGCGCCGGCTGCCCGGCAGCACCACCTGGACCGGCTTGTCGGCGGCGAGCAGGACGAGACCCTTGGCGCCGGCCTCCGGGGGCGTGCCGCGGACGCGCGCGGCCTCCGCGCTGGTGAACGCGGGCGCGTGCTCGAGGAGACGGTAGCGCGCGCCCTCCTCACGGAGCCAGGCCTCCAGGCGCTCTGTCACCGGCGTCCGCATCGCGGTAGTATAGACGGCCATCGCGGCCAACGGAGACTGCCCATGAAGATCACTCACGTCCAGACCCATGTGCTGCGCACCCCGGCGGGCAACCCGTTGGTGGTGGGGCTGCCCGCCCCCACCGACACGCGCGAGTTCGTCACCGTCGAGCTCGGCACCGACCAGGGCTTGACCGGGCTCGGGCTCACGTTCTTCGGCGGCGCGCTCACGCCGGCGCTCAAGTCCGCGATGGACACGCTCGCGGGGCTCACCATCGGGGAGGACCCCACCCAGACCGAGCTGATCGCGGCCAAGTGCCGGCGCGCCGCCAGCCATGCCGGGCCCGGCGGCATCTACACGCTGGCGCTGTCCGCCATCGACATCGCGTGCTGGGACCTGAAGGGCAAGGCGGTGGGCCAGTCGGTGTGCGCGCTGCTGGGCGGGCTCCGCGACCGCGCGCCGACCTACGCGAGCGGCGCCCTCATGCGGCCGCATCCCCTGAAGTATCTGGCCGAAGCGGGCCCGCGGCTGGTCAAGATGGGCTTTCGCCAGATGAAGATGCAGTGCGGGAGCGAGGCGACGGTGGCCGAATCAGTCGAGCGCGTGCGCGTCATGCGCGACAGCATCGGGCCCGACGTGGACCTCATGTGCGACATCAATCAGCTCTGGAGCGTGAACCAGGCCATCGAGATCGGCCACCGGATCGAGGACTCCCACCTCTTCTGGTTGGAAGACCCGGTGGCCCACGATGACTTCCCGGGACTCGCCCGCGTGGCCGACAACCTCATCACGCCCATTGCCGCCGGCGAGTATCACTACGGCATCGTGCCCTTCCGCCACATGCTGGAGCAGCGGTCCATCGACATCGTGATGATCGACCTCCTGCGGGCGGGCGGCATCACCCAGTGGATGAAGATCGCCGGCATGGCGGAAGCCTTCAACCTACCGGTGGTGAGTCACCTCATCCCCGAGTTCCACGTCCACCTCATCGCCGCCATCCCCAACGGGCTCACGGTGGAGTACATGCCGTGGACGCTCGAGCTCTTCGAGGACACGCCCGCCATGGAAGCGGGCCAGCTGGTGGTGCCGCGCAGGCCGGGCTTCGGGCTCTCGTTCGACGCGGCCGCGATCAAGCGCTACAAGGTCGGCTGAGGCCGACACAAAGGAGACGGACCCCATGGCTACCGAGAACAAGGTCGCGATCATCACCGGCGCGGGCAGCGGCATCGGCGAGGCCACCGCGCTGGCGCTCCTGGCCGAAGGCTATTCCGTGGCGCTGGCGGGACGCCGCAAGGATCAGCTCGAGCGCGTGGCCGCGGCGGCGGGGGCGGCGAAGAGCCGCGCGCTCGTGGTGCCGACCGACGTGGCGGACCCCGGCTCCATCCGGAATCTCTTCGCGCGCACCAAGGAGGCCTTCGGGCGCCTCGACCTCCTCTTCAACAATGCCGGCATCGGCGCGCCCGCCATCCCCATGGAGGACCTCACCTACGAGCAGTGGAAGGCGGTGGTGGACATCAACCTCACCGGCTCCTTCATCTGCACCCAGGAAGCCATCAAGATCATGAAGGACCAGACGCCCCGCGGCGGCCGCATCATCAACAACGGCTCCATCTCCGCGCATGCCCCGCGTCCGAACTCGGTGGCCTACACCTCCACCAAGCACGCCATCACCGGGCTCACCAAGTCCACCTCGCTGGACGGCCGCAAGTACGACATCGCCTGCGGCCAGATCGACATCGGCAACGCGCTGACGCCGCTGGCGGCGCGCATGTCCCAGGGCGTTCCGCAGGCCAACGGCACCGTGGCGCCGGAGCCGCTCTTCGACGTGTCCCACGTCGCCAACGCGGTGGTGGCCATGGCCAAGCTGCCGCTGGATACCAACGTCCAGTTCATGACCATCATGGCCACCAAGATGCCCTTCGTGGGGCGCGGCTAGCGGGGCTCGGCGGTCAGCTCCTTGGCGAGCGCAGCCGCCAGCTTCACGTACTGCTCGCGGCGGTTGTAGAGCTGCGCGGACACACGGATCAGGCGCTTGGGCGCGCCGGGCCAGCGCATGATCGGCACCTCGATGCCCCACTCGCCGAAGAGACGCGGCTGGAGCGGATCGGGCTGACGCCACGCCGGCTTCTTCAGCGGGCTATCGGGCAATCGCACGCTCGCGATCGAGCCCACCATCTCGTCCGGGCACACCGGCGGTGTCCCGGCGGCGGCGCCGAGGATGCCGCGCGCCTCCAGCGCCAGCGCCCGATTCCGCGCCATCAGCGCCGGCCAGCCACCGGGCAGCAGCGAGCCGAGGTAGTCGATGGCAATCGGCACGGTGAGCCACGCCGTCGGGTCACTCGTGCCCATCCAGTCGAACTCGAGCCGAAAGCGTGTGCGCCCGGGCCGCTCGCCGGTGTGGCCGTGGCTGATCGTGAGGGGATGCACCGACGCCTGGCGATCGCGCCGCACCCAGAGAAACGCCGAGCCCTTCGGCGTGCAGAGCCACTTGTGGCAGTTGCCGGTGTAATAGGCCGCGCCGAGCGCGCCCAGATCCAGCGGCACCATCCCGGGCCCGTGCGCGCCATCCACCACCGTGTCGATGCCGCGCGTGGCCAGCTCGCTCACGAGCTTCGCGATGGGCAAGATCAGCGCGGTCGGGCTCGTGATGTGGTCGAGCAAGGCCAGGCGTGTCTTCGGCGTGACCTTGGCCAGCACCGCCGACACCACCTCATCGGGGGACGTCAGCGGGAACGGGACCACGGCCACGTTGACCTTCGCCCCGAAGCGCGCGGCCACGTAGTCCAGCGTGTTCTTGCACGCGGCATAGCAGTGGTCGGTGGTGAGGAGCTCGTCGCCCGGCGAGAACATCAGGGAGCGTAGCACCGCGTTGACCCCGCCGGTGGCGTTGGTGACGAAGGCGAGGTCGTCGGGGTCGGCGCCCACGAAGTCGGCGAGGCGCGCCCGGGCGGCGTCGAGGCGCTCGTCCAGCTTGCGGCCCAGGAAGAGCACGGGCTCCGCTTCCAGCTCGGCGCGGAGCGCGGCCTGGTGCTCGAGCACGGCCTTCGGGCAGGCGCCGTAGGAGCCGTGGTTCAGGAAGGAGACAGCGGGGTCGAGCGGCCAAAGCGCCGCGAGATCGGGCGGAGTGGTCATCGCCGATCCGGGCTCAGAGCGGCTTGACGTCGACGGCCTGGCCGGACGTGGCGCTCTTGGTGACGGCGTCGGTGAACTCCATGTAGCGGACGCCGTCCTCGAAGGTGGTATGGCTGATCTTCTCCCGCCCGCGGATGGCGTTGACGAACTCCTCCTCCACCCGCCACCCGATCCGCTTCTCCTTCGGGATCGGGATCTCCTTCAGCGCCGTCTCGCCCTTGCGCGCTCCCGACAGCCGCTTGGCGTCCGCCTCGAGGCGGATCGTCCCCTCGGTGCCGTATATCCAGACCTCGGGCGCCGGGGCGAGCGCGGTCACCGAGCTGAAGCGCAGATGCGCGATGGCGCCATTGCTCAGCTCGGTGAGGATGTCGGCGTGATCGGGCACTTTCACGTCGTGCGTCTTGCCGTCGGCGTCTTTCCGCTTCGGTACGGTTACTCGGGTGAAGGCGGTGAGCCGCTTCGCGTGCCCCAGCCAGCGGGACATCGCCTCGTACCAGATGCCCATGTTGAGGATGTTGTGGCCGGAGAGCGTGAGGTCCTGGCGCCAGTGGAGCGGCGTCGTGGTATCCACGAACTTCCCCTGCCCGGCCTGAAGCTCGACCGCCACCACGTCGCCCACATAACCCTCGGCGAGCATGGCCTTGAGCGTGGGATCGGTCTCGAGCGTATGCGGCGCCGGGACGAGCTGGGCCACCAGGCTCGGCGCCTTGCGCGAGGCCTCCAGCATGCGCCGCCCCTCCGCCGCGTTCATGGCCATGCGCGCCTCGCACAGCACGTGCTTGCCCGCGGCGAGCGCAGCCAGGGTCAGCTCGCAGTGCATGTAGGGCCACGTGCCGATGCAGATGGCGTCCACGTCCGGCGCGGCGATCAGCTCGCGCCATCCGCCGTACACCTTGGGGATGTCGAATTCCTTGGCCACCCGGTCGCCGGACTCGACGCTGCGGTTGGCCACTCCCATGAGCACCACGCCGGGCTGGGCGCGGAGCTTGGGGATGTGATGGAGACGGGTATTGGCGCCGGCACCGACGAACCCTACGCGGATGGCCTGTTCGCTCATGGGCGACATGATAGCATCGCTCCGCCATGGATTTCGGGGTCGTCACCGCCAAGGTGGACGAGATCGGCTACATCGCCCACGCCGAGAATCTTGGCTTCACCCACTGCTGGGTGACCGACAGCCAGATGATCCGCTCGAATTGCTGGGCGGTACTGGCGCTGGCCGCGCGCGAGACGCGCACCATGCGGCTCGGCACCGGCGTGAACGTGCCCGGGCTCCGCCTGGCGCCCGCCGCGGCCAACGGCATCGCCACCATCAATCGCCTCGCACCCGGGCGCTGCTTCATCGGGCTCGGGACCGGCCACACCGCCATGCGCATGCTGGGACACAAGCCCATGCGCCTCGGACCATTCCGTGAGTATGTGCGAGTGGTCCGCGCGCTCCTCGACGGGCAGGAGGTAGACTACACGCTCGACGGCGAGACGCACCCGATCCGATTCCAGATGCGCGAGCATCGCTTCATCGATCTCGACCCCCGCATCCCGCTCTACATCGCGGGCTTCGGCCCCAAGGCGCAGGCGCTGGCGGGTGAGATCAGCGATGGGCTCATCTCGGGGCTGCCCCGCGGCGGCGCCGTGCCGGAGATGCTCTCTCATGCAAAGAAGGGCGCCGCCCGAGCCGGGCGCGCGCTGCCGACGGATTTCCTCTGCTCGGCCATGGTCAGCCTGGCCATGCCGGAGCCCGGCGAGGCCCTGGATTCCGACCGCATCATCGGCGAGTGCGGCGCGGCGGTGATCTCGGGACTCCATTATCTGGTGGCCATGCACCTCGAGACCGGCGCGGAGCCGCCCGAGTACGCGCGCCCGGTCTGGACCTCTTACATGAAATGGCTGGACCAGGCCCCGCCGGAGATCCGTCACCAGCGACTTCACGGCAGCCACTACAGCCACGTGGATCCGGAGGAGGCGCGCTTTCTCACCGCGGACCTCATCCGCGCTTCGTGCCTGGCCGGCGCGCCGGAGGAGCTGGTGGAGCGCGTGCGCGCGCTCGAGGCGCAGGGCCTCACCCAGATCATGCTCTACCCGCCGCTGAACCGGCAGTACCGCGTCATCGAGGACTTCGCCGCCAAGGTGATGTCCCGCCTGTGAGCGCTGCCTCGCAGATCGCCACGCCCGAGGGCCGCTTCACCGCGGACGTGGCGGGCCCGGCCGGCGCGCCGCTGGTGCTGCTGCTCCACGGCTTCCCGCAGTCGCGGCACTCCTGGCGCGAGCAGGTGCCGGCGCTCGCCGCCGCCGGGTACCGGGCGGTCGCGGCGGATCAACGTGGCTACTCGCCCGGCGTGCGGCCCGATCCCGCCGTGGGCCTTGCCGCTTACAGCGTGGACCGGCTCATCGCGGACGTGCTCGATCTCGCCGCCGCCGAGGGGCATGGCGCGAAGCCCTTTCACCTGGTCGGCCACGACTGGGGCGGACATGTCTCGTGGGCGGTGGCGCACCGGCATCCCGAGCGCGTGGCCTCGCTGACCGTCCTGTCGCGTCCGCATCCGGCCGCCTTTCGCCGCGCCTTTCGCGAGAACGCAGACGATCAGCAGCACCGCTCCCGCCACCACAAGATCTTCCACGACCCTGCCACCGCGGGTCTCCTGCTGGAGGACGGGGGCCGGCGCTTCAAGCGCAACCTCGCCAACCAGGGCGTCGGCGAGGCGGCCATCGAGGAGTACTACTCGGTGCTGGGCGAGCGCACGGCGCTGGAGTCCGCGCTGGCCTGGTATCGCGCGGCGGGCGCGCTCACCGGCACCGAGGTGGGGCCGATCGCGGTGCCTACCATGTATATCTGGGGCGAAGCCGACGCTACCGTGGGGCCGAGCGCGGCGCGGTGGACGGCGGACCACGTCACCGGCCCGTATCGCTTCGAGACCGCCGCGGGGGCCGGCCACTTCCTGACGGATCAGGCGCCCGGCGCGGTCACGCGGCTACTCCTCGAGCACCTGACCGCCCACCGCTGAGCTAGCGCCGCGCGCGGTCCTCGATCTCGCGGATCGCGGCCAGCGATGCGAATCCCGCAAGCAGGCCAGGGTCCCGGGTCCGAGCGCGCAGATCGGAGATGGTGGTCAAGGCCGCGCGGTCCGCGGCGCGCGCCTCCTCCGCCCGGCCGCATGCCGTGTGAAGGCGCGCGAGGGCGGCGTGGCTCTGCCAGGTCAGCCGAGGGTGGCCGATCTCCAGCGCGAGCGCGAGCGCGCGCCGGAGCGCATCCTCTGCCTCGCCCCAGGCGTGCCGGACGGTGGCGCTCTCGCCCTTGAGCCGCCACGCCCACGACTGGTACTTGCGGGACGGGGGCTCGGTGGCCGCCTCGAGTCCTTGCTCCGCGAACCGCCGCGCGCCGTCGGCATCGCCGCGCAAGAGCGCAAGCTGCCCAAGACTCGAATAGCAGTGCATGGTGTAGCGCCAGGTCATCCAGCGCGACAGCGGCGGATGCTGGACGGTATGGAGCGACTCGTCCAGAGCCTGGGCGGCGCTGGACAGGTCGCCGCGGGCCATGAACGCGTCCGCCTCATTGTTGCGGATGAAGGCGCGCCGCTCCGCCCCGGTTCCGTGGCCGGCGCGCGAGGACTCCGCCGTCACCTCGTACGAACGCTCGGACAATACGATGCCGGCGGCGAAGTCACCGCAGTCGATGCGGACGAACCCGAGGGTATTGAGATAGCGCGGAACGTACGCGTCGTCGCCGAGCTTCTCGGCCAGCCCGAGCCCCTCTTCAAGCGTGCCGACGGCCCGATCGTGGTCCCCCATCTCGTGACAGGCCAGCGCGCGATTCCAGAGACAGCGAAGGAGAGGGATGGCCATCCGATGCTCACGGGCGAACCGGATGCCTTCCTCACCCAGCGCCAGGCTCTCTCGATACTGTCCCACCCAGCTCCGTTTCAGCGCCAGGAGGTGCAGGGCGAGCGCCTGGCGATTGGTATCGCCCATGGCCCTTCCGATCTCCAGCGCCCGGCCGAGGTCGGTCTCGGCGACGTCGAGCCGGCCATTGACCGCGTTCATGTAGCCGCGGATGTAGAGACCTCCTCCCAGCGGCCCCTGCGCCCCCACCTCCTCTGCGATCTCGATGGCCTCTCGCACGCGCTCGTGGGCGGCGGGGAAGTCCTCGAGCCACTGGAATGCGGTGGCCACTTGCACGAGCGCGCCCGCCTCCGCGGGACGATCCTGGACGCGCCGCGCGAGGGCGACGAGCTTCTCGGCCTCCTCGCGCGAGCGAACGAACTCGCCGAGTCCGAACAAGAGGTCGGCTCGCGCGCTGTGGATGGCGATGAGGGTCGCCGCGGGTGTCCGATCCTCCAGACGGCCCGCCGCGATCAGAGCTTCGCCGTAGTGGGCCAGCGCCTGGCGGAGGCCGAAGGCCTGGGTGGCCTTCTCGGCCGCCTTGACGAGA